>Ga0247727_10002727_pt1 | contig 39905 bp, 38 predicted proteins | sample WisWelCaveWW1625_FD_202498 | JGI IMG/M metagenome (GOLD analysis project Ga0247727, IMG submission 202498) | Biofilm microbial communities from Wishing Well Cave, Virginia, United States - WW16-25 | ecosystem: Environmental > Aquatic > Deep subsurface > Groundwater > Cave microbial mat | place... | reverse complement strand
CATCGATCATGGTCTGAATCTTCCCGATGACTTCCGGCGTGAAATTTTGACCAGCGATCCTCACACCGGTAATATACTAAATTTTTCTCTCTGTGTCCAGTGAAATATTTATGGGACATGCTCACGGTTGCAAGCAGGGCACTCCTAGTTCATTTGGCTAAATTCATACGGCCTCGCTAAATTTTCTTCTGATTTTCAGTTTTGATTTAATCCAAAAAATCTTTATCTTATTACGCTTGCACCGGCATGTGAGTTGCGCCTGTTGAAATTCCGTCTCACCCTTGTCAAAAAAACGTTTTATATACAATGGCTTCTTGTGGAGATTAAGTAATGACCGAAACACGCCAGGGCTATTACCATCATCCAACCGTGCAAGGCGATCACGTGGTTTTTATCTGCGAAGACGATCTGTGGAGCGTTTCGCTCGACGGCGGCATTCCGCGCCGCCTCACCAGCAATCTCGGCATCGTCAGCTATCCGCGCCTGTCGCCGGACGGCAAATGGCTGGCCTTTTGCGGCCGCGAAGAAGGCCAACCCGACGTCTATGTGATGCCGGCCGAGGGCGGCGAGATGCGCCGGCTGACTTTTCTCGGCGCGGTTTTTAAAATCGCCGCGTGGACGAACGACGGCGAGGCGATTCTGTTCCTCAGCTCGCATCGCTCGGCGGTTCCGCTGGATCAGCCTTTGGTTTATCGCGTCTCCCTCGCCGGCGAATATCCGCAAAGTTTTCTCAATTGCCCGGTGCGCAACCTCGCTTTGAATCCGCGCGGCCCCGGCCTCGCCATCGGCCGCAACAATTTCGACAATGCCAGATGGAAACGCTATCGCGGCGGCACCGCCGGTGAGATTTGGCTCGATCGTGCCTTTCCTTATGAAAACTTCAAGGAACGGGGGAGCAATTTCGTGAAATTGAATTTGCCGCAGGGCAATCCCAACGGGCCGCTCTGGATCGATGACCGCATTTATTTTGCTTCCGACCAGGACGGCGTCGGCAATATTTATTCGTGTACGTTGACCGGTGAGAATCTGCGCCGCGAAACCGCGCATCGTGATTTCTACGTGCGCCATCCTTCCGCCGACGGCAAAACCATTGTTTATCAAGCCGGCGCCGATTTGCATGCGCTGGAGATTGCAACGCGTAAAGTCCGTCGCCTGCCGATTCAATGGCGCAGCCCGCGGGTGCAAACGCAGCGCAAATTCTCCTCGGCGGCGCGATACTTTGAAAATCATCATCTCCATCCCAAAGGCCATTCCATCGCGCTGACGGCGCGCGGTAAATTGTTCAGCATGGCGCATTGGGAAGGTGCGCCGGTGCAATACGGCGTGCGCGAGGGTGCGCGTTATCGGCTTGGCTGCTGGTTAAATGACGGGAAGCGCCTGGCTGCCATCAGCGATCAGAATCCCGCCTCGCGAGACGAAGAAAAGCTCGTGCTTTTTTCGGGCGAGCCGTCGCAGGAGCCTGAACGCCTTTTTGAAGTTCCGTCGGGAAGAATTCAAACGCTGATTCCTTCGCCCACCTCCGCGCAGGTCGCGCTGACGACGAGCCGGCTGGATCTCTGGATCATCGATTTGGAAAACGGAAACCAGCGCCGTCTCGATCACAACGAGTTTTACGAAATCAACGGCGTGACCTATTCGCCGGATGGCCGCTGGCTCGCCTATCGCAAACCATTGGCTGAAGAAACCAGTGCGATTTTCTTGTGTGAATTGGAGTCCGGCGCCGTGCATCAGGTGACGCAACCGGTGCTTTATGATTTTAATCCGCAATTCGATCCGGATGGGCGCTATCTGTATTTCATCTCGACGCGTGTCTTGAATCCGGTGAATGACGTCGTGCAGTTTGCCGTGAGCTTTCCGGCGGCGACGAAGCCTTATTTGATTACGCTGCGAAAAGATTTGGCCAGCCCGTTCGTGCCGGCGCCGGCCGCGCCGGGAGAAGAGAGCGCTCCCAAGCTGGATCCTTCCAAAGCCAATGGCAAGGATGAAAAAAAAACCGATGCTGCCAACGGCGTTGAAAAGACCGAGGAGAAAGAAAAACCGGCGGAGGCGGAAAAAACTCATGAGCCGATGCGTATCGATCTCGACGGCATCCAACATCGCGTTATCGAGTTTCCGGTGAAAGAGGGCATACATCGCCAGGTGATGGGCATCAAAGACAAAGTGGTATTCACCTCGTTTCCCATCCGCGGCCGCGCGGATTTGGGCGACTCATCCGCGTCCGACGAGGATGACGAGAAGGGCACGTTGTGGGTTTATGATTTCGTCACGCAGAAACTCGAGTCCATCGCGTATGACGTGCAATCCATCCAAGTCGCCAACGGCGGCAAGACGTTGAGCTATCGGAGCGGCCGGCGCGTGCGCGTCTTGAAAGCCGGCGAGAAACCGGGCGATAACTCCGACGGCGCGGCGACGCGAAAAAACGGCTGGCTCGATCTCGACCGTGCCAAATTCTCCGTCGAGCCGCGCGCCGAGTGGAAGCAGATGTTTCGCGAAGCGTGGCGTTTGCAAAAGGAGTTTTTTTGGAACGCGGAAATGTCCGGCGTGGATTGGCAAAAAGTTTACGATCGCTATTTCCCGCTGCTCGAGCGCGTCGCCACGCGTTCGGAATTTTCCGATTTGATTTGGGAGATGCAAGGCGAGCTGGGCACGTCGCACGCTTACGAGGCCGGCGGCGATTATCGCTCCACGCCGTGGTATACAATTGGCCGTCTCGGCGCCGATTTGGATTACGACGCCGAAAATAAACGGTATGTGTTCGCGAAAATTTTTCGTGGCGATGTGTGGATGAAAGATTATTCGTCCCCGCTATGCGCTCCCGGCATCAATATTTCCGCAGGCGAAGCCCTGCTGGCCATCAACGGCGTGCAACTGAGCGCGACATTGACTCCTGGACAGGTGCTGGCGAATGCTGCCAGCCAGGAGGTGGTGTTAACCGTGCAATCTTCAGCGCCGGACAGCGCGCCGCGCCACGTCACCATAAAAACGCTGCGTGATGAATACAAAGTTCGGTATCGCGACTGGGTGGAGCGCAACACGCGCCGAGTGGCGGAAGCGACCGGCGGCAAAATCGGCTATTTGCATATTCCGGACATGGGCACGGAAGGCTTGATCGAATTTCATCGTTACTATCTCGCGCAGACGAACAAGGCGGGGTTGATCGTCGACGTGCGTTATAACGGTGGCGGCAATGTTTCACAGCTTCTGTTGGAAAAATTAATGCGCCGGCCGCTCGGTTACGACGTGCGGCGATGGGGGACGCCACAGCCGTACCCATATCATTCCATCGGCGGCCCGATCGTGGCGATTACCAACGAATTTGCCGGATCGGATGGCGATATTTTTTGCCACAGTTTTAAGCTGCTGAAAATCGGCCCGCTCATTGGCAAACGGACTTGGGGCGGCGTCATCGGCATCGATCATCGCTACAACCTGGTTGACGGCGGCCGCACGACGCAGCCACAATACGCGTTCTGGTTCACCGACGTGCAATGGCAAGTCGAGAATTACGGCGTGGAGCCGGATATCGAAGTGGACTTTGATCCCGCCTCGCATTTGCGCGGCGTCGATCCGCAATTGGAGCGCGCCATTGCCGAAGCGCTGCGATTGCTCGAGGAGAAGGGCGGCGAGCCGCCGAAGTTTGAAGGGCGACCGAATTTGGCGCTGCCGGAATGATGATGAAGATTCTCTCTGCATTTCCATTGAGATGATCGTATTTAAAGCGATAAGCCATACGGCGCTTAAACTCAGAATAAAATTCTGAAAGTTTTTCTCGGCGACACTCGGTGACTTCGGTGAAATTCGGCGGAAAAGCTTTTCCCACCGATTTGTTGACTTTTCGGCGATTACAAGGATGATGAAAACACTGTGGCTTATCGTGTTGGCGGCGCTTTTGGCGCTGGGGTATTATGAATTCGAGTATGAGCGGGAAATAACCCATTCTCCTGGCATTCTCGCCCCCAATGCACCGCAACAAATATCACTTACACAACCGCGCTTTTGGGAAAAAGATGAATACCGGATCACCGCTTTGGCGCAATTCAATTTGGAAGCGCGCGTCCTAAGCAAAGAGCGTTATTGGTTCGGCCGCGAGGCCGATCTCTCGCCGGTTGATCTCGCGTTGGGTTGGGGGCCGATGTCGGATCAAAATGTTTTAGATCACTTGAACATCAGTCAGGGCGGTAGGCGTTATTCGTGGTGGGGCCGTCCGCTTCCTCTTCCTGCCGAAAAAATCTACGCACACAGCGCCAATATGCACATCTTGCCTGCGAATGAAGATATTGAAAATCTTCTCGATCAAATTTGTAGCGGTGACATTGTCACTCTGCGAGGTTATCTCGTCGCCATCCAAGCCGGCGATGGTTGGAATTGGCGCAGCTCGTTGAGCCGCACCGATCGCGGTGACGGCGCGTGTGAAGTGGTGTGGGTGGAGAGTTTGGCGATACGATAAACGTGGAATTGCGTACAACTATTGTGGAAGCCCGCCTGAATGCTGCCATAAAAGATGAGGCGTGACTGATTTGTCGGTGAAAAGAAACTTCTTCTACTTTGTCATTCCATAGGAGGATGCCAACCTGCCAAAACCCAATTCTGCCGCACCTCGACCGCCAACTCATTGTTGACAGGAATCTTTGCTTGGCTCATGGCTGCAATGGCTCGCGCAAACCTCGTTGCACAGCCACCCGCAACGCCTGCGCTTTGCGAAGTAGACCGTGTTCGTAAATGCGCATCAATTCATCGAGTTGACGCCGCCCTTCGATATCGAGTGCGTTTTCACGGTTACGAGCAAGCAGATTGCTCAGCGCCTCTTCTTGAATTGGCGTGAGCCGCAGTTCGGCCAGGGTCAATACTTCATCATCCGGCAGTTCGTCTACCGGCGCTTCAGTGATGGCTCTCTCCAACCAATCCGACAAAACCTCTTCGATCTGTCGCTGGCTGTGTATTGCTTTATGCTTCGCGCGATGGAGCACTTGATCAGATACTTGAATGGTGATCGCTTCGCTCATAGTTTGGCCTTTTGCTTGTCAGTTTTTGAGAGTGTTTCATTATCGAATATATTACGAACAAACTGGCAAGTTTTCAAGATAAATTTTCAATAAAATCGGAGCCCAAGATTACTGGCGTTTTCTCCAAAAATAATACACCGGCATGCCTAGCGCCAAGAAACCCAGTCCCGCCCAAGCCTGCGCCGGCCTTTCCACGAGCGTGTTCACAATAAACCAGACCGAGGTAGCGATAAAAAAGAGCGGGGTGAGCGGATAGCCGGGCGTTTTGTACGCGCCTTCACCGGAACGCCGGCGGAAAATAAACACACTCGCTGCCGCCAGCGCGAAGAAAATCCAATCGGTGAACACCACATACGAAATCAAATTCTCGAACGTTCCCCAAAACAGAATCAGCACGATGGCCCAAACGGTTTGAAAGAGAATGGCATAGGCCGGTGTGTGAAATTTCGGATGCACTTCGGCAACTTTGCGGAAGAACACGCCGTCGCTTGCCATGGCGTAATAAATGCGCGGCGCTGAGAGCGTGTAAATGCCGGCCGTCCCAAAGGTCGAAATAAAAATCGCCAACGCAATGGCTTTTCCCCCGTCCGAGCCGAGAATCCGTGCGATGGCATCGGAGGCCACCGCCGATGAAGCGCCGATCTGCTGCGGTGAAAGCAGAAACAGATACGCAACATTCGTCAGCACATAAATCACCGTCACCGCTAGCGCGCCAAAAATCATCGCGAGCGGAATCGCGCGTTGCGCGTGCCGCGCTTCGCCGGCGAGAAAACTCGCATGCTGCCAACCGCCATACGACCACAGCACGCCGACCATCGCCACCGCGAGCGCGCTCGTGAGTCCATTTGGAAGGACTGCGCCCGTAGGGTCGCCAAGCGGTGCGGCAAAATCAGTCGCCTCGCTTGATCCCCAACCAAGACCGACGATGATGAGACCGGCAATGCCGGCCAATTTGAGAATCGTAAACACATCCGAAAATATGCCGCCCGCTTTGACGCCGACCACGTTGATGATTGTGACGACAATCAGTCCGGCAATCGCGACGATTTTTAATTCCACCGGACTCAGCGGCACGAAGTAACCGAAATAGGTTGCAAACGCCACGCTGAGCGCGGCGATGCCGCCGGTGTTCACGACAAGAAAATACGCCCATCCGTAGAGAAACCCGGCGAGTCCGCCATAGGCCTCGCGGAGATAAACATACACGCCGCCAGCGCCCGGCATTCTCGCGCCAAGCTCGGCAAAAGTCAGCGCGCCGGACAAGGCCATCAAGCCGCCAACGATCCAAACCAGCAAAATCCAAAACGGCGAGGGCAACGCGTTGGCGATGGAAGACGGCGTGAGAAAAATCCCCGAGCCAATCGTCGAGCCGATGGCGATCATCGTCAGATCGAAGAGCGTGAGTTTTTGTTGGAGTTTTGGCATAATTTCGTTCGTAGTCGCGCCTTCAGGCGCCAAGCTTTGGAGTTTGTATATCGTTCAGTATTTTTTTGATTAACAACTTTTGCCCCCAACGCGGACAAGCCTACGGCCGTAGGCCGCAACCAAAAAGATTAATCGCTCACGGAAATGGAACAGCTCACGGAATTTTTTCATTATTATTTCCGTGAGAGTTCAATTCCGTGAGCCAGATTTTTTTGTTTTTTTTTGCACCGCGTGGCGCGTTGTCTGCGACAAAGATTTCACTTTAAAGAAACTAAAGGGGCTACTACAAACTTTCCCGTGTAACTTCCACCGCCGCCAGCGCTTCTTCCGGCGAATTATAGAAATGCGGCGAGTAGCGCAATTTGCCATCCCGCAACGAGATGGTGATGTTGCGTGCGCTAATTTTTTGCAGCACGGCATTGCCATTCACTTGCGGCGGCAGCTTGATCGTCACAATGCCGGCACGTTCGTGCAGCGAAGCCGGCGAAAAAAGCTCGACGCCGTCAATCTTTTGCAACTCATCGGTCAGGATTTGCGTTAACGCTAAAACGTGGCTTTCAATTTTATCCATGCCAAATTCCAGCAGCGTCGCGAGCGCCGCGTGCATGCCCATGATTCCCGGAAAGTTCACCGTGCCACCTTCGTAACGGCGCGCCGAGGCGGCGAGAGGCTGATTGAAGTTGAAAAAATCCCACGGCTCATGCACCGCCAGCCAGCCAAGATACTGTTGCTGCAGGTGTGATTGCAGCTCTTCGGTGAGATACAAAAATCCGGTGCCGTGCGGCGCCATCTGCCATTTCTGGCAACCGGCGGCGAGTGCATCGATCTGCATCGCTTGCACATCAACGTGAATCGCCCCAACCGCTTGAATGCCATCCACCACGAAGAAAACGCCGCGCCGCCGGCAGAGTTCGCCAATGGTGTATAGATCGGCGCGATAGCCGGTCAGGAACTGCACCGCGCTCAACGCGACAATGCGGGTGCGCGGAGTCAAGGCAGCCTCGATCAGCGCCGGCGTTATTTTTCCGCTGGCGCAACGGAGATGATCTATTTCCACTCCGAGCCGGCGCAAATGGAGATAAGGATAAACGTTCGCCGGAAATTCCATGTCATTGAGCAAAACGCGATCGCCGGACTTCCATGGCATGCCGGAAGCGACGATGTTGATGGCGTCCGACGTGTTTGCCGTGAACGCAATCCGATCCGGTGACTCGGCATGAATGAGCCTTTGTACGAATGCCCGGCACTCTTCTTTCTTAGGCAAGTCAGTCCAGTAACTGTCAATACTGCCGCGGGAGCGCTCTTGAAAATGCGCCGTCATCGCATCGAGCACGCGAACAGAAAGGGGCGCGGTAGCGGCGTGATTGAGGTAGATTTTGCCTTGCGCAATGTGAGGAAAAAGTGTGCGCGCGCGTGCGAGCAGGTCGGTGGGAAGCAGTTGGGCGTGGCGGCGAGGTAATTTCATAATGAGGTGAGAGGAGATTGTGAGTTAATCGGTTTCCAAAAATTCGGCGATGATGGCTTTGGCCCGTTCATAATCGCTTCTGGCCACAACGACTTTAACGGCGCCAACGCCGCCCGGCGCCACATACCACGGCGCGATCGTTCCCATCATCTCATCCCGCAGGTGCGCTACTATGCCATATTCTTCCAACAGGCTTTTGACGAACCCCGCTTCGATCGAACTTCCGGCGTGAACAATGACCAACTCTTCTGCCAGCGACACCGCTCTTCTCCTTAAATTTTATTTTTTGCGAAAAAAATCTTTACTGCCAGTTCAAGATACACAGCTTCATGCCAAAAGTCAAGTTTTGCCATCAAATGCTGCAAGCTCTCACTTATTGGTGAACGATCAACCCGCCCTGCTGGAAGCATTTTGTTACGCTCGAGCACGGTGCTGGATTGAAACAAGATTTCTCCGGAATGACATTTTTTCAACCCGTGAGAGGCGTTACCGCGAAATTATCCTTGACTTTTTGTATAAAGATATTTAGATTATAAATAGTTTATATATAAAATATCAACATTGGAATAAGTTTCTCATCGATTTTGTTGCAATGGCAATGAGCGAACGGTTGACGAAATGTGCGGTACTGGATCGCGACAGCTACCCGGCTTGCCGGAAAGAAGCGCTGAAGCTGTGGATTGTGCTGGCGCGCTGTTTTAATTCCTTTGCCCAAGCCGAGGCGCAGCATCTCAAATCCTTCGATCTGACCTCGCCGCAGTTCGGCGTGTTGGAGTCGCTGGCCCATCTCGGCCCGATGAAAATGTGCGAGATCGGCAGCAAGCTGTTGATGAGCGGCGCCAACGTCACCGGCGTGGTTGACCGGCTGGAGAAAAAAAGGCTGGTGCGCCGCGTGATGGATGCGGAGGATCGCCGCCTGTTTCTCATTCACCTGACGGAAGACGGCAGCAAGCTTATCGCCAAAATTTTTCCGCTGCTCGCCGCGCGCGTCGAAGCGTTCACCGGCGTGCTCGCCTCGAAAGAGAAGCGTCAGCTCATCGAATTGCTGAAGAGGCTCGGCAGGGCCGATGAACCTAAAAAGATGATCAGCCATTAAAATCAACGCGCCAATGAGCTGAATGGCATGAGCAAGCTCGATGGCGCAATCAATTTAAATTCAACTCAACTCTTCAAGGAGGTATTATGCGTTTTAACAGGTTTTTCGTAGCGGTTTTTTCTCTGGGGATTTTTGCCGCCACCGGCTTTGCCCAGGAAAAATATGAAATTGACCCGTCGCACTCGAACGTCACTTTTACCGTGCGCCACATGGTCGTCGCCAAAGTGAGCGGCGGTTTCAAAGAGTTTTCCGGCGCCATTCTCTACGACGAAAAAGACATCACCAAATCCTCGGTCAATGTCACGATCAAAACCGCCAGCATCAACACGCAAAACGAGCGGCGTGACAACCATCTGCGTAGCGAAGATTTTTTTAACGCCGCCAAGGATTCGGTCATTACCTTCGTCAGCAAGAAGGTCGAAAAGAGAGGTGAGGGCTTTGTCGCGGTTGGCGACTTGACCATGCGCGGCGTCACCAAGCCGGTTGAGCTGCCGTTCACAATTCTCGGCAAGATCGAAGATGCGCGCGGCAAACGTATCGGTATCGAAGCGGCACTGACCGTGGATCGTTTTGATTACGGCGTGAAATGGGACCGAACCATTGAAAGCGGCGGCTTGGTCGTCAGCAAAGAGGTCAACATAAATTTGACGGTCGAGGCCATTTCCAGAAAACCACAATAATTTTGCTCTGCCAACCGTCCGAGCCGTCACGATTGGCTCGGACGGTTTTTTCGTTTGTAGTTGCGCCTTATGAGTTTTGAAATTTAAGTTCGATAGTACGAGTTTGCGAGCACCTTTTGGCTTTCAGGCATTTTCCCGTAACAAACCATTTGTCATCGCGAGGTGCCTTTTACCGAAGCGATCTTCTCGCGGGCAAGAGACTGCTTCGCTGAAAAACGCTCGCAGTGACGGTTTCTTAGAAGAAGCGATCTTTTGAGCAATGGGAGTAAGGCGGCTTTCTAAATAATTTTAGGAACGACATGAAAAAAATTCTCGAAATCCATAAAAGCCCGTCCCAGCATTGGGTGGGCGACGGCTTTCCGGTCCGCTCAATTTTATCTTCTCAGCGTCTCGGCGACGCGATTAGCCCATTTCTGCTTTTGGATTACGGCGGCCCGGTGGAATTTCCACCGACGCAACAAGCGCTCGGCGTGGATGAGCATCCGCATCGCGGCTTTGAGACGGTGACGATCATTTATCAGGGTGAATTGGAGCATCGCGACTCGACGGGCAACCACGGCCGCATCGGCCCCGGCGACGTGCAATGGATGACCGCAGCTTCCGGCATCGTGCATGAAGAAAAGCATGCTCGTGAGTTCGCCCAACGCGGTGGCATGTTTGAGATGGTGCAGCTCTGGGTGAATCTCCCTGCCAAATTCAAGATGTCACCGCCGGGTTATCAAACGCTGCTTGATCGCGACATCCCGGTTGTCAACCTCACGAACGAAAGCGGCGCGGTGCGCGTGATCGCCGGAAATTTTCAGGGAGTCAAAGGCCCGGCCCGAACATTTACGCCGATCAATCTTTGGGAGGTGCGTTTGAAGGCGGGACGCCGCACGGAGTTGAACCTGCCGAGCGGCTACACGACGGCGCTGGTGAGCTTACGAGGAAAGAGCATATTGAACGGCACGGAAAAAGTCGGCGAAGCGGAATTGGCGTTGTTCGACCGCCAGGAAGAGAACATCACCATCGAAGCGAAAGAGGAAGCGACGATTCTGGTGTTGAACGGCGAGCCGATAAACGAACCGGTTGTCAGCTACGGGCCGTTCGTCATGAACACGCAAGAAGAAATCCGCCAGGCGATTCTTGATTACCAAAACGGCCGGATTGATCATCAATGAAGCGTCATGAAAAGGAGGAATGCGATGGCTCATTACAAATATCTGCTTATCGGCGGCGGCATGACTGCCGCTTCTGCAATTGCCGGCATTCGCGAAGTCGATGCCAACGGCGCGATCAGCATCATCACGGCCGAAACGAATCCGCCTTATGATCGCCCGCCCTTGTCGAAGGCGCTTTGGACCGGAAAGAAAACCGTCGAAGAAATTATGCGGCCACCTTCTGCCGGCGTTGACTTTCATCTCAGGCGAACGGCGAAAGACTTAAATCTTGCCGGGAAGAAAATCACCGATGATCAAGGCGTTACGTACTCGTATGATAAGCTATTGCTGGCAACCGGCGGCACGCCGCGGCGATTGCCATTCGGCGGAGATTCGATCATCTATTTCCGCACGCTGGCAGATTATCAGCGTTTGCACGAATTGTCCGAAAAACATAACGCCTTTGCCGTCATCGGTGGCGGCTTTATCGGCTCCGAAGTGGCTGCCGCGCTCGCCATGAACGGCAAGAAAGTGACGATCATCATGCCGGAAAACGGCATTTGCTCCCGCCTTTTCCCGGCGGATGTTGTGGCACTTTTCAACGATTACTATCGCCAAAAAGGCGTTGAAGTGATCGCCGGAGAATCCGCGACTGGCTTGGAAGGTTCGGGCACGAATTTGACATTGCTGACCAAAAGCAATCGTCGCCTCTCAGTGAATGGCGTCGTGGCCGGCATTGGCATCGCGCCGAATGTCGAGTTGGCACAAGCCGCTGGATTGAAAGTAGAAAACGGCATTGTGGTCGATGAAAAGTTGCGCACGAGCCATCCCGAAGTTTTTGCCGCCGGTGATGTTGCCAATTACTTCGATCAAGCTTTGAGCGTGCGGCGCCGCGTCGAGCACGAAGATCTTGCCAATACGATGGGCAAAGCCGCCGGCCAAGCGATGGCCGGTGCGGAAGTCAACTTCACGCATTCTCCGTTTTTTTATTCCGATCTCTTTGAAATCGGCTACGAAGCCGTGGGTGAGTTGGATTCGCGCTTGGAAATTTTTGCAGATTGGAAAGAGAAATACAACACCGGCGTGCTCTATTATCTCGCCGAGAATCGCGTGCGCGGTGTGTTGTTGTGGAACGTCTGGGGCAAAGTCGACGAAGCGCGCACGTTGATCGCCGCGGGCGAAAAAGTTACGGCGGCGAGATTGAAAGGAAAAATTGCATTTGAATAAGCGTGTCTGATTGAGCAAAATATAATCGTCTTGAGAGGTCACGATTATGTCTATCCAAGGCCTTCATCACATCACCCTCGTCTGCTCCGACGCACAGCGGACGGTGGATTTCTACACACGAGTGCTCGGCTTGCGCTTTGTGAAGAAGACGGTGAACTTCGACGACCCCGGCAGCTATCATCTTTATTTCGGCGATGAAACCGGCCGGCCCGGCACTGCGGTTACATTCTTTATGAAGAGACGCAGCTCGAATGGCGTGAAAAATTAGTGCGAGCCATGCTGCCCGTCTCGCCAGTGATGGATCGTGTGTATTTCAAAAGCATTTATACGCGCGATCTGGACGGACACATTGTGGAACTGGCAACGATGGGGCCAGGCTTTCCGGTAGATGAGCCGGTTGCCGAACTGGGACAAAATTTGAAACTGCCGTCGTGGTTGGAGAGCAATCGAGCGTGCTCTCAAGCCAATCAACGTTCCCGAATGGCTTGCGCCGCAAGCTATCTGATCGAAACAAGAAAATGTCATTCTGGAAGAATCCTTTTTGTGTCCAGCACTCATCTTGAATTGCAGAAGGATTCCATCTGAATGACATTCAGAAATTTTGCAACGAACGAGGAATCGTAACGAAATGGAAAAAACGATCAAAGGCCCGCATCAAGGCCAACCAATTTTAACGGCCGGCGGGCCGTTTAATCGCGCTCGCGTCGCGATGGTGATGGTACACGGACGCGGCGCTTCCGCCGAAAGTATTTTGACTTTGGCGGACGAATTTGACCAACCCGGTTTCGCTTATCTTGCGCCGCAAGCAGCGGGAGGGACGTGGTACCCCAACCGATTTCTCGCGCCGACTGCGAGCAACGAACCGTGGCTCTCATCAGCGTTGACGGCCGTCGAGCAGGCTGTCGCCAAAGTTGTTGCCGCCGGCATATCGCACGAGCGCGTCATCATTTTGGGTTTCTCACAGGGTGCATGTTTGGCGTTGGAATATGCGGCTCGCAACGCGCGCCGTTACGGCGGCGTCGTTGGCTTGAGCGGCGGCTTGATCGGCGCGGACGACGAGCCGCGCCACGACAGCGGCAATTTCGCCGGCACGCCGATTTTTCTCGGCTGCAGTGAGGTGGATTTTCACATTCCTCAAGAGCGTGTGCAACATGCGGCTGAAATTCTGCGTGGGCTTGGCGGCAATGTCACGATGCGGTTGTATCCGAATATGGATCACACCGTCAATCAAGATGAGATTGAATTTGTGCGCAATATGATGGCGGCGCTTGCCGAGACGCGCCAGGCTTGATTAGCGGCAAAGATTTTTTGTATCTTTGAAAGTGGAGGCACATGAAGATCAAATTTTACGGAACCCGCGGCTCTATCCCAGTTTGCAATCCCGAATTTCAGGAATTTGGCGGGAACACCACGTGTTTCCAAATCAGCTTTCCAGATACGGGACGGATCGCGATCGTCGACGCCGGAACCGGCATCAGAGATTTGGGCAAAGCTCTGGTCGCCGCCGGCCATCGGCAAGATGAAATTTTCATTTGTTTCACGCACTTTCACTGGGATCATATTCAGGGCCTTCCGTTCTTTAGGTCACGAATCTGCGAAGAATTTTTGCCACCCCAATGCAGGCAGAATATTTTCCGGTGCAATTGGATAGCATGGGTGCCAGCTTTGAATTTCTGCACCTCGATAAGGCCAGCGAATATTTTCATAGCGATCATGGCACGTTCACCAAAGTCACCGCCAACCGGCACAACCATCCCGGCGGCGCATACGGCTTGCGCGTGGAACGGCAGGGAAAAGTTCTGGTCATTTGCACGGATATCGAGCATGGCGACGAAATCGATCCCAACGTCGTCAAGTTTTCCCAAGGCGCAGATTTGTTGATCCACGAAGCGCAATACACCAATGAAGAGTTGAAGAGCAGACGAGGATGGGGACACAGCAGCTACGAGCAAGCGCTGCAGGTGGCTGAAATGGCCGGCATAAAAATGCTGGCGATCACGCATCACGACCCGGATCATGATGATGATTTCCTGCGCCAAATGGAGCGGGAATGCCAGCGCCGGTTTCCCCATTGCGTTTTGGCACGTGAAAAGATGGAAATTGCCTTGTGAGATTTGTGCCGCTTGTACAAAAACCGTCATTCTTGCACAAAAGCGCCCGGACGGTGAGTAGTACAAAATGTAAATCCGGTTGGCGGCACTGTCTTTCGCATTTAAAGTGGAGCACCGCGCATGAATGACAGCCATTCAGATCATAACGGCCATATCGCATTTTCCGATAACGGCGCGTTCGAAGATATTGCGGCATCGGATTTCGCTTTTAAAAGTGTGCCGAACCTCAAGCTCCTGCTTGCATTGTGGCGGCAGTATGAATCGGATGAGAATCCCCATCGCGCGGCTCTTGCCAGGGGAATAAATGCCGCGCTCAAAAACGCCCCGGAATTGGCCGAACCCATCGGCGATCCCGCCGTCATTGCCAAGCATGCGCAATTGGTCGAGCAACTCATGAGCGCAGTTTTTCCCTCGGCGTATGCGGACGAAATTCTCGGCGCCGCCTCCACGCCTTTTCAATTTCAGCCTTTTTTTGCCACGCCCGGCTTTAAACGCCTGGCGCCGCTGCTGCGTGGCAATATTTATCAAGGTTTGCAAACGAGCCCGGAGCAGCATCGCTTCACTCTGACTTTGGACGCTTATGCGCACATTCTCAAACGCTTCTACAACGTCGATCTTGATTTCGATTCTCCGATTATTTTTACCGGCACCGATCCGCAAAACGGCTTGGACCGGCATTTTAAAATCACCATCGACCTGCGCTTTGTCGAAATCAAATATGCCGGAGTGCTGCCGGCATTAACGCCGGATGATATTCGGTTGCTCCTGGCCAATCCCACCAAAATGGAGGTCTGGTTTAATCTCCTGCCGCCGGCGAGTTTTGAATTTCACGGATTCGTGGTTTTTAATGCGCTGGAGGTGACGCACGAGCACGTGCTCTCCGCGCTCAAAAATGATTTGCTGGAAAAGGATGCTCTCACTGTCACTGCAAAATTTCAGGGACTGCAAAACAAGCTGCGTGTCTTGCTCAGGCGCCCGCATCTCAGGCTGGGGCTGGCCGGCATTCCCGGCGCGCAAAACTCGCTGCTGGCGCACGGCAAAAAAATCGGCCAGAGCTTCATTCTGAACGAGGCCTGCCGCAACGCTTGCGCCAATACTGCCGGCTCGATCTACGAGCACGCCGTCAAGCATCACGAGGTGGTGGTGATCGACGACCTGGCGTGTCATCCTGCGCCGACGCCGGTCGAGCAGGAAATTCTCAAGCAGGGCATCAAGAGCATTTTTATTGCGCCGCTTTATTATGAGAATCGTTTGATGGGGCTGCTCGAGCTGGGCTCGCCGCACGCGGGAGATCTCAACGCCCTCAAAGCCTTCAAGCTGAAGGAAGTGTTGGCGCTGTTTTCCATCGCGGTCAAGCGCAACTTGGACGAGTTGAACGACCGCATCGAGGCCATCATCAAAGCGCAATGCACGGCCATTCATCCGGCAGTGGAGTGGCGTTTTCGCCAGGCCGCGCTGAAATATTTGCGCGACCACAATGAAGGCGTCGCTGCCGGCATGGAGCCGATCATCTTCAAAGAGGTTTATCCGCTTTACGGCTTGTCGGACATTCGCGGCTCGTCGACGATTCGCAACAACGCGATTCGCGACGACTTGATCGAGCAGTTACAGATGGCGCGCGAGATCATTCTCTTGGCGCACCGCCAAAAACCTTTGCCTTATCTTTCCCAGCTCAATCATCGCATCGGCCAGCAATTGCACAAAATCGAAGAAGGCCTCGCTTCCGGCGACGAGGTGAGCACGCTCGAATTTCTGCGCTGGGAAGTCGAACCGCACTTCACGCATCTGCAAACATTTGGCGAAACGGTGGCGCAAAAAATCAGCTTTTATCAAAGCGAATTGAATCCTCTCGTCGGCCTGGTTTATCGCAAGCGCAAAGATTATGAAGAGAGCGTTGCCGCGCTCAATGACGCGGTTTGCCACGTCATCGACGCCGAGCAAGAGCGGGCGCAAGCCATGTTCCCGCATTATTTCGAGAAATACAAGAGCGACGGCGTCGAGCATGGCGTCTACATCGGCGCCTCGCTGGTGGAAGACGGGCGCTTCGATCCGCTTTATCTCAAAAATATTCGTCTGTGGCAATTGGTGCTCTTGTGCGGCGTGGCGCGACAGGCCGAAAAGCTGAAGTCGCAGCTCAAAATTCCGCTGGAATTGGCGCATCTCATTCTCGTGCAAAACCAGCCGCTGTCGATTCGCTTCCGTTATGACGAGAAGAAATTCGACGTCGACGGCACGTACAACGTGCGGTACGAGATCATGAAAAAGCGCATCGACAAGGCGATCGTCAAAGGCACCGAAGCGCGCCTCACGCAGCCGCGCAAAATCGCCATTGTCTATTCGCAAGCCCGAGAAGCCGCGGAATATCGCGAGTACATCGATTATCTGCAATCGTCCGGATATTTGAATGAGGAAGTCGAGGAATTAGAGCTTGAAGATTTGCAGGGCGTCCACGGCTTGCGCGCTTTGCGGGTGACCGTCAATTTGCACGCTTCATTCATCAAGCCGCCGATTCTGAAAGTGCCGGAAACTGCTGCGGCCATAAAAGAAATGGCCGAAGCCATGGTTTGAAACTACAACGTTAAGTCGATACAATTACCGTCCCGTCGGGACGATTTGATAATGGCCACGTCATTTATGGCGTGAGAAATGGGAAAATAAAATGATAGTCCCGTTAGGGACGGTTGCAAATGTCGGCTTGCTTGTCAAACAAAACCGTACAATTTCAATCGTCCCTTCGGGACTGGTGATAATTTTTCCACTATTCCCAGAGATAAATCTCTGGGCTATTATCATTTCGTCCCTTTCGGGACTTTTCAAGCCTGCATCAAAAGCTTCGGTATTCAACTTAACGTTTTACTACTATTCACCGTCCGGACGCTTTTGTGTAAGAATGGCAGTCGTTCGGCTCAACAAGTTTGCTCAAATTATGAAGCGTCCGGACGGTTACCTGAAGAGTTACGAATCCGACAATCCCAACGCACGATGAAAAAAACAATTCGAATACTGCTCACCATTTTTATCATGTTGACAACGGTTGCGATGAGCCAGTCCAAGCCTACTCGCGTTATTTTCTTTGGCGATTCCATCACGGAATTGGGCGTCAAGCCCGGCGGCTATATCACGAAAATAAAAGAGGGGTTTGAGAAGCAGGGGGTTGCCGGCCAATACGAGCTGATTGGCGCCGGCATTAGCGGCAATAAGGTTTATGATCTGTATTTGCGCTTGGAAGAGGACGTCATGAGCAAAACAGTTCGCGGTTCTTACTCCTGAACGTTATTTGCTGTTGTTTGATATCCTGAGATTGAAAGACGAGAAAGAAAACGCACCATTCTTCAATGACAAAACTGAGTTGAACATGACTGAATTTCGTTTGCCCGCCGCCACCCAGATTGGCCACACGCATCTGCAAGTGGCGGATTTGGAGCGCGCGCGGCATTTTTATAAAGAGCTGGTTGGCTTCAAAGAGATCAGCCGCAACCGCGAAACCGCAGTTCTCTCCGCAACGGGAAAATTTCCGGCGCATATTCTGCTGACGGCGCGGGCGGACGCCAAGCCCAAGCCGCCTCGTACGACCGGCCTTTATCATATCGCCATTCGCTTTCCGAACCGTCGGGAATTGGCGCGCGTCTTTCGCCGCCTGATTGAAAATGGCTGGCCGTTTCAAGGCTTTGCGGATCATCTCGTCAGTGAGGCGCTTTATCTCGCCGATCCCGACAACAATGGCGTCGAGCTTTACACCGACCGGCCGCGCGAGCAGTGGCGCTGGCGCAACGGCGCGGTGGAAATGGCAACCGATCCACTGGATGTTGAAGCTCTGCTGCGCGAGGTGGAGAAAGATACGGCGCCGTGGGAAGGCGTGCATCCCGGCGCCGACATCGGCCACGTTCATTTGCACGTTTCAGATCTGCAAAAAGCCGAAGCGTTTTATCATGGTGTGCTCGGCTTTGACGTCACGCAGCGTTCATATCCCGGCGCATTGTTTGTATCTGCCGGAGGATACCATCATCATGTTGGCTTGAACATCTGGGCCGGCAAAGGCGCACCGCCTCCGCCGCCCAATGCGGTTGGGCTGCTGTCTTTTTCGATCAACCTCCCCGATCTTGGCACGTTGCAAATTTTAAAAGAGCGGCTCCGCGCCGCAGATTTTTCGTTCGAGGATAGAAGCACCTCCGTGGGTCAATCAACTATTTTGACGCGCGATCAGGATGGGAATGGGGTGGAGATTATGATGGTAAAATGAGCGATAAAGCACTCTAAAATGAATTCCACTCGGATTAAAAAAACACACTGAAAGTCTATTGATTTATCCGTGTGGCAACAATACTTTTTTCATACATCGGCTCACCTATCGTTGCTCTACTACCCGACAATCTCACGCTACTGAGGCTTGGACGAAAAACATTCGCGGCCTTTTGCTCAACACTGGCTGAGACTGCGAGCGTACTTGACAATGTCATGCGCAGGTGTTATAATAAACATAAAGCAAAATACGGATGAAAACGTCAAAAACCGTTTTGATCACCGGCGCCAATCGCGGCATCGGTTTTGAAGTGGCGCGACAGTTGGCTGAAAAGTCATTTCACATTTTTCTCACCGCGCGCCATCGCGAAGCAGGGGAGAAGGCTGTTGCGGCCTTGCAGAAGGATGGCACGAAGGCCAGCTTTGTTGCGCTCGACGTGAGCGATCCGGACAGCATCAAGCGAGCTGCACAGGAGGTGACGGCAACAGTGGATCATCTCGATGTGCTCGTGAACAACGCGGCGATTTTGGAAGACGAGCATCTCTCGGTACTGGAAATCGATGCTGAGTTGATGCAAAAGACGCTCACGGTCAACACGATTGGGCCGTTGTTGGTGGCGCAAGCATTTTATTCCCTGTTGGCCAAAAGCGCTTTTGCTCGTGTCGTCAACGTTTCCAGTGGGTCTGGCGCGTTGAGCGAGATGGGAACATACTCACCGGCTTACAGCATTTCTAAAACCGCGCTGAACGGGGTTACTGTGCAACTCGCGAATGCTTTCAAACCCAAAGGCATTGCCGTAAATTCAGTGTGCCCCGGTTGGGTGCGAACGGATATGGGCGGACGCCACGCGCCGCGTTCCGTCGCGCAAGGCGCCGATACGATCGTTTGGCTCGCCACCGAAGCGCCGAAAAGTTTGACCGGCAAATTTCTGCGCGACCGGAAAGTCATTGCGTGGTGAGTAAAATTGGGTTCGTAGTGACGCCTTCTCCGCCCGATTCATAAAGATTGATGACGCGGAGCGGGGCAGGCGTTTTTGTTGGTGGCGCGTATGACGCCTACCCCGCTCCGCCTCTCCTTGTTCCATGAGGATGCGGGGCGGAGAAGGCGCAACTACAAACGTTAGTTTCATTGAAAAACAAGATAAGGAGAAATCATGCAACGACACGCTTTCGCCGTTTGGCAAGGTTCTTTGAAAGAAGGCAAGGGCACGCTCAACACAACCAGCGGCGTGCTCAAAGAAACGCCTTATTCATTTGCCCAGCGTTTTGAAAATGCCGCCGGAACGAATCCGGAAGAATTGATTGCGGCAGCGCACGCCGGCTGTTTTGCGATGGCGCTTTCCGGCAAGCTCGGTGGCGCCGGTTTCACACCGGAGAAGTTGAGCGCGCGGGCGAATCTGACGCTTGAGCAGGTGCAGGGGAGCTGGACGATCACGGCCATACATCTCGAGCTGACGGGGAAAATCCCTGGGATCGACCGCGCGAAATTTGAAGAACTTGCCGCCGATGCCAAAGCGACGTGTCCGGTTTCGCGGCTTTTGAACGCCAACATTACGCTCAATGCCAAGCTCGAAGCGTAAGTGGCGCTTATAGGCCATTGTTGGCCGAAAGTTAGAAAAAAATTCTAACTTTTTTTGACTGGATAAACAGAATTGACAGGATTAAATTTCAATCCAGTTGATCCTGTTATCCTGTCAAACAAAGGCTGGCGCGAAGCGGCCCCAGTTTTCAGCTTATCTGAAAACCTGGCGCAGAGTATTACCCGGAAAAAATTATAACGGCCGCGAAGATTTGAAAGGCAGAATAATGGTTCGGCAGAATGATTAAAAAATTATTCTGCCCAATAATCATTCTGCCTTTTGCGGAATATGTTTATTGATCGAGAATAAAGTTTCGATGACAATTGCTTACGTTGATTTCGACAAAATCGAAATGCTGGTGGGTAGAATTGCGCGCGTCGAAGTTTTCTCCAAGGCTCGCAAACCTGCTTACAAGCTTTGGATTGATTTTGGGGAATTGGGCATTAAACAATCGAGCGCGCAACTCACTGCTCTTTACCAACCGGAGGCGTTGATCGGCAAGCAAGTCATTGCCGTCACCAATTTCCCGCCAAAGCAAATCGCTGATTTCATGTCGGAAGTGTTGGTGTTGGGCGTTCCGGATAAAGATGGCCGAGTTACTCTTCTTCATCCGGATCATGAGGTGCCGCTTGGTGCATGCGTGTTTTAGCAGAGGGCAAAGCGCAAAGAGCCGAGGGCGGAGGGCAAGCACATAAATCTTACGCATTACGTTTTACGCGGCACGTTTCACATTTTACACGTGCTTTAAGGAGCAAGAAATGGCTGCAAAAATTCACGAATACGCCGGCGATAAAATCATCGTCCGCTACGACGTCAAGCGGTGCATTCACGCCGAGGAATGCGTGCATGGCCTGCCGGTGGTTTTCAAGCGCAACGAGCGGCGCTGGATTCAGCCGGAGGGCGCGACCGCGGATGAAATCGCCGCCGTGGTGATGCGCTGCCCGACCGGCGCGTTGCACTTCGAGCGCAATGATGAAGGCCGGCCCGAAACCATATCGGACGAAAATGTGATTCGCGTGTCGCCGAACGGCCCGCTTTATATTCACGGCGACATCGTGCTCACCTCGCCGGATGGCAGCATCATACTCGAAGACACCCGCGTCGCGCTTTGCCGCTGCGGCGCTTCAAAGAACAAACCTTTTTGCGACAACAGCCATTTGGACATTTCATTTCCGGATGAGGGAATCGCTGCAAAGGGATCAACCGCATTGGCAGAAACGGTTGCAACCAGCCGTCAACCCTTGCGTATCACGCCCTCATCCAATGCGTCGCTTCAACTTAAGGGCACCATGGAGATTATGAACGCCGCCGGTGACGTGATCTTTCGCGGCAAGGAAGCTTTTCTCTGCCGGTGTGGCGGGTCGAAGAATAAACCGTTTTGCGACGGCAGCCATTCGCGGGTTGGGTTCAGTGACTTAAACTAATTCAGTTCGGTCGGACTTGGGCAGATTGCTCTTACATTTGGAAAATTTTGCCGCCCAAGTCCGACTTCGCTTTTTCTAAAAGGAGCAAGCCATGGCAACAAAATGTTCTCATCTCGATCAAGTTCGCGAAGTGACGCCGAGCGCGCAAGGTTGTGAGGAGTGTTTGAAAACCGGAGGAAGATGGGTACACTTGCGTATGTGTTTAACTTGTGGTCATGTCGGCTGCTGCGACTCCTCCCCCGGCAAACATGCGACCAAACATTTTCACGCCACCAGCCATGCTCTCATGCAATCCTTCGAGCCAGGCGAAGATTGGCGCTGGTGCTATGTCGATCGCATGTATTTGTGAGAACAACACGGTGGCCGCGCTGGTCAGCCGAATGCGTTTGGTGCGCTCGGCGCCTGCGGCCAGCACGACAGCCGGCGCGGAGACGGCGAAGTCGGGACGATGGTGCTCACCAACTCTGAAGACGTCCAAGCCGACTTGGTCGGCGAGCTCCATCTCTTCGATGAGGTCGCGCAGTCGCTGTGCGGCGCTGACCGTGCGGCCAGTGCTCGGATCCGGAGTTGTTTCAGCGAAGGTGTAGATGCCAATCTGCATTGAATTTGTCTTGCTTTCTCAAAATTTCTACTGTATATTATAAGACATTTATTTGGGATTTTCAATGTTTGAAAATACATATTTCATGTCTTATCGTTCAAAATTTAAAGAAAAATAGAAATGGATGTTCTCACGGATGTGCTCAACACTGTACACTTGCAAAGCGCCGTTCACTTTTGCACGGAACTGACGACGCCATGGGGCATTCGCGTGCCGGCGCAGAATGATCGGGCCATTTTTTATGTGATGACGAGAGGGAGTTGCTATCTCGAAGTCGATGGACTTAAACCGCCGGTCTCGCTGGCAGGCGGTGATTTGGTGATGCTGTCGCACGGCGACGCCCATGTCTTACGCGACCGTCTCGACAGCCCGATCGTGCCGCTTGAGGAACTTGTCAAAACCTGTTCCAAGTGTGACGCCCATCGCTCCTTCCAGCATGGTGGCGGCGGCTCGCTGACGGCGTTGGTGGCGGGGCATTTCATCTTTGAAAGTCAAATGTCGAAGTCGTTTCTCTCGACTTTGCCGCCGCTCATTCATATTCATGGCGAACATGGGCAAGCGGTGCCGTGGCTGGACACGACGTTGAAGTGGATGGCCGCAGAGACGAGCTCGAAAAATCCCGGCGCGCAAATCATGGCGTCGCGCCTCACCGATATGCTCTTCATCCAAATTTTGCGGGCGCACATTGCCGAGCACAGTGGTGCTTGTAATGGCAAGGCCGGCTGGTTGCGCGCGATGACAGACTCACATCTTGGCAAAGCCTTTGAATTAATTCACGAACAGCCAAATCATCCATGGACGGTTGCCGAGTTGGCGTCACAGGTGAACATGTCGCGGACCGCGTTTTCGATGCGATTTACCCAATTGGCAGGTGTGCCGCCGTTAGCTTATGTTACGAAGTGGCGAATGCTCAAGGCCAGCGACATCTTGCGCCAAGGCAAAGTAACCATTTCCGAGATTGCGACGTATGTGGGTTACGAGTCCGAAGCCTCGTTCAGTAAAGCATTTAAACGCGAGATGGGCGTGGCGCCCGGCACGTATCGCCGAGAGGGACAGAATGGCGCCGTTGGAGTATGATGATGGAGTGAAGTCGGGTTTATACTATCTCATGGTATGACAGCTTGATTTTGAAAGAAAACTTTGTTACTTTCAATCATTGAAATGCGTGATTGAAAACATAATCTAAAAATCAATGACAGTCTCGGAAATTAAAGCAAAGCTAAAAAGCGAAGAATTTGAAATTAGCTTGCATGCGTTTGAAGAAGCTGTTGATGATTTTCTCTCATGAAAACTTGCTCAAAATGCCGCTCTGCCATGATTTCCGGCACCACCGATGTCAATTTCCATCGCAAAGGATTGCGCATTCAAGTCAAAAGTGTGCCGGCGCAATTGTGCACCCAATGTGATCATAAAACCCTGGATGGAAAGATAGCACTCTACATCGATCACATCGTGCAGGCAATTTTTGCTGCGAAACAGCCGATTCGCGTTCGCGAGGTCGTGCTTGAAGCAGCGTAACGCGATAACCCAAAGTCTGCTACCTTGAGATATTTCAACACCTCGGGACCCTGCAATCCCCAAGAGCATTACACCGTGCCACGAAAAGAGCTGATCGCGAAGGGCATGGATCGCGTGCGGCGCGGCAGGTACATCACGATCTTTGCGCCGCGACAGGCCGGCAAAACGACTTTCTTTCAGCTTTTGTTGGAAGAGCTGCGACTGGAGGGGCGCTTGACGCCGATCTGGCTCAGCTTCGAAAATTTGAAGAAAGCCACAAAAAGGAAATTCTATCGGGCTTTAACCTCCGACCTTGTAGATGAGCTTGCCAGAATCGGCATCGAACTGCCAAACGCGATAGAGGATGAGCTTGCTCTGGAGGAATTTTTTAAGGCGCTCCATCGCCAACGCCAAACCTTTGTGCTCGTTATCGACGAATTCGAGGGTGTTCCCAAGGTCGTGCTCAGTGAATTGATGCACACCTTTCGGAAAATTTATCATCGCAAGGAAACTTACGCCTTGCACTCGCTTATTCTGGTGGGCGTCAGCACGCTTGCCGAATTGATCGTCTCCTCCGCTTCGCCGTTCAATATCGTGGATGAGCTGAAGGTTTCCTATTTTTCTTTTGACGAAGTGCGGGAGCTGATCGGGCAGTACACCGGTGAGAGCGGCCAGCAGTTTGAGGAGGACGTTATTCAGGCGATTTATCAGAACACCAACGGCCAGCCTGGATTGGTGTGCGCGTTGTGTGCGCATTTGGTGGAGGAGATTGCGACCGACCGGTCGCGCGCCGTCACGATGGAAGATTTTTACAAAACGCTCCAGCATTTTCTGACGGAACGTTTCGACAAGAACATCATCAACGTCGTGCAAAAAGCCCGCAGGAAAAAGGGCTTCATGCTGCGACTGTTGTTCAGCGGTGAGCCGATTCCTTTCACCGTGCACCATCCCGATATTGGCTATCTCTACGCCAATGGCGTCATTGAGAATGTTGATGGGCAAGTCGACGTCGACGTGCCGCTCTACAAAAAAGCATTGTTCAAGGCCCTGCGGCCGGCGATCAACGGAGAAAGCGAATACTATGTTTCGGCGCACGACACGTTCAGTGAATACGCGGCCGGCGGCGAGCTGAATCTCAAAGCCATTCTGCAGAAATATGTGGAATACGTCGCTCAGCGCGGCTTTCGAGCTTTTGACACGGATCATCTCAAAGAAGGCGCCTGGCATTATTCGCTCGACGGCTTCATCAACTTTTTGATTGAGCGGCTCGACGTGAGCTCGCCGACACGTCTGGGCGGCCGCACTTTCGTCGAAGTGCCAAGCGGCCGCGGACGGACGGATATTCTGATCCTGTGGCGCAACAAAAAATATATCATCGAGACCAAGATTTTCAGCGATCGGAGCTACTTCGAGAATGGAAAAAAGCAACTGGCGGCTTATCTGAAAACCGAAGGGCTGGACTCGGGCTATTACGTGGTTTTCAGCAAAAAGCACACGGAAACCGATGTTTTGGAACAGGAGGAGGAAATCGACGGCAAGCGCATTTACACGCGGATTATTCGCGTCAATTTCGACCGGCCGAGCCGGCCGAGGAAAAAGCGGAAATGAATGGGAATGTCGTTAAATTTTTTTAAGGAAAGGACAGGCATAGCATGACGCATTATGCAAGATGGAAAGCAACAGGCAGTTTTCTGTTAGCCGCAGTGTTCATTTTTATTTCTCTCATCATTACAAGCTGCTCACAGCAGCAAGCCCAGGGCGGTTTTCAAATGCCGCCGATGCCGGTTGAAACGGCAACGGTGACCCAAAGCACGGTGACCGATCCCTTCGAAGCCGTCGGCACGATTGAAGCCGTCGACGCGATTACCGTCGTCTCAGAAATCGACGCGACGGTGATCAGCCTGCCGTTTCGCGAGGGCGAGGCGATTGCCAAAGGCGGATTGATTGCGCAGTTGGATGACGTGCAACTGCGTGCGGAAGAGACTAGAGCCGAAGCGATTCTCAACCAGAGAAAGGTCAGTTACGACCGCATCAAAAACATCACGGACGAAGGCCTCGGCACGGCGCAGGGTTTGGATGACGCCGCCGCCGCGCTAAAAGTCGCAGAGGCCGACCTCGCGGTGATTCGCGCGCGTTTGCAAAAGACGCGCATCGTCGCGCCGTTCTCCGGCATTGCGGGCGCTCGCCGAGTGAGTCCCGGCGCGTTTCTGCGCGGCGGGTCAGCGATTACCGATCTCGCGCAGATTCAACAGCTCCGCGTAACGTTCTCCGCGCCCGAGCGCTACTATGCCAATCTTCAGCGCGGCGCGGCAGTGAATGTTTCCACCACCGCTTATCCCGGTTATGAACTGAACGGTCGCATCGAAGTCATCGAGCCGATTGTCGATCTTGCGACGCGACGCGCTAAAATCATTGCGCGCATCGATAATCCCGAAAACAAATTTCGCCCCGGCATGTCCGCCAACGTCACCGTGGTTTTGGGCGAGCGCCAAAACGCGTTGGTCATTCCCAGCGAAGCCGTTTTTGTCGAAGGCACGCAATCGCTGGTCTTCGTCATCAAAGCTGACAGCACGGTGGCGCGAACGCCGGTTGAGCTCGGCACGCGGCTGCGCGAGACTGTCGAAGTGCTCAAAGGACTCGACGCGGGAACGCTTGTCGTTCGCGCCGGACATCAAAAACTTTTCCCCGGTGCGAAAGTCATGCCGATTTCACATGAAGCCGCCGCAAGCAATGGAGGCCAACAATGAAGCTCAGCGAAATCTCAATACAGCGCCCGGTGCTCGCCACGGTGATGAGCCTCGTCATCATCATCTTCGGGCTCGTTTCATTTTTACGGTTGCCGGTGCGCGAATATCCCGATATTGATCCGCCGGTGGTGTCGATCACCACGTTTTATCGCGGCGCCAGTCCCAATGTCATTGAAACCGAAATCACCGATATTTTGGAAGAACAACTCTCGACTATCGAGGGCGTCAAAACCATTACTTCTTCGAGCCAAGAGCAAGGTTCGGTGATCACGATTCAATTCGAGCTGGCTCGCAACGTCGATGAAGCCGCGAATGACGTGCGCGATCGCGTGTCGAGCGTGCGCGGATTGCTGCCGCGCGAGGCCGATGATCCGATCATTCAGAAAATCGACGTCAATGCGCAGCCGATTATGTGGCTGGCACTGATCAGCGACAAGCATAACAATCTCGAATTGACGGATGCCGCTGAGCGCATTCTCAAAGAACGCATTCTCAGGTTGCCCGGTGTTGGCTCGATATTCTTCGGCGGTGAACGCCGTTATGCGATGCGCGTTTGGTTGGATGCGCAGCAAATGGCGGCTTACGGTTTGACGACGCCGGATATCGAAAACGCCATTCGCCGCGAGAACGCCGAGATTCCCGGCGGTCGCGTCGAAGGCGAGAACCGCGAATTTTCCGTGCGCACGCGCGGCGATTTGGCGACGCCGGAAGAATTTGGCGCGATCATCGTCAAACAAGAGGGCGACAAGCTCGTGCGGTTGAGTGATGTCGCGAAAGTCGAGGTTGGCGCGGCAGATGAGCGCACCGCAGTGCGCTGGAGCGGCAAGCCGACGGTCGGCCTCGGCATCGTCAAACAATCGCGAGCCAGCACGCTTGATGTCGCTGAAACGGTTGTCAAGGCGATACCTGCGTTGGAAAAAACTTTGCCCGCCGGCATGCAAATCGACGTCGCGTACAACTCGGCCACCTTCATTCAAAATTCCATCGATGAAGTTGTCAATACGCTGCTCATCGCTTTCGGCCTGGTGGTGTTGGTGATTATCGCTTTTCTCAAAAGTTTTCGCGCCACGCTCATTCCGACGTTCGCCATACCGATTTCCATTATCGGCACGTTTGCGGTCACGTATGCTCTCGGCTACACGATTAACATTCTTACGTTGCTGGCGTTGGTGCTCGCTATCGGTCTCGTGGTCGATGACGCCATCGTCGTGCTCGAAAATATTTACCGTCACATGGAAATGGGCAAATCGCGCTGGCAAGCCGCGATGGACGGTTCCAAAGAAATCGGGTTTGCCGTTTTAGCAACGACGATTGCATTAGTTGCCGTGTTTGTGCCGCTGGCTTTTCTCAGCGGAAATATTGGCCGCCTCTTCAATGAATTTGGCGTCGCGGTTGCAGTCTCCGTGTTAATCTCCGGATTTGTCGCGCTCACATTGACGCCAATGCTCTGCTCGCGCATGTTGAGGCCTTTGCACGGCACGAGCCAAAGTTGGATTTCGCGTTCGTTTGATAAATTTTTCGATTGGCTGGAGCGCACGTATGGGAAGATCGTACGCGGCGCGCTCAATCACCGCGGCTGGGTTATGGCGATTGCGGTGTTGATGATCGCGTTGAGCGCCATCATTTTTAAATTTCTTCCGAGCGAGTTGGTGCCGACCGAGGATCGCGGCACCGGCTTCGGCATCGTCATCGCGCCCGAAGGCGCCACGCTGGAATACACCGATCGTTACATGCGGCAAGTTGAAAATATCATGCTCAGCCGGCCCGAAACCGATGGTGTTTTTACCGCGACCGGCGTGGGTTTCGGCGGCCCCGGCCGCGTTACCAACGGTTTCGTTTTTATGGGATTGAAGCCGGAAGATCAACGCGAAAAATCACAACAAGAAATCGTGCAGGAACTTTTTCCGCAGCTTTTTTCCATTCCCGGCGTTCTGGCGTTTGTGCTGAATCCGCCGAGCCTCGGCGCGGATTTCAACTTCACGCCGGTGTCCTATGTTCTGCAGGGTGATTCTTATGAAGAATTGCAAAGCGCGGTCGACACGATGATGACGCAAGCTTCAAAAAAGCTTGGGTATCTGATCAATTTGGATTCCGACCTGCGTTTGAACAAACCGCAGCTCGAAATCACTATCGATCGCGAGCGCGCGGCGGGACTTGGCGTCTCGGTTACCGACATCGGCGGCACGCTCGAGACTTTTCTCGGCGGTCGCGTCGTGACCGACTTTAAGCGCGGCGCGAAACAACATGACGTCATCGTGCAGCTCAAGCCGTCGGAGCGCGCCACGCCCAGCGCGATTGAAAGCATTTACCTGCGCGGCGCCAACGGATTGGTGCAGCTTGCCAATGTTGTGAATGTTAAGGAGACCGTGGCGCCCAAAGAGTTGAACCATTTCAACCGCGTGCGCTCGGCGACGATCACCGCCAGCATGGTTCCCGGCGTGAGCCTCGGCCAAGCGCTGACTGATCTCGATGGCATTGCGGACACCCGTTTGCCCAAAACCATCAAACGTGATTTGACCGGCCAATCGCGTGAGTTTCGCGAATCGAGCGGCTCGCTTTATTTCTTATTTTTGTTCGCAGTGGTGTTCATCTATTTGGTGTTGGCGGCGCAATTTGAAAGCTTCATTCATCCGTTGACGATTTTGCTCTCCGTGCCGCTCGCCGTTGCCGGAGCACTGATTGCGCTCTTTATGTTCAAACAGACCATGAACATTTACTCGCAAATCGGCTTGATCATGTTGGTCGGCTTGGTGACGAAGAACGCCATTCTGATTGTTGAATTCGCCAACCAACTGCGGGAACGAGGACAGCGCTTGTTCGACGCGGTCGCAGACGCCGCCACGATCCGGTTACGGCCGATTCTCATGACTTCCTTTTCTACCGTCTTTGGCATTCTGCCGATTGCCATCGGCTTAGGCGCCGGCGCTGAGGCACGGCGTCCACTTGGCATCGCCGTCGTGGGCGGTGTGCTGCTTTCGACTTTTTTGACGCTGCTTCTCGTGCCGGTGGTTTATACGCTGCTGGCGCGGTTTACCAAAGTGGAAGTTGCACCGTCCAATGGCAATGAACCGGTTTCTTCGCATACCCGCGAAGAAGTCGTGCGCGAAGCGGTGGCGTGAAACATAATGGGCGAAGTCCGACTGGGCAGGGCGATTTTTCAAATTTGCCTAAACCCCGTTTGCCCAAGTCGGGCTTCATGCCGAATCAACCGTCGCGAATACCGATGATAAAATGGCGATAATGTGGTTAAAAAGAAAATGAAGTATTCATGTTTTTAATAAGCCGGAATGGTTTGTGCTCTAAATTCTCTAACTAAAGAGATTTTGTATGAAAAAGAATTTCCAAATTTTTCTCTGCCACGCAAATGAAGATCAAAATATTGTCTCCTATATTTATAATCGATTAGAGACAATAGGCGTCAAACCTTGGATGGACAAGAAGGATATAAAGTATGGCAGCGATTGGGACTTTGAGATTCATAAAGCAATTAAGGAATCAGATATGGCTTTGATTTTTTTATCAACTTGGGTTTTCAAGCGCGGCTATATCCAAAAAGAATTTCGGCTTATCTTGGATGTGTTACTTGAAATTCCGGAAGGAGGCATTTTTGCCATCCCAGTTCGGTTAGAAGATTGCGAAATACCTCGGATGTTTGCCCGTCTTCAGTGGTTTAATTTTTTTGAGGGCGGCGGAGATGAAAAGCTTTTAAGGATTATTAATGAGCATATAGAGGCGGTCGGTGAACATAAATCTGACAAAACTAAAAGTATTCGCCCGAGTAGCGGGTATGTTATCAAAAAACTTGATTTGCCTGAAATTGAGAAAACTAATAAAACCTTACTTGCAGCTGCCCTAATAGGTAATGTTGAGAACGTTAAAGCTTATCTAAAGTATGGGGCAAGTCCTAACGTTAAAGCTGAAAACGGCAATACGGCACTTCATTTGGCATCGGTAAATGGACATATCGATTTGGTTTCGTATTTATTACAAGAAGGAGCCGAGGTGGATTCCCAAAACAATCAATCATTGACTCCACTACATTGTGCCGCTTCGAAGGGTCATTTGCCGATTGTAATGAAACTATTGGAATATAAAGCTGACGTAAAGGCTCTTGATGATAAAGGCCGTGTTCCCTTGTATCAAAGTCTACCATATCCTCACGTTGTTAAATACTTATTACAAAATGGCGCTAACCCCAATGCCCGTGATAACACAAATGAATCTGTATTGAGATTTGCAGTTGAGACAGATTCACATTTGGATTCAATTGATTATTTGCTTGAGGCTGGTGTTAAGCTAAACGAAAACCATAATATATTGCATGCCGTTATTAAAAAAAGAAATTGGAAAACCGTGCAGCGTTTATTGTCCTACAATCCAAATTTTAAAGAGAAAGATTCGGATGGCAAATCACCTCTTTTTTTATTGCTGGAATACAAAGCAAACCTCGAAACATTTGAAATTTTTTTGCAACATAAAGCAGATTTCAGTGATAAGGATGGAAATGGAAACACTATTCTTCATCATGCCGTTCGCTTAATTGAAGACTTGGATATTCTTAAACTTTTACTAAAAAATGTCGAGAGCATTGATGCACAAAACAGCGAGGGGAAAACTCCTCTCCATTTAGCCGTCGCGAGAGGAAAGCTCGATATCATAACATTGCTCAAAGGCGCCGGCGCCAATGTAAACTTAAAGGATAAGCTTGGCAATACTCCTCTTCATATTGCTATAGAAAAAGCTGATGTAGACGCCTTAAAGCTACTTCTATCTATGACAACAAATGTCAATGAAAAGAATAACGCAGGCGAAACACCTCTTCATATAGCTGTTGAGAAAGGAAAGCATGATATTATTATTTTGTTAAAAGAAGCAGGGGCTGATGCAAATTCAAAAAATGGGAATGACGACACCCCTATTCATATTGCTGTGAAAAACGGGCACCCCCACACCTTAAAGCTACTTCTGTCTATGGCGACAAATGTCAATGAAAAGAATAATGCTGGTCAAACGCCTCTTCACATTGTAGTGTCAAAGTGGGATAAGCGCAATAAACCCGACTCAAGTGAAGAACTTCTTAACCCCCTTTTAGATAATAGGGCTGATGTCGATGAAGGGGATAAAGACGGTTACACCGTGCTTCACATGGCTAAAAGTCGTAGGATTTTTAAACGGCTTCGTGCTAAAAGTTCAAACATTTTTGCACAAAGCTTACTCAATTTTTGGAATCCGTTAGCCTTTTTTCTCCTCCCATATTGTGCGCTGATAAAACCACGAGCATACAAAGTGTTTGTTATTGATCAAATTGATAGTAACACTATTCGGAGATAATTTTGTTTCAACTTCTAATAGTATCATGATTGTTTTCAGGAGTGTTTTTTTAAGCGTGATGATAAGCATTTTCGCCATGAAACTTGCCGTACGTTTTTTCAAAAAGAATATAGATGAGAAAAGTAAATTCCGCAACATACACCCAAGTGTAAGCTCAGTACGTTAAGACAAAGGCTCAAAGCACTATTCTTACACCAGAAGAAAGCGTGCGCGAGGCGGTGGTGTGAATAAAGTGAGGTCGGACTTGGTCACGACGATTTTTCAAATTTAGAATTTTCTCAAGCGCAAGTCCGACTTCGTTGGTGTCTTGCAAAGTCACGAGATTTTTTATATTTTAAATATGTTGATGAAATCGCCGCCTCTCCGCGCCCTTGTTTTGCAGGCTTGAGCATTGATTTATTCGAGAAGCGCGTGCGCATTACAAACTAAATTGATGGAGGACACGATGAAATACAAAGGACACATTGCTTGGAAGAGCGCCATCGAGCACAACCCGGAGGGCCGCATTCATGGCACGCCCTATTTCATCATCACAGGGGAAGACGACCAGATTTATTTTTACGAGTATGACGTCGCATCCCAGCAGTACGTTTTATTGATGCAATCCGACAGCTCGCATTTCAGTGAATGGCATGACATCGGACTTGACAAAGAAGAGGCTCTTCGTCAGGAATTGAGGCAACGCGGTGAACTCTTTACCATTGAGTGGGAACCGGAAAAATGAAAAAACTTCCGATCAGCATTTCAGAGTTCGACAGACTCATCCGCCAAAATTGTGTGTACGTCGATAAAACCCGCTACGTTTACAAGATGGCAACGGAAGGGATGTTTTATTTTCTCTCCCGTCCCCGGCGCTTCGGCAAGTCGTTGTTGGTGTCCACGCTGCAGAATTTTTTCGAGGGCCGCAAAGAATTGTTCAAAGGCCTGTGGATCGAGAACGCGGATTGGGATTGGGCGCCGCATCCGGTCTTGCGAATCGATTTCAGTGAAATAGATCAGGACACGCCGGAAATTTTGAAAAAGAGCTTGATTGCCAAACTGCATGCGTTTGGCGCGAGATCCGGCATTCCACTGCAACAAGACATCTTGCGCGCTAGCTTTGGCGAATTGATTATCCGCCTATTTGAGAAACACCAACGCTGCGTCGTTGTACTAATCGATGAATATGACCAGCCGATGATCCGCCATTTGGGAAAAGGAAAAGAGGCGCTGGAAATCGCCAAACAAAATCGGGAGGTGCTGCGGGATTTTTACGGTGTGCTCAAAGGCGGCAATGTCAACGCCGCGCTGCAATTTGTCTTTATCACCGGCATCTCCAAATTTGCGCGCGTCAGCATTTTCTCCGAGTTGAACAATCTCAACGATCTGACCATGCACCCGGCTTACGCCGATCTTTTGGGTTATACGCAGGAAGAGTTGGAGCGGGCCTTTGCTGATTTTATCCGTGCGCTGGCAGAAGACTCAAACGAATCAGAGCGCACTGTGTTGGATAAGCTAAAGACATGGTACAACGGCTACCGCTTCACTGTGAAAGAGGCGTTGGTATACAACCCATATTCCATTGTGAATGTATTTGAAAAAGGGCTATTCCAAAACTACTGGTTTGAGACCGCCACGCCGGCGTTTCTGGTCAATCTGATCAAAGAACGGCAGTACGCTGTGCCTTTGATTGAGAATCTCGAACTCATACAGCAAGATTTTGCCGTTTATGATCTCGATTATCTCAGACTTGAGCCGCTCTTGTTTCAAACCGGCTATGTCACGATCAAAGATCATGAAGGAGAGTTGTATCGGTTGGGCTACCCTAATCAGGAGGTCAAGAGTTCTTTTTTGAGCCATCTCTATGATCGCCTGGTCGATTTGCCCGATAATGGCTTGCGGTCTCAATATAAGAAATTGCACATTTACCTGAGCCAGGAGCAGCTCGATCTCTTCATCGAAACCGCCAACGCCATTCTCTCTGCCATTCCTTATTCGCACATTGGCGATCAAGATGAGCATTATTACCACACCGTGTTTTATCTGATGCTCGCTGCCAGCGGCGTGTTGGTGCATACCGAGGTGTTGACTTCCAGCGGGCGCATCGATATGGAGGTGCATTTTCGCGACCGGATTTACCTCGTCGAGCTAAAGTGCAATCAATCGGCGGAAGAGGCTATTGCGCAGATCAAAGAGAAAAAGTATTTCGAGAAGCATCTGCAGAGCGGTAAGAAGATTTTGCTCTTGGGCATCAGTTTCAGCACGCCGGAGAGGCGTATTGCTGACTGGCAGGTGGAAACGATGAAGCCATCGTGATCGTTTTGCAAGGGCTGCCGTTCGTGAAATCGATTAAATCATCCTACGCCAATCAGGCTCACTCATCATAAATATTCAGGAGAAAAACAACCATGAAAATTCTCGCCATTGGCGGAACAGAAAAAGTGGGTTCGCAAGTCATGCGCAAGGTGCTCGGCCGCAAGGCAGCGGTGCGGGTGTTGAGGCGCACTCTCCTTTTGTTTTTTTCCTTCCCCATCTTGGCGTTCGGCCAAGAAATGGTCAAAGTGAACATTCTCGCGCTGTATGACAAAATTCCCGCGCCGCCGGCGGATGCCAAAGCGGCGCATGCGCGTTTGGTCTGCGTTGTTGAAAACACGGCGCAACGCTGCGAGGCGGAAAAATTTTATCAGCCCATCAACGGCGAGCTTGCCGCGCTGCAGCAGCGCGTCGAGAAAACGCTGGCGGCTTTGGCGCAACCCAGCATGACCGCCATGCAGCAAATCGATCCGAAAGAAATGCAGAAAAAGCTGGAAAAGATGACTCCGGAAGAAAAGATGCAGTTCGCGATGCAAATGAGCCAGCAGATGGCCGGCGCGCAAAACATCCAGCCGGAATCGGAGGAAGTGCAGGCCGCGATCGAAGAAGTCAACAAGGTCAACAGCAGGGCCAATGAAGATTTTATCAATCCCGATGAGACCGCCCAAAAAATGACGCAGATCCAGTCGGGTTGGCGGCGCCAGCAGGAGGAGGAGGTCAGAAAGTGGAAAGACGCCGAGTATGAGAAAGTGCCGCAGGTGAGCATGGGGCCTGGGATTGGCCTGGTGAAGGAGCCGAAAGCGATGTGCGCCTAACATGTCATGCTGAAAGCATCTTTTTTAATTCAAGCACTGTGCTTGACGACAAAAAAGATCGTTACACGATGACCCCGCGGCGGCGGGTTACTTGCCGAACTAATCTAGGTGAACGCTGGATAGATACTACCGTTTTTAATAACCCTCATCACTCCGGAGGTACCCCATGCTTTTTCGTATGCTGTTTGATGACAAGCTCGCGCAAGCGGCGTATCTGATCGGCTGCCAACGCACCGGCGAGGCGATCGTGATCGATCCCGAGCGCGACGTGGATCGCTATATCGAATTGGCGGCGCGTGAAGGCATGAAAATCACCGCCATCACTGAAACGCACATTCATGCCGATTTCCTGTCAGGCGCGCGGGAATTGGCCGAGCGCACCGGCGGCCGGCTTTATTTGTCCGACGAAGGTGACGCCGATTGGAAATATCAGTGGCTCAATCAAAAGCGCAACGGCGGCAGTTATCTGCATCGCTTGGTGAAAAACGGCGATGCCTTCAAGGTCGGCAATATTCGATTCGAAGTGATGCACACGCCCGGGCATACGCCGGAGCATATCAGCTTTTTGGTCACCGATTTGGGCGGCGGCGCAACCGAGCCGATGGGAATCGCCAGCGGCGATTTTATTTTCGTCGGCAGTGTGGGCCGGCCGGATTTGCTGGAAACGGCGGCGGGCCAAATCGGCGAGAAAGAAAAATCGGCGCGCGTGCTGCATCAATCGATTCAGCGGTTCATGCGGTTGCCCGATTATCTGCAAGTTTGGCCGGCGCACGGCGCGGGCAGCGCTTGCGGCAAGGCTTTGGGCGCGGTGCCGCAATCCACCGTCGGTTACGAGAAGCGTTTCAACACCGCGATTCAAGAGGCCAAAAATGAAAAGCTTTTTGTCGAATCGATTCTTTACGGACAGCCGGAGCCGCCGCTTTATTTCGCGCGCATGAAGCGCGACAACAAAGAAGGGCCGGCCTTGCTCGGCGAAATGCCCGCGCCGAAGCCGATGACCGCCGATGATCTCAAAGCCATGGCCAAGCGCAACGCGATGATTTTGGATACACGCTCGTGGCCGCAGTTTGTCGAAGGCCATGTGCCGGGCGCTTTGTTCGCGCCATTGGACAATTCCTTCCCAACCGTTGCCGGCTCGTATGTCGAGCCCGGCATGCCCATCTATTTGATCGTGGAAGAAGAGCGCGTAAAAGAGGCAGTGGCGGATTTGATTCGCATCGGACTTGACGAGATTACCGGCTACGCGACGCCGCAAATTTTGTGCGAGTATGCCGCGCAAGGCGGAGCGCTGCGCCAAACCAAAACGGTCGACGTCAAAAAGTTGCTGCCTCAACACCGGAATGATGCAGAATTGATTTTGGATGTTCGCCGCGCCGATGAATTCGCTGAAGGGCATTTGGCCGGCGCGCGAAACATCGCTCACACCCGCTTGCTGGCGCGATTGGATGAAGTGCCGAAAGATCGCCCCTTGTTGGTGCATTGCCGCACTAGCAATCGCTCGGCTTACGCCACGGCGCTGCTCGAGCGCCATGGTTATGACGCCACCATGCTGCACGGCGGTTTCGCCGCGTGGACTGAAGCCGGCGGTGAGGTTGTGTAATACTTTTGCGAAGTTTTGTAGCGCAGGCATCATGCCTGCTTTGTTTGCAGATTGGAAGTCTGCGCTACGAATGGCTGTTTAAAAATTAACTGACAAATAAACGGAGGCATCTATGACTGAAGTGATCGTTTGGAGCGGCTGGGTCGGCGGACTGGCCGTCGGCTTGTATGCGCTGTTTCAATTCATCGTGTCCGGCAAGCATCTCGGCGTTTCGACCGGATTTGGCAACGCGTGCAGTTACTTTTCAAAACTCTCTTTCTTTCATAAAGGCGATTACGAAAATCCGAACAACTGGCGTCTGTGGTTCCTTATCGGCTTGCCGCTGGGCGGATTGTTGGCGGCGCTGACTTCGCCGGGAGAAATCACCTTGAGCTTTTCGCTCGGCGCGATGTACGACCAAGTCCTGCCGCAGGCCTTATGGGCTAAAGGGTTGGTGCTGCTCGTTGGCGGCGTCATGATCGGATACGGCTCTCGCCTGGCCGGCGGCTGCACCAGCGGGCACGCGATTGCCGGTTTGTCGCTGCTCAATTGGCCAAGCTTGCTGGCCGCCGCCGGATTTTTCGTTGGCGGCATTGTGGCGGTGCAACTGCTCTTTGGATTTTTTAGATGAGGAAAATTTATCATGAAAAAATATATTTTTCTGCTCTTCGGCATGATGTTCGGTTTCATACTCAGCCGCGCCGGCGCGACGACGTATGATTTTTACGCCAAGCTTTTTCTCTTTCAAGACCTGCAGCTTTTATGGGTGATCGCCACCGCTGCCGGAATTGGCATCATCGGCGTGGCGCTGCTAAAAGCTCTGAAAGTGCGTTCGATTTTTGATGGCCAGCCGCTATCGTTTGAAGGCAAGCCGTACAAAACCTCGCTCATTGCCGGCTCGCTCGTGTTTGGATTGGGCTGGGGATTCGCTTCGGCCTGTCCGGGAACGGCTCTCGCGATGCTCGGCGAAGGCAAGCTCGGCGCGATGTTTACCATCATTGGCATCGTGCTTGGCACTTATTTTTTTGGCGTTCGTGAGAACCGGAAGCAATATGCCTCATCTCGCCAAGCGACCGTGATGGCGGAGCAGCGCGCGTAATCAACGTCGGTGAAAACGCGCGTTAGCGGGCGTTCTAAGTTGGCAACAGGGGCGCGGTTGAAAGTTGGAAGTGCGGTGACGAATTGAAATGGATTCGTGCTGCATTGGAAGCGCGGCGGCGTGCGGCAAAAAGTTTCGTGAAGAAAGACAAACGCCGTGCCGGATTGAAACACGCGTCATGCACACGCCGCCTTCCCGCCGTCCTAGCGCGGCGAAGCAGAGCAAGTTGGAAACTTTATCTCATCGAGCAGACAAATCCCCCCAATTATTTTATATCGACTATTGACTTGTATACTTCAATGGCGTATATTTACACATGCACTTTGTCGAGACGCCTATATTCACTGGTCGGTTGGAATCTCTTTTAGCCGAGGAAGAATATCGTGAACTGCAAAACGCTTTGATAAAGCAACCCGAGGCTGGAGCCATTATTCGCGGTAGCGGCGGGTTACGAAAACTTCGATGGGCTGCTAAAGGCCGAGGGAAAAGTGGAGGTGTTCGAGTTATTTATTATTGGTTTGTATCATCAGAAAAATTTCTCATGTTGTTTATCTACCCGAAGAACGAACAAGACGATCTCACCCCTGAACAATTTCAAAGACTAAAATTACTTGTTGAACAGGAGTTAAGAAATGCGTGAAGAACAGTTTGAAGAACTTTTGGAAAGCATCAAGCAAGGTGGCGCAATTTTACGTGGTGAAATGAAGCCGGGCCGCGTTTTTGATTTTGATCAACCGGATGTACGGTCAATAAGAAGTCATTATGGACTTTCACAAGCTAAATTTGCTGGCTTGCTTGGCATCAGCGTTTCTACTTTACGAAATTGGGAACAGGGAAGACGAAAACCAGAAGGGGCCGCGCGCGTATTGTTGCGTGTTGCCGCACAATATCCCGACGCGGTGCTTAGCGTTGTCTATCAAACTCGTACAATCACAGTCAAAAAAACCGGAAAACCATCTCGGATAGAAAGAAAGGTTGAGCGGAAACACAAAGTTGTAGTTAATACCGACAGAAGTCGTGGTGAAAGGCAAACAGCCCGATAACAACAAAATTCAGCGACGTTGTGGGTGAGGTGATATAGATTTGGAAAAGGCCTCTCGGCAAAGAGTAAACTATCGTGGTGGATTTGAAAGAAGGTATCGTGCTGGCGACGCGAAGGTCCGTGCTAGTCCGAAAGTTTTTCGCTCCCATTTTAAAAGCTATAAAAAATAAAATACGTGGGATATCGTCACAAAATGCTTGCATGTGATAGCATATTTTGCTATCATAAGAATAATGAACAAACAGCATCAAAAGACCCTGGAGTCTATCTTCCAGACGCCAGTTCCTTCCAGCTTGGAATGGAGGCGGATTGAGGCGCTTTTCATTGCCCTTGGGGCGCGTGTTATTGAAGGAGGGGGTTCAAGGGTACGGTTTGAATTACATAATATTGTTGCGACCTTTCATCGCCCCCATCCTCAAAAAGAAGCCAAGCCGTATCAGGTACGTGATGCAAGACGGTTTTTAGAACAATTAGGAATCAAGCCATGAAGACGATGACTTACAAAGGATATGCTGCCCGAATTGAATATAGTGACGAAGATCGTTGCTTCGTCGGTCATATTGCAGGCATTAATGACATCGTGGGGTTTCACGGTGAGTCGGTGGCAAAATTGCGCGCAGCTTTTAAAGAAGCTGTTGATGATTATCTCAATACTTGCGAAAAACTGAACCGCCCTCCTCAGAAACCGTATTCTGGAAAACTAATGTTACGCGTTCCCCCCGAAATTCATGCAGCGGTGGCAATGGCTGCTGAAGTTAGGGGCAAAAGCATCAATCAATGGGCTGCCGAGACATTGGCTCATGCTACAAGCGTTTGAAAGAGGCGACTTTACGGAGTTGAGTTATGAATAAGAAATATTTGGGCAGTAATTTTGATGATTTTCTCAAAGAAGAAGGTTTGCTTGCCGAAGCTGAAGCCGTAGCCGTCAAGCGGGTTGTTGCTTTTCAAGAAAAACAACCTGGTGGCAAACGAAAGCGATGGACCAACCGCGTGAGATCAAAAGCGCAGTGGTAATTGTGGCAGGTTCGTGCTGCCTTCGCGAGCGTCTGTGCTATGACGAACGCTTGTTCCCCCTGAGCGCATAATTTTGCGTTGGGCGAAGGCATTTCAGCGCGATGTTTACCATCAGCGGCATCGTGCTCGGCACTTATCTTTTTGGCGTTCGTGAGAACCGGAAGCAATATGCCTCATCTCGCCAAACAGCCTCGCTGTCGGAGCAGAGCGCGTAATCAACGTCGGTGAAAACGTGTTAGACCATCTCAAGATAGAAGGTTTGGTGCACAATTATAAATATCGTGATGCTTCAAAAGATGGACATCGTGATGAAATCAAAAATATCGTGGCACCGCAACAAAAAAAATGACATCGTGAAATCAGAAAGGAGTATCTATGAACAACAACCAGTATCCCTTTAATCATTTCTCTCTTTTCTTGGTTCCGGTTTTATTGATTGCGCTTTTGTACCTCGCGGGATGCGGAAGCGCCAGCGCGCCGCCCTCGCCCTGGGTGGGTG
>Ga0247727_10002726_pt1 | contig 39915 bp, 31 predicted proteins | sample WisWelCaveWW1625_FD_202498 | JGI IMG/M metagenome (GOLD analysis project Ga0247727, IMG submission 202498) | Biofilm microbial communities from Wishing Well Cave, Virginia, United States - WW16-25 | ecosystem: Environmental > Aquatic > Deep subsurface > Groundwater > Cave microbial mat | place... | reverse complement strand
AAACTGTCCTTGCGGAAGATCTGGGGTTGACTCCGTCCGAAGAAACCGAAATGATATATCGAGAACTGACAATTTGACTAGTCATATTTTGTAGCCTGTTTTGTAGCTTGGGGAGTAGTATTATGGGATAAATCAATCAAAAAAAGAGGTATCCCATGAATAACGAATTTGCTCAATTTTCTTTGTTAATCTCGCAACATACACCTTCCGATGGTGGCACGGGTGGACGCAGAACACCTTCCGACGGTGGCACGGGTGGACGCAGAACGCCTTCCGATGGTGGCACGGGTGGACGCAAATAATACCTGAATTTCCCCAGGAGATTACACATGGCAATGCTCACCTTTGACTCCTACGCTACTCCTTCATCGGGCTTTCGTCGAAACACCACAGAGCGAACTGGTCTTCATCGGCTCTTTGCGGCGGCAGTCGTAAGCGGTCATTTTCGCGAGACCTTGTTGTGTAAACCCGAAGAGGCGCTCGCAAATGGCTATCTCGGTCAGGCTTTTGTTCTGACCGACCACGAATCAAGCATTATCAAATCCATTCGCGCCGAAAACCTGACTGATTTTGCCCAGAAAGTCAATCACGCGCTGAAGAGCGTTTGACCCATTGCAAACAGCATCAGGCGCATTCTGATTGCGTCGCACTGATGTCACACTGGGTGACGCGGCGGAGTTGGGGGCGTGGTGGTGAAGGGAATCACTGTGCCCCGCGTCCGCTGGATTAATGATGATCTTGGAACACCACCTGACTTTTCTTCCGGAAACTGATCCCAAGCTTGGAGCGATCCTCCAGGCTTTTGCTGATTTGGTCATTGTTCTTGACATGGATGGATCAATTCTGGATTACAAACTTGAAGACCCGGATGATTTAGACAAATATTCTGATCTGTTAAGAAACCAAAAGATTCAGGAGATATTGTCGCCTGAGGCGGCGAATGCGTTTAGAAGCGACTTATCTGCTGTTCAACAACACGGAAAAGTAATCACCTTTGAATTTTCGCCGTTATCATCAAGCCGTGACCAATGGTTTGATGCGCGGCTGGCGCCGTACTCTTCCTCACAAGCCATTCTCTTTGCGCGTGACATAACAAAACAAAAGCAAACAGAAACCAAGTTACAACAACAACTCCGACAGCTTTCTGCGCTTCGATCCATTGACCTGGCAATCGCTTCAGGTCTGGACCTGAAACTGCTTCTCTCCATGTTGCTGGACCAGGTAACCGCGTTGCTCCGTGTGGACGCGGCTTCGGTTCTGCTGCTCAACCCTGAAACAAACACACTGAATTTTTCCTCGGGCAGGGGTTTTAATACAAACCTGTTACAACATACCCGCCTGAAGCTGGGAGAGGGGATGGCTGGCAAGGTGGCGTTGGAACGCAGGATGATCAACATCCCGAACCTTGCTAGCAACAAATTGGAATTTGACCGGGCGCCCTTGTTTCCCAGCGAGCGCTTTGTTGTTTATTATGGCGTCCCTTTGGTGGCAAAGGGACGGATCGTTGGCGTCCTTGAGATCTTCCATCGTTCTCCACTTAATCCTGATGCAGACTGGCTTGATTTTCTGAATGTCATTTCAGGGCAGGCGGCGATTGCAATTGACAATGCCATGATGTTCAAGGAACTACAAAGATCGAATGTGGAATTGGGCTTGGCGTATAACGCGACAATTGATGGCTGGTCCCGTACGCTCGATTTGCGTGATAAGGAGACCGAAGGACATACCCGTCGGGTCACTGAACTTACATTGCGACTTGCCATCTCTATGAATGTGGGAAAAGAAGATATGGTGCATATTCGCCGCGGCGCAATTTTGCATGATATTGGCAAGGTCGCCATACCCGATCAGATCCTTTTCAAGCCAGGACCCCTCACACAGGATGAATGGGAAATCATGCGCCGGCATCCGGATATCGCCGTTGAATTGCTCACTCCCATTAGTTATCTTCAACCGGCGTTGGAAATTCCTCACTGGCACCACGAAAGATGGGATGGCACGGGGTATCCCGATCACCTTCATGGCGATCAAATCCCATTCTCGGCGCGTTTATTCGCCATCGCGGACGTGTACGATGCTTTGATATCCGATCGCCCATATCGAAACGCGTGGTCAAAACAGGATGCCATTCACTACGTCGAGAGTCAGTCTGGCAGGCATTTTGATCCGAAACTTGTTCCGGCATTTTTGAATTTGGTAAAGGGGAATGGATATGGCGCGGCGAGTTGGCTGTCCTAAAACAGAACTTCTCTTGACCTGACCCTGATTCTGAATTAAAATCCCCGCCTGCCAATGCCCTCGTAGCTCAGTGGATTAGAGCGCTTGCTTGCGGAGCAATAGGTCGCGTGTTCGAGTCGCGCCGAGGGCGCCATTGTCCTGTTCGCCTCATTCCCTCCAGGCGAAGCGAACGGGATTGTTGAGGAGCGGATTACCGCTCCTTTTTATTTGCAATCTCAACTTCCTTGGAAAGAATATGTCAACAATAAGACCACAAATCCTTTTGACAAATGACGATGGGATTCAATCCCCCGGGTTATGGGCCGCCGCCGCCTCTCTTTCGGACCTCGGGTATGTTACCGTGACCGCGCCGCGTGACCAATGCACAGGCATGGGGCGGAGCCTGCCCAACACGTCAGATGGGATCATTCATCAGCAACGGTTGCAGGTCAACGGTCAGGGATGGAGCGTGTTTGCAGTCGGGGGGAGTCCTGCGCAATCTGTCCTCCATGGAATCTATGATGTGATGAAACGGATGCCCGATCTGGTTGTATCGGGGATCAACTATGGCGAGAATGTCGCGTCGGGCGTCACCATTTCAGGGACGGTGGGTGCGGCGTTGGAAGCCGCCTCACTGGGAATTCCCTCGATGGCGGTATCGCTGGAGACCGATGCAAAATATCATTTGTCGTATTCTGAGGAAGTGGATTTTTCTGTCGCCGCAAATTTCACGGCGCGCATTGCTCGTTTGTTATTGGAGAAAAAATTCCCCGCGGATGTGCATATGTTAAAAGTGGAGGTTCCGTCTCATGCAACAGTGGATACCCCGTGGCAATTGACCCGCGTATCACAGCAACGATATTACGAGCCGGTGCCCGCCGAGCGAAAATCATGGGACGAGCCTGGCACGATTGGCTATCGCGAAGCGGGTGTGTTCGATCATGAACCGGAAGATACCGATGTGTATGTATTACGAAAAAAGCGGATGGTCTCCGTTTCCCCCATGAGTCTGGATTTGACCTCCCGCGTCGATTTTAATGAACTTGATCAATTAATGAGGAAATAGATGTCGTTGCGAGGAGCCGCTGGTCGAGTAGCCCTGAGCGTTTTTGTGAAGGGCGTATCGAGACCAAGGCGACGAATCAATCTCCACGAGAATCTGGGATTGCTTCGTCGCAAAGAGCGCTCCTCGCAATGACATTAATTAAAATGGGGACTGAACTTTGCGATCAGCTTGTCTTTCGGCAAAAAGCCGGTGATGCGTTCCTTGATCTCGCCATTTTTCATGAACAGCAGGGTGGGGATTCCCATCACGCCGAACTGCATCACCAGGTTCGGGTTCTCGTCCGCGTCGATCTTCACGACCTTAACCTTCCCATCCCACTCGCCAGCCAGTTGCTTGACCACGGGGTCGAGCATTTTGCACGGCTGGCACCAGACCGCGCTGAAATCAACCAGCACAGGTTCGCTGGAGTTCATCACTTCGTTTTGAAAGTTCGCTTCATCAACGTGCAATAGTTCAGCCATTTCTGCCTCCAGGTTGATGGACGCATTGTATTTTAGATGTCTTACTTTGGAAAGAAATTTACCGCCAAGCACACCAAGTTTTTTTGAATTCCTTTGTGCTCTTTGTGTCCTTCGTGTTAAAAAGCTTGTTTTCGTTGACGCTCACTTCCTCCTATGTTAGAATGCCCTTCGCTTAACGTCACGGGCGCGTAGCTCAATGGCAGAGCAGCGGCCTTTTAAGCCGTTTGTTGAGGGTTCGATCCCCTCCGCGCTCACAAGAAAACCCTCCATGAGGAGGGTTTTGTAATTTAATTATTCTGCCTTAGGTGTTTCTTCTTCGGTTTCCTCATCGGGTCCTTCAGGTGGTTTTTTCCCAGAAATTTTCTCCCATAGCAATTTTATTGGCCACAACAATTTATCAACAGGCTTTGCTATCCAGAACGATAGAGTCCAAATTAGCCATAAAAATGTTCGATAAATTATGTCTATAGCAACTCTAAGTATGGTAGTAATGGTCCCTGCGACTAAGTAAATTAGTGCTAGTATGACTATGCTTATAAGCACTAAAAGAATAAATATACTCTGAAGACCATTGATTGATTCGGTAGATATAACCAGAGTAATTACAAATGTATTAATCCTTACAAGTACATTGCCGCCAAATTGGGCAAGGGCATTGATAGAATTAGCGGTATCATCTGGAATGGTTACTGCTACCACGTACGCTCTAAGACCAAAAAAGAATATGACAAGAAGACTGCTGATAAGCGTAAAAATCACAGAAAATTTTATTGTGTTTCTAAGGTAGTCGTAAAAGGGCGAACTAAAATCCGTAAACTGTGACTCCGATTTACTTGTGATCTCAAATAACACGAACGCAGATGCGACAATAGAAAAGAATGTACCCGCGGTAATTGCAAAGCCATAATCAAATCTTTCCAAAAAGCTGAGAAAAGGCAATGTTCCGAAGTTGATGGGGAATCCCAGCAAAGAGGCTATCTCTCGAATAGTAATTAAGTCGGCTATGAGGAAAGTAACAAGCATAATATCTAAAAACAACCAGCCCGTTATTTTTTTCCACGTTAGTTTAAAGGCGTCAGAAACATTCTTTGATAAATTATCAAGCGCACTCTTAACATAGGTTATGAGCAACAATTTTTCTAACCACCTCTCAAATGACTCGAATGATTTGGGGGCATCCATATATTCATCGATTTTTATTGGACTTATTAGAATTTGCCATGTTCTCTTGAAGTAAAGATTTCGCTCTTTGCTGTCTCCAAAGGTAATCAATAGGTAGCCGCCTGTTAGTAAGGATATCAGGGGATTTTGAGCAAAGAAATTGATCAGCTGTTCAATGATAGTTAACATGTTGCCTCCTTAGGGCAGATCTTGTAAATTCTTGATACTGTTTGTAAAGTCTTCAGCTATTGTTTCGTTATAAAACGTTTTATCTGCATTACTGTTTAGTATCCGAGTAAAACTTCTGGCGTCAAAGAAGGAAAAATGATCTGTCCATTTGTTTATTTTCGTCTCGCACGCGGTTGCGAATTGGCAATCATAAATAACTGCAACAATGTCTATATTCCCAGCCAGATTCGATTGTGGAACTTCGTCGGAAGGGTAGGTATATCTAAAATCTTCCAAGTCTGAAAAAATAACCAGGACACAATTACTATAAATGGAAAGACTACATTCTTGATTGACAAAGTTAGCTGTGGTAGCGATAGACTCAAAAACGGGATTGTTAATTTGGTCCTCAAATTGGCTGTCAGATGGAAACTTGTCGGATATCTCTTGGGAGAATTTTTTTCTTGATTCAGTACGTATCGCATCAACAATTTGATTAATTTTATCAATCTCAGCGATTGTTCTTCCCCGTTGGCACAAATACTCATTAATGCTTTTTTGGATAGATTCTTGTTCGATTTGTTTGGCTGCATCAACAGTTTTCACAACTTCAGTTTGTCTTAATTGCCCAATTGAAGTTGGTGTAGCCGTTTCAGTGCTAGATTGCAGATTTGGGGTTGGAGGAAAAGTGGGCGTTAGTGAAATCTTTTTTGCTTCTACAACAAAGACGCTGTTGTAAAAAATGGTTTTTTCAATGCCGTAATATATTGTGTCGTTATTGATCCATCCTAAGACCACCCTATCCCCTGTATAAAGAATCTCTGATAGGGATAGTTTTAGGACACTTCTTGCGTCAGTAATATGATTGTTCTGATAGTATAGAAGAGTGCCATCGATCAGGAAAAAATAAAAGATTGGTCTATGTTCGACTGGTGGCGTCCAGAACATCTCAGGGCATGGAGTAGTAGTAGAAGGAGGGTCCACTGTTGAGGTGACTACCACGTTACTGATGCATGCAAGTAAAATGAAAGTCCCCATCATAGCTATTGTCATATACCGAATTGTCGGGTGTTTTTTGTGCATGCGGTGCCCGCCAAACAAAGTATTTTGTTGGTTGTTGAAACTGTTATAGTTTACCCCCCCCCCCGTTTTTTTCGCAAGCCATCCTCGATACCAATATGTTTCAAGGAAGTTCATAGTCTGGTTAGAAACAGAGTAAATTGGTTGGTTAATATTTTAAGCCTCCCGCCTGTTTGATTCTCGAACACCCGTGCTATAATCGCAATTAGTTTAGTCATCTCGTCCACTGGTCATCAGTCTTATTGTTGACTAGCAAACTAGCTGACTACTTGACTAGAAGACTAAAATGAGTTTCGCCCACCTCCACGTTCACACTGAATACTCCCTGCTCGATGGCTTCTCGAATATCAAGAAGCTGGTGAGGCGCGTGAAGGAGCTGGAGATGCCCGCGGTCGCGATCACAGACCATGGCACGATGTTCGGTGTGATGGACTTTTACAAGGCAGCAACGAACGAGGGAATCAAACCGATCATCGGCGTGGAAGCCTACATGGCGGCGCGGACGATGGGAGATCGCGACTCCAAACTGGATCGTACGTCTTCTCATTTGCTGTTGCTCGCCGAAAACGAGACGGGCTACAAAAACCTGCTCAAGATTTCCTCCGCCGCACAACTGGACGGCTTCTATTATTATCCGCGCATTGACCATGAATTTTTAGCCGCGCACTCTGAAGGGCTCATTTGCACATCGGGATGCATGTCTGCCGAGATTCCGCGCCTGCTGGTGGATGGCAAACAGGACGAAGCCGTCAAAAAGATGAACTGGTATTACGACGTCTTTGGCAGGGATAACTTCTTCATCGAACTGCAACAGCACAACATCAAAGAGATCACAGACTTAAACAAGAAACTCCTCGAAATGGGGATGAAATATTCCGCGAAATATGTCGCGACGAACGACGTGCATTACATCAATCAGGATGACGCGCGCTTGCAGGATATTCTCCTTGCGATTCAGACTCAAACGGTTCTTACGGATCCTGACCGCATGCGCATGAGTGATGACTCATACTACCTCCGTACGCCTGCGGAGATGAGTCAACTCTTTGCGGAAGTGCCTGAGTCATTGAATAATACTTTGCTCATCGCTGAGCGCTGTAACGTGGACCTGGGCTTCAAGGGCTATCATCTGCCTGATTTTCCTGTCCCTGAGGGATTCACAGTTGAAAGTTACCTGCGCCACCTGTGCGAAGAGGGGGCGAGGAAAAGGTATGGGGATCGGGAGACCAGCACGAAAGTCCGCGAAAGAATTGATTATGAGTTGGATGTTGTCCACAAGATGGGATTCGACGCGTACTTCCTGATCGTGTGGGATTTGTGTCGTCACGCGCGCGAGACCAATATCTGGTATAACGCGCGCGGGTCTGCCGCTGGTTCGATTGTCGCGTTCGTGCTGGAAATTACGGTCGTTGACCCGCTCCAGCATGATCTGTTATTTGAACGCTTTTTGAATCCTGGGCGTATTTCGATGCCTGATATTGATTTGGATTTTCGCGATGACCGCCGCGCCGAGATGCTCGAATATACAACGCGCAAATATGGGAACGACAAGGTCGCGCAGATCATCACGTTTGGCACGATGGGGACGAAAGCCGCATTGCGTGATGTAGCGCGCGTGATGGATATCCCATTGCCCGAAGTGGACCGCGTGGCAAAACTTGTTCCGTTTGTTTCGGGGCGAAACACCACCATGGAAGATGCGCTGGCAATCCCTGAATTCAAAAAAATCTATGACGAACAAACGCACTTGCGTGAATTGATTGATACCGCCGCGAAGATGGAAGGCACGGTTCGCAACGCAGGGACACATGCCGCGGGCGTGGTGATCTCAGACAAACCAATCATGGAATACCTGCCGTTACATCGCCCGACGTCGAATTCGGAAGAGACGCCGATCAAGACGGTGACCCAATTCGAAATGGGCATTCTCGATTCACTCGGCATGTTGAAAGTGGATTTCCTCGGGCTGATCACCTTGACCGTGATGGCGAAAGCCTGTGACTTGATCGAAAAGCGGCACGGCATCAAACTTGATTTGAACAACATTCCACTCGATGATCCAAAGTCATTTGAGTTGATGGGCAGTGGGCAGACCGCAGGCTTATTCCAGGTGGAAGGCGGCGGTATGACGCGGTACATCGTGCAAATGAAGCCGAAGTCGCTGGATAACATCATCGCCATGGTCGCGTTGTATCGTCCGGGTCCGATGGCGTTTATCCCCGATTACATTGCGCGCATGCACGGTGAAGCGGAGGTTGAATATCGTCACCCCGCGTTGGAACCGATCTTCCAGGATACATTTGGAATCCCTGTGTATCAGGAACAACTCATGCGTGCCGCAGTCGAACTCGCGGGATACTCACCTTCCGAATCAGACGAACTGCGCAAAGCGATTTCAAAGAAGATCAAAAAAGATATTGATAAGCATCGCAGTAAATTTGTGAAAGGCGCAACTAGCAACGGCATGGATACACCGATTGCCGAAGCGATCTACAGCGATTGGGAGGAGTTTGCGCGGTATGGCTTCAATAAGAGTCACGCGGCAGATTATGGCGTCATCGCCGTGCAGACCGCGTATCTCAAAGCCAATTATCCAACGGAATACATGACCGCGTTGCTCTCGGCATCTGCGGGCATCACCGAAAAAGTTGCGTTTTATGTTTCCGACGCACGCAGTATGGGTGTACCGGTGTTGCCCATTGACATCAATGCCTCCGCCTGGGATTTTGAAATCGAAGATCCTACGGTAGGTCACGTTTCAAACGTGACTTACGATGGCAAACCCAGTATCCGCTTTGGCATCGGCGCGGTAAAAAACGTTGGGCAAGCCGCAGTTGAGTTAATTCTCAAAGAGCGCGACCAAAACGGAAAATTCAAAGATCTCAACGATTTCGCGCGCCGCGCCGATTTGCGCGCCATTGGCAGGCGCGCGCTCGAATGCCTGATCAAAGTCGGCGCGATGGATGCTTTTGGCAATCGCGCCGCGTTGCTCGCGTCGCTGGATCGTATTGTCGCGATCAGCAGTAATCACTTCCGCGCGGCGGAGGCAGGGCAGATGAGTCTCTTTGGCGCGGTGACTGGTGTCACAGAATCGATCACGTTGCCCGAAGTCAACAATGTGGATAAACGCGAAATGCTCAACTGGGAGCGCGAACTCATCGGCTTGTATATCTCCGATCATCCGCTCACGCCGTATCAAAAAACGTTCGCCCAGGTCGTCAGTTATTTTTCGGGTCAACTCGCTGAAGCGCAACACGAAGAGAAGGTGCGTGTCGCGGGTCTCGTCACCGTGGTTCGTCCGTATACGACCAAGACCAACAAGCCTATGGGCTTCGTCACGCTCGAAGATATTCAGGGCAACATCGAGCTCGTGCTTTTCCCTCGCACCTGGGCGCAAACCCGCGAGCAACTCACCGTCGGTCAGATCGTGATCGTCGAAGGCAAAGTTGATACGAACAGCAGTCCGCCAAAAATTTTGGTGGATGCAATTCGGACAGAAATCAAGATTCTCGAATCGTTGGATGATGCAAAGCCGCTTCTTTCCAAACCCGCGTCTGCTCCTGTCCAAAAAGCGACTCCGACCCCCAAGCCTCCACCTACCAAACCCACCCCGACGCGTATCCCCGCGCCACAACTCGCTGAACATGCGCCTGCGTATTCAGCATCGAAAGTTTCCCCCCATCTTGGGGGGACGGAAGGGGGGGCGGACAATATACCTCCTCCGCCCGATAACTTCCCCGATGGCTGGGACAGCGAATGGCAACCGTCGTTTGATGAAGCAACAATTGCCGCGCGTCCCGAACCTACTCCCGTTGGGCAAATTGCCAATTTGCCCTACACCCCGCCGCGCAGATTAACAGAATCGGTTGAAGTGGAGACCAATGAAGTTGATCAGGATCAGGATGAAACGACGCGTGAAGCGGTGGTCACATCCCTAAAATCCATTTATATCCCGCTGGCAAAAGAGGAAAAGAAACATCCGCCGCAACAGATCACAGTGTTATTGCGCTCGATGGGTGACAAGGAACGCGACAAGCGGCGCATCAAAACGATCTACGGCACGCTGATCTCATTCCACGGGCGCGACCGGTTTTCATTTCACGTGTTCGAAAACGGATCGGGGCATCTGATAGATTTCCCCAACGACACCACGCGCGTCTGCCCCGAAATGCTAGAACGCCTGAAGAAACTGATGGGCGAGGAGAGTTGGCGCGTGGAAGAGATTACGTTTCAGTAGGTAAACATGTCACAAATTTTTGAAAAAGATAATCACAAAATATATTTCGGAGACGCTCTTGATGTATTGTCCAAAGAAATTAAGGACAACACCATTGACCTCATTTTTGCAGATCCTCCCTACAACATCGGTAAAAATTTCAATGGCACAAAAGACAAATGGAATTCTGATGGCGAATATCTGGATTGGTGTTATCGATGGCTTGATCTTTGCGTTAAAAAATTGAGAGATACTGGAAGCATGTATCTTATGGCGGCTACGCAAAATATGCCATATCTTGACATTTGTTTGCGGGGGAAGTTGGAAATCTTAGCTCGTGTCGTTTGGTTTTACGATAGTTCTGGCGTGCAAGCCAAAAGATATTACGGCTCTCTTTATGAGCCAATACTGTTTTGTGTAAAGGATAAGGATCGATATACTTTTAATTCCGGCGATATTTTAGTTGAGGCAAAGACAGGCGCTCAAAGAAAACTGATAGATTATCGCAAGGCTGTCCCCACAGTGTATAGCGCCAAGAAAGTGCCTGGCAATGTATGGGAATTACCAAGAGTTCGTTATAGGATGGATGAATATGAAAATCACCCCACTCAGAAGCCTGTAGCGCTTTTAGAGCGAATCATAACTGCAAGTTCTAATCCTGATGACTTAGTGCTTGATCCATTTTCAGGTACATTTACAACGTCTTTTGTTGCTAAGCAATTAGGGCGTCGTTCTATTGGCATTGAGATCGAAGAAGAGTACGTGAAAACAGGGCTTCGCCGCTTACAGGTTCTTTCAGAATATAAGGGCGAGAAACTTATGAGGCAACCTAAAAGTTATGAGAAAACTTCTCCACAACAGCATGTTTTGTTTGAGCGTAAATAAACATGGAACATGAGTTTACTACTCAAATCAAGGGAGTTTTGTCTAAAGAGTTTGGGCAGGATGCAGATACTATCTACAATGTAAGTTCATTGATGCAGTACTTGAACATTAAGACCAGATCAGCGATGCGCGGCTCAAAAGCAAGGGGAAGTTTTGCCAACCTTTATGCCATTTATGTACTGGTTGAAGATTATCTCGAGCGTGGTTTTGGTGGGCGGAAGGACTATTCCAATTACGAAGGCGCCAAGTTTACGGACCTGTTTCAGCGCCAGAGGGAATTGCCGTTCGGGGGTAGGTTGCAAAATCATGCACTCAACAATCGTACGAATGAGGAGTTCAAGGGATACTTTCCCCAGGTTGAATTTGTTCCAATTTTGCGAAACTTGACAACGAATCGCTATTGGATCAACGAAAACCTGCTAAAGGTTGGGGTAGGGCGTAGAAAGCACAACCTAGCAAAAACCGTCATCGCAATCATTAAAAAGTATATTGAGGCAAAGCGCAGTGCTTTCAAAAGATTTATTGAGACCTCTGAGCAATTGAAAAATATCGGAACACAAGAAGATGCGCTAGTAGAAGAGTTCATCATGGGATTGCTTGCGCCCAATGTCGACGCTCGTGTCTTTGAAGTAGTCAGTTACGCCATATTGAAATACTTTTATCACGATCAGACAGTTTACTTTGGTTTTGATCTCGACAACGTTCAAGCAGAAAATTTGAAGCTTTACAAGACAGGACGTACAAATGCCAACGATGGGGGTATAGATTTCGTCATGCGTCCCTTGGGAAGATTTTTTCAAGTCACTGAGACACTTGATATAAAAAAATATTTGCTGGACATAGATAAAATCGAAAAATATCCGATATCTTTTGTCATTAAATCAGAAGAGAGTGTTGAGAATTTACGTAAGAGACTGAAAGAAGGGGCGGAGAAGCGCTATGCGGTAAATGCAATCGTTGAAAAATATATGAATTGCATTGAGGAAGTGATCGATTTATCTGTCTTGCGCGAGCGACTGCAAACAGCGGCTTCGCTGGGTTATCTTCGAGATATTCTGAACGAAATTGTTATTCAAAGTAAAATTGAATTCAACTATGAAGAAGAGGCTGATTGATACAATTCATCCAACCGCGTAAATCCCCCTCACCGCATTACATCGGTCGCAATCCTCCCGCTCGCACAACAACGCGAGCGGATCGTTTTTAATTAACCCCTGCGCAACTTCAAATAATCGTTTCAAAGACATGGCTTGAATGGCAACTTTGCCGATATCCACGCGGAAGACATCGGGCTGGATGTGTTCTTCGATGGCGTTGAAACCTGTTGAGTCTCCAGGGAAATTGGGACATTCCACCACGCGGTCACCGACCAGCGCCCAGCGGGTGAATTGTTTCCTCCCCGCGAGTTTCTCTGCATAATGAATACTCGTGTTGACCGTGTGATCCACGTTGATTAATACAGCCCAGCCATCCTGCTCTGCCAGCGCGCCGATGGGAGCCAGCGGCTCGAATAGTGTCTGTGACGCCAACGCGGATTCAGCGTTGATTCCGGCGAACGAGAGAATGGGATGCGATGTGCGCGTTGCCATCGGATGATTCCGCAAGGCTTCGGGCAACATGCCCATCATCGAATCCGTGCGAAGGTCATGTTTGAAGGGGATAGCCATCTTGTTCAGACTTTCTCCACTGCCGTAAATCATGGCGTTGTTCGGCGGACCGATCTTGGGCGTGATCATCGTTTTGTACGTATGCGTGGGCATGATGACGCTTTTGAACGAACCCGCCATCGCGCGCACCACAGTATCCGCGCCATCTCGAATATATCCGAAGGATTTCAACGACGCGTGCGCGATAACAGGCTTATCGGAGAGATTGAGGGCATCGAAGTATGATTTCAGGTCAGAGAAATCCAGCATAATAGTCTTGTAGTCGGATAGTCTAATGGTCGTTTAGTCCGAAAGTCAAGAGGGTTTCTTTCCAGATTTGCTTCTCCGAAGATAGGCGATCAGAGCATTGATGATCTTTTTGGTTTCCGTGGCTTTGTCGTATATTTGTCTGAATGCAATTTCGTCAATATACTTTCTATCCAGAGCCAGGTAGCTTTCAGATTGGACTTCGCTTGCAGAGCGTCGGGCGTATTTGAGAAATACAATGAATTCGTTGTCGAAACCAGAATCAAATCCCTCCGTGCAATTGTGCATGACTGACCCCGCTACATCACAGATCTGGTTCCTCAACTTAAAGTCTTTTGCAAAACTTCCCTGCTCTGCGGCATCGTACACCAAATTCGCCAACACGCGTGCCTGTTGCCATGCTTGCAAGTCTTCGAATCGTTGAATCTTCATTGCGTCCTCCTAACGATAAGACTATTCGACCAACTGACTAATTGACCATCCGACTACTTTCCCGTCCAATTTGGTTTGCGTTTTTCAACGAAAGCGTTCATACCTTCCTTTTGATCTTCAGAGGAAAACAAATTATAGAATACCTGCTTTTCTTCCGCGAGACCATCCGCAAGGAAGCGTTCGTAGGATTGGTTGATCATCTTTTTTGCGGCGCGGACAGCCAGCGGAGCGCGGGATGCAATCTCATCGGCAAGTTTCATCGCTTCGTTCAAATAATCGCTGACGGGGAGGACGCGATTCGCAAGCCCGTATTGCAACGCTTCCTGCGCGGAGAATGTCCGGTTGTTGAGGATCATTTCCATGGCGAGGGCTTTCCCCACCGCGCGGACGAGTCGCTGTGTGCCGCCCGCGCCCGGGATGACGCCCAGGTTAATTTCCGGCAGACCAAATTTGGCTGAGTCTGAGGCGATGATCATGTCACAGGATAATGCCACTTCGCAACCGCCTCCCAATGCCCAGCCCGATACCGCCGCGATGACGGGTTTCTGAATTGTGCGAATCCTGCCGAACACCGCGATGTGATCGCTATCCATCATTTGATGGATCGTTTTATCCGCCATCTCTTTGATGTCTGCGCCCGCGGCGAAAGCCTTTTCATTCCCCGTGATGACCATCGCGCCGATATTTTCATCCTTATCGAAGTCTGCGAGCGCATCCATAAGTTCGCGCATCAGCTGGTTGTTGAGCGCATTCATCGCCTGCGGACGATTCAGTGTGATCAGCCCAACTCGTCCGCGCGTTTCAACAAGGATGGATATGTAAGCCATGTTATCTCCGTGTATTTGAATTATACGTGAAAATAGCCGTGCTGTATAATTGCGCAAACAAACCAAAGGAGATAGCCATGACCATTCTCGCCAACATTCTCACTGCCCTTGTCGCTGTTTTGCATTTCGGTTTCCTCGCCCTTGAAATGTTTTTCTGGGATCATGCCTTTGGAAGAAAAAGATTCAAGATGACGCCGGAATATTCCAAGGCTTCCGCGTCGCTTGCCGCAAACCAGGGTCTGTACAATGGCTTCCTAAGTGCGGGTTTGATTTGGGGGCTTGTCACCGGTGAGGCTTCCATCAAAATATTCTTTTTAGTTTGCGTTGTCATCGCCGGAATCTTTGGCGGCTTAACTGCGCGGCGGACGATTCTTTATGTTCAGGCACTGCCCGGCTTGCTGGCATTGCTCGCCGTCTATTTTTCCTGATGATCCGGCTTGCCGCAAGCGTTGGCTTGATCGGTCCGATTCTTTTTGGTTTCGTCGTCACAACCCTCACAATCCTCAAATACGATTTTCTTCTCTCCCTCGGATGGCATCCATTGAACGCGCCGACCTTCGACTGGCCCAGCGGACTCGCGCTCGGTAGCTTTGGCTGGATCATGACCGCGACCTTCATCCTCAGCGGACTCATGCTGACGATCTTCGCCTCCGGACTCCGCCTCAGCCTGCCTCGCTCACGAAATTCTTTGATCGCCGCCTTTGCCTTGTCCCTCGCAGGACTCGCCCTCGCAGGACTCTCTTTCACCACCGATCCAACGATCCGATCCACGCCCGCCACCTGGCATGGACGTTTGCACGACTCATCCTTTGTCCTCCTCGGTCTCACGCTCATGCCCGCCATGATTCTCATCGGATTCGCCTTTCAACAGGACAATCGCTGGAAGGATTTATCAATTTACACATGGGTAACGGTTGCGCTCGCCCTGCCCGCCTTCTGGCTCAAAGGCGCGGCGTTTTACGTTTTCATGCTGGCGATTTTGATTTGGAGCGGGGCGCTTGCCCTGCGGTTGAAATCGCTGGGAAATTAAGTTGACTTTTGATGCGAATTTCTGTATAGTGTAAACACCCACACGAAAGGAGCGGAGAATGTACCAGAACCTATTGCCCGAGCAACAGAAAGCCTTTGCCAAAATACAGAAAGAATTTGATGAGACGTCAAAAAAATATCAGGGCGAACTCGATGCGGCGAAGAAAACATACCTGGGAGAGGCGGCAAAATATAAATATTTTGATAACGATGTCCTTCTCAAATCGCCTCCGGCAAAACGAGCCGCATTCTCAGATCGCGCCGCCTGGGTGATGGCATCCATGTCTCAACTGGCGTATGAAGCATTTGAGGATAACGAGGCTTCGCTAGGGCTTTTTGTAAGCAAACTGGATAGCGGCGGTTTTACGCTGGTTGATAAATTCAGCGTCGGAGCGACGCAGGCTTTTCTGGCGTATAACGACAAATATGCAGTTCTTGCCTTTCGCGGCACCAGCGACTGGAAGGATGTCCAAACAGATATTACGGCGAATCGTAAAAGGACCGGGGAAGGAAAAATACATTCAGGGTTTTATCAGGCATATGATTTGATTTCCGGGCAGGTCAAGGAAAAACTAAACCTGGCGGAGGTGAAAGACCTGCCCTTGTATATCACCGGTCATTCCCTCGGCGGAGCGCTGGCGACGGTTGCCACGCAGGACCTTGAAAAAAATGGATTGAAAGATCAAATTGCGGCTTGTTATACATTTGGAAGCCCGCGCGTTGGCAACGCTGACTTCGATAAAAATATCAGGTCGCCTGTGTACCGGGTCATAAACTTCACGGATATTGTCACGTTCCTGCCTCTCCTGACGATGGGGTTTGTTCACGTGGGAGACGACCGTTATCTTGACCGTGGTTTCCCGGATTTGGCGCTCCGCTGGAGACCGCTCTCCCAGCGATTCTTCCTGTTACTACATCTTGTGATGTTTCTATACCCTGCCATTAAACAGCATGGGATCCAGAACTACATTGATAAACTGGAAAGAATCGCATTAGGTCAAAACGTAGAGGTTATGATGACGATTGCGATGATAGAGAATGAAAAGCATTAAGGTTGATGATACAGACTAGCCGATAAGTAAAAACTCCGAAACCATGAGGCTTCGGAGTTTTGTTTTAACTCACCTTGCTCAATTACGCTCAGAGGCAGTCTACCCTGAAGGGTACAATGTGTGACCGCCGCATTTCGCAGGGTCACATATTATCCCCGAATGGGGAGACCCTGCGAGAGCATAAAGGCGCATAAGGTCACGTTTTAAGTATGCCTACCAAATTGGTCGTACTCTTCAAGATCAAATCCGCCCCCATCTTCAGCAATTCCTCTTCCTCCCCGAAGCCGCACAAGACCCCCACCGTCTGCGCGCCAGCGGATTTGCCCGCGCGTATGTCCACGGTTGTATCGCCGATCATCAGGCATTCCTCAGGTTTGACTCTCATCTTTTGCGCGGCGAGCAGGATTGGGTCCGGGTAGGGCTTCGTATGTTTAGCGGAGAGTCCGGTTACGATCACATCGAAATATTTCACAAGACCGAATTGTTCTAAAAAGCGCATCGTACCTTTTTCATCGCGCGCGCTGACGACAGACATGGGATATTTTCCTTTGAGCCGCGCCAGCATGTCATCCACGCCGGGGATGAGCAGGAATTTTTTCGCGGAAGCGGATTTCCTTCGATGACGCGACATCCAATCAATCAGCGCGATCATTTCATCGTCGAGACCCATCGTGTCGGCGAATCCTAATAGGGCGTTGCCCGGCGCTTCTATCCACATCACCAGGCGACGCGCGGCGTGATCGGGATCACGGAACAAAAAACGCGGCAGGAGGCGGGAAACCTTCTGCGCGTATAAGTCATCCGTGTCGCTGAGGGTGCCGTCCACGTCAAAGCACAGGGCTTTGATGCGGGGAATATCGAGTGGCATGGCTCAATTTTACCCTCAATTGATGTGCTATACTTTGGCTTTGACGCGCCGAATTTGATTGAAAGCGGATTAATCGGTTTTCATTCCAGTCCATGACCCAACCCAAAGAACAAGACCGAACCAAAGCCCTGCTTGAACTTCTGTATCACGTCAGCCGCGAGGTGGCGACCGCGCTCGACCTGCGGACGGTGCTCCAGCGCGTCTTATATGAAGCGATTCAAAACGTGGGCGGGGAGCGTTGCAGTGTTGTCGTGCTGGACGATGCAGGCAAAGCCGTGGACGCGACCATTGTCTACGGCGATCAGGTGCATGAACATACAACCCAACAGATGCGCGACACCATGGAGCGCGGGCTGGCAGGCTGGGTGATCCGGAATCGCAAGGGCGTTTATATTCCCGATACCAGCAGGGATGACCGCTGGTTGATGCGCCCCGATGACGCGATGGACAAATCGGGAGTCAAATCTGCGATCTGTGTGCCGTTGCAGGCGCGCGAGAACCTGGTGGGCGTGTTGACGCTGGTTCACCCAAGTCCCAATGCGTTTTCAAGCGAACAGCTCGACCTGATGCAGGCAATCGCAGACCAGGCGGGCGTTGCCATATTAAATGCGCGGCTCTATACCGAGAGTCAGCGGCAGGCGCGTGTGATGACCGCGCTGGCAGAGGGCGCGTCGGCGATCAATGCGTCGCTTCGCATGGAAGATGTCTTTCAGCGTATCCTGATCCAAACCATGCAGGCATTGCAAGTGGAAACCGTCGCGCTGGGCATGATTGACGGCGAACATTTAATTTTTCGCGCGGCGGCAGGGCAGAGCGCGGGAAATATTCTCGGCAGGAAGATCGCGCTGGGCGAGGGCATTGTGGGTCATGCGGCGCGCGAGGGACGCGGCGTGGTGGTGGCGGACGTCAGCGTGGATAAATATTTTCGAGACACGGACAAGATCGTGGGAGTCGAGGTGCGCGCGATTCTCGTCGCGCCCATTCAATCGCAGGGACGCGTGATCGGCGTCCTCGAAGCGATCAATCCGATTGCGAAGTCCTTCGACCCCGATGCGCTGCTGGTGATGACGGGTATCGGCGGCCTGGCAGGCTCGACCATCCAGAATTCGCAATTATTCGAGCGGTTGCAAGCCGCGCACCAGCGCTACCGCGAATTGTTCGACGACAGCATTGACCCGATGTTGATCACCGATTGGGAGGGGCGCATTCTCGAAGCCAACCGCCAGGCGGTGATGTTGAGCGGGTATACAGTTGATGCCTTGCACGCGCTTTCGATTGACCATCTCCATGAAGTGAATTGGAACAAGACCGGCATGGAGTTTGAAACCCTGCGCGAAAACCGAACGTGTTCGTATGAATCCTCCCTGCACAAGCAGGATGAATCGCACATCCCCGTGGAGGTGCACGCGCGCCGCGTGGAGTTCGAGGAAGCCGATTCGGTCCAGTGGATTTTACGCGACATCACCGAACGCAAGGAACTGGATGGTTTGCGCGACGACCTCACCTCGATGATCTATCACGACCTGCGTTCGCCGCTTGCGAACATTGTTTCGAGTTTGGACATTCTGTATACCATGGTGCCAGAGAAGGATCGGGAAACGGTTCTTTCCATCCTCAAGATTGCTGAGAACTCAACCGAGCGGATCCAACGCCTCGTCAGTTCCCTGCTCGATGTGAACCGGCTTGAGTCGGGTCAGCCTGTTGCAGACCAGAAAGTAGTCAACCCGCTCGCCCTGATCGAAGGCGCAGTGATGGATATGGAATCCGTTACCCATGGAAGGCGTCAGGCGCTTGTGATAAGTGTGAATGGGAATCTCCCCTCCATTTGGGTGGATGAAGACATGGCGCGGCGTGTGCTGATCAATTTGATGGAGAACTCGAGCAAGTTCACGCCCACCGGCGGCGAACTTGAAATCGGCGCGCGGCATGAAGGTGACTGGGTGCACATGTGGGTGAAGGATAACGGACCCGGTGTGTCCACAATAGACCAGGATCGAATCTTCGACAAATTCACGCGACTGCGCGGCAGCGCCAATAAATCCGCCGGGCTGGGGATTGGGCTGGCATTCTGCCGCCTCGCGGTGCAGGGACATGGCGGGCGCATCTGGCTCGAAAGCGACACAGGCAAAGGCGCGGCGTTTCATTTTACATTCCCCGTGGCGACAGCAGAGCAGTTGGCAAAAGCCGCGGATTGATGGCGCGTACCATGGAGGGCGGATTTGCATTTCTGAAAGTAACCTTTGTGAAATTACCTCCGTCAAGTAAGGGCTGACCACTATTCATATGAGTTTGTCAGACAAATCATGGATTCCCAAGAAGGAATGTACTTTTAATGAACTTTATCCAAGCATCAGAAGAAATATTGAGCCACCGTGAGTTTGAAGTTTTGGAACTCATCGTTCGTGGACGCAAAAATCGCCAGATCGCGCTGGTTCTCGAAATAGAAGAACGAACGGTTCGGTTTCACGTTGAGAATATCCTCGATAAACTCAGTGTAAACAACAGAACCGAGGCTGTGTACCACGCCTTCAGAAAAGGGTGGATAAAAGATTGATCTTTCGATAATTGCTATCGTTCTATCACAATAGAATCTGTAACCAAAACTGGCGTTTAAGCCAGTTGCCATAACGATTAGAGTTTGATATGCTCTCATTAGTGACTCTATTAAAACAGACACACAAATTTATCCGTCCAGTGACTTCCTTGCTGAGGGGAAATCTACAAAATCTCAGCCCAAAAGACATCCAAATATACAATCAGGCAAGATTTTCCTGGTTGCAGACCAAAAGTCTGGAGGAATTATGTTTGCAAAAAGACAAAGAACGGAAATAAGTTTTCGCGTAATTTTGATCGCGACGGTTTTATTTAACGCCCTTATCCCTATATCGGTAGCAGCCAGCTCTGTACAAAAACCAGAGAATGTCAATGAGTTGCCTGCTTTCTCACACCCTACGCTTAGAATAGGTAGACCCTCGAACAATGATAATTCAATTTCATCGGGTTCTATCGAAGAATCTATTCAGAGAAACAACAATAGCCTATATCAAACAGCAAATTGTCTAACAAGTGGAGACTTAGTAATTGCAAATGGGGAAACATGCAGTTTGGAAGCAGGGACATATACCTATGCCAGCATAACTGTACAAACAGGCGGGACATTAATAATTAGAGGCAACCCGACCTTAAATCAAGGTGTAACCATTAACGCTACAAACCTAACTGTAGCGGCAGGTGGAAAGATAAATGCAAGCGGGGCGGGATATGTATGCCCTACTATATATAGGTCTCATGGAGCAGGTCCTGGCGCAGGTCAATTTGGAACAAACTCAGGAGATTGGTGGAGAGGAGGAGGGGGAGGAGGATATGGTGGTAATGGTCAGAACTCTTCTGGGGCGGGAGGCCTTGCATATGGATCTGCAACAAATCCGACGGATTTGGGCAGTTCTGGAGGAACAGGCACTTATCATTATGGAGGTACCTGGCTTGGTGGCACAGGTGGAGGCGCGCTTCATCTCAATCTGAGTGGAATGTTGACAGTAAATGGAGAAATAGCTGCCGATGGAAACCCTGGAACCGGTTATTCTGGATATGCCTCCGGTGGAGGAGGCTCAGGCGGAAGTATCTGGATCGAAACAAATACATTGACTGGAAATGGGACTATCCACGCCAATGGCGGTTGGCGTGAACCCATAGGAGGGTCAGGAGGGGGAGGACGAATTGCCGTTTACGCTGAGAATTCCAACCACACAATTACATTTTCCGCATCAGGTGGTCCTGGATATGAAGTAACAGGAAAAGGAACTATTTATTTTGGCATCATTGACCCGGTAAAGTCATCCGTGGAAATTACGCCTTCTCAATTAACTGCTGATGGTACCAGCGCTGCAACATTAACTGTCACGGTGCGGAATACAGATGATCTTCCCATACCGAATAAGGCAGTGAAGGTTTCGATTGTTTCTGGGAACAGTTTAGTGATCAATGGCTCAACGATTGCTCCTAACGAATATTTTTCGTTAGGTAATACCAACTCGAATGGTATTATTACTGCAACCCTTACAACGAACAAATCAGGTGAAAGGACCATTGCCGCTCAGGCAGGACAGGAATCAATCATAGAGCAAGGTGTTGTAGAATTTCTCCCGGGAGGCATTAGCGCATCTGTATCGAATATAGATGTGAGCCCATCGCAAGTTCCAGCAGACGGGAGTACGCCGGGTCAAGTTACTGTAACTGTAAGAGATGTGAACGGCAACCCAATTCCTGGTGTAACCGTCACTTTACAATCAAGTGGAAGCGCGGTTGCAACGCAATCTTCCAATCCGACGAATAGCTTGGGTAAGGTTACAGGCCAGGTGGTGAACTCTGCAAAAGAAACAGTGACTATCACAGCGAAAGCCAATGATGTGGATTTGATAGACGTTGAACAAATAGTCTTCAAGGGCGCGGATCTCAGCGCTACCATGACAGCCCCAACAGAAGCGCCAGCGGGCACGGGCGTTCAATATCCGTACACAATTACCATAAAGAACTCAAATTACCTTGCCGCCCAGAATGTCACAATCGTGGTTACCCTTCCATCAGGCATAACGTATGTCGGGGATACTTCGAATTTCACGAAAACACAAAACGGACAAACATTGTCATGGAACGCCGACTCTCTTGGCCCAGGAGGCAGAATCTCATTTACACTTTACGGAAAGATCAGCGCTTCGTTGCCTATTGGTGCCTCCTTATCAACACAAATAACGGTTTCTACGAATACAACTGAGGATAGTTTAACCAACAACTCCGCAACTGTTAATACGTCATTAATTGACGGCTATTCGTTTGGTGGATCAATAAGCCCGGTTAGTCAGACTTTGGGAATTGGGGCAAATGGTAGCTACGAAATTATGATCCAAAACACAGGCCTGCTCGTTGATGGATACGATGTTAGCATTACAGGATTGGATGCCCAGCAGTATACTCTTTCTCAAGAGCAAGTTGTTCTATTACCCCAGGAGACTGGTAAAGTAACTTTATCTGTCCATGTGAATAGCTGTGCTGAGGGAGGTTCTTATCCGTTCACTCTAAATATCGCCAGCCAAACCGCGAGTGCAAGCCTTACCCGTTCTGCAACCGCTGTCTTTCAGGCCTCGCCCACTCTTTCCAATTTACGACCCGAGAATGGGACTACCCTTGGATCGAGGGATGTAACCGTTAGCTGGAGTACCGATGCATTTGCTACAGGCACATTAACAGTTTATCCCATTGGGCAACCGCAGAATGCACAAACATACCAAACCGCAAATGGCGCATCTCATTCTGTGGTTGTGCCCAATCTCAATCGAAATACCACGTATCAATGGTATGTGACAGCCACATCACCTTGCGGAACAACAACATCTGCCACACAACAATTCAATGTGGGGAATGGTGTCGTCTTCCAGAGTCACCTGCAAAGCCATACCATCAACCGGGATTATGACCAGCTTGCACAGGTTTGGGTAACCAATCAGGATAATAAGCCTCATGAAATTCAGGTTGAAGTTCAAGATCTCTACGACGATTTGATCGTTAATTTTAGAGGCAGTGGAAGTCTTCATGAGAAAATCACTTTGTTGCCCGGCGAGTCTCGTCCGATTGAGCTGGCCATTTTTGCCCAGGATGCTCAATTGCGTGACTATTCTTTTAGCGCAGTTTTAACATCGGATGATGGGGCAAATATAGTCACTGATCTGGCGATAATAAATGTTCATGTGCTTTTCGAAGCGGATTACACGATTGAGGAAATAAGCACCGATATTCTCAACACGACGACCTACCGGGTGACCAATCATGGACGTCCCATTACCGATCTTTATATTCGGGCAGTGGACCCGGTCACTGATCTACCTGCGCCGGTTTATATTACGCCGCAAATCGTCCATGCACGGCTTGGGACGGGCGAATCGCTGGAGTTCAAAGTGATCCCCTTATATTCAAATGAAGGTTCCACTCAAATTTCTGGAATTCCCTCCCCTTTGAAGGTGTTGGCTTCTCCGACACAGGCGGATATCTCCGATGGTTTCTATGATTTGCTTGGCATGGTAGGAAACGTTGTTCAGCGGTATCAAGCACAGAAAAGTTGCAACGCGGGTCGCAGTATTTACCCGGTGACCATCTCAGGCGGGGTGCTCAAAATCCCCTTTACTTCCTGGTATTGTACTAACCGCCCGAATATTGACATCGCAATTAATTTACCCCCATTTCTTAACTCGTCCAATATTTTGGGAGCAACTTTGGAGATGGGGTTCTCACCTGTCTCAAAAATGCGGCCCCACGAGACTGCGGTGGGGTTCAATGGCCAGGATGTCGCTACCATGGAGAATCAGGTTCCAAATGGATCGTACAGATTTGATATTGACCCGTCTGGAATTGCAACAAATCCTTTTGAAGGTGCATCCCAGACAATTAGTCTCCGGTCAACTCATAATAATAATGGTGGTGATGAACCTCATCATGTAAGCCAATTAGGCGGGGCGTTGTATCTTGCCTTTGATGAAGTCACTATCTATGTTTGTGCCTCCTCGCCGGAGGAAGCAGAAAGCCTGGTAAGAGAAGCGTACGGATTTGTGGATTTGCCCACCTCCTTTAGCGTGGACATTCGAAAACCTGCGACAACTGGAACCGTGCAACCCGAGGAGGATGGCTCCATCAACCTGCAGGCTTATATGGCTGACAATGGCTTGTCCTATGCTAATTTCTATCGTCTAGAGGCCGAAGTAAAGTATTTGGATGTTCTCTTTACTCCCGAGGAAAAACTCATGTTATTCGATGATGGGATCACGGAACATGGCGATAGCGCTAAAAATGACCGCTTTTTCAATGCGTTATGGATACCAAAGCACGGCGGCAATATTCAGTTGACTGTAACTGCCACAATGCCGGATGGACGGGTAGACACCGATGTGATGACCTTCAACATCAACGCGCTTCCAGACCTGGCTGTGACCAGGGTGTACATTGAGGAAGTTACGCTGTTGAATAACAACGCCCGCGTGCGCGCGGAGATCACCAACCTGGGCTTCACGGCTACAGGACCAATCAATGTGGACTTCATATATTACGCTACAGATGCGAATGGCAATAAGGTCGGTAACCCGATTCACACAAGCCATCTCCAGATCCTTACAGGGCAACCCGGACAGCCAATCATTTTGACGCGCGGCAGTAGTGTTGAGATCGAAGATATACTCTTCACGGCAGACGAATTATCTCTGTATTTTGTAGAAGTTGTCGTAGACCCATAACTCTAGAAATAATGTGGAAAATGCCAAACTCGAGAACCATAAGGAATAATTATGATTAAGCGCAAACACTGGGAAATTCTTTACAAGGCTGTCTTGTTGGTAATGGTCATTCTGCTTGCTTCTGAGCCGATGTTGGTGGCGGCGAAGCCTCAACAGGTGGACCCGCGCCAGCAGGCGATTGATTCATTCACTGCCAGCGGTGACGTGTACCTGACCAACGTCGCGGAAACGCTCTCGCTCAGCACAGGGTTGGTAAATTCTGTTTCAGCGATTCGGACGACTTCGTTGACACAATTAAGTGAAACTGCGATTGCTCAAACAAGAGTAAACGCGCTCAAGGCGGCTGAATCGAGCGCCATCGCTTTGGGTTCCATTGACGATCTGGCAGACAGTATCGAGTCGTTCGGCGGCAACCTGCCGGTTGCATTCGACCCATTCCAACGCGCGGCGCAGGGCTTGCCACAGGAACTGCGCGATGACTTGATCCAGGAAGCGGGGCTTTCCAGCGCAGACGTGGATGCCATCTCCAGCGGGATGGACGACATCTTGTTGGCGCGTCAGAACATGGCGGCGAATGGGATGCCAGCCGAGATCGCGGCGCAACTCTTGCAGGCAGGTTTCAGCCAGGCAGAGATTGACCAGCTTGCATTGGCGGCTGGGAATCGAGGACTGGCAAACACGGGGCTGACGACCAGCCTGGCGCAGTTCCGCGCCTCACAGGATGAGTGGGCGGATGTGCGCACACAGATGTTGATCCTGAACGTTCAGTTGCTGGGCTATCAGATTGGAGTCCGCCAGGCAAACGGGATCGAGCCGCGGGCGGTGACAGAAGCGGAACTCCAGGAGATCGCTGAGGATGAACTGCGTCTGCTTGTCCACGTGGCGCATTTGCAGGAGTTGTGGGGGAGCGATCCGAATCTGAATGTGGGCGAGGGGGATTGGTGGTTTATCGAGCATTATGCGGGGCGGGCGGCGGAACGCCTGGATGCATTGATCATCGAAACCCAGAACCGCGCGCTGGTGCAGGATTTGTTTGTCTTGCAGGAGATGCGATTGCTGGCGTTGAGCGCCAAACATGGGGATGCGAACTATGTGAAGGCAGAGTTGGATGGCTTGGGGAAACTGCTTTCGTTCCTGGTTGGCGACGAAACCTTCATTTCAAGACAACGCGATGAACTGAACGGGTTGACGTATCTCGCCGCGCGTCTTGCCAGCCATGCGAGCTTGCGCGAGACAGTGCAATGGCACGTGGCGGACAATGAAAGCGCTCACGCCGCGAAGAATGCCAGGTTACGCATGGATGCGGCGGGGGTGCAGGAATTGTCTCCCTTGTTTGGTGTGGTCGCGGAGCAGAACGAAACCAACAATATCAAGACCCTGCTGTTCATGGGGGGAGCCTCCTACATTGACCAGGCCATGGCAGGGATTCTGCGGGAAATATTCGAGATTGCCACGGATCTTAATCAGATGAGCGTGGCGGAGATTGCCCTGGTAATTTTGAACGGGGATACAGACAACTCACTGCTGATAACGGCGAACATGATCATAGGCTTTATCCCTGTGGTCAATGTACTCTCCGACATCTTTGCCCTGATTGCCGCAGATGGAAACTTCATGAAGGCGGTGCTCTTGTTCGCGTTGTTCTGCGATGTTGGTGAATCGCTGGCTCTGATTCCAGGCTTGCAGATCGCTGCAACAGCATTCATCGGCGGAGCGGTTGCCGCGGTGGTGCGAGTTCTGTTTAGAAATGCGGATGTAGCATTCAAGGGCATTCTGAACGGGCTTAGGCTAGCGGATGCGTTCAATGTGGTCGTTGATTTGGTAAAGGTAGTCTCCAATTACATCACGACTGCCATCCATTCTGTGAATAATGCAATCCAAGTATTGCAGGACATCCTGACAGGCGGACTGAAGCTCTGGGACAACTTCGTTGCCTTCGTCAAGCGTGTGGGGGCAGGGACATTGCGCAAGCTCGGTTTCGATCAGGGATCGCTACTTGTTGGGCGTATTCTTAATCTTGGTGTGGATTTGAGCGACGAAGCGCTGGTGAGTCTCAAACATGTAGCCGATGACTTGGTCAGTGCGAGCGTAGATTTGAGTGATGAGGCTGCAGAGGGGCTAGGGGTTGCTGCAAAAATGATGGGAGGGGATGATCTAAAACGGTTTGTACAAAAATTGGGAAATGCTTGTGCTGTTACCTCAATACATGGAAGCTTTAAACTTGCAAGACCAGTTGCTGCTTGCAGCGCTGAAATTTTAAATAAATATTTTACGTCTTTGCAAAAGATTAGCCTCGATTCCGATGTTTTTTCCAAAACACAAATTTTATTTTACAAGATTGGAGAAGATGATTTTGCTAAATTAGTAGAAAAATATGCTTCTGACCCTGATAATTTAGACCGCGCGAAATATATTTTTGGAGTCCTGGGCAATCCCTCGGTCAGTACTGATGCAGTTAAAACTGCAATGAAACAAGGACCAGAAGCGGCAGAGGCTTTGTCTTTCTGGAACATGTCATTGTTAACTAACGAATCCATTGTGAAGGAGCTAGCTCAGCGAGCCGGAAAAGATGCAGTTGCCTTGGGAAAATTGGATGAATTAACAAATTTGACTCCATCACAACTAGCTAATTTGGATCAGGACCCAGCTAAGAGTATAATCGCGGAGATCGCCGCTAATTCCACTCATGGTAATGGTAGTGTTTTTGTGTTAGGAAGGTTTACTGAATATGATGGTGGATATGTTTTATATGGCCGCTTTCTAGAGAATACAGGAGTTGGTAGTCGCTATTATCACTCTCACCCGGAAATCTACAACACCATTCTAAATCGGTTTCCTAGTGATCCAAATACTCGCGACAATCTTCTTTGGGCAATTAATAAACGGGCTTTGGATACGCCTACAGGTAGTAGAGTGCCATTTGAGTATTCCTTGTTGGATGCTTTAGCAGATAAAAAGACTATTGAAGATATTTGGGACTTGGGCAAGCAACTAAAAGCTAGTGGTGCTTCAGACTCAACTGTTGAAGATGCTTTCGATATAATAATCAAGAGGGACAATGACGGAGAGATACCAGGTCGCATGAGAGAACTGAAACTCTTATTCTTCAGTGGTTATGTAAATTATGCTTTCGATGCTAGCTCCACCTTGTTTAGAATTACACCGTGAATTTGGAGGCGAATTATGAGCTCAAATGACTTGGCAACTTATCACATGCAAGAAGCAATTAATCTTATAGAGCGGTTGCTTCCATTAGATAAATGGAATTTCAGGCAAAGCATTCGCTTCTTTGCAGACAGGACACATCCAATCGTAATTTACAATTCCGAAAAATGTCGCATTAAAGCTTTGTATGAAGCATCCAGTAGATACGCAGATCACAAAATCACTGTGCATTATGGAAGGCTGGAAGTTGCCGATAATGCAGATTCACTTCGCTGGAAATTTCGGGAAAATTATCACCTTTATTGGCATAGTGTTTCCTTCCCGCTTCAATTTTTGGATGGATTGTCTCCACGGCAGGCTATAGTTGAAAAAGAACCACGTCTAATTAAAGAATTTGAGCAGTCGGAGTTAGCAAAAGAAATAAAATATGAACCGGAAAAAATTCTCATTATGCACGCGAAAATTTGGGACACCTATGGGCAACAGATATTTGATATTTTTGATGTTCGAAATACAAGTTTGTGGGAACAATATTCTGCATTCGTGAGAGAATTTTGGGAAGCATTATCTCGTCCTTAGGCTCTGATAAATGAATGAATATTTTTCAACTAACACCTTCACAGTTTATGTATCGTAAAAGGATACTACTATGAAAAAGAAAACCAAAGCACTTATATTTGCAATTATCCTCTCTCTGGCATTTTTGCCGCAATTCAATTCTTTGAGCATGGGCTCTATGCTTAAACAGCCTGAAACTGGTTAGTTCGTATAACGAGATGGCTTGTAATCAATGAGAACATTCATTATGAAACTCCACCTGCTGAGAAAGTTACAACAAGCAATGCTTTTCGTCTTGGTCATTTTGCTTGCCGCTGAACCGATTCTGGTTGCTTCCTCGCCACAACTTCACGAGACTCAGCAGGAAGAAATTGAGACATTTGCCAGCCGCTACGCTTCCCATACAAATACAGGGGAAGCCTCTATCCACATTGGCAGTCTTGGGGATTTGATCGGACTGCTGCCCTTCATGCAGGGCGTGGGCGGCGCATCCTTCCTCGCGGATGCGGCTGCCGCAGTGATGAAAGCCCTGTTCAAAAATGCAGACACAGTCTTCAAAGCAGTGCTCAACGGACTCAAACTGACGGATGCTTTCAACGTCATTATTGACTTCCTCAAAGTGACCGGCAACTACATTGGCAGTTCAATTGGTAACAGCCTGAGTGAAGCCGTTCAGTTTTTGCAGAACCTGTTCACAGGCGGTTTCAAACTCTGGGATAACTTTGTCGCCTTCGTCAAACGTGTAGGCATGGCACGCCTGCTTTCGTGGGGCTTCGATGAAAGCTCCCTGCTGGTGGGTGGAATCATACGACGCGGCAGTAGCTTGAGTGATGAAGCCGTGCGTGCAGTGGATAAGATTGGTGATGAGTTGTTTGCAGCGGGGATAAAGTTGAGTGACGATGCTGCTGATGGCTTAGCGTTGGCCGCCAAATCACTCAATAGCAGAGAGCTTCAGATCTTCACCGATGCACTAAGACAAAACGGGCCTGAACATTTAGAGACAATTCTCACAGCTTATAAGAATTTTGGTTCGCAAACGCGCACGGGCGCAGAAAAAATAGCACAAAAACTTGGGGGAGAGAATTTTGCACAGCTGATGTCAAAATTTGCAACCAACAATGGAGATGCAGATCAGGTCTTTAGAATTTTAGGCAATACGAATATCAGTAAAGATGCGCTCACGATTGCAATGAAACAGAGCCCTGATGCCGTCCATGCGCTTTCTTTTTGGAAAGTAGATTTCCTGAATGATGATGGATTGGCTAAAGCATTAGCAGCGCGTGCTGGAAAAGATGCCGATTCTCTGACGATAATCAATAACTGGACTCTGGGACGGCCACCAACTTTAGAAGAACTGCAACAAGTTGGCATAAACTCTAGAGATGGAATTGGGAATGCATTCGCCCTAGGTAAGAATGAGGGCTATGGAGCTGGGTTTGCACAGTTCGCAAGGCAAAATAAACTGCAGTTTTACTATACACACCCGGAAGTGAGCGATAGAGTTTTCTGGGTTTTTGCAGACCAAGCAGATAGAGATGCTGCTTATTGGGCGATTAACAAAGCAGCGATAGATGGTGCAAATGGACCTGTTGACAGGGGAATGAATCTTTTGTCTCAGAAACCTCCTGATCTTAGCCCACTTGAGGAACAAAGAGAATTAGATGCTTTGAAAGCAATTTGGTCCAACAAGAGCGATGCGGAGATCAAGGCCATATTTAATTTGCAGCCAACTGATGGTATGCCTTTCCGTTTTAGGGAATTTCAACTACTATACGGCAACGACTATCAATACACTTTTGATCCAAATACTGGAAACTTTTTCTTCTTTTTGCCAGGTTTAAACTGACTCAGATGTCCTAAGAGTGCATTTGTTTTGGAGTAGTAATTCAATGACTGGAAAGGATTTCATTATGGATGAACAAAGGAAGAAAATACTTGATGAGGTAGTAAAAAATGAATTTCCAGGATTTATTCAGATGCTTGAGCGAAACCTGGATTTTAACCGTTGGGGTTTCAGGAGGATATTTTCTGGTGTTGGAAAGTATTCGCCGATTGTCGTTTATGCTTCTGATTTCTGCCGTGTAAGGTTTTCATGGCAGATACCAGATATTCGCGATGAAACAGCAACGATTCAAATTTATTATGGAAGGTCACATGCGCCAATTGATGAAGACCTTATTACCTGGAATGGCCAAAAATGTTGGTGTTGGCATGATGTAAGGAAGGTGCTCTGCTTCCTGGATGGAGTGTCACCTAGTGAAGCAGCAAGCGACCAATTGGGTCAGCCGAAGATTATGGAGCAATTCAGGAATTCTAGTATCCGTAAAGGTTGGACGCAACCAGAATATTTGGCGAAAATGCATGCCACGATTTGGGAACACTATGGGCAGGGGCTTTTTGATCTTTTCGATCTCCGTCAACCTTTCTTATGGGAACAGTATGATCGATTTGTGGCGGAATATCAAAGATTTGACCCCGGGTTTTCCTCATCAAGATTCCCAAATCAGGACAAAGTTTGTTGACATTAACTTATTGAGTTCTTGGGTGCCTACACGTATATTACAGAAATTTATGAAAGCATTTTGGAATTGGTTACTTAGGCATAAAGTAACAACAAGGATTTGAAAGGGATACTACTTATGAAAAAGAAGACAAATGCAATTGTTATTATGATCATTCTCTTGCTGGCATTTCTGCCACAAGTTAACTCATAATGAAAACAGACCTCGGAAGTCTCCCACATGCCCCATCGTGAAGACTCTGAAAAAGATTTCCGAAGTCTACTGCGTAAATAGTTAATGATGACATTTTTGAAAAAACATCAACTGCTGAAAAAGTTACAACAAGCCATGCTTTTGGTCTTGGTCATTCTGCTTGCTGCGGAACCGATTCTGGTTACTGCCTCGCCACAACTTCATGAAACCCAGCAGGAAGAGATTGGAACATTCGCCGGCCGCTACACTTCCCAGGTGAGTACCGGGGAATTCTCCACCCACATTGGCAGTCTGGGCGACCTGATCGCCCTGATCCCCTTTATGCAGGTGGTAAGTGGCGCGTCTTTCCTGGCGGATGCGGCTGTGGCGGTGATGAAAGCCCTGTTCAAAAATGCAGACCCAGTCTTCCAGGCGATACTCAACGGACTGAAACTGACGGATGCTTTCAACGTCATTATTGACTTCCTCAAAGTGACCGGCAACTACATCGGCAGTTCAATTGGTCACAACCTGAGTGAAGCCATTCAGTTTTTGTCAGATCTATTTACAGGCGGACTGAAACTCTGGGACAACTTCGTCGCCTTCGTGAAACGCGTGGGCGTGGTTCGCCTGCTTTCGTGGGGCTTCGATGAAGGCTCCCTGCTGGTGGGCGGCATCATACGACGGGGGAGTAGTTTGTCTGATGAAGCCCTGCGTGCGGTGGATAATATTGGCGATGAGTTGTTTGAAGCGGGAATTAAATTAAGCGACGAGGCAGCCAATGGTCTCGCCCGCGCTACCAAATTGATGAACGGGGATGAACTTAAGCAATTTACGAATAAATTGGTAAACACCTGCGTCGTAAGCAAGTCAGCAGCCAAGCTTGCAAGGCCTGCCTTGACTTGTAATCCGGATCTTCTAGAAAATATTCTCAAATCCATAAAGCAACTTGATGATGATGGGTTGATTGTAGCGGTAGCAAATGTAAAGAACAAAATTGGGTTGGATAATTTTGGAAATTTGATTGCGAAGTACGGTAGTGATCCAATCCAATTAACCGACGCCACAAAAATATTCAGTGTCCTTGGGGATTCAGCGGTCAGCAAAGAGACAATTAATGCTGCTCTTAATGCAGGAAGTGCTCTAGGTAAGGGCCCTGAGGCAGTACGGGCCCTTGCAGGCTGGGGTGATTTCGTGAAAAAACCAGCAGTCGCAAGTGATTTAGCTAAACGTGCTGGAAAAGACGCGCTTGCTTTAGAAGAAATTGCAAAGTGGACTCCTGGCAATGTGCCAAGTGATAATGTACTTCAACAAATCGGCGTTCTTTCGAGAGATGGTGTTGGCAGTTCTTGGGGTTTGGGTGTATTAGGTAATTATGATAGCGGTTTTGTTCAGGCTGCCAGAGCCAATAATGCTCAATTTTATTTTACACATCCTGAAGTAGGTAAGACTGTTACAACAATGTTTTCTTCGGCAGACCAGACTACTATTTTTTGGAAAATAAATGAATCCGCACTAAATTTTGGCAGTGATGCCCCTATAAAACAAGGTATTCCTTTTTCATATACTATGGATGACTTGGTGGGAGACGACTATATAAATGAGAAGAATGCTATAGTGGCATTGCGAGACGGAATGTCGTTGCAGGCTGTTGCTGATGATTATTTTGGTGGTGTAATCAGATTTCGAATGAGAGAACTGGATCTCTTGTTTAAGAATGGTTACACATTGCCAACGACAAATGGATCGGTATTACTGTTTACGAAATGAGGCACCTTATGAATACATCTGATAATAGCAATGAATTTGGAGTCGAGCTGATTTCAAGAATTGAAGAAGCTTTAGACACTCGGCATTGGAACTTCAAGTTGTCATATTCAAAGCTATACGACATTAAAGGTTATCTGTTAAGGAGGATTATTTATGATTCAGAATGGTGCCGAATAAAATTTCAGTATTATCAAAGAACTCCTCCTGAAAGCCACGAATTACATATATCTTATGGGCGTCTTCATGCGTCAAGTGAAGATCATTTAATGACATGGCAAGGTGAAAAATGTTACTGTTGGCATGGTAGTGGTTTATTACATCTTTATTTTTTAGAAGAGCTGTCACCAGCAGAGACATTGGAACGACAACACGGTGGAAAACGGCTATCTGTTTTAGAAGAATTTTCGAAATCTGAATCAAGTAAAAAGCTTTTGCAAGAATCTGGACATATGTATCCTCTTATTAGGGAAGCAGTTATATGGAAGAATTATGGCTTACATCTATTCGAATTGTTTGATCTTAGACAACCGGATTTGTGGGCAAAGTATGCTGCCTATCTAAAGGAATACTATAAGCTCAAGGCTGAATATGCAAAGAGCAAAGGTAATACACCTCTCTCTGTTAATCCGCCCCTATACAAAGTTTGTTGATTGTTCAAACAATAGGCCATAGATGAAAAAACTTACAACTAAATCAACCATAATAGCCGTCATTCTCTTTCTGGCATTTCTGCCGCAATTTAATTCTTTGGGTTTGGGTGCTGAACTTCAACAACCCGAAACCGCCTGGGTGGTGTGGGAAACGGGTGCGCCTATCCAGAGCGTCGCTTGGGATGGCAATGGACTATGGGCGGGCGCGTACAAAGGCGGGTTGAGTCAGTGGAAATTGGAGGCTGGGCAGGTCGCGGGGCATACGACTGCAAATGGTCTATCTGGAAATCACGTGACCTCCATCGCTGTGGATGGAAGCGGTCAGAAGTGGCTGGCATTGCTGGATGGCAGTTTGAATAAAACAATGAATGGGAGCACATTTGCCAATCTCACACCTTCTGGTGTGGCTGGAAAGAATGCCTGGGATGTTGTCGCCAATGGCAACGATGTCTGGCTGGCGAGTCTGGGCGGCGGCGTCTCGCGCTATAGCAATGGAACATGGACGACTTACAATATTTCCAATTCTGCATTACCTTATAATGATGTTTATGCGGTCGCGGTGGATACCAGCGGCACACCCTGGGTTGGCATGGTCAATTATGGCGTCGCCGCGTTGCAAAATGGCGATTGGGTTGCCTATACCCTGCCCGTGCAAATTGCGAACCCTGCATCACAAGGCGCGCTCGTATCAAATCAGGCTGTTACAGATATTGCCATTGACTCATCCGGCAACAAATGGTTTGCCACCGATGGCTCAGGCGTTGCCATGCTGAATGCCTCCAACACCAATTGGACAATTTACAATACAGCGAATTCGGGGCTGGGCAGTAATTTTATCCACCGCATTTATCTTGACCCGCAAGGCAATCTTTGGTTTGGCGCGTTGAGCGGCGGCGTCAGCCGTCTCTCCGCAGACCGCGCTTCATGGTTTACCTACGACTCCGGAAATTCAGCGCTTCCCGAAGACGATATCATGGATATTGCAACCGATTCCCAGGGCGGACTCTGGCTCGCGGCGTATGATTCTGGTCTGGCTTATTACGGATCACTGCCCGCTTCCCCGCCGACCTTTGAACTGGATCTGTTTCAAAAGCCGGATTACAAGCCCGGAAAAGTCAAAGGCTATTACCTGTGGGTGGACCCTGCCACCTACGAATGGACTCTGGCTTGGTCTGGCGATGGCAAAAATCACAACTTCACTGGTGAAGTCTTGGCCGATGCATCCTTGACCTATTTAAGAGATGCAGGCTTGGAAGCTGGTGATTCAGCCATTGTTAATGGGGACAGCCTAACGATCAATGCGAGTGAAAATAGTGGGGAAGATTCTGTCAGCTTCAAGCCCTCTTGGGATGTCACTGAACTGACAATCCGCTTGAAGATTGATGGCGCATATTATCCCTACAACATTCATCTTGGTGGTTTGGGTGAAGCACCCGGCACGGCTCCCTTCAAAGTCTCCGCGGTGCAACCTATCCTTCCACAAGTTACTGTCCCCGAAAGCATGACAGTTAACGAAGGCGACCTCGTACTCCTAACCGGCGAAACAACCGATACTGACAGCCCTATCGGTCACACGACCGTTTGGAATTTGGGAGACGGTACCCTGGTCGAAGATGAACTTACAGTGGATCATGTCTATCCGGATGACGGTACCTTCACCGCCCAGTTAACGGTCACTGATATCCATGACCGTATCGGTACCGGGCTTTTGAACATTACGGTCCAGAACGTCGCGCCCGATGCGGATTTTTACTATTATCCTTTTGTGCCGCAATCTCAGGAAGAAGTCACTTTCACCGGCTATTTCTTTGATCCGGGTACATTAGATATTCACACCATCGTTTGGAATTTTGGCGATGGCACTGCGCCGTTGACCACATCAGAATTAACGGTCACACACGCTTACGAGCGGGCTGGCACATTTACGGTCGCCCTCACGGTCACGGATGATGATGGTGGCGTTGGCGTTACGTTGTTCAATATCGAAGTTCTCAACGATCCTGCTCAATTTGAATTGGGTGATAATGTCACAATGGATGAAGGCGCTCAATTTACTCGCTCGGTTGCCTTTACCGATCCCGATTCCACAGGATGGGAATTGGCAGTTGATTATGGCGACGGTTCCGCACCTGTTATTACTGCTTCCAATGCAGAGGGCAACTTTGATCTCGATCATGTCTACGCTGATAACGGCGTTTACACTCTTTCAGTCTCCCTAACCGATAATTCAGAAGCAGTAACTTCCGACACCATTGTTGTCACAGTTCAAAACGCGGCTCCGGTTGTAAATGCTGGAAGCGACCAAACTATTGAAATTGGCAGTAGTGTTATTGTCAACGCGCTCTACACGGACTCCGGTACATCAGATACTCATTCTGCCACAATCAATTGGGGTGATGGGAATCAAGAAACTGCTTCAACGACAACGACTGGTCCCGGCGCAGGTCAGGTTACCCGCGAGCATACATATGGTAGTGGTGGTAACTTCGCAGTGGAAGTCTGTGTCACTGATAATGACGCAAGCACGGAATGCGACATATTAACTATTAATTCGGTGCAACCTCCCACTGCAACACCTACGAATACTCCAACCCCAACGCCGACTGAAACACCCACAAACACACCTGCCTACACCCCAACAAATACGGCGACTGCTACGGCTTCGCCTTCGCAAACACCCACCGATACCATGACTCCAACGGTGACACAGACAACAACACCTACCTACACGCCAACTACTACAGCTACGTCTTCAACAACGCCGACACCAACCAGTACAAGCGCATCCACATTCACCAGTACACCAACAGCAATCCCGTCGGGTGATTTTCCGGGCACATCTGTCTTGGACGACTTCAACCGCGCGAACGGTTTGATTGGCAGTAACTGGTCTGGCAACACCTCTGGATACAACATCTCGTCGAACCAACTGAGTGTGGACTACAGCGGCTCCAACACCGACCTCTACTGGAAGAACGAACCGTTCGGCGCAAACCAGGAGGCATACGTCACCTTCCATCATGCCGATCCGATTGGCGGCGAACAGATGCTCCTGCTCAAAGCGCAAAGCAACAACACCTGGGGAGATGGCGTCCTTGAAGTTGTGTACGATGCGCCCAACCAGCGCGTTCAAATCTGGACGTGGGAATGGCCCCAGGGTTGGGTGCAACATGGCGCAGATATTCCCGTTACCTTTGCCGATGGAGATACCTTCGGCGCGCGTGCCCTTGCGACTGGAATCGTTGAAGTCTACCGCAACGGAGACTTGTTAGAAGTCCGCGACATCACAGCCTGGTCACACTATACCGATGGCGGTTATGTTGGCTTGTGGTTCATCGATTCAGACGACGCCGTGCTGGATGACTTCGGCGGCGGGACGGTTCCCAACATGACGGTGAGCGGGTTGCCGACACTCGATGACTTCAACCGCGCGAACGGCGCGCCGGGGAGCAGTTGGTCTGGTTCAACAACCAAATACAGCATCTCTTCCAATCAATTGCTCGTAGGTTCCGCTACCTATGGCAATGAAATCTATTGGAACCCCGCCTCCTTCGACGCGGATCAGGAAGCGCACTTCACGTTTTCACAGGTGAACACGAGCGCGACAGCGCAAGGACTGGCGCTAAAGATACAGAATGGCGGAGCTGGTTTGCTGGAAGTCTCTTATGTCCCGTCTTTGAACGCGGTACAGGTGTGGACGTACACTCCCTTGCAAGGCTGGGTGCAGCGCGGGACGAAGATTCCCGCCAGGTTCTTGAACGGAGACCAATTCAGCGCGCGTGCATTTGCCGATGGCACGGTGGCAGTGTACCGGAATGGGAACCTGCTGGGCATACGCAATGTAACCAGCTGGCCCTATTACGCCAGCGGCGGGTATATCGGGGTGGGCTTTGTCAACGCCAGCGGGGCAAAGGTGGATGACTTCAGCGGCGGGACGATTACCGGCGGGATGCAATCCATGATGGCGGGAGGCGAGTCCATTGTTGCGGCTTCATCCTCAGAAAGTATTGAATCGGATCCATGGAATGTAGAGATAAACTCTGCAACCCACTTCTGGCAGGGCATCCTGATTGGAACGAACCAGAAAGCCAGCGTCACTTTTGCGAATGCGCCAACCGATATACAAGGCTTATTGCTCAAACCACAGAGCAACGGGGTATGGGGTGACGGTGTGGTGGAGGTGTTGTACGACATGGCTGGCGGGCGAATTCAAATATGGACCTATGACTCGCAACTCGGCTGGATACAGCACGGCAAGGATATTCCGGTCAAGTTCACTGCGGGAGATATGTTCAGCGTACGCGTTTCTGCCGATGGAACCGTTGCAATCCAGCGCAATGGCAAACTCCTCGCAAAACGCGATGTGATCCCGTAACCCTTTCATCAGTTCGAGGTACGATCCATAACGCCCATGTCCGCGATACATGGGCGTTATAATTTCAGGTGGCGAATGAAAAGTAAGTGGTGGTAAGATAGTACACAGTCAAGAATCAGGAGCATGAATTCATGGAATCAATCGCAAAAAACGTCTACATCGAAGATAAATATCTCGGTGTCACGCTGGGCGTGATCAGCCAGCCGCGCGGGTTGATCCTCATTGATGCGCCGCCCTCGCCGGAAGACAGCCGTTCGTGGCGCGCCTCGCTGATGGGCATGGGAAACGGACCCGAACGCGTGCTGATTAACTTGGATTCTCACCCCGACCGCACCCTCGGCGCTCGCGCCATGGATTGCACGATCATCGCGCATGAAAACACTGCGGTGGCATTTCGCAACCGCCCGAACACGTTCAAAGCGCAGGGCGATGAGACCGGCGCAAATTGGGAAGCAATCCCCGGTTTGGGAAGTGTCCGCTGGGCGCCGCCCGAAATTTCATTTGTAGACAAGTTAACGTTGCACTGGAGTGAGATGCCGATCATCCTTGAGAGTCGCCCGGGTCCAACGCGCGGCGCGATCTGGGTGATCCTGCCGAATGAAAAGATCGTATTCGTTGGCGATGCTGTGCTCAAAGGTCAGCCTCCGTTCATTGCTCATGCCGACCTCCCGGCATGGATTGAGTCGGTGAATCTGTTGACAGGCTCCGAGTACAAAGGCTTCACCGTCGTCAGCGGACGCGGCGGCGTGCTCACCCCGCAGGCTGTGAAGCATCAAGCCGAGATGTTGAAGCGCATGCTCGATAAAATGGAGAAACTTGGAAAGAAGCGCGCCACCGCCGCCGCCACCGATAAACTTGCCGATCAACTGCTCAAGGAATTCAAAGCCCCCGCCGCGCGCCAGAAGCAATATTCCCACCGCCTGCGTTATGGCATTCATTATTATTTCATTCATCATTACCATGCGTCCTCGCGTCATGCTTTGGATGAGTGATTCACATTACATAATGTCATTCTGAGTGGCGCCGAGGCGCCACGAAGAATCTCTGAGATGATCGCAGAGACCCTTCGCTAGCGCTCAGGGAGACATACCTAAAGAGCCTAATGACTCCCCAACCTGTTCTTAAAATCACACGCGGGAATCTTGTCGAATCCGTTCACCACGGTTCCATCGCGGTGGTGGATGCAAACGGTAAATTGATTTCCTCCCATGGCGATCCGCAAGCGGTCGCCTTTTTGCGCTCGAGCGCAAAACCGTTCCAGGCGATTCCGTTTGTTGAACAGGGCGGCGCGGAGCATTTTGGATTCACGCCGCGCGAACTGTCCATTTCGTGCGCGTCGCACGAGGGCAGTGATTTGCATGTGCAGATCGTCGAAGCGATGCAGAAAAAAATTGGAATTGACGAGAGCCATCTGCAATGCGGTTCTCATATCCCTGGCGATGTGACTGCGTTCAAGTCCCTCATCCTGAAAAACGAATCGCCGACTCCGAATCGCAACAACTGTTCAGGCAAACATACCGCCATGCTGGCATACGCGAAGATGCTTGGACTCTCTCTGGAAAATTATCTGGATATGGATCATCCGATTCAGCAGGATATCCTCGCCTCTTTCGCCGACTTATGCCTGATCCCGATGAATGAAATTTCCCTTGGCACTGACGGTTGTTCCGCGCCCAACTTTGCAGTCCCGCTGTTCAACGCCGCGTTGGGCATGGCGCGGCTGTGTGACCCGTATGAACTCCCCGAACCGCGCGCGACGGCTTGCAAAAAAATCACCTCCGCGATGACGACCCACCCTGAAATGGTCAGCGGCTATGGTGAATTCGATGAACAGTTGATGCGAGCAGGCGAGGGGAAGATCGTCTGCAAACGCGGCGCAGAGGGCTTTCAAATTATCGGATTGCTCCCCGGCGCGTTGGGAAAAGATTCACCCGGAATCGGAATCGCGCTGAAAGTCTCAGAGAGCGTTTCTTAAGTCAATTTGTAGCTAATTTCAACATGCGTCGAATGCTGGCGATATAAACAACCGACTCGCTGGATGAAGCGGTGTGTTCA
>Ga0247727_10002725_pt1 | contig 39931 bp, 29 predicted proteins | sample WisWelCaveWW1625_FD_202498 | JGI IMG/M metagenome (GOLD analysis project Ga0247727, IMG submission 202498) | Biofilm microbial communities from Wishing Well Cave, Virginia, United States - WW16-25 | ecosystem: Environmental > Aquatic > Deep subsurface > Groundwater > Cave microbial mat | place... | reverse complement strand
TGGCAAAGTGCGGCGCGCCGGAAAGATCGTGGAGCGCGATCTCCATCGTTGCTCTCCAAACTTTTGCGCAGCGGATGATGCCGCGCTCTTTTTGAAAAAGCTCTTGCCAATTCGGCGGCTTGAGGTGGCGCCAATCCTCGCCGCCGATTCCGGGAAGCAAAGAACACGCAACGTCACGGCCATCGCGGATGAGGTGGATGATCTTGGCTTCGGGAAACACTTCCCGAAGGAAGGGAATGCGCAGCGCATTGCGCGGGCATTTTTCCACCACGAGGCCGGCGCCGTCGCCCTCTTTTTCAAAACGCTTCCTCAGCTTCCGCTTGAGCAGAGGCGTTGCATGCGCTTGGGTCAGCCGGTGCGAATCGTTTTCGCCCAACCCGGCCTTTTCCCAAATGTGGTGCGCTTCGTAGATGTATTTCACCTCGGGGTGCGAGGCGATCAGCTCGCCGAGAACGCTGGTGCCGGAGCGGGCGCAGCCTAAAATGAAAGCGATATTCATGCGGTGCTCGTCTCCTCGGCAAGAACGCCGGTTTGCCGCAAAATGACTTTCATCTTCGCCATGACTTGCTCGAACGAAAAGTGCCGGAGAAAATAATCGCGCGGCGAATAACGCTGATAATTATCCAACAGCTCGGCGAGGCCGAGATGAAATTCTTCCGGAGTTCTCACCAGCCCGGCTTCCGCGCCGACGTAGCGCACGCCGACGACTTCTTCCGATTGGACCAACAACACCGGTGCACCGGCCGCCATATACTCCAACAGCGCACGCGGAGCCGTATCCAGCGTGGAAGACATCACGCCGATTTTGGATTGGTTGATATAACGATTGACTTCTTCCTGAGAAACTTGCCCGACGAAGCGCACGGCCAACTTCAAATCCGCGGCCACACGTTCCAGTTGTTCGCGGTAGAGTTTGCGATCGGGCTTCGTCCCGTCGTCTTCGCGGTCGCCGCCGACGCACACGCAGGTCAGGTTTCTATCTTGCAACCGGGCCATGGCGCGAAAGAGCAGCTCGTGATTCTTGCTCTCACGCATCCAGGCGACATAGCAAATATCGTAAATCTTCTCGCACGCTATCGGGCGGAAGGTCGTTTCGTGATCGATCAGCTTATCCCATACGAAGCAATTGGTCGTGGGATGGCGTTTCTTGACGTTTTGCAATTGCCACTCTTCGTCAACCAAACAGAGATCATATTGCTCTAGATTTTTGATTTTCCACGGCCGCCCGTTTTTCGCATAGATGACTTTGGCGCTCTCCGGGCACAGTTCCATGATTTGCCGCAGGTGAGGAGGATAGTCACGCCCGTCGACCCAAAGAATATCCGGTTGGCCGACGGTGTGAATGTATTGCGCCAGCTCCTCCGAAGTAAGGTTTTCATTATACGAAAAAACCTTGATCGGCAACGGTGCATTCGCCGAGGCTTCGTCAGTCGTGCCATTGGAGAACTTCCACGCCTCACATTCCGAGATGATATTGCGCTTTTTTAGACCAAGGATGACTTTTAACGAGCTATTTTGTGCTCTCACATCACTTGGAATGTTCGTTCTAACAAGAACAACTTTCATAAGAAAGCACTCCTATCAATCGCTACTTCGTAAAAGTAGTTCGTAGTAGCGCCTTCAGGCGCCGGGCGTTCAGCAACGGGTAAACGCCTGAAGTCGTCACTACAAACGTTTGCGATTCTTAAGACAATCTATACTCATAGCCTAACTGTTTAGCCGCATCTGCAATACTCGATATGTCCACCTCATTCCCACGAGTGCTTGCGTCTTCCGGCGGGTTAATTGCGGCGAAGGCCTTGCTCATGCTGAACTCGGTGATCCCCAACCAATCAAAGATCCATCGCACGGTTTTTTCCGGCTTATTGATAATGTCTTCATAGCGCACCAGCAAATAGCGCGGGTTATTTTTATGGCGCTCCCACGCCGCCAAGTTCTGTCTGGCCCAACGCGCCAGGACAAATTCATCGCGGTCGGCCTCGGGCGCAATATCACCATACATCACTTTGCGCTTGAAAACTTTTCTCTGCTGGTTGCCGCGCGCGAGCGCCGCGGGATCGCGAATCAGGTGCAAAAAGCGCAGCTTGGGGTGCGCTTGCAATAGCACGTCGAGGTGCCGGAGATTGGGCGGACTCTTCCAGCCGAAATATTGGTAGCGCGCCATTTCCTGCGCGGGAATCTGCTCCAAAATGGTCAACCAAAACTCTTCGATCAACGCGACGAGCGTTTCGGGCGCGGCCTCGATGAGATCAACAAACGTTTTGCTCTTTTGGCTGTCTTTGGAATTTGGGCTGCAATCCTGGTCCATAAAGATTCGCGGCGAGGCTTCTAAGATGTCCCGCAACATGCGGCTGCCGGAACCGCCGGTGCAGCCGATTGCGACCGGACACAAGCCTTTGGTATCGATCATCATCCGTTCCTGCTCTTTATATCATGCCTGCGGCAAAAGCCTTGTGAGTTTCACTCAATAGCGCTCTGCCAAATCTTTTTGGCTGCGGGCGAGCCTTTCTTCGAACCAGTTTTCTTCTGCCCAAAACCTGTACAGATGGGGATAGCGCCTGACGTAAGATTCAAAAACGTTGGCGAAGCGCTGCACGTTGATTGCAACCTGTTCCGGACCGCCGCCCACCTCGAGGGCCAAAGGTTTCTCAATGACACCTTTTATTCTAAAACCCTCGGGGCCATCCACGGCGAATGCCGGCAAAATCGGCGTGCCTGTGACCATCGCCATCTGCACAAAACCCGCGGGGAAGGGATACAAACGCCCCAAGAACTTCATATTGACGAGCTTGACGGCATATTGGCCGTCCCCGGCAAGAACTAAAATCCCGTTCTGCTTGAGCACCTCCACCAGCGGTCTGATGTTGAAATCGGCAAGTAAATCCCGGTCCTCGGTTACTTCTACCGCAATGCGCAAGCGGTCATACAGGAATTTTCGGAAGGCGGAAAATTTCTTTAATTGTTTCTTTTGCTTTCTCTCGGCCTTCATTCTCTTGCTCGATTTCCCTCCGACCATCCACAGCTTATATCCGCGCATCCGCAGAAAGTCTTTAATCAAGCGCTGATACCCGAAATGAGTAATCACCACGATTGCGCCCTTGCCCTGAGCGAGAGCCGAATCCAGATGTTGCAGCCCCTCCACCGGCCAACGTTCGGGTCTGGCGAAACCTTTCAGCGTTCGCAGCCGAAAGAACGATTCGAAGAGCTCCCAAAATTCAAAATATCGGCGCGCAATCACTTGGATTTCGCTTTCGGTCTTGGAGTCGCCGAAAACGGCGACGATGTTCTTTCGAACAACAAAGCGCTTTTTAGAAGTGAATGCTTTGAACAGTCCTTTTAATTTTGCCAATCTCATTAAAGCAGGTATGGGCAGCACGGAATAAGAGATTTTGGAAATAAGCCATGCGCCCATCCAATACAGATCACTTGGTTTGAACAGCTTATTGCTCATCGTGCACCTTCCGATCTTCCAGAGAGAACTGACTTAAACAGTTTCAATTTATTTCCAGACAACCTACTGCTTCCTAAAAATTGCATGAGTGATCTGCTGGACGCTTCCATCGTTTAATTTAAATGGGAACTGCTCCAAGGCAATAGATTTCAAAAAAGCCGGAGTAATTTTTTCAAGATCAAATAAGGATAAATCTTTCGCCCAAAGTTGGAATACGCCTCCAGGCTTCAGTGTCTGAGCAACTTCCTGCAAATAAAATGACCGCGTTGTTTTCGGAAGCGTCTGCAAACAACCCCGGTCGAAAAGAAAAGTACAACTCTCCTTTTTTAAAGGGCAGAGGTGGAACCGCCGCAACGACAAATGACGGGCTTGTGCCTCTCTCATCACAGAACTTCCTCGCCTGACACACTGCCGAAAACGCGATATCCAATCCGATCGTGGGCCTGAAGGAGTGCTCGGCAATATAGGAAGTGCTCACAACAGCGCCACATCCAAGATCAACAGCAGGGCCTTTGGGGACTTCACCGGTTTCCAAAAGCTTCACCAATATTTCCGGGGGATGCTGAAGATGCCAGGCAAAATCATCACCGCTTTTTTTCTGATATTTTCTCTCCCACTTGCTCCGGCTTTCTTGCAGCAAAAATTTCTCGTCCTCCGTCAGAAGGCGGGGCACAATTGAGTTCTCTGATGTAGGGTTCATCGCTTGGTTATTCTCCGAAATATCAGTTTTATCTTCCACCTGCTAGTAGCGCTCCGCGACCCCTCTTCTGCTGCGGGCGAGTTTTCCCTCAAAGCCTCTTTCATCGGTCACCATTCCATAGAGGTGAGGATAACGCGTGACATAGGATTCGACGAGGCGGGCAAATTTTTCTACGCTATCGCCCGTCAAGCTCCGCGCCGGAGCGTTTTTTTTATCCGGGAGCAAAGGCTGTTCGATAATGACCTTGATGCCAAAACCCTCGCTGGAATCCACGGCGAAGATCGGCAAAACCGTCGCGCCCGTGGCGAGCGCAATGCTGATGAAGCCCGTTGGGAAAGGCATGGGGCGGCCCAAGAAGTCCAACTCCACAAACTTCATCGCATACAGGCCGTCGGCGACAATAAACAAAACCTCGTTTTGCTTTAATGCCGTCACTAAAGGCCGCGCATTAAATTCCGCGTACAACTCCTCGCGTTGAGCCAAACCCCTCCGCGGCTGCAATCGTCGGGACATGAATTGGGCGAAGGCCGTATAGCCTTTGATTTGCTTTTTTCTTCTTTTTTCTAATTTGCTCATTTTGTTGCTGCCAGGATGAACGACTCGGAGCCGGTATCCCCTCAGCGCGAGAAGGTCTTCAATCAACCGCCCATAGCCGAAATGCGCCGAAACCAAAATAGTGCCTTTGCCTTGAGCGAGGCTCTCTTCCAAGTATTGCAGCCCTTCCGCGGGCCAGCACGCCGGATTTGCAAAGCCCTTTGACTGTGGCAAGTGCTTGATCAATTTCACCGTTTCCAAATATTCGAAATGTCTCCGCACCACGGCGTTGATTTGCTTTTCGGCCCATGAGTCGCCCCACATGGAGATAAGGTTCTTTTTAGCAAGCTCGCGCTTTTTAGAAGTCAAAGCATGGAACAGCCCCTTGAGTTTTGCGCCTCTCATGAGAACCGGTATCGGCGCCATCGTGAAATAGAGCTTGGCGACAAACCATGCGAGAGCCCAATACAAATCACTCGGCTTGAACCAGCTATTGTTCATGGCGTATCTCGCGCGCTAACGACGAAGCGGAGCTTAACCCCGCTTGCAGCAGGGTATTGACCAACCGGTTCATCACTTTTTCGAAGGAATAACTTTGCAGCAAATAGGCGCGGGGAGAATAGCTGCGAAAATTCTCCACCAACTCCGCGAGGCCGAGATGAAACTCTTCCGGAGATTTGACCAACCCGGCTGCGGGGCCGACGTAACGCGCGCCCGCCCATAGTTCGGCATTGACCAACACCGGCACGTCCGCGGCCAGATATTCCAAAATCGCGCGCGGCGCGGCATCGAGCACGGTACACATCACGCCGATCTTCGATTGATTGACGTAGCGATTCACCTCGGCTTTCGACACTTCGCCGGTGAAGTGTACGTTGATCTCCAACGCGGCCGCAAGTTTTTCTAGCTCCGCGCGATTGCCTTTGCGGTCGTCGCCCACGCACACGCACGAGAGCTTGCGATCCTTCACTTTGGCCAGCGCGTGAAAGAGCAATTCATGATTTTTGCGCGGCCGCAAATAAGCAACGTAACACACGTCGTAAATTTTCTCGCACGCAAGCGGGAAGTGCGTCTGCTCGTAGTCGATCAGCTTATCCCAAATCGCACACTGCACCCGCGGATGATACTTCGCGACCTCCGCGACTTCCCACTCTTCATCAACGAGGCAGAGATCGTATTCGTCGAGCTGCGCGATGCGCCACGGTCTCCAATCTTTTGAGTAAACGATTTTAAAGCTATTCGGGCAGAGATCGAAAATCTGTTCGAGATATGCGGGAAAGTCCGGACCTTCCACCCACAAAATTTCGGGCTGTCCGTGCTCATAGATATACTGCGTCAAAGCTTCGGAGGTCAGGGCTTCTTTACAAGGAAACAGCTTCACCGGCCAAGCGCCAGCGCCGGCGCCGTCACTCTCCAGCGCTTTGAAGGGGCCGCTCCAAAATTTCCATTCTTCGAATTGCGCCACGAGGTTGTAATGCTTAAGCCCGTGAATGACGTTCTTCGAGCTGCTGCCGGCCTTCGCGGAGATTTTCATGTGCTGCAAAGCCGCGGAGCCCAACGCGCCGTTGCTCAACTCGCCGTGCGCGAACACGGTGCTCTCGGTTTTGGTGCGAACGAAGACGAGGTTCATGGTGCGGCCATTGTTCAGGTTCAACCACGGCTTGGCCGTGGTTTGCGTTTTAGGATGAATGAATTGTCAATGACACGGTCGAGCAAAACCGCCAATGTTCAACCACGGCTTGGCCGTGGTTTGCGTTTTTATGATGAATGAATTGTCAATGACACGGTCGAGCAAAACCGCCAATGTTCAACCACGGCTTGGCCGTGGTTTGCGTTTTAGGATGAATGAATTGTCAATGACACGGTCGAGCAAAACCGCCAATGTTCAACCACGGCTTGGCCGTGGTTTGCGTTTTTATGATGAATGAATTGTCAATGACACGGTCGAGCAAAACCGCCAATGTTCAACCACGGCTTGGCCGTGGTTTGCGTTTTAGGAAGAATGAACAGACAAATGCCACGGCCAAGCCGTGGCAGAGCAAACTCATTAACCACTCAACGGTCCGCGCCTGAAGGCGCAACTACGAGCTTGCACTGTTGCAGCCACTCTTGCATACACGCGACAATCGCATCAATCCGCGCCAGCGCGGCGCGGTCCAGGTTCTTCAGCGAATCGTGTAATTTGCCGAGCACGGAAACCACGGCATACCACGCAATGCGATCCGACTCGATCTGCCACGAGACGTTTTGCGCATACGCGGCTTGAAACCACGCCATCGCATGCGCGAGGCGCGCGCGTTCCCAGCCGCGCGTGAAGCGCAGGTACTCCAACGAACTCAAAAACTCGGCGAGATCATAGTGCGGATCGCCCAAGCCGGCCGCGTCGAAATCCACGAGGGCAAATTCATATTCGCGCGCGACGATTTGCTCGAGGCGAATGGCGCCGTGAATGGGCACGAGCGGCGCGCCGGCGCGGGCCAAGTGCTCGCGTTGAGCGCGCAACACATGCAAAGCTTCGTGCATCTGCGCCTCGTATCGCGGCAAGATGACGGCGAGCCGCTCGGCATCTTCTGCCGCGGAATCAAACGCGCGATCGAGCATGTCCGCTTGCGGCAAGGCCTCGCATCGGCTTTGATGAAAATCCGCCAACACGCGCGCCAAACGCGGAAACAACTCTTTCCAATTCAACTCCGGCAGCACGTCGATCAGGGGGACTCCTTCCCAGGGCTCTTGCCAATAGGTGTTGGCTTCCTCCCAGTGCAAAATCGGACGCGGAATATTGATCTTGCCCAAGTGGCGATGCGCTTCGCGCAAATTTTGAAAGTGAAACCGGCTCATGCCGTCGCTATACGTCTTGCTATAAAACGACAAGCTCTGCGTCGCACCGTTGGGATGCGCCAGCTCCGCATGATAGCGCAACACACAACGTTTGCCGGGCATGTATTTCACGCGCGTGCAGCGCAGCGTCGTGCAATGCCACAACGCTTCGAGTCCCCATTGCGCGAGATTGGCGTTGAGGTGCGCTTGCACGTGCGCGAGGTCCGTGGCCTCCAACAATCCGGGCATGTCGGGATCATTGGGAAACGCCCACACAATCAGGTTCAGCTCGGGCCACAGCTCCACCGGTTTCCACATGCCGTTTTTGAGTTCGTGTGAGTAGAGCGCTTCTTCAAATTGGCGCTGCGCTTGTCCAGAGCGGACGAGCTTGCCATAGAACCATTGCTCGTGCGGCCGGCCCTCCTCGTCGCGCAGGTGCAAACGATAGAGCAAGCGGCAGCGCCGGCCGCGGCGATGTTGCACGCGCTCGAGGGCGCAATCTTCCAGTTTGAAATTCAAATGCGCATACGTGTCTTGCAGCTTGCGGGCAAACACGCCGGCCATCGCGCTTTTATCCGTGACGTGCTCAAGGTGCGGCAGCAAAGGATCGTGCAAAAGGCTCGTCGTTTCCACAGGGCGTTCGAAGGTTGAGAGTTGTCGTGTTTGAGGAACATCGTTCAGCCACGGCTTGGCCGTGGCTTGATTCACATGCATGCCACGGCCCAGCCGTGGCAGAACCTCGGGATTGCTGCGTTGAAAAAAAACTCACCGCCAGAATGATTTTGCGGCAGAATTATTTTAGATCATCTTGCCTTGAAATCATCCTGCCTGATTTCATTTTAAGGAAACCAACAACTCTTCTCCACGCAGGACGGCTTCCGCGAAGCCCACCAACTGCTCGACTTTTACCGCGTGATTCTCTTTCACCAGCTTGATGCACTTCTTCGCTTGCTTGGCAATGAGCGTGACCGCGACGTACCATTGCAACACCTCGCGCGGCAAGCCCCACGGCGCGCGCGCGGCATAGGCTTCGCAGAAATGCGCAATCGCCTCGCGGCTGCGCGCCGGCGTCAGATCGCCTTTGACCACGAGATAGAGCAAGTGCGCGATAAAGCTGCTCACATCCACTATGGGGTCGCCGGCGAGAAACCCGTCAAAATCGAGCAGCGCAATTTTGTTTTCCACGAGCAAGAGTTGCGGCAAACGAAATGCGCCATGAACCGGAACCGTTTCGAGCGGCGCAAGCCCGGGCAAACGCTCCCATAATTCTTCATAGAACTGTTCGAGACGAGGGCGATAGCCGGCTTCGTAACGCACGAGCACGTCCATGCCGTCTTCGAACTCCGTCATTTCCCCTCGGCGCGCGCGAAAGTTGCCGAGGGGAAGCGCGCTCTGTTGCAAGCCCGCAAGCGCGACTCCGCTCTTCGCCGCGACCTCGTTCAAGTCGATGCGATCAAGGTCATCGATGGCGTGCAGTCCGGGCACGCCGCGTTGAAAGATGACGTTGATCTCGTGATCGTAGAACAACGGCTCGGGCGCCATCAAATCACCCGCTTGACAAACCGGCGCTTGCCATAACGCGCGCAACACGTCATAGATCGGCTCGCCGGAAGTTTTGTTGTTATAAATTTTGCTGTACAACACGAGCTCTTCGGCGTGGCCGTTTTTCCGCAGCGTCAGCGTGTGCTTGAACGTGCAGCGATCTTGCGGAACATATTTGACGATCTCCAGCTCCAGCTTGTGCAGTTGATAATCCGGGGCGACGCGCAAACAGTCCCAATGTTCGCGCAGAATGTCAATGAGCGAAGCCTGGTCCACGACTCGATGCAGGCGCTTTATCTTGGGATCATTCGGAAAACCCCATAACACCATACCCAAATCCGGCAAAAAATGCAGGGCCGGGCCGACTTCCGGCTGCAGGTAGTGCCGCTGCCGTGCGGCTTCATATTGAGCCTCCGCCATGTCCGGCGGCAATATCATGCTGAACAAGATCAGCCGCTCCATGGCGCCGGTTCGTGCATCTCGAAAGTGCAGCATGTACAAAGCTTCCGCTTTTCTGCCCGGGCGATGTTGGAATTGCTTGATCGCGACGCCGAGGATTTGATGTTTGCCCTCGGCAAAATCCGGCAGCTCGCGCTGAAAAATATCGCACATCGCTTCGGCATTTGTCGCCACCGGCAAAGAGGGCAAATGCTCGTCGTAAATGACGCTCGGCAAGTTGGTCATAGTTTGAAAAAAGAAAATGTGTGCATGCGCGTATGGAACGTTCGTCGCGATGCCTATGACTTTTGATTTTCAAACTCGGTAAGCATGTTTTGATCTGCCACGGCTTGGCCGTGGCATTGGCTGTCATCAGCGTTAAACCGCAAGCCACGGCCAAGCCGTGGCTGAACATTACCGAGCTTGATCGTCAAATTGCACTAGGCATTCATGCGCAGCAAACGCCTGAAGGCGTTACTACGAGCGATTTTCGCGGCAAACTTTTTATTGCAGGGAAAGAAGAGGCGAGCTTTTCCTATAGCTCGGCGGGGTGGCTCCACCACTCACTTTTTCCCGGGTCTCACCTCGAGAACACGCTGCGAGCAACGGGCAGAACAGTTTTTCGACAAGAGGATTTGATAATTATTCTGTCGAAGAATCATTCTGCCCTTCATTCTGTTTTGCACCGCGGCTCACTTCAACAACATGAGCGTGCGCGTGAAAACGTTTGCGCCGGCTTCGAGCTTGTAGAAATACGCGCCGCTCGGCGCGCTTTGTCCGAAATCATTCAGGCCGTCCCACGACAGTTGGTGCGCGCCCGCTTGTGCGAGCTCGTGCCACAGCGTGCGCACGAGCTGGCCTTGCACATTATAAATCGCGAGCTTCACCACGCCCGGACCCGCGAGCGCAAATTGAATCTCCGTTTGCGCGTTGAAGGGATTCGGATAATTTTGCCACAGCGCGAACCCGGTCGCGAACGTCGCGTTCGCAGACTCGCGCTCTTCCACCAATGTCGCCCCACTCTTTGCAAACCACGGTCTGGCGGTGTTGTCTTTCAGCAAAAAATCAAACCACATTTGGCTCACGAGGCCGGTACCCTCGTCGCACATGTGCACGCCGTCGGCTTTGAACAGGTTTTGCGCCCACTTTTGCGCGTCCCACAAATACGGGCCCCACGCAATCCACGGCGCCGGCGCATTTGGGCCTTCGAAACGCAGCTCGGGATCGCGCCCGGTGATTTGATCGTCAATGAGCCACTTCACCGCAAAGCCTTCTTCATAAGCCACCGGCTCGCGATAATCATTGCCCGTGGGCGCGCACGACCAGCCTCCAAACACGCGGCTGGTGAAGAACACCATCTTCAAATTCGGATATTGCTGCTTCATCGCCAGCACGCGCGTTTTCAACTGCGCCTTCGTGATCCGCGCATGCTTGGGAAAACTTTTGCTCGCCTTGTCGGGAAACGCGCTGTTGGGATCCTCGGGCGAGCCGTCGGGCTTTTGCGGCCGATTGTTGCTGTGCTTCACCAGCGCGATCTGCACTTGTTTATTAACCGCACTCGCGCCTTTATCGACCCAGCACAATAAATCGCAGCCGCCTTGGGAAAGATTCTCGAACGTGAAGGCCGGATTGAGTTCGCTCTTGCGGCCCTTGAGCAAAGCGTTGAACGCGTTCATCTCGTCGCGCGTGTTGGACATGCCCTCGGCAATGGCCGCGAGCTTGCCGTTGGCCACATCCGCGTTGCCGTTCGCGCTCAACCGCTTCAGCGCTCTCGCAAGGGCTTCGCCTTTCGTGCGATGCTGCGCCGGCATTTGATTCGAAGAGTCGCGATACAGGAACGTCGCGAATGGCGTTTTCGTAGGATCGGTTACGGACACGTATTTCGCGCCGGCAATGAACGGCAGCGGCGTAATCGGGCTGAAATTCGAAACGCACTTCAGCGTCGAAGAGGGAGTATCCGCGCGTTGACATTCATGGTTTTGCGAAAAACAACTCGTCAGCCACACGCCGCCCAACATCACCGCCGCGAGCACTCGGCTCACCACACTTGCGTACATGAGGTATTCTCCTAAATTGAAATGACGGCAAACGCTCCGGCTTGCCCGAGGAAAATGAATTGATAAGTTGATTGTGCTCCGCTTCATTTGATCGTCACATTCATAGCGCGGCTGAAGCCGCAATCCCCAAAAATTGTTAATTGCTAATGGTCAATTAACAATTGACCATTATACTCGCTACGGGTGAGATTGTACCGCGACATTCATGTCGCGCGCATTGTTTCGTCGCGACATAAATGTCGCGGTACGCTTACGAACCAAACCTTAACGAGTATATTACGCGCTTGCCGTTTCCAAATATTTTCGCAAGGGGTGCGCCGGCGTTTGGCGAATTGCCGCAAAGTCCGCGCGCAGTTGCGCCAAAGTTTGCGGGGCAGACGCCTCGTAGACTTCGCCTTCACACAAGCGCAGCGTTTGCAACCGATATTCACTTTCAGAAACAACGCGGCTAAAGATCGGCGCGTTGTCATAAAACAGGCGCACGAAATCGCGCCAAACCTCGGCGCCGGAGCGCATCTTTTCTTCATAGGGAGAAAGTTGCGGCGCGCTCACATCGTTCTCGGCGAGCGCTTCAATGATCACCGGCGCGGCAAATCTCGCCGAATGCATCGCAATGCTCATACCCGAAGAGAAAATGGGATCGACGAAATAGGCCGCGTCGCCCGTTGCCATCCAACCGTCGCCGGTGAATTGCGAGAGCGCATAGCTGTAATTGCCCTCCAGGCGAAACTCGCGCAGGCGTTTGGCATTTTTTAAACGCGCCGACAAAGTCGGATTCAAGCCCGTGGTCCACGCAAAGAATTTTTCCACGTCCTCGCCGGCTTTCACATAATCTTCGCGATCAGTGACCACGCCAATCGACGTCACCTCGGCGTTGATGGGAATTTGCCACGCCCAGCCGCGCTTGAGCGGCAAAAGATGCATGTGTATGTTTTCCGCGGTTGCTTGCTTGCCTCGATCAAAATTGCGAAACCACGAATGCACGGCGAATTGGCGAAACTCCGGGTCGGGCTTGAGCAGTTGCAGTTGCCGGCCCAACAGCGCGTGCCGGCCCGAAGCATCGACCACCAGCCGCGCTTTGAGCGTTACATTCGAACCTCCCACTTTCGCGGTGACGCCGCTCACCGCGTCTTTGCGGTCGAAATCCACGCGCTCGACTTGCACGCCGGTGAGCACGCGCGAGCCCTGATTGCGCGCGTGTTGCAACAGCAGATCGTCGAACTTCGCGCGGTCCACGTGATACGCATGATTGTGGCAGCCGAAATCCTCGAAGCTCAAATCAATCTCGCCGTCGTCAAACCACGAGCTCCAGCTCACGCCGCGCTTCACGATGAAATTCTTTTTGCGCATCGTCGGCAAAAAACCGATCTCCTCGAGAATGCCCGTGGTGGAGCACACCAGCGACTCGCCCACGTGCGGTCTGGGATGGTGCGCCTTGTCGATGATCATGTGATCCACGCCCGCCCGCGCGAGATACGTTCCCAACACCGAGCCGGCCGGGCCGCCGCCGACGATGATAACCTCCGCATCCAACTTGCTTGCGCGCCGCGAGCTGATGACCGCGGTGGGCGTGCTCATGTGGACGGAGACTTTGTCGTTCTCCGGCGCGGTGTTCATGCCGGAATGATCGAGTCCCATGGTCTCGAAAATTTCGTCGCGAATGCCGAGGTACGAGGGCGAATCCAAATCGCGCGGCCGGGGCATGGGCACTTCGACGATGCTGCGAATGGTCGAAGGCCGGCGACTCATGACCACGACGCGATCGGCAAGCTGCACGGATTCTTCCACGTCGTGCGTGACGAAGAGCACGGTCTTTTTCTCGCGCTGCCAGATTTGAATCAGCTCCGCGCGCATGCGCAAACGCGTGAGAAAATCGAGCGCGCCGAACGGCTCGTCCATGTAAAGAATGTCGGGGTTCGCGGCGAGCGCGCGCGCAATCTCGACGCGCTGTTTCATGCCGCCGGAAAGCTCGCGCGGATAGGCCTTCTCGAAGCCGGTGAGGCTCACCATTTCGATATAGTGCGTCACGATCCTTCGTCGTTCTTCCGCGGTTTTTTTGAGCAAGCCAAAGCCGATGTTGTCTTCCACCGTGAGCCACGGGAACACGCCGTTTTCTTGGAAGATAAAAACGCGGCGCGGATCGGGCTTCGTCACGACTTCGCCATCGACCAGGGCCGCGCCGGAAGTGGCCGGCAAAAAGCCGCCGACAATATTCAACAACGTCGACTTGCCGCAACCCGAAGGCCCGACGAGGCACACGAACTCGCCTTCGCGCACTTCGAGATTGATGTTTTCGAGCACCGGAATCGTAGCGTCCTTTTCCTTGCCGGGAAAAGTCATCCACAAATCGCGGAGGAGTATTTTGGGAGTGTTGTTGTTCATTGATTTTTGTGCTTTGTCCGTTGTGCTTTGCTCTTTGCTCCATGTCCCATGCTTCTTGCCCCTTGCTAAAACTTCACCGGCACCATCAGATAAAACAGATTGTGCGTTTCGGCCAAGCCGGTCTTTTTGATAAAATCTCCGGGCATGAAACGCGCGTAGCCGATCATCGCGCTGATATGCACGCCAAGATTGAGCGTCAACTCCGCGTCAAACTCGGAGCCGACGTCTTTGCCCGCGGCGCCATTGGCGCTGCGCCGCACGGAGGCGGCCGCCGCATTATACAGTGCGTCCTTGGCTTGCATGAGGTTGAAGCTTAAAGCTTGCACTTTCGCAGACACACGCGGATGCGGCCGCAGCGTGAGCGAGAGCGTCGCGGCTCGGATGTTTTGCCGCGCCACTTGATCGGCCCAACCAAAATAAGGATGCGCGAGCGGGAAGAGTTGATGGAACGTTTGCTTCTTGTTATCCGAGGGATCTTTATCGCCCGAGGCAAGATCAAGCCCGAGCGCGACGCGCGGCTTGGCCCACGCTTGATGCAGCGTATAGCCGCCTTCAAAAGCAAACATGAACGCGGAAATATCATCCGCGCTGAAGCGGCCAAATTGATACGCCGCTTCCGAGGTCCAATCGAAATCCTTTTGCGTGCCGTCGAACGCCGCGCCGAGAGTTTGATAATGAAAATCGCCGAGCGCGCCGCTGCCGGAGCGGGCGAGCGCATCGTCTTCATTCAAAGATAAATAATAAAACGCGAGGCTGCGCCCCTTGCTCGTGCGTTGCGCATAAAGGCCGGAGAAGAGCTGCGACTCATCGGCGCGATTGACTTCCTCCGGGTCCTGTTCCACCAGGCGCGTCACGAACGCGTCGAATTTCCACGCGGAGACGCTTGCGCTCAATCGTCCGCCGTCAAACGTGCGCCGCGCATTGAGCCAATCCAACGGTGAAATCAAACGCTGCTTGCCGAATTGCATTTCTTGCCGGCCAAAACGCAGGCCGAGTTTGCGCGTAGGTTGTTTGATCAAATCAATGTGCGCAAATAAATTTTGCACGTCGGGCTTGTCATGCGCGGGCGCGGGCGCGGGCAACTCATTGCTCGTAATGCCGGCAATTTTAAATTCGCCGAACAGGCGCACCCGCTGCGCGATTTGCATGTCGGCAAAAAGAAAGAGCCGGTTTAAATAAAAACTCTGCGCCCGCGGATTCGAAGCGCCGAAACGGCGATTCGAATCGTCCTCGAAGCGGAAGCGATAATGCCCGCCGAAGGAAAGTTCGGACTTGCCGCCGAGCGGAATTTTTTTGATTTGATTAAAAGGATCGGCGCCGCGACCATTGGCCAGGAAGCTATAATCGTCTTCGTAACGCACGTTGCTGTAAACCGGGGCTTTGGCTTGCGCCGAGACGCTTGCGCTCCACCACAACAATGCGCAAATTGCAACTGCGCTCGCGCGGGTCAATCGTGCATATGGTTTCATGCTCATTCGCTCCATTTTTTTCATCACAGCTTTTGTGTTTTGTATTTTTACGTTCGTGCAATGCCTTCAAAGCTCGCGCGTCGCGAAGCCGAAAGACCTCACTACGAACGTCTACTCATCTACTAAACCCCCAACGCACTTCGTCGAGCGTTTGCAGCTTGCGCACGAGCACATCGAGCACGAGGCCGATCAAGCCGATGAGCACCATGCCGGCCACGACGAGATCGTAGCGCATGCCGGCGTTGCGCGCGTCGATGATGAGATAGCCGAGGCCGGAGTTGACCGCGATCATCTCCGCCGCAACCACGACGAGCCACGCCACGCCCAATGCCAAACGCACGCCGGTGATGATTTGCGGCAGGGCCGCGGGGAACACGATTTTTTTGAACAGCTCCAAGCCTTTCACGCCGAAGTTGCCCGCCGCTCTCAAATAGACAAGCTGAATGTTTTGCACCGCGGCAATCGCGGCCGTCGTGATCGGAAACAAGCTCGCGAGGAAGATCAAAAAGATCGGCGCCAAATCGCTCACGCCGAACCACAAGATCGCCACCGGAATCCACGCAATCGGCGAGATCGGCCGCAGCACTTGAATGGCCGGATTGAACGCATGGAACGCGCGCCCAAACCATCCGAGAATGAGGCCGAACGGGATGCCGATTAACAGCGCCAGCGAAAATCCGGCGGTGACGCGAAACAACGAGGCGATGATGTATTTGAGCAGCACGCCGTGGCGAACGAGATCGAGCATGCCGGCCAGCACTTGGCCCGGCGTTGGAAAAATCGTGGTGCCGGACCATTTGACCGCCGCATACCAGATCGCGACAAACAAAGCGGCGACGAGCAGCGGCAATACAATCGGCTCATAGCGGGAATTCATTGGGGGTTCTCCTTTGAGCTGTCTTGGGGACTCTCTTTTGGACCATCCCAGTTATAAGCGATCGCGCCGGAGGTCTTTTCCGAAAAGCGCGTGTCGGTGTATTCCTCGAAGATCAACGGCTTTTTCAAAATGCCGGATTCCGCCGCCAACTCTTCAATGCGCTTGAAATCCTCTTTGGCCAGCATCAGGCGGTCGTACGTCACACGATCCGGCGGCGTGCTCAACACATAGCGCAGCAAGCGCGGCTCCTGATTGTAATATTTCGGACCGACCGCTTCCGCCACTTGCAGGCGATGATCCATGCCGCCCTCGAGCCACTTGCCGCTCTTGGCAATGCCATCGACAAGCTGCTGCAGCCATTCCGGATGCTCGTCGATGGTGAGCTGCGGCGCCACGAGCACGCACGAAATGAAATTCGGCCAAAGATCTTTGGCTTGATACAGCACGCGACCGTAACCATCCAGTTCGGTTTTCGCCATCAACGGCTCGCCGGCAATAACCGCATCCACAGCTTTTGAGGCTAATGCCGCGGGCATATCCGGCGGCGGCATTTCCAACAACGTCACGTCTTGGGTGGTAAGGCCGTTGTCCTTCAAGCCTTTGAAAATGATCAAATGCTGATTCGAGTAGCGATTCGGAATCGCGATCTTTTTGCCCTTCAAATCCTTAAAGGAATAAATGTTCGATTCTTTGTGCACCATCAGTGCGGTGCCGTCGCGATGGCCCAAGTACACGATCTTGACCGGCACGCCGCCTTCGCGCAGGGCCAACGCCAGCGGCGTGATCATAAACGTTGCATCAAGATAACCCGAAACCAACGACTCTTTCATTTCCGGGAAAGCGCTGAACCGCACGGGTTCATAAAAGCCCTTACCGACCATATTAACATTAATCCAGTCGGTGACCGGGCAGGTGAGGTGTCAGGTGACCGGCAGAAAGCCGACGCGGAATTTTTTCTCCGCCGCTTGCTTGCCGCCGAGGCCGAGATTTTCAAAGCCGACATTTTGCCAAACGTGCAAAACGCCGAGCGCGACAACCACGCCGGTAATCGTGAGAACCGTTCTTGTGCCTTTGGACATAGCTCCTCCTTTGGTTAATGTACTGCCGCCGCGCTTTTTTCGCGCTGGGTGGATAACAGCTTGCGCATGGCATTGACGCCCGGCAAGCCTTGCGCATACTCGCCGTAGATGCGACCGGCAAAGCAGTCGATAATGTCCTTCGTGTAGCGTTGATGCACGAACACCAAAAAGGCCATGGGAAAATCCCAAAAGCAATCCACCAAATCTTGCACGATGTTTTGGCCTGCGTTCGTCTTGCGCTCGTATTCGGCAAAGGGATTTGCCGCGTCGCGCTCCGCGCCGTTGAAATAGTCTACAATCGTTTCGCCGGCAAACTGCGCTTCTTTCATCGCGAAATAAAGCCCGAAAGAAAAAATCGGATCGATGAAGCGATGCGCATCGCCCACGCACAGAAAGCTTTTGCCCGTGAAATTTTTCACTTCATAAGAATAATTCGAGATCGAGCGCACTTCTTCCGCGAAATCCAAATCGGGCACGCGTTTCGACATTTCCGGATTGAGCGTGCGCAGCTCTCGTTGCAAAAAGTCGTGCTTCGACAGCTTTTGCGCTTTGAAATATTCCGAAGGCACGACCACGCCGATGCTCACGATCTCATCGTCGAGCGGAATGAACCACGCCCAATGATGCTTCTTCAGATAAAAGATCAGCGTATTGCCCGCAGCCGGTCCGGGATCGCGCACCGCGTTCTTCACCTGCGAAAAGATCGCCACTTGTTTGTCATAAGCGCCGCGCTCTTTCGGCCCGGTCACGCCGCGATTGGCGAGAAACGTGCCCTGGCCCGAGGCGTCGAGCAACACTTCGGCGTGCAAATCTTCCAGCGCACCGTTGGGCGTGCGCACGCGCAGGCCCGTTACGCAATCATTTTCGTGCAGCGGCGCAACGGCTTCGCATTGCCGATACTCCGCGCCTTGCGCCAGCGCGAGATCGAGCAAGAGCTTGTCGAACTCGCTGCGGCGCACTTGCCACGTCCACTGCGGTTTGATCTCATCCTCGGGCGTGCGCTCGGCCACCGGCACCCAAAACGAATTTTTGCCGCCCGCGCCGTAAACCGTCACGCCGTGTTTGATGGGAATGCGCTGCTTCAACAATTGCTCTTCCAAGCCGAGCTTGCGCAAACACATGCCGCACTCGCCGGTAAGCGACTCGCCGATGTGATAACGCGGGAACGCCTCTTTCTCGATGATGATCGGCTTGATGCCTTGTTGCAGCAGAAACAGCGCGCTGCCCGCGCCGCCCGGCCCGGCGCCGATGACGACGACTTCATGTTGCTTGCGTGGTGCGATCATGTTGTCCTCGTAGCTAAAAAATTCGTTCCAAAGGGCGACCTTGTTTTACCATGCCTCCCAAAGCGCATTTGAAAGGCACACGGTTTTAGGGGCAATCTACAATAACCTTTTTTGATCTGTCATCCTGGAAGGAACTTCCCTAGCACTGGGTACGGTTCCGAGTGCTAGGGAAGGTTCTTCCAGAATGACAACTCAAGGGGAAACTTTTGAAGCCGCGCTTTCAAAACAAAATGTCTTCAAGCTTGCGATACTTATTCGAAGTCACGTGCTGGCCGTTTTGGTTGCGTGACATCTCCACGAAATTTTCCGAGCGCGTGGTGAGCGTGGAGACCACGTACATCAACTCTTGCTCGAACGAAGTCTCGAACTGAATCGAAGTTTGCACCTTTTGGCTCTCGTCGTCGCCATAGCCGTAACGCGGCAGCGCGAGCGCGCGGCTGGCCGCGAGGCGCATTTGAAACTGCTGCGCGAAGATGGCTTGATTGTTCGCCGTAGATTCCGGGCGCTTGAACGAGCGGTCGATCGCCCAGCTTGCGAGATAAGCGGAATACATCGCGAGCACGATGCCGATGGAAAAGATCGGATCGATAAAAGCCGCGGCATCGCCGAGCAAGAAGAAGCCCGGCCCGGCCAGCTTTGTGGGGCGATAAGAGTAATCGCGAATCACGTGGAAGCTGCCCTCGCAATACTTCGCGTTTTCGAGCAGGCGATTGAGATAGGGAATCTCTGAGCAGCGCCGCAGAAAGTAGGCTTCGAGCGCTTCGTCCGAGGCTTTGATCGCCTTCATTTGATCTTGCGGCAGAATCAAGCCCACGCTCGTGCTCTCGCGTTGTGGAATATGCCAAAGCCAGCCCCAGCCGTCGATATTGCTCACGAAGGTCGTGGGCGGCACTTTGCGCAAGTGCTCGAACGCATACGCGCGTCCGTCCGCGGCAACGTACTTCGAGTCTTTGAAATAACCCCAAATGCTCATGAAGCGAAAGCCTTCGTCGATCACGCGAATGTTGAGTTGCTTGGCGAGCACGGCGTGTTGGCCGCTCGCGTCGACCACGAACCGGCATAGAATTTCATTCTCAGCTTTTTCGCCGTTGGGGCGATACGAAACGCGGGATTGCTCGCCGTCGTGAAAATCCACTTTCGTGGCCGCAACTTCTTCGAAGACTTGCACGCCGCATTCCGCGGCATATTTGAGCAAGATGTGATCGAAACGGTCGCGCTCCACGTGCAGCGCCGGCCGCGGGTAGCCAAAGTCCTTGAACTGCATTTGGCGAATCACGCCGTTCCACACCACGGTGCCGCCGGCTTTTTGAATGAAGCCGTCGTCGTCGATGCGCTGATCCACGCCCATGTACTCGCAATATTTCCAAAAGTGCGGAATGAGGCTTTCGCCCACGACGTAGCGCGGATGCCGGGCTTTATCGAAGAGCACCACGTCGTAGCCCTGGCGGCTCAACATCGTGCCGATGGAGCTGCCCGCCGGGCCGCCGCCGATCACGACCACGTCGCATTTTTTTGGAATGTTCATGAAGCGAATCTCCACATGAGTTTCGTAGTCGCTCCTTCAGGAGCACAAACATGAAGCACGCGCAAGTTTCGTAGTCGCTCCTTCAGGAGCACAACCATGAAGCACGCGCAAGTTTCGTAGTCGCTCCTTCAGGAGCACAGATTGGTCTGTAAGCCCTCAGCGATTGTCATTCTGGAAGAACCTTCCCTAGTGCTTGAGACACAGCCTATTTTGAGAGGTGTGCCGAGTACGAGGGCAGGTTCTTCCAGAATGACAGTTCACAACGGTATGCACTTGCCGCGTTACGCCATCACTGGGGCGTTGCGTTTTTGCATGATGAACTCCGTGAGCGCGCGCAGCGAGCGAAAATTTTCCGGCGTAATTTCGTCGTCGGCAACCCGCACGCCGAATTTCTCTTCCATGAAGTTGACCACTTGCAAAATGCCCATCGAATCCACGATGCCTTGATTGAGCAAGTCATCGTCCACGTCGAGCCGCGCGTTCGCTTGGTCGTACATGAATTGCGTGACGATATACTCGCGCAATTGGTCTTGAACGTTCATCACACCACTCCTTCGTCTAATATGAGAAGCCTGTTTGTTTGCAAACGAAAATCTTGGACCGTGTCATTCAGGAGGAATCTTTTTGAGCATAGCCACGGTGATTAGTATCTAAAGAGTCAAATCAGTGCAAAAAAGGCAAAGTTGCTTCCAACGGATGACCGAAGCAAAACTCGTTGGCTGCTTTTATCCGTTGGAAATTTTTCTGGTTTGGTTCCGGCTCGTCCGGGTTGTGCTTAAAAGGATTCCTCCTGAATGACAGATATTGAGGGAGCACGTCATCCCTCCAACGCCAACAGCTTCTTATCCGTCTTCCCCGTCGAAGTCTTCGGCAACGTCGCGCGCACTTCCACGATTTCGGGGATCATGTACTTGGGCACGAACTGCGCGCAATGTCGCTTGAGCGCCATCGGCTCCAGCCCGTTGCCATTGCGCGGCACGACAAAGGCTTTGAGGAATGTCACCTGCTCGGCGTTTTGCAGCGCGACCACCGCGGCCTCCTCAACTTCTTTGTGCTGCAACAATGCCGTTTCGATTTCACCCAACTCGATGCGATAGCCCTGCACTTTCACTTGATGATCGCGGCGGCCGAGATAATGATAATTGCCTTCATGATCCAGCTTCACCAAATCGCCGGTGCGATAGCAGCGGTCATAATAATGCGGCTGCAAAGGATTGCGCACGAACAGGCTTGCCGTTTTCACGGCGTCGTTCCAATAACCCTGGGCCACGCCGGAGCCTCGACCATAAAGCTCGCCCTCGCCGCCCACTTCCGTGACTTCACGGCCCTCAGCGTCCAGCGCGAATACTTCCATGTTCGCGCACGCTTTGCCAATGGGAATCGGTTGATGCTGATCCGGCGCGAGTTGTTGGACTTGATACGAAGTGATGACGTTCGTTTCGGTCGGGCCATACCAATTAAAAAACTCGGCGTGCGGAATTTTCGTCATCAAATCACGCAAATGCTTCGTGGGAAAAACTTCGCCCGCGAAAATGATCGTGCGCAGCGCGGCGAAATCGTTGTGCTCCATTTTGCCGTGGCTCAACATGAGCACCCACGCCGAGGGCACGGAATACCACACCGAGATTTGTTGCGCGGCAATGAACTGCGCCAGCTTCACGGGAAATTTTGCCGTGTCCGGCGGAACGAGACACAGCGTTGCGCCGGCTTTGATCGTCGCGAAGATATCGAAGATCGAAAGATCGAAGTGCAGCGGCGCGTGATTCGACACGCGGTCGCTCGGCGTGAGCTTGATCGCATCGCACGCCCAATCCACAAACGTGAGCGCATTACGGTGCGAGATCATCACGCCTTTGGGATCGCCGGTAGAACCGGAGGTATAAAGAATGTATGCGAGATCGTTTTCGAGGCCGTGCCGTGCGGGCGCAGATACCGGCGCGTGCAACACGCTTTGCCACGAAATCAATTCCACGTTGGCAAGCGGCTCGGCAAATGGCGCTTCGTTCATCGCAATCACGCAACGCAACGGGCTGTCCTCGTTTAACAATTGCGCCAGACCTTCGCGCTTGTCCGCGGCGCTCAAGAGGCATTGAATGCCGCAGTTTTTGATGATGTAGCGCAACCGTTTCGCCGGCGCATAGGGATCGAGCGGCACATAAACCGCATCAGCTTTGAGAATGCCGAAGAGGCTCACAATCGAGGCCACGGACTTGTTGAGATAAATGCCCACACGGTCGCCGCGCCGCACACCGTTTTGTTTAAGCGTATGCGCAAGACGATTGCTCAATTCGTCGAGCTTTGCATATGACAGCGCTTGTTCGAGCATGGCCACGGCAGTCTGCTCCGGCGCGAGCGCCGCGGTGTCGAGCAAAAGTTGTGGGAGGAGGTAAGCCATAAGTTTGTAGTAACGCCTTTAGGCGTCCACGCTTCGTATGAAAAAAGCTTCGTGTTGAATCCAAAGGGGCTCTACGCCTGAAGGCGTTACTCTGAACGGAACGATGCTCTACAACCCCAAATACCTCGCAACAATATTTCGCTGAATATCCGAGGTGCCGGAATAGAGCACGCCGCCAAAGGAGTCGCGCAGGTCGCGCTCCAACTCGTATTCAGTCATGAAGCCGTAGCCGCCGTGAATTTTGACGGCATCCGCGCACGAGGCGACCCAGGCTTCGCTGAGATAGAGTTTGGCGAGCGCGGCTTCCATGGGACATTTGCCTTGGGTCTTTTTCAGCCACGCGACTTTATAAAGCAACAAGCGCGAGGTTTCTAGGCGCAGCTTCATATCCACCAAACGATGCGAGACCGCTTGAAACTTGCCGATGGGCTTGTTGAATTGTTTGCGCTCGCGCGCGTAACGTGTGCAACGCTCAAGCTGATACTCCATGCCGCCGACGTAGTTCGCGAGAATCGCGCTGCGCTCCCATTCCATCGAGGCGCTAAAAATATTCGAGCCTTGTCCTTCTTTGCCGAGACGCGAGCTCGCGGGGATTTCGCAATCATCAAAGAACAATTCGCAGATCGGCGAGGTCTTGAGACCCATCTTGCTCATGCTCGGGCCGACGCGAAAGCCGGGCGTGCCGCGCTCGACGAGAAACGCGGTGACGCCCATGAAGCCTTTCGTTTTATCAACACTCGCGAACACGACGAACACTTCGGCCACCGGGCCGTTGGAGACGAAGACCTTTGAGCCGTTGAGCACGTAATCATCGCCACGGCGCACCGCGGTGCTGTTGAGGCTGAACGCGTCGGACCCGGAGCCAGGCTCGGTCATGCCGTGGCCGCCGATCAACTCGCCGTTGATGAGGCGCGGCAAATATTTTTGCTTCTGTTCGAGCGAGCCGAACTCCCAAATCGGCATTTGCACGCTCCACATTTGCGCGTTGATGCCGAACACGAGGCCGTTATCGCGGCAGCCATAGCCGAGGCCTTCCATCGCGAGCATGGTGGTGATCACGTCGGCTTCGTGCCCGCCAAATTCTTTGGGGAAGGGCAAGCCCTGCACGCCGAACGCGGCGCACTTCTTCCAATTTTCATGAGAGAAGTAAGCCTCTTTGTCGCGCTTGATGAGATCGGCATTCAACTCGTGCTGCGCAAAGGTGATGATTTCTTTTTTGAGCGCGAGCTGTTCGTCGGTGAAGTTGAAATCCATGAAAGCTCAAAGGATTTTTGAAAAATTCGGATTGAACGGATTAGTCGTTTACAAGTTCAATGCTGAAAAAAAGCAAAAACTTTCACGCAAAGACGCAGAGCCGCAAAGGTACCGCAAAGAAAAGCTTTGCGGGTTCTTTGCGCCTTCGCGTCTTTGCATGAGGCTTTTTCTTTTTGGTTCCGGCTTGTCCGGCTTATAATATTACTCGCGAAAAACTATCACGATCGCGAAGATGTTGTAGCGCAGGCATCCTTGCCTGCTTGGTTTGCAGACTGGAAGTCCAATGCTGCTAACTTTTCAAAAAAAGCAAAACGATTGGGGGCAAAACTATTCAAAAGCAAAGACAGAAAAATGTAGGACAGAAATATGGGTATTGGGACTGATCAAAAAATATCCATAGTTGGACACCACTAGGTCATAAATATTTTTCTGTCCTCCATTTTTCTGTCATGCCTTTCTTAAAAAGTTAGTGACATTGGACTGGAAGTCTGCGCTACGTGAAAACCGCTTATGCGGGACACAGACTCTCGGCGATTTTCCAAAGCTTGTTGACGGGCGAGGCATCCATGCGCTTGACCGATTTATAAACCTGGCTGCTGATGAGATGGCTTGCGGCAAACCAATCGATCCGTTCTTGCGACAACGGCACGGCCGCGGTGTGATTGTAAGCTGCGCTGAAATTCGTCACCGTCATGTCTGCCACCTCGGGAGCGATTTTCCAATCCGCTTTCATCTTATACAGGTGCGCGATAAAGCGCCCGACGTCAAAGCCCGGGTCGCCCAAATTCGCGCTGTCGAAATCAATGAAAGCGAGGCCCTTGTCCGCGGCAAAGATATGGCTAAATTTGAAGGAAGCGTGCAAGGGCGTCACCGGCCCGGGCCCAATTTGCGCCGCGGCGTTCATGAGCTTTTGGCCGAGTGCGGCGCAATCTTCGCGATAATCCGGGAACGCCTCTTCGATCGCGCGGAGGTTACGGCGCGTCTCTTCAACTTGAAAGTCGAAAGTCATTACTTGCGGCAGCGGCAAAGAAGCATTGTGAAAACCCGCCAAGCGCCTGCCGATTTCCTGCGCCATTTCAGGCAAATTCGGGATGGTTCCGGCGATTTTTGCAAAGGACTCGCCGGAAAAAGCTTCTTGCCAAACGATCTCGTTTTCAGCGTCGTAACTGTAAGGCTGCGGAAGAAAAAAATCTCCGCGTTGGCACGCCTGGCTCCGCCAAATTTGTTTCATGAGGGCATAGGCTTTTTCGCCTTCCCCGTTGCCATAAGCTTTGCCATAAACGGCAAACGAAGAAGCGTCGCCGTTGGAAGCCCCGGAATGTGGGGGCGGCTGCACATGATAAAGATAGCCGCAGCGTTTGCCGGAGACGTACTTCGTCATCTCCGCGGTGAGCGCCAGCGGCGGCTGCGTCAGGCCGAATTTTTCCGGCGCCGTTTGCGCGCGCGCGAGCATTCTTTCTGAATTTGCCATCAAGGCCAGGCCCGGCAAGCGCGGATCATTCGGATAGGCCCAAAGAATGAACGACCATTCCGGAATGTAGAGCACGGGCGGGCCAAACCGGGGTGGCGTCAAATTCTTTTGATCTAAAAGCGCCGGCAGCCTTTGCGCATTGCGCGGCTGCAACAGCCGGCCAAAGTAAACTTGCTGGTCACTTTCATCGGCGTTTGGGCGGCGGATTCTTGCCGTCAAGATGATGCGGCAAGCGCCTCCCGGTTTGTAATTCAGCTCGTCAATCTTGCAGGATTCGACTTGAAGCTCGCTGGAAGCGAAGGCCGGCCCCAAATGTTGCTGCAGCTTTTCGGCTAACTGTTTTTCCTCGGCAATCTCGCGCAACTGCGGAAACTCACAATTTTCCGGAATGTTTTTGAGCTTTGACATCAGGGCTGGATCCTTTCCGGCACAAAAGTATTCACGAACTAGTGGAGTGTCAAACTTCAGTTTGACAGCATCGCGGTTTTAATTGACAAGCTGAAGTTCGCATTCCGTCGCGCCGGGGTGTCAAACTAAAGTTTGACACTCCACTAGGACCTGCTAAACCGCGGCGCCTTCCGCATAGACACTGTGCGCGCCGAATTGCAGCTCATACAACTCGCGGTACTCGTCGCAGGTCACGAGCAAGTCTTCGTGCTTGCCCCAACCCACGAGGCGGCCTTCTTTCATCACTAAAATTTTATCGGCGCGCGCGATGGTGGCAAACTTGTGCGCGATGATGAACGTGGTTTTGCCGCGCGTGAGCTCGGCGAGCGCTTGGTGAATTTTGGCTTCGGTGGCGGCGTCGAGCGCGGTGGCCGGCTCATCGAGAATGACGATGGGCGTGTTGCGAATCATGGCGCGCGCGATGTTGAGGCGCTGCTTCTGACCGCCCGAGAGATTTTCGCCGCCTTCGTAAATCATGGTGTCATACCCTTCGGGCATTTTCATGATGAAATCGTGCGCCTGCGCGAGCCGGGCGGCGCGCACGATCTCTTCCTCCGTCGCGCCTTCTTTGCCAAACGCGATGTTCTCGCCCACGGTTTGGTTGAAAAGTTGGGCTTCCTGCAAGAGAATGGTGAGCTGCGCGCGCAAGGACTTCAGCTTAAACTCGTGCAGATCATGCCCGTCGATCAACACTTTGCCGCGCTGCGGATCATAGAACCGGAGCAACAAACGCACGAGCGTGGATTTGCCCGCGCCGCTGTGGCCGACCAGGGCAACGATTTCGCCGGGCGCGACCGTGAAGCTGAGGTTTGCCAACGCCAGCTCGCGGCCGCGATAAGCGAAGTCGACGTTTTGAAACTCCACCCGGCCTTTGAAGACCGGAGCCGCGACCGCATGCGGCGCCTCTTTGACGATCTGATCGCTTTCCACGACTTCGAGAATGCGCTCGCCCGCCACCTGCGCGCCGGCGACCTCGAGCAACATCTCGACGAATTTATCCAACGGACCATACAAGCTTTTTAAATAGGCGACGAACAGCACCAGAGTGCCCGGCGACAGCCGTTGCTCGAGCACCAAAACGCCGCCATAATACACGACTCCAAACGTGCCCACCGCGACGAGCATGTCATTCACGCGCTTGAAGACTTTCGAGAGCTGCATGGCGGAGATGCCCGAGGCCAGGCTTTGCTGATTCTCGTTTTCGAAGCGCGCCTGCTGCTGTTCTTCGCGGCCATAGGCTTGCACCAATGCCATGGCCATGACGTTTTCGGAAATCACCGTGCTCACCGCGCTTTCTTTCTGGCGCTTCTTGCGCGTGGCTTTTTGCACGCCCTTGCCGAAACGGCGATTGAAATACATAATGAGCGGGATCATGCTCGCGGCGATCACCGCCAGCCGCCAATTGACGGCGAACATCGTGCCGAGGTAAGCCACGATGACGCTCAGGCGAAACACGACGCCTTCCGGCACGCGAATCATCAGCGTCATGATATCGCGCACGTCCGAGGTGAGGCGATAAACGAGATCGCCGGATTGCGCTTCGCCGTGGAACGACAACGACAGGCGTTGCAAATGCGTGAAGACTTGATTTCGAATCGCGGCCATGATGCGCTCGCTCGCCATGAGCAGGCCGACCGAATTGAGATAGGAAATCATGCTTTGCAGCAGGTGAATGCCGAAGAACGCCAGCACCAAGAAGCCGAGCATCTGCACGCGATCGCCGCCGAACCAGTTTTGCAAAAACGCCGCGCGCTTGGGCAAGTCCGCGTTCAAAATCACGTAGTCGATGATGAGCTTCAACGGCCAGGGCGAGGCGAGCGAAATGAGCACGGAAAACAGCAGGCTGAGATATGCCAGAGCCAGCAGTTTCACGTTGTCCTTGTAATGGGGCGCAAAAACCCGGTACAGCCGGAACAAGGTTTTGTAGTTCAAGCGCTCGGCTTGCGCTTTGGCGCGTTTCTTATTGCCCACGGTTCGTCTCCATAATATCCAATCCGGCTCAGTTCTCTTGTTCCGCCAAAGTTTTGGCGAAGGCTTGGCGCACTTTGTTGTGATCTTGCAGGGCGTAGAATTGGCGATATTGCGCGCTGGCTTGCAGGAGCTCGGCGTGCGTTCCGGCGTGCGCAATTTGGCCGTCTTCGAGCAGGAGAATTTTATCGGCGCGCGCGATCGTCGAAATTTTATGCGCGATAATAAAAGTGGTGCGGCCGGCCATCAAGTGTTGCAGCGCGGCGTTGATCGCCGCTTCGGCGCGCGCATCCAGGCCCGTGGCCGGCTCGTCGAGAATCAAAATCGGCGTGTTGCGCAGCAGCGCGCGCGCGATATTGAGGCGTTGCTTTTGTCCGCCGGAAAGGTTCTCGCCGCCTTCGTAAATCATCGTGTCATAGCCGTAAGGCATTTGCGCGATGAAGTCGTGCGCTTCGGCCTCTTTGGCCGCGGCCACAATTTCTTTGTCCGAAGCCTCGGGGTTGCCGAACGCGAGGTTTTCCCGCACGCTTTGGCGAAAAAGCTTTGCGTCTTGCAGAAGGATGGTCAATTGCTCGCGCAGGGATTTGCGCGTGAAGGCGCGAATATCCCGGCCGTCAATAAGAATTTGGCCCTCTTGCGGATCGTAAAAACGCATGAGCAAGCTGATGAGCGTGGATTTGCCCGCGCCGCTGTGGCCTACGAGCGCCACGGTCTCGCCGGCGGCCGCGGTAAAGTTGAGCTGCTTCAAAACCGGCACGCCCGGTTTATAAAAGAAGCCGACGTTTTCAAACGCGATTTGGCCGCGCAGCGGCGGCGCCGGCACGGCCCCGGGATCATCCGTCATCACCATGTCGCACTCCACCAATTCCAACAAGCGCTCGCCGGAAACTTGCGCGTTGACGACATTGAGAAACAGGCGCGTGAGTTTATTCAGCGCGTCATAAATCTGCTTGCTATAGGCCAACATCACCAGCAAGGTACCGGGCAAGATGCGGCCGTTCATCGCAAACCGGCCGCCCATATAAAGCAGCCCGGCCGTGGCCAGCAGAATCAAGCCCTCAGTGACGCGGCCCAGGGCGCGTTGAATCCGCAAGAATTGCAATTTCAGGCGCAGGCTCTCTTGGTTCTCGTCGCGAAAGCGCTCGCCGACGGTATCCTCGCGGCCATACGCTTGCACCACGGCGATGGCGTTGACGTTTTCTGAAATCAACGAGGAGATTTCGCCTTCGCGCACGCGGCGTTTCATCACCGTCGTTCTCATGCCGCCGCCAAAATAGCGCATGGACCAGAGGATGAACGGGAGGCTCGCCAACGCCAGCAGGCCCAAGCGCCAATCAAACCATAACATCAGCGTCGTGTAGATGACGAGGCTGACGATCCGGTTGATAAAATCCTGCGGGAAGTCGATGAGGATATCCTTCATCTGCTTCACGTCCGAGGTCAAGAGGTAAATCAAATTGCCGGTGCGCGCGGAATCATGAAACGAAAGCGAGAGCCGGTGCAAGTGCGCGAACACGCGCTCGCGAATGTCGGCGTTGATGCGGTCGCCCGTGCTCGACACCCAAAATTTGTTGATGTAGGAGAAGAGCGCATCCAAACAGGCGATAACCAAGATCGCAAACGCCAGCACGAAGAGCAGCACTTTCGGACTATTCGCAAACCAGGGATTCAAAAACGCCGCGCGCTCCGGCAGCGGCTGTTGCAGGATGACGTAATCCAAAATCAACTTGAGCGGCCACGGCGAAAGCACGTTGACGGCAATGCTGAGGAAGAGGAAGAGGCCGGCGACGAGCAACGTCTTCCAGTATTTTTTGTAGTGCCGCCCAAAGACCTGGAAGATGCGCCACAGGCTTTTAAGATTGAGCCGGCTCTCTTGCGGAGAGGCTTCCGCCTCGGGAAGCCGGATTTTGCCGTTGGTCACAGCCATGAATTGCCTCTCAGCCAATTGTGAAATGAAACATGGTAATCCCTCAGTTAGGTTTGGAGTAGCGCAGGCATCCTGCCTGCAGACAAGAGGTCTACGCTACGTTCTCCACCAGTAACTGAGGCATTACGAAACATGAACTAGAGTTCTGACCTTCAAGCTTGCAATGCCGCGCGCGAACGCGCGAGCAAGGTTTGCGTTTGTTGGCGCCAAGCCGGTTCGAGCCGGCTGCGCGCGCAAATGGTGGCGCGCCGCAAATACGCGAAGGCTTGATACAACCGGAGGCCGGGTAGGTGCGACAATTTGCGGCAGGCGCAGTAGTGCGTCAAAAATCTCTCCGGCAAGTTTTCGCCGCCGGTTCCGAAGTGCGCCTGCAAAGTGACGAAGAAGTTGCCGACGTCCAATTCCGCGTGCGCGAAGCCGAAACCGTCGAAGTCGATGAAATAAGCGCGGCGCTCGTGCAGAAAAATTTGCGCCAGGCCCAAGTCGCCGTGCGTGGGAACGATCGGCGCTTCCAATTTGCACATGGCGTTTTGCAGGTTGAGGAGCAAAGTCTCCACCTCTTCACGCAACGCGGGCGCGGCTTCGCCGATGATGTGCGCGCCGGGATGGCAATACTTTTTTAGATGCTCATCAAACGTTCGGCTCGTTTCAAGCGGAAGATCGAACTCGTGCAACGCCGCTAAATTTTCAGCCGTGCTCTTCACGGCCGCGGCCAACTCTTCCGCCGCTAGCGATACGAGTTGCGTTCCGGGCGCAACGTTTTGCAAAACCATTTCCAACTCCGGCACATAAGCCAAAGGCTCTGCCATGCCGAAAAGGCTCTGCCGGCGAGCGGCTTGCCAGAGCTGCTGCATGCGCTCGAAGATCGCCGCGCCGCGTTGTTTGCGATAGAGCTTGCCGATTACAACTTGCAGGGTGCCCGTGCCCTCGTCTTGCCGTTGATATTGAACCACACAGCGTTTGCCGGGCGCATGCTTTAAGACCTGAATCCGCAGCTCCGGCGAGGGCGACACTGCGGCCCTCCAGCCGGGCAGTGCTAGTGCGAGGCGAGGGCGCATCTCTTCCGGGTGTAGAGCGATTGCGAGTCCGGGCAGCTTGCGATCTTCCACGACAGGCGCTCGATTTAGGCGTTGCGATCTGGCCGAGGCTGACGGTCCGACCGATCTCCGCGCTCGCCGCGGCGCGGACGGTCAAAACCTTCGAGTTCGGTTTTGGCGTCGGTGATAACGGTAAAACCCAAAACTTGTAAAGTGTGATCATTGGCATTGACGCTTTCAATGTCGCCTTGCAATTCTTCCACACTAAAGCCTTTGGACTCTTGCATTTTCACTTTGGCGGGCGTGAAGCCGCCGTGATAAGCGCCCTTCAGCTTGACCACGTCGCCGACTTTTAAATCGCGCAAGGTGATGCTCTGGCGTTGAATGCTTTTCATTTCAATGCCGTTGGGCAATATGAAATCGCGGTTGAGCAGGCGCAGCAGATTCTTCGAGGCTTCCACGGCTTGCACTTTGCCTTCCAACGCAACGTTTTCATCCGGCGGCTTGACGCTGATTTCAACGGCCAGAAAATTTCCCTTGGCGTCCGGCTGGCCTTTGACCTTGACGTGCTGGCCAACTTTCAAATTGCCAAAGCCCGTGCTTTCACTCATAAGCGCTCCTCTCAAGAATTGTTGGGTTCGGAATTGCCGCTGCCTTCTTCCAATATCGTGCGGTCATTGATCAAAACTTTGATGCCGTTGACATAGATGCACTGCGCTTCCCGCTCGATGCGCGTGATCATGCCCTGCACTTCTTCAATGTTAAATTCCTTGGTCTCGCGCAGCTTGACTTTTTCCGGCACAAAGCCGAGAGCCGGCTCAAACGCGCCCTTGAGCTTGATCATGAGTCCGGCTTGCAAAGCAGCGACGCCGTTGGGGTCGCTGTTCAAGCCCTTGACTTCAACGTTCGGCGGAAGCGCAAGCGTGTGCTCGAAGATGCGCAAGAGACGCCGTTCCGCATCGAATGCATGAATCGGGCAGGTGATTTCGGCCTCGGCCTCGCCCGGCGAAATTTCCACGGCGAGAAAACCTTCGCCCTTGAGATACTTGCCTGTGATGGCAACCGCCTGATCCACGTGCAGCCGTTCACATATGGTAGCGTTCATAGTTTAACCTTTTATACTGTCAAAAAAGCTGCTTATTTCTTGACCCATAAGCCGGACGAGCCGGAACCAAACGAGGGAAAATGTCCACCGGATGAAAGCGGCCAACGGATTTTGATTTGGTCATCCACTGGCCGCTTTTATCCGTGGGAAAAATTTTTGCTTTTTTACGCTGAATCGACTCGTTAGATTTAAGAACACCCCATCAAGGAAAAAAATTGTTGTACAAATTCGTTTCGCTTGACACGTATCTCCCCGCAGCCGGCCTCAGGCCATTTCTTCGACCAAGTCTTCCGCATCCTCGAGCGGAGCGAGGAAATCATTGACCACGTGAACCGCCTTGCCCATTTCTTCAATGCACGCGACGCCTTGATCGATCATCTTCGTCACGCGTCGGCGCCAGCCCTCTTCTTGCATGCGCAAAACTTTGCAGGCGCGGCGCAGATGCGTCAAGCCTTCATAGAGCAAGATGCGCCGGCCCAATTCCGATCCCATAATGGAATAATATTCTTCCAAAAACACTTCGATGAGCTTGGCAAACTCCGGCGTCTTTTTAATTTTGCCGCGCAGGAACACGAGCAAGTTGCCCAAATCCGAGGCGGGATCGCCGTAGGCGAGCGCGTCAAAATCAATCAACCACGCCGAGCCGTTTTCGAGATGGACTTGGCCCAAATGAAAATCGCCATGAATGGGCGTCAGCTGCGACTCGGCGATGAGCTGCGCTTCGATGTGCTTCGCGGTCGCAGCGATATAATCGATTTTGGTTTCCAATTCCGGGCAAGCCAGGGCAAGAAAGGGATAGCGCGGATGACAGCGCAAGAAATGCTCTTGCACCAGGAAGGGCTTATCCGGCACAATCGGACAACGGTGCAGCTTGGCGAGAGTGCGCGCCAATTGGCGGAAGTGAAACGAATTGGGGCTTTGCTTGGCTAAAACTTTGAGCGGCAAGCCCGGCACTTCCTCTTGGAACAGCATACAGAGTTCGGAGGAAAAATCCAACGGCTCGGGAATATAAATCTCGTCGCTCGCCTCGCGGCTGAAGCCGTTTTCCCACAGGCGCTGCATTAATTCGTGCACGCGCTCGCCGCGCCGGGCTTTATAAACTTTCCCGATCACGCGCCAATCCAAACGTTGTTGCTCGCGCGGATCGAACGTTTCGACGATATAGCGAATGACGCAGCGTTGGTTGCGGCGGCGAATCACCTCGATGTTGACGCGGCGCACGTCCATCTCTTCCCCGAGATATTTGTGCGCCAGCGCCGTGAACGGAGCTTTCATCTTCTCCGCTTCGAGGGCGATATCCAGCGTGTACAGCTTGTCGTGAAACACGGACGCGTGTTGCTTGTCGGCCATGATGTTCTCCTCTCACAATGAAGTTTGGTGCCGCCCGACTATGACCTCTCCTCGTGCAAATCTTGAAATCGCGTGAAATATTTTGATCTGCCACGGCTTGGCCGTGGCATGAGCCGTTCATTCGCAATGAACCGCAAGCCACGGCCAAGCCGCGGCTAAACCTCAACTCTGAAGAATAAACTCCGCGACGCGCGCGGCGCCGCGCAAATCGGGCAGGCGAGCTTCCGGGAGGTGATGGCCGTTGCGCATTTGCGTCCAAAGTTGTTCGGCTAAATTTTCGCCGGTCAATTCTTGCGGCGCAATCGCGGTGAATAATCCGCGCTGCGACATCAGACGCGTGCGTATGGTTTGCTCCGCGCTCGGGCCGGCGCGCGGCACCACGATGGCGTTCTTGCGAAACAACAGAATCTCGCTGATGGTGTTGTAGCCGGCCATGGAAACCACGAGATCGGCGCGGCGGAAATAGCGAATGCTGTCGCCTTCCATGCGCCCCACGGTGATGGGCAGGCCTTGGGATTTTTGGCGCAAAAGCTTGCGCTGCTCTTTGTGAACGAACGGCCCGGTGGCAATAAAAGCTTGAAACGAAATTTCCGTTTTGAGCCGGCGCACGGCGTCGATGAAGCGATCCATCATGTAGGCGGCATCCGCGCCGCCGCCGCCGGTGATGAGGATGAATTTTTCGTCGAGGCGGCCGTTGTTTCCCCCGGCCGGAAGCGATCCGGCGGCGCGCACTTGCGCTTCGTCGCGGCAGACATAGCCGCAATAACGCGCCCGGTTGCGCACCGCGGCCGGAAATTGATACTCGGTTGCAGCGTCAAAAAGATCCTCGCTGCCATAGATGCAAACAGCGTCATAAAATTCTTCAATCGCCGCAAACGCGCCTTCGCTTTGCCATTGCCGGCGAATGGTTTCCGGCGCGCCCAAGATATCGCGGAGGCCCAAGATGATTCGCGTTTCAGGGCGGTGTTTCCGCAAATCCGCCAACGGTTCGAGCAACTCGCCCAAAGCGCCGTGCGGCATATGATCAACGAGAAAGACGTCGGGCTGAAAACTGGCGAGCACGTTGGCAATGACGTCCGCACGCAACGCGAGCAATTCGCGATTGCTCAAGGCGAGACGTTCCGCACGCCAGATGCCGGTGTCAACTTTGACCAGAGTCGGGATTTTGATGAAATCGCAATGTGGCGGAAGCTTAAAGAAGGGCGCAACCGGGGAATCGGCAATAATCAAGCAGGAGGCTTGCGGGCAAAGTTTTTTGATCTGATAACAGAGGTTGACGTTGCGACGCAAATGTCCCAAGCCCAAGCCGTCTTGGGAATAAATTAAAAACTTTGTGACTGCTCCGTGCGCCATCGAGTTTCCAGTGCAAAGTTGAGTGACACGGCCAAGCCAAAAGCAATGATCGGCCCGCGCTTCATTGTTCGCAATGAAACGAAGGCAATGCTAAGGGCCGATCGGGCTCGGCCCGTTAGGAGGCGGCGATCGCCTCAAATTGTCGTGAATAACCGAGTAGTTCCTGTATGCTCTCCGTGATTTGAGTGAAACCGTCAAAGGAAATTTCTTCATACTGCTTTTTCGGCACGAGCCGAGGCCCGCCGAATAAACTTTTCGCCAAAAATTCTTCCAGCGTTTCCGGCTGCAAGCTTTCCCTGGCGCTCACGCACACGAGGCCGCGTTCTTGCAGCCACTGGGCGCGGTGAAAATTGTCGGGCTGTTCGCTCGCATGCGGAACCAACAGCGCGGCTTTGCGGTGCGCCAACACTTCGCTCGTGAGGTTATACTCTCCGGTGCAAATTACGGCGTCCGCGGCTTTGACGTAAGACAACAGGTGCTTGCTGAAGCGTTTGAAAATGACGCGCGGCAAAGCCTGCGCGCGTCGCACGAGGTTGCTCTTCGCTGCGGAACTTAGTCCAAGCCCGGCAACGATCAGGCTGTACACTTCCATGCGCGTGCTCTCCAAAAAGCGCAAGTAGGCATCAACGAACGCGAAATCCTCGCGCCCGCCTTCGGTGGTCAACAACACCAACGGCAAACGCCGCCCCGCTTTGACCAGCTTTTCGCCAATGCGTTTGGGCGGTTGCTCGCGGGTGGATAAATAGCCGGTGTAGAAAAGTTTGTGCGCCAGCGCTTCGGGCATGCGATACGCTTTGGCGGCATCGAAGCAGCGTTGCGTGCCCAAAATGAAAATCACATCGGCAAACCTGTTGAAAACCTCTCCGGCATTCATGCCGGCCCATTGCCGCAACACAAAATCGGGATGACCCAGGGTATCGGAAAATCCCCAGAGGATCTTCGTCTCCGGCAACTCTTCCGCAAGGGCCAGGAGAATATTGTGCATTTCCTCCGGCAGGTTCAACAGGCTGTCATCCAACCAGACTAAATTCGGGCGGAAAGCCTTGAGCGTGCTGGTCGCGATCTTGTAGCGAATGCGCAGAATATTGCTGCGTTCCAGCCTCAAACCATATTTAGGCGAATTGGTGGTGGAATCTGCAAGGGCCGGCAAATGGACATAGTCCACGCGCTCGGGCAACTTGAATCGGCCGACCATCGCCAAATCTGTCAGCACCAGAATGGAGCTTTGCCCCAGCGCCTCGGAAAGCGAGGCCGCAATACCCAACGTACGCGCGGTCCGCCCCATTCCCCGAGTGGAGTTGCAATACATGAAAATACGCGGCGCCGGCATGCGATGATCCAATGGCTTACTCGATACCAAATCGGCAAAATGAAAATCGGACCCAAAAGCGTTCAGAGTTTGCGTCGGGTAAAAAATCGTGGTGCTCAGAATATAAAATGAAAAAACCGTCCCGTCGGGCAAATTATTTTGCCCATCGTACCGGCACCATCCATTCAGATTGTCTTGACAAAACAGGAGGGGAAATTTGGCGTGACTATCACAGCAACCCACACTCACAATTCGCAATTCCAGCACAGGTTCGATCAAACGGAATTACGAAAACATCGCGCGCCAAAAACAACGGGAGTCAATATAGAAATATCGCAATCGGAGTCAAGTTTTTTTTTAAAACTTTGTAAGCTCTGCTCTACACGTCCTACGAAACTTTCGTGTAAAGCGAACCCGGCTTTAAACTTTCGGTTGGTCTGCTGCTTCCTATTTCTACTTCGGCGGATTAGGCCTCGTGCCCACGCAACACGCTAAAACGCAAACCCTCCCCCCGCCGTTATCCTCAACCCTTCCACACTGCTCGCCGCGCCAATCGAAAAAGTCGAAGCGCGCATAATCGGCGCGAACCAAATGCCGCCACCGGCAGAGGTGTGCCAGCCGTCAGGACTTTGGTCGTTCAGCCACACCCGGCCGGCATCCGTGAACGCGAAAATGCCGACCTCCGTGGGCACGAGCAGCATTGGGCGAAAGAGCCCGAGACGCAATTCCGCGCTGCCGAGCGCCGCCGTGTCGCCGCCGAAGCGTTCGCGCAGATAGCCGCGCAGCGAGCGATTGCCGCCGACGTAGATCGCTTCATAATATGGAAACGTGCCCCAGGCTTTCGCGCCCCAACCGTGCAGCGCGAGCGTAAGCGCCTTAGCAGGTGAAAGAAAGAGTCTGGCATCCACATAACCTTTGCTGAACGTGCTGTCGGATTCCAAAGCTTTCGGGTAGAATGAAAACCCGGTTTCAAAATAAACGCCCTTGCTGCTCGCCGTGGCGCGATCGCGGCTGTCATATTTCAAAATACTATTGACCTCGAACAAAGACGGCGTATCGATGCCATAAGGCCGGGCCTCGAACACAAAGGTCGAATCCTCATCAAACTGCGTATTGAAGTGCTTGAACGCACCGCCCGCGGAAAACACCAAACGGCGTGAAAGATGAAAATGAAGTGCCGTGCCTAGCAAATAATCTTTCGAGCGCACGCGATAGAAATCTTCCTTCTCCAAATCCGCGTCGCGCGGTGTGTTGTTTCCCAAACCATAAAAGTTGCGCACCTCGCGCGGCACCGTGGCTTGCGCGGTCAGGCTCCAATCCAGCAGCCCAATGGCATCGACAAAATAATGGCCGTAACGCACGCGAAAGGCGCCGGTCTTGAACGCATAATTCCCGGCAAAGCCGATAACGTTCGCGAACGGCTTCTGGCGAAAGCGGTATTGCAAACGCGTGAGGCTCGCGCCCAGAAAAATGCCGTCATCGGGTGTGAACGCGAAAAACGGCAGCGTTTTGGTATCGAAGCCGTAATCGCGCTGAACGGGCTTGTTCTCGTGAAAATTGACGATCGAATCGACCTTGCCCGTGCGCAGCTTGGTGTGCGCGCCTTGGGTGAATTGATTGCCGGTCTCGGTATCATAGACTACCGTTGTCGCGCGGGCGTGATCGAGGACTTCATCTTCGCCTGTGCCGCCGATAATACGCAACAAGATGCTCTTGTCCGCCGGGCCCGTGATCACGACTTTGTCTTTGCCGCCCAGCAGGAACAAACGAATCTCTTTGGTCTCGCTGCGCTTGAACGTGCGCGCGAAGAGCAGGTCCTCGCGTTTCTCGCCGGTTTGCGCGTCGCGCTTGAAGAGGCGGAGGTCAACGTGCTCATTGTCGCGGCGCTCTACTTCAACATATTCGGCTTTGTTGCTCGCGACGATTTCCGGGTATTGCGCGAGGTGCTTATAATATTGCTCCGCGGCCTTGGGCAGATAGGAGCGCCGCGCTTGCAAGCGTTGCGCGAGCTCGACGCCGTTCACGCGATAAACCCGCGGCGGCAATTGGCGCACGGCTTTGTCGATTACTTCATCCGTCACTTTGTTCGTCACCTCCTCGGCCACGGCTTTGAAATCATCCCACGACAAACGATTCAACAAACGCCGATCAATCTGCCGGCCGGAGTGTGTCAGACTGATGATGTCGGGTTCGCTCTTGTAATAGTTTTCCAACTGGCGCACAAACTGGCGTTTCTCCGCCAAAGAAGGCAAAAGCCCGTCAAGCTTGACAAAGGCTTGATCGCGGTCGCGCGGAATGGGCAGCCACACGTTTTTCTTTTCGCGCTTAAATCTGGCCCAGCGCCATTGATCGGCATGGCGATCCCAATCGCCCACGAGAATATCCAGCAAGCGCGCTTTCAAATGCGCTTGCGGATCGACATAGTCGTCGTTGTCTTCTTCCAATTCGTTGAACAAATCATCCGTGCCGATGATTTTATCCGAGCCGGCAAAACCCGGCTCGCCATCGGGCCCGTCCGCCGGGCGCTCTTCAATGAAGCCGAGCAGGCCCGCGAACTCCTTGCGAAATTGTCCGAGGCGGGCATCGTCCGGCATAATCACAAGCTCGGGATCCGCGTGCAACACGCCCATGGCCTCGGCGAGGCCGGGCACAATGAGCGCGGAGTAGGGATGGGCGCTGCTGATTTGATCGCGCGCAATGCTCGCCGCAATCGTCTCGCGCAAATCCGGCGGCAATACTTTGCTCGGATCTTTATCCAGCGAGCGAAAAGCAAACTCGCGCCCGTCGCCGGATTTGAAGCGCAACGATTTGGTTTGAAAGCCGCCGCCGATCTTCGTTGGCGTCAAGCCGCCCGCGAAAGTTTCCATGTTCAAGATCGGCGCTTCCACCGGAATCAGCCACAGATTGCGATGGTGCGGTCCGAAGAAAAATTTGTGCAACGCCCCGGCTTGATACTGAGGGCCGGGCACGCGCGTCTCGGTTTTGCCGTCGTTCGATTGGCCGCGGACGAGCGCGGCGATGAGCGTGCACGAAAGAATAAAAAGGCGCGGCTTCATCTTGTTCCTTTCCGGTGTGGGCATGAATCTCTATAAACTGAAAGCGTTGCTTTGAAAGCAACGGCTTATCTGTAAGCGGATTTTGCAAGCAAGCGGATAAATCTAAATTGCCCTATCCGCTTACTTATCAAATCCGCTTACAGAAAGCTTTTCGGTTGTCCCGCTCGCGGGATCCGTGTCGGGCGGAGGAAAAAATTAAACGCGGTTCAATAAGTCAAACCGCGTTTAGAAAGTCAAGGAAAAGCTTTGGCGCTCGATGGAAAAACGTAGCGCAGTCCTCCTTGACTGCGAGAGTGCAGGCTTGCCCATGAGCATGCCTTCGCAGTCATTGACTTTCTGTGTTCGCCTCTCTATCTTGCACGAAACAATTCCCGCGAAGCATGCGGCCAAAATTCTTAAGAGGGCATTTGAAAAGTCCCCCCTTGAGGGGGGTTCGGGGGGTGTCATCGCATCTCAAGCCACCAACACAGTACAGATTTGCGGTTTGATCACTCTGCAACAGTGACATTTATAAGTTTTGAGGTGCTCACTCGTGTTGGAGAACACCCCCCCTAACCCCCCTCAAGGGGGGAATTGTAGAGTGCTCAGACTTTTCAAATGCCCTCTAAGACAAAACTATTCTTCTCATCGTTTTGCCGGAAATAGTTTTGAGTTTTGTTATGAAAGACTTCTTCCTCAGCTACAATCGCGCGGACCGCACGTGGGCCGAGTGGATCGCCTGGCAATTGGAAGACGCGGGCTACACCACCACAATTCAAGCGTGGGATTTTCGGCCCGGCTCCAATTTCGTGCTCGACGTGCAGCGCGCCGCAGCCGAGGCCGAGCGCACCATTGCCGTGTTCTCGCCGGATTATCTCACTGCGCTGTACACGCAGCCGGAATGGGCTGCCGCGTTCGCGCAAGATCCTACGAGCAAAGACAAAACGCTCTTGCCCGTGCGCGTGCGCGAGTGCAAACCCGAAGGCATGTTGCGGCCGCTCGTGTATATCGATCTGCTCGGCCTGGACGAAGCCGCTGCCAAAGCCGCATTGCTCGCCGGCGTGAAAACCGAACGCGCCAAGCCCAAGATGCCGCCGCAATTTCCACAAGCAACGACCGCGCC
>Ga0247727_10002724_pt1 | contig 39934 bp, 32 predicted proteins | sample WisWelCaveWW1625_FD_202498 | JGI IMG/M metagenome (GOLD analysis project Ga0247727, IMG submission 202498) | Biofilm microbial communities from Wishing Well Cave, Virginia, United States - WW16-25 | ecosystem: Environmental > Aquatic > Deep subsurface > Groundwater > Cave microbial mat | place... | reverse complement strand
GCGCGCACCCCCGGCGAAATTCAACGGTACGATCTATTCAAGTTGATCGTCGCCGTCGTGCTCTTTCTTCTGCTGATCCTTTTGTTGGCCATTCGGGCGATGCCGTCACAGCCAGCCCCGGCTCCCGCTGTAAAGGTTGAATTGACGAATGCGCCCAGCACGGAAGTTATACTTGCCACCCAGCCGCCAACGCCTCCAGCCGCCGCCACCGAAATGGGCAGTAACACTTTGGCGCTGACCGGAAACGGGGCCCCCGGCTCCACCGTAGAAATTTTGATCGACGGGCAAGTAGTTGGAACAGCTCAAGTCAGCGGCGATGGCACGTGGTCATTTACGACGGTCCTGGCCGAACCCGGGGATCATACGATTGGGGTGCGGACCGCCGAAGCCACTTCGACGGTGACGGTCACCCCGACTCTGGTGGGAGGCGTCCTGCTTCTCACCGGCAACGGGGAACCCGGCTCCGAAGTGCAAATTCTGATCGACGGCGAAGTGGCCGGCTCTACTCAAGTTGGAAGTGACGGGGCCTGGTCGTTTACGACCTCTCTCACCGAGCCGGGCGACCACACCATTAACGTGTTGTCAATGAGTGAAGCAACCGCACCGTTGTTCACCTCGCCAGCCGACGGGGCCGAACTGCCGCTTGGCGAAATTCGTCTTGCCGGCACGGGTAAACCCGGCGTCGAAGTGATCGTGTTGGACAATGAGGTCGTGGCCGGAACGGCGATTGCGGACGCCGATGGCCAATGGAGTATTGTTCATAAGCCGGCCGCAGGCACACATACTTTTGGTGTGCGGCAGGCCGGAAGCCGAACCATATCGAGTCGAGTAAGAGTCGCCATTGTCGCTCCGCCCAGCACCCGTTGTATTGGCGAGCCTGGGGTGAATCTAGGCGATGTATATATTGTCGGCGTTTGTGATACGTTGACCAAGATTAGCCGGATCGCCGGCGTCAGCCTTTCGGCGCTGATAGCCGCCAACCCGCAAATCAAAGACCCGGACGTGATCGTTCCCGGGCAGGTGCTTGACATTCCAAGATAAAAGAGAACGTTCTCGCAAAAACTTCCCTTTTGCGTTATGCTATGGCCTGTTCTAATTCCCACTCTTTCACTCACAATTTGGAGAGCTTATGGTCAAAGATGCCCTGCGTGAAACTGAAGATCGTATGAAAGGCGCGCTCAAGTCTTTGGAAGAATCGCTGACCACCGTCCGCACCGGGCGGGCCTCGCCGGTCCTGGTGGAAAAATTGCCGGTGGAATATTACGGCACGCCCACCCCACTAATGCAACTAGCCACCATTTCGGCCCCCGAACCGCGCCTGCTCACCATCAAGCCGTTTGACGCCACCTCTATCAAAACAATCGAAAAGGCCATCCTGGCCTCAGACCTGGGGCTTAATCCGTCCAACGATGGCAAGCTCATCCGGTTGGCGATTCCGCCGCTCACCGAAGAGCGCCGCCGTGACTTGATCAAAGTTGTCCATCACCGGCTGGAAGAGGCGCGGGTGGCAGTGCGCAATGTGCGCCGCGACGTGCACAACGACCTGCGCGACTTCGAGAGGGAAAAGCTGATCTCCGAAGATGAATTGAAGCGCGGCGAGGACGAACTGCAAAAACTCACCGACAAATATGTCGAGCTCATCGAGGCGGCGAGCAAGAAGAAAGAAGAAGAAATCAAACAGATTTAATGGCCGACAAAAACGACAAACCCCTTCCCGAAAACGTCCCGGCCCACGTCGCCATCATCATGGACGGCAACGGGCGCTGGGCCAAACAGCGCGGCCTGCCTCGCCAGGCCGGGCACAAAGCCGGAACCGAAAACTTGCGGCGGGTGATCGAAGCCTGCGTCGAGTTTGGCATTCGCACCCTCACCATCTACGCCTTCTCCACCGAAAACTGGCGGCGGCCCGCCGAAGAAGTCAGCGGGCTGATGATGATCTTTGAAGAAGTTATTGACCGCGAACTGGGCGAGCTAAACCGCAACGGCGTGCAACTGCGCCACATCGGCAAGCTGGAAGGCCTCAAACCGGCCTTCGCCGACAAAGTGCGCCAGGCCGTCCAGCTCACCAGCGGCAACAACCGGCTCGTCCTCAACGTCGCCTTCAACTACGGCGGGCGGGCTGAGATTGTGGAAGCCGTCCGCGCCATCGTCGCGGAAGGCGCGCCGCCCGAAGCGGTGACTGAAGAATTGATCGCCAATCATCTTTACACCGCCGGTCAGTCCGACCCGGACTTAATCATCCGCACCAGCGGCGAAGTGCGGGTGAGCAACTTTCTGATCTGGCAGGGAGCATACTCCGAATATTACATCGCCCCCGTTTACTGGCCCGACTTTGACAAAGAGCAACTGCGTCTGGCGCTTGAAGAATTTGTGAAACGCCACCGCCGCTTCGGCGGCCTCTAACCGAAGCGGCCCGTTTCCTCCTTCATGCTTCGTCAACGCCTGATTGTCACCCTGTTGCTCCTCCCGCCGGGCATCGCTTGTATTTTTCTGGGAGGCGGCTGGTACTTTGGCCTCCTGCTCTTTTTTTTCCTGCCGGCCGCCTACGAGTATGCCCAAATGATGCGCCGGGGCGGTCACCGCCCGGCTCTGCCGTTGATTGTGGGCGGAACGTTCCTGCTGGCCTCGGCCCAGGCCGCCCCCGCTTTTTGGCCGGCTCTGCAACCTTTGGCCGGAACGCTGAGCGGCGGCATGTTGACTCTGCTGTTGGTGGCGGCCACCACCTGGCATCTGGTTGACTTTGAGCGCGGCGCTCCGGCCTCCGGCACCGACTGGGCCATCACCGTGGCCGGCATGGCCTACCTGGGCTGGATGGGCGGCTACTTCACCCTGGTGCGGGCGCTGCCCGACGGCCTCTCGTGGACGATGACCATCCTGCCGGCCATCTGGTTTTCCGACTCTGGCGCTTACACGGTTGGCAGTCGCCTGGGCAAACACCGCTTGTCGCCCCGCCTCAGCCCCAAAAAGACGTGGGAAGGATATATTGGCGGGATTGTGTGGGGCGTGGCCTTTGGCGCGTTGTTCGGGGCCTTGAGCAGTTTTCGCGCCGGGCCAGAGTCGGCGGTGGGGTTTCGATCCGGGGCCATCGTCGGCCTGTTTGTGTCGCTGGTCGGCACCCTGGGCGACCTGGGCATTTCCATGCTCAAACGGCAAGTTGGAGTCAAAGACAGCGGTAACCTCCTCGGCGCGCACGGCGGCCTGCTCGACCGCATCGACTCTTGGATTGTCGCCATGCCGCTGTCGTATTTCGTCATACTTCTGTTTTTTCAATAGGAGATTTCAATGTCCCCCACTGAAGAACCCCAACGCAACTTAGCCCTGGAACTGGTGCGCGTGACCGAAGCGGCGGCTATGGCCGCCGGGCGGTTCATGGGCCGCAACGACAAAATCGGCGGCGACCGGGCCGCCGTCAATGCCATGCGCCTCGTCCTCAACACGGTTGACATGGACGGAATCGTGGTCATTGGCGAAGGCGAAAAAGACGCCGCCCCCATGTTGTACAACGGCGAGCGGCTGGGCACGGGCCGCGCGCCGGAACTGGACATCGCCGTGGACCCGATTGACGGAACCCGCCTCCTGGCGCTGGGCCGCGCCAACTCGCTCGCCACCGTCGCCATCTCCGACCGGCACACCATGTGGAACCCCGGCCCGTTTGTCTACATGAACAAAATCGCCGTCGGCCCGGTAGGCAAAGGCATGATTGACATCGAAGCGCCGCCGACGGTGAACCTGCGCTCTGCCGCTCGCGCCAAAGGTTGTGACGTGAACGACCTGACGGTCGTCATCCTCGACCGCGAGCGCCACGCCGACCTGATTGCCGAAGTGCGTAAAGCCGGGGCGCGCATCCGCCTGATCACCGACGGCGACGTGGCCGGGGCGCTGATGACGGCCTGGCCGGACTCTGGCATTGACCTGCTCATGGGCGTCGGCGGCACGCCCGAAGGCGTGCTCTCGGCCTGCGCCCTCAAAGCAATGGGCGGCGAGATTCAGGGCAAAATTTACCCGCGCAACCAGGACGAAATTGACCGGGGCAAGGCGCTGGGGTACGATTTGGACAAGGTTTTCACAACCGAAGACCTGGTCTCAGGCGACAACGTCTTTTTCGCCGCCACCGGCATCACCGACGGCGAACTGCTGGACGGGGTGAAGTATTACGGCTCGGGCGCGCGCACCCACTCGCTGGTCATGCGCTCCAAGTCGGGCACGGTGCGCGAAGTAGTAGCCCGCCACCGGTTGGACAAGCTAATGCAGTTCTCCTCAGTCGCATTTGACTGATTGACACACTCCCGGCCTGATGCTACAATCGTCCACAATTCAGGTAAACTGCTTTGGCGCTTATCCCCGCCGGGGCATTGTTCGTCCCTCCAAATTTTCAACAGGCTCTGTTTTTGTGAGTTGCACTCAACCGCTCTATTGAGAGTTGGGGACTCCGGCTAATGCCGGTGTCCTCATCATCGATCCCCTTTCAGGGCACAGCCCATCCTTCATTACATTTCGCGAGCACCTTTCTATGCCAGCAAAAGAAGACACCATGCCAGCAAAAGAAGACACCATTGATATCGCCAGTCTTGAGAAAAAGACGCTCGACCAGTTGCGCGGCATCGCCCGCGATTGGGAGATCACCAATTACAGCCGCCTCAAGAAGGATGACCTGATCATCCGCCTGCTGAGGGCCAACGCCGAGAAGCAGAACCTTGAACTGCGCGGCGGCGTATTGGAGATTCTGGATGACGGCATTGGCTTCCTGCGCTCCGACCACTTTCTGCCCGGCGACGACGACATCTACGTCAGCCAGTCGCAAATCCGGCGCTTTGGATTGCGGACGGGAGACATGGTGATCGGGCAGGTGCGCGCCCCGAAGGAGTCCGAAAAGTATTACGGCCTCATCCGGGTGGAGGCCGTTAACGGCCTTGACCCCGAAATTGCCAAACGCCGCCCCTCCTTCGAAAGCCTAACCCCGATCTTTCCACTGGAACGGTTTGATCTCGAAACCGACCGCCACACCTTAGCCACCCGTTTGATCAACCTCATCACCCCCATTGGCAAAGGCCAGCGCGGCCTCATTGTCTCGCCGCCCAAAGCCGGCAAGACGACGGTGCTCAAGCAAGTGGCGAACGCCATTTCGCACAACTACCCCGACGTGCATCTCATGGTGGCCCTGATTGGCGAGCGGCCCGAAGAAGTGACCGACATGGATCGCTCGGTGGATGCGGAAGTGGTGGCCAGCACCTTTGACGACCCGGTGCAGTCGCACGTGCGCGTGGCCGAGATGGCCCTCGAACGCGCCAAGCGGCTGGTGGAGGGCGGGCGGCACGTCGCCATCCTGCTCGACTCGCTCACCCGCCTGGCCCGCGCCTATAACCTCGTCGTCAACCCCTCGGGCCGCACCCTGTCCGGCGGCCTCGACCCGGCCGCCCTCTACCCGCCCAAGAAATTCTTCGGCGCGGCCCGCAACATCGAAGAAGGCGGCTCGCTCACCATCGTCGCCACCTGTCTGGTGGACACCGGCTCGCGCATGGACGACGTGGTCTACGAAGAATTCAAAGGCACGGGCAACATGGAACTGCACCTCTCGCGCAAACTGCAAGAGCGCCGCATCTTCCCCGCCTTCGACATCGAACGCTCGTCCACCCGCCGCGAAGAACTTCTGCTCGGCCCGGACATCACACCCCGCGTCTGGCTCATTCGCCGCATGTTCGGCCAGATGATCGGCACGCCGCCCAACGGCGCCGGCATGGACATCACCAACGCCACCGAAGCCATCATCCAGAGCATGTCCCAGACTTCAAACAACGTGGAATTTTTGGAGAGTATCGGCAAGAACGGGTTGTAAAAATCTGACTTGAAAATGTAGAGCGAGTTGCCAACTCGCTCTACATTATTACGTCTCCCGGCCTGGCTTGACGCGCTTAAGTTCGGGCGATATGATTGCCGCTCATGGCTGAGACAACTCCCCCCAATTCCGGGCGCCCCGATTTTTTTCAATTGGTTGGCGATATCGTTGGCGCTGGCTTTCAGCGTTACACCATTCATCTCGTTTTGCTGGCTGTAGCTCTGGGCGCGATCTGGCTGACGCGCTCCAACATCATGGGCCAGGTTCCCAGCGAAGTTAATCTGGAAGCAATTGCCGCCATTGCCGAGATGACCCCGACCGCCGAGGCGGCTCTAACCGAGGCGGCGTCCCCGTCGCCCGCCGGCGGAGCCGCCTCGGCGGCCCTATCCTCAATCACGGTCAGCGAGTCCACCGAACTCACCCGCGAGGCTGATATCCACACTAACATTCCCACCCGCCCGCGCACAGACGTGATCTCGTACACGGTCGTGGCCGGCGACACGCTGTTTGGCATTGCCGATAAGTTTGGCCTGGAGCCGGAGACGATTGTGTGGGGCAACCCGGTGCTCAAGGACGACCCCCATCTTTTGCGCCCCGACCAGGTTCTGCGTATTCCGCCGGTGAACGGTGTTTTGCGCGATGTTCAGCCGAGCGACAAACTGGATGTGCTGGCCAAGTATTATCAGGTGACAGTGGATGATATTGTGAGCTGGCCCGGCAACAATCTTGACCTGGACCAACCGGAGTTGACAGTGGGGCAGGTGTTGATGGTGCCGGGCGGCAAACGCGAGTTTGTCCAGTTCGTAGTGCCGCAGATTGTCAAGACGAGACGCAATGTGCTCTCCAGCGCCTCGAACCCCGGGCCGGGGGCGTGCGCCGGCGGCTATTCCGGCGGCGCTGTGGGTTCGGGTTTCTTCATCTGGCCGAGCATTAACCACTATTTGTCGGGCAACAATTACTGGTCTGGTCATCAGGGCATTGACATTGCCGCCGCAACCGGCGATAACATTTGGGCCGCCGACAGCGGCGTGGTGGTGTTTGCCGGTTGGAGCAATTGGGGCTATGGCAACATGGTAGCCATTGATCATGGCAACGGCTGGCAGACATTGTACACGCACCTGCAGTGGGTGGGGGTGCAGTGCGGGCAGAGCGTGCTTCAAGGGGCGGGCATTGGCACGTCGGGCAATACCGGCAACTCTAGCGGCCCGCACTTGCACTTTGAAATGAACATCGGCGGCGTGCGCCCCAGCCCGTGGAATTATTTGCCAGCGCCCTGAAAATGATGAAGTGAGAAGGATGAAGGATGAAAGGCGGCTTTCACCGAACGTGATTCACCCTTCCTCCTTCCTCAAATCTCCATCCCCGATTACAATCCGATTCATGCTTCGCGGCGCGATTTTCGACCTAGGCTCCACGCTGATCTCCAACGAATATAACAACCAGTGGTTTAAACTCCGCCCGCGCATGGTGGCTGACCTGATCGCCGATCTTGAGGCGCAAGGGTTGGCCCTCGATCCCGCCTCATTCGCCGGGGCCTTCACCCGCATCTTCGCCGACTTCGACGCTCAACGGCAAACGCACTTCAAAGAAGTTACGTCCGATTACATTCTGCGGACGACATTGAGCGAGATGGGCCTCCAGCCCGACGGCCTCGACTTCCCGCGCGCCCTGGCCGCCTACTTTGCCTTCAGCGAGTCGCTGTGGACGCCCATGCCGCTCGTCTACGAAACGCTGGATGATCTTCGGCGGCGCGGCCTCCGGCTCGCTCTCGTCTCTAACGCCGCCGACAACGCCAACGTCCAGCGGCTGATTGACAATCACAACCTGCGCTCTTATTTCGACCCCATCGTCGTCTCGGCGGCGGTCGGCGTTCGCAAGCCCAACCCGCGAATCTTTGCGCCCGTGCTTGAGGCGTGGCAGATTCCGCCCGGCGAGATCGTAATGATCGGCGACACGCTGGGCGCGGACACGTTAGGCGCGAAGAACGCGGGCATGAAAAGTGTGTGGGTGACGATGGAGGCCGACACGCCCGGCAACGACGCTCACCGCCACACGATCATTCCAGATGCGGTGGCGGCGTCACTGGAAGAACTGCCAGCACTACTTGAAAAACTCTGAGTGAGACGCCGAACTGCGGCGGGAGTTAGAGTTAGAATACTCTAACTCCCCACTCTAACTCTAACTGCGAATGAAGCTTTCGATTCTGATGCCCGTCTTCAACGAAGCGCCCACCATTGCCGACGTGGTGGCGCGGGTGCGCGCGGTGCCGCTCGACCACGAAATCGTTCTGGTGAATGACGCTTCGTCGGATGGCACACACGCGATTGTGGACGCGCTGGCCGGGGCGGACTTGAAAGTGCTCCACCACCCGATCAATCACGGCAAGGGCGCGGCCATTCGCACCGGGCTTGGGGAAACAACTGGCGACGTGATTGTGATCCAGGATGCCGACATGGAATACGATCCGCAGGATTTCCCCCGCCTGTTGGCGCCAATTGCCGCCGGTCAGGCCGACGTGGTGTATGGAGTGCGGTCACTGGATAGCCAGCGGCCCATCATGCGCTTCGGCAATCACTTCGTCACCTTCATGACCAATGTGATGTACGGCGCGAAGTTGAAGGATATGGAGACATGTTACAAGATGATGCGCCGCGAGATCGCCCTCAGCCTTGATCTGGAATGCCGCCGCTTCGACGTGGAAGCCGAGATCAGCGCCAAGCTCCTGCGGGCCGGCCACGCCATCACCGAACTGCCCATTCAATACACCGCCCGCTACGAAAACAAAAAGCTTTCACCTTCCGACGGCTGGCCCGCGCTGAAAGCGTTGTGGAAGTACCGCAACTGGAAGCCGAAACAATAAGCCCCCATGCCGCCTCCTATCCGGCTTGCCGCCATAGTTGCCACTAATCATCTTTCGATCAGCCAACTGAAATAATCTTAGCTGGAATTGACTCGCCCTATTTTGGAACTATAATGTGTTTGCTGGCCGGAATAATTGTCTGCTTCGATCCTGTAACAGGAGCTCAGGAAACCAAGACCTAAATTGCTGAACACAGTTGTGATTAGCTCGAAAAAGCCCGATTTCAGGCTCAAAACGAGCCAAATGGGCCTGGCGAGAACTGTGTTGTGTAATTAGAGGCCAACTTTCCTGAGGTCCTGTGTAAGGAGGGAATCATGAGCGAAAACCTACAGTTATTGAAAGCAATAGCGGAGAAACCGTCGGCGGTAGCCTGGTTCAAGGGGCTGTTCACCCAGGCTCATGTTGAAATCACGGATACCGGTGAACGCTTCACTATTCGGCATCACGGTGACCGGGCCGAAGTTATGACCGGTTTCCAGGCCGACAAACCTAATTTCGTCGTCCCCTTGCAGAGCGAGAACATCCGTCGGCTTTCGGCGGCCTTTGCCGACGAGGTCATAGACGCTCAAGAGCAATATCGCATTGTCAAATTCATGCTTATACCCTGCCTGAAGGCTTCGCTGGAGATGCCCATCCTGCGCAATAAGGCAGTGCAGAAGATCATCAAGGCCGATACCCATTGGCAGGAGGCGTTGCTTGACCCTCAAGGCAACGAAGATGAGCAGATTACGATCATCTTCGTCAACAAGCAGTGGCTGGTGATCCCCGGCTATCACGGCAAGCCCCAGCGGCGGTTGCGGCTCACATCCGAGCAACTGCTTGACTTTCAGCGCCGAGTATTCGCGGCGGATGGGGAGAACAAACTCACTGCCTGGGTTAAGTTGGCCCGGTGGTATGTGAAGTGGCGTAAGGAGATTACAGCGCCGGTGTAACCGGGAATCGGGTATGATTCGAACTGGGATGGCTGTGCCTCCGTACCTGATCTTACCTCTCGGCCTTCCCGGCCTCACATGACCGCCGCCTGGCTGGCCATTGTCAATCCTTGCGCCGGGCAGAGACGCTCCCCTGGTTGGCGTAAAGCGATTGCCAATCGGCTTACCCGCGAGTTAAGCGCCGAAGTTGTATTTACCCAGCGCCCCGGCCACGCTGGAGAGCTATGCGCCGAGGCGCGTGCATTTGAAGGATTGGCTGTCTTCGGCGGCGACGGCACCACTGCTGAAGTCGTCAACGGTATGGACCTGGATCGGCAGGCGCTGCTCCTGTTGGCCGGAGGCACCGGTAATAGCCTGGCGCGCGATCTCGGTCTCACTTCTCTCGATGCCGCCTTCGCCGCCGCGCGCGAAGGTCGTCGCCGAACACTTGACCTCATCCGGGTGGCATTCTGCATTCAAGAAAAAAGTTATTCTCGATTGGCAATCAGCACCGCCTCGGTAGGCTACGCCGCCGAAGTAGTGGCGCTCGCCAATCGTTTCTTTAAACCCTTGGGGGCGCTGTGCTATCCGCTGGCGGCTGCTTTTCAGGCCGCTCGCCAACGCTCTTTTCCACTTATGATAAGTGTGGATGGCGGGCCTTTCGACGAGCGATGGTTGAGCAACGTGATGATCAATAACACCTGCCATGCCGGAAATTTCCGCGCGTTCCGCCGAGCCGATCTGAGCGATGGGCAGATGGAAGTGCTGATGGCTCGCGCCAGATTTGCTTCTCAGCTTCTCCACAACCTCGCCGTTCTCACTCGCACCTATTTCTATGCCACCGCCGCCGAAGTTGGCGCGCGGGCGTTGACCCTCAGGTTGCCAACGCCTCAAGGCTTGATGATTGACGGCGAACTCTGGGCCGGCATTACTAGCGTGCGGTTCGAGGTATTGCCCGGGAAGTTGAAATGTGTCGCGTGATCCTATGACCAAGGGCCGTGAGCATTTCATCGTCTCCCTCAACTGGATCGATGTCATCACTCTGATTAGCCTGCTATTGGCCTGCCTCGGCCTGCTGGCTGCGCTGCGGGGCCGGCTCAGTCTGGCTATCGCTATCATGCTCTTGGGAATGTTCACGGATATGCTGGATGGCGGGCTGGCTCGGTCCACATTCAACCCGCGCGGCGAAACCGAGTTTGGCCGCTACCTCGATAGCTTCTGCGATGTTTTTGTCTACTTAATTTTGCCAATGTTTGTGCTTTATCAATTCGGCATGCAAGACTTGCTTTCGCTCGCCGCCATCTTCGCCTTTCTCGCCAGTGGAATACTGCGCCTTTCGCGCTTCAACATGATCGGCGCTATCGAGGAGGCCGGCGTAAAGTATCACTTGGGCCTGCAGGTCATCTGGAGTCATCTCGTCGTGGTGCTCGCCTTCCCGCTGTGGCGTGGGTGGGGCGCCTCAACGCGTTATCTGATTGCTGCCGGGTTGTTGGTGATGAGCGTGTTCATGATCCGCAACCTGCGTTTTCGCAAACCCACCGCTTACGTTCAGTTGGCTATCCTTATCTTATCAGTCGCGGCCGCCTACTTTTATCTTCACCTCGCGGGTATTCTGGCCCCATGAAGATCGTTGATTTCGATTTCGACCCTGATCTTTTACAGCGCTTTCTAGCGTTCCCTCACCTTCACTACGGCTCTGACCCTAACTGGCTGCCCGACCCCGACGAGGCGCGCCTGCTGGCCCCTGCCCGCTCTCCATCGCCCACTGCGAGGTGGCGCAACTTTCTGGCCGTTGAGCCGGATGGCGAACGAATTCGCGGGCGACTCTCCGCCATCGTAAACGCGCGCCTCGCAGACGAGAACGGACGGCCTTTCGGCCAGCTCGGCTTCTTCGAATGTGTTGACGATCTGCATACTGCCCGCGCCCTCATCAATCGTGCGCTGGCCTGGCTGCGGGCCAACGCGCCCGAGGCGCAGACCGTGCTTGGCCCCATGAACTTTGACACATGGCATTCTTATCGCTGGCGCGTTAGCGGCTTTGATCAGCCCACCTTTGCCAGGGAGCCTTACAACCCGCCTTACTACCCGGCCCTGCTGGAAATGTTGGACTTTGCTCCCATTGCCTTCTACGTGACGAAGACCGTCGCTGAGCCGGCGCCCCTGTCGGCGGCATGGGAGCAATATCATGCCAGGGCCCTCGCCCAGGGATTCACCTTTCGGCCGCTCAACCCTGCCGCCCTGGTTGAAGAGATGTTTCTGATCTATCGCCTTTCTCTGGTCATGTTTCAGGAGAATCTCTTCTTCGTTGGGATTTCCGAGTCTGAATTCACGGCTCTCTATGCCAGCGCCGGCGCGGCCCTCGATCCTGAATTGCTGCTGTTTATCCTTGACCCGGCAGGAGAGCCTGCCGGTTTTTCTTTCACCTTCCCCGATCCTCGTTGCCGCAACACGGCTAACTTGAAAACCGGCGGCGTGATGCCTGCCTGGCGTGGAACAGGCCTGGGCGCGACCGTGGCATACGAAGTCTATCGGCGGCTCGTGCGGAAAGGATTCACCCGAATCAATCACTGCCTGATGCGCGAAGGCAATCGGTTTGACCAATTTGATCGCGGGGCCGCCGCCGTGACTCGCCGATACGCACTCTATTCACGCCCTCTCAACGTCGAGGGCTAACAGGCTTTGGACTCTTTATTATGAACGTTGCTTTCCTCTTCGCCGAAACCGTCCGCGCCTATCCCGATCGCCCGGCTCTCATCTTTAATGCTTCATCGATCATCACCTTTCGTGATCTCGATACACTTTCGTCACGCCTGGCCGGCGGGCTCTTCAATCTTGGCCTGCGGGCCGGAGATCGGGCCATCCTTCTGGCCTCTATTTCGTTGCCTCTCTATGCCTGCCTCGTCGCGCTTTTTAAACTGGGTGCGACAGCGGTCTTCCTCGATCCGCAGGCTGGACTTGGGGCTCTCGACCGCACCGCGGCGTTGGCCGGCGCTAAAGCCTTCGTCGGCACGCGCAAAGCCTCGTGGCTGCGCTGGCTGTCTCCGGCGCTTCGCCGCGTTCCTCTCCGCATTCTGGCCGAGGGGGAAGGCCCACAGTCTCTTCAAGGGCTGGCGCATCACTCCAGCCCTCGAACCGAAATTGTGAATGTCGAACCTGAGTCTCCGGCTCTCATTACATTCACGAGCGGCAGCACCGATAACGCTGGCCCGCGCGGCGTGCTGCGAACACACCGGCTTCTTGCCGCCCAGCATCGGGCCATTGCCCGCGCCTTTCCATTCCAATCAAGCGACGTGGATATGCCTGCTTTCCCTGTGGTCACTCTCCACAACCTGGCCTCTGGCGTCACCAGTGTGATCCCGGATTTTCCTTTTCGTCGCCCCGACGCTGTCCGGCCTGATCGCATCCTGCGCCAGATCGAGCAGTTCGGTGTTACCACCGCTTCCGGCTCCCCGGCGTATTGGCGGCCCATCGCCGAGCACTGCCTGACCAGCGGCCTGACTCTGCCGTTGCGCCGCATCATCACCGGCGGCGCCCCGGTCTCGCCCGGCCTGATCCAGCTTCTGAGTCGGGCCGGGCCAGGCGCCGAAATTCTCAGCGTGTACGGTAGCACCGAGGCTGAGCCGGTAGCCGTCATGCGCGGGAGGCAAATCATCGCCGAGACGGCGGCCCTTACCGCCAAAGGTGCGGGCATCCCGCTGGGCTATCCCGTGCCGGGTATCGGTGTGCGTGTGCTGGGTCAGGGCCGCGAGACGGGGAATGAGCGACGAGACGGCGAACCCGGAGAAATCTGGGTCGCCGGAGACCACGTGGCCCGCGCTTATTTTGCTAATCCTCAGGCCGACGCGGCCAATTTCCTGAAAGAGGACCGAGGATGGTATCGGATGGGCGACTTGGGTTATAAAGATGGCAAAGGGTGTTTGTGGCTGATGGGGCGAGTGAACACGACGATCACCCGGGAAGGCCGTGTGCTGTACCCTATCCCCGTGGAATCTGTCAGCGAGACTTTAGCATTTGTTCGCCGCGCAGCGTTGATTGGGTTGCCTGATGAGCGCCTGGGTGAACGGGCCGTGCTGGTGGTGGAGTTCGAGCCGGGCTTCGAGAAACCGGGCGACTGGCGAGCGAGGCTGTGTGCCCTGTGCGCCGACCGCGGCTGGCCGCTCGACGACGTGCGCCCAATATCACGCCTGCCGGTGGATGCCCGGCACAACGCGCGCATTGATTATGCCGGACTGAAGAAGGTATTGTCCGGGTAATTTCAGACCGGCGCGGTCTCTGAGACCGCGCCGGTCTGAAGCGACATGCATCAATGAGAAACTTCTGGGCCTATCTTCAAGAGCGTTTTCCGCCGCTCGTCAACGGCATCCTTATCTTGTCGTATTTCACTGCCAACTACTTGTTGGCCCGCGGCGCGGTCTGGCCGGTTGAGCGGCTCAGCCTGTCGTGGCGTTACGTTGCGGGCGTCGTCGCCCTGTTACTCATGTTCTTTCACCTGCGTGTCATTGACGAACACAAAGATTACGAGCAGGATATCATCGTCCATCCGAACCGGGTCCTCTCGCGCGGCCTCGTCACTTTGGCGCAGCTTCGTCGCGCCGGCTTTGCCGCCATCACCCTCGAACTGGCGCTCACGTTGGCTGTGGGCCTCCCGGCGTTCGTGGGTTGTCTGATCATCCTCGCCCTCTCGTGGCTGATCTACAAGGAGTTCTACCTGGGGCATACGCTTCAGCGGCATCTGTTGGTGAATGCCGTTGTGCATATGATCATGATGCCGGCGTACAGCCTTTTTGTGTTTGCCGTTGCTGCCGGGCATTATCCATGGGCGGCACCGGGGGTTGTTCTACTTTACGCCTGGGTGAGTTATGGTGTGGGGTTTGCCTACGAACTGGCGCGGAAGACCCGCGCTCCGCACGACGAACGCCCTGGCCTGATCACTTATTCCAGCGCCATCGGGCCGTACGCCTCGGCGTTCGGGGCGCTTCTCGCCCTGCTGCTCTCCGGGCTGATCAGCGTTTTCGTCGGCAGGGCGCTGAATTTCGGCGAATGGTATTACAGTGTGGCCGGCGGCTTATTGCTGATCGTGACCGGCGGCGTGTTGCACTTCCGGCTGCGCACTACCACTGCCACGGCGGCCCGCCTTCAAGCGTATGCGGGACTATTCATCTTTGCCTTCGATTGGCTGCTGGCCGCCGAACTTATCCGTCTTCACGGATTAATCTGGACGTGAGCAAAGCCTCGAACCTCCGTCGGCTCGACGACGCCGATTTTCGCGTGCCCGCTTTCGTAGTCCTTCCGGCTGATCTCTTTGCGTCTTTTCTTTCGACGGGGAGGGCCGATGATCTGCCGGGCCACCTTCACGCGGGCCAACGCATTTTGGATATTCCCCTGCCAGCCTCCCTGGCTCAACAGATTCTTCGAATGGTTCAACAATTGCCCCATCCCGATGGCGCGCTCGCGGTGCGCTCCTCCATGGCCGGGGAAGATTCGGCGCGGCATTCATTTGCCGGGCAGTTGGATACCTTCCTCAACGTGCACGGTGACGAGGCGATCCTCGCGGCAGTCAGAGCCTGCTGGGCCTCGGCCTATGGCGAACGGGCGACGGCCTACCGCAGACAGCAAGGCCTGCCGCTCGATCCGGTGGTGATGGAAGTCATTATTCAGGAGATGATACCGGCTGAGGCCGCCGGTGTAATTTTCAGCGTCGATCCTGTCGCCCGCGATCCGCGCTGGATGCTCGTCTCGGCCACGGAGGGGCTGGGCGAGGCCTTGGTGCAAGGACAGGCGGCGGGCGAAACGTACCGGATCAACAGAGAAACCGGCGAGGTGGCCGGGCAGGGCCGAATTCTGGAGTCGGCTCACCTCGCCGAGTTGGCCGCCACTGCCAAAAAAATCGAAGCCCTGTTCGGGACTCCACAGGACATCGAGTTTGCCATTGAAAGGAATGAGATATTCATACTACAATCGCGGCCCATCACCACGGCCATCTCCACCGAGCGTATGTTGTGGGACAACTCGAACATTACCGAGAGTTACTCGGGCGTCACGACCCCGCTCACCTTTTCAGTCATTCGTAGCGCGTATGCTCAGGTCTATCGGCAATTTCTCGAGTTGATGGGTGTTCAATCTGTGGACGAAAACGTGCTGCGCAACTTGCTCGGGTTTTACAAAGGGCAGGTGTATTACCAACTGCTCAACTGGTATGCCGCATTGGCGTTGCTACCGGCTTTTGAATACAACCGGCGCTTCATGGAGCAGATGATGGGGGTCAAACAATCGGCGGGACAGACGGCCGCTCAGGGGAAGGGGAATGTTGTCAAGTTGATCCGATGGACGGTGCATATGACGATCCTGCACTTCCAGAGCGAGCAGTGGGTGAGAAGATTTCTGGATGGATTCAACGCTGTGCTGGCCGAATATCAAACGAAAGATTTCACGGCCATGACGCCGCACGCGATGCGCACGGCCTATCGCGATTTGGAAACGCGCGTGTTGGGCAACTGGCGCGCGCCGATCCTCACCGACTTCTTTGCCGCGATTTTTTTCGGCGTGCTGCGCCGCCTGAGCGAGCGCTGGCTCGCTCCGGGCGGGCAGTTTCACAACGATCTGCTGGCGGGCGATGGCGAGATTGAGTCGCTGGAGCCGATTCGCCAGATAGACAATCTGGCCCGGCAGGTGCGCAACGACCCGGCCCTCAGCGCCGTCTTCGCGCTCTCCACCCCGGCAGTGATCCTCGCTCAACTTCGGGGCCGGGCCGATTGCGCCGTGTTCACCGTGCAGTTCGATGACTATCTGCGCCGCTACGGCGACCGTTGCATGAATGAACTGAAACTCGAAGAGCCGAACTTGCGGGATGAACCAGCGCGGCTGATCCGATTGATCGCCGCCGCGGTTGAGCGGCAGGCCGTTGCCCAACCGGTTGAAACCCTGGAGGCGTCATCGGTTCGCACAAAAGCCGAGACTCGATTGGCCGTACTGACCGGGTGGCGGCGGTGGCTGTTTGCCTGGGTACTCAAACACGCCCGGCGGAATATTCGTAACCGGGAGAATATGCGCTTCGCTCGCACTCGCCTGTTCGGTTTGCTGCGCACCCTGTTCAACGCACTCGGCCAGCAGTGGGCCGGAGCCGGTGTGCTTGAACGGCCGGACGATATTTACTATTTGACGATCAATGAAATCTGGGATTTCGTGGAAGGCACAGCCATGACGTTGAACCTGCGCGGACTGGCGGCTCTGCGGCGTGAGGAGTATTCGGGCCACAAGAGCGAGGCCTTGCCCGATCGCTTCGAAACCTTTGGCGTGCCTTATCTGGATTCTCCTCGCGACCTATTAGCCGCTTCGAAAACCGGTGACGGCACTTTGCGCGGGATGGGATGTTGTTCGGGAAAGGTAACCGGTCGGGCGCGGGTAGTGGAAACGGCGGATGGCGTGATCGACCTGGGCGGCGACGTCCTGGTCGCTGAACGCACCGACCCCGGCTGGGTGTTTCTGTTTCCATCGGCGTCCGGTATTCTCGTGGAGCGAGGCAGCCCCCTCTCTCATTCGGCAATTGTCGCTCGTGAAATGGGCAAACCGATCATTGTCAACATCCCCGGCCTCACGGCCCGGATCAAGAACGGCGACAGAGTTGACATGGATGGCGGTACCGGTGTAGTTCAAGTTCACCAATGATATGACTCCGCCTCACTGGCATGTTCTTCTCGTCTATTTGTCCTTTACGCTGATAGCGACGGTTCTGGCCCTGGCGAGGCGCTGGCTCAGACCCGGCGCAACCGGCGAGAGTGTTTGGCAAAAATACCCAACCTACATCCTCATCAATCTTGCTTTTCTCGGCGCCGGATGGTTGCCGCACGAGTGGCACGCGCTGACCGCGTTGTTGTCGTTGTTGGGCGGGCTGGCAAGTTGGGAGATGGCGCGGGCACTATCTTTGCCCGCCATGACCCGGCGCGGTCTGCCACTTTTGACAGCGGTATTAGTGGTCGCCGCTGGCTGGTTGGAGACGGAGGCATTTATCAAGTTGTGGCTGGCTGCGATGCTAGGATCGGCAGTGGCCAGCGCCTTAGCCGTTCGAGGAGATGACCTCGGGCGGCAGGTGCTCGCGCTCACGGGGTGCGCAGTTTATTTACCGTTCTGCCTTGCCGCATATCTCTGGGTCTGGAGGGAAGATGCCGCCGGTTTCCTCGCCGCCTTTGTCTATCTGAGTGTGGCGACCAACGATGCCTTTGCCCAAATCACCGGCCAGCTTTTCGGCAGGCGGCCGCTCGCGCCGCGGATCAGCCCGGCCAAGACCGTGGAGGGCGCGGCGGGGGGCGCCTTGTTCGCGGGAGCGATGGGGCTTGCGTTGAGCGCAACCGTAGAGTGGAGCTATTCCGCCGGGGCGCTGATAGGACTGGGGATCGGGCTGGCGGGATTGCTGGGCGACCTGACAGCGTCCGCATGGAAGCGAGCGCTCAACCTGAGAAATTTCAGCGGGTTGCTGGGACCGCAGGGAGGGGCGCTCGATCGATTCGATGGATTGATCTTCGCCGCGCCGGTTTTCTACTTGTTGACATTGCCGAGGTAGGTCGAGGCAAGAAAATGAACCGGAAACTTCTCGATGTCTTCTCGCAATTTTGATTTATACTATTTGCAGTTCAACTACTCTCCAGGAGGTTCCTCATGTTCCCTCAATCCCCCTCTCTCGGCGCACTCGATCTGGCCGAAGGCTTGCGGCTCGCCATGCGGCGGGTGTATTTGTGGATGGCAATTGGCCTGTTCGTCACCGCCGGCGTGGCCTTGACCGTCGTCTCGTCCGAGCCGCTCCTGCGGCTGGTGCTATTGAACCGAGCCGTTTTCTTCGGCCTGCTCATCGGCGAGTTGGTGGTGGTGCTGGCCCTCTCGGCGCTGATGAACCGGATGTCGCCGGCGATGGCGGCGCTGGTGTTCTTCTTCTACGCCGCCTTGAACGGGGCGACGATGTCGGTCATCTTCCTGGTCTACACCAGTTCCAGCATCGCCTTCTCGTTCTTCGCCACCGGCGCCATGTTCGCCGCCATGAGCATCGTGGGTTACACCACCAAAACCGACTTGAGCAAGTTCGGCAGTTTGCTGATGATGGGCCTGCTCGGCCTGATCATCGCCTCGGTGGTCAACTTGTTCTTCGCCAGCAGCCTGCTGTACTGGATCATCTCCTACGTCGGCATCGCTCTCTTCGTAGGCCTGACGGCTTACGACACGCAGTGGATCAAGAACGCGACGGTGCACGCCATCACAGCCGGCGACACCCAACTCGAAGGCCGGGTGGGGGTGATGGGCGCTCTGCGGTTGTACCTCGACTTCATCAACCTGTTCTTGATGATTTTGCGGGTGGCTGGCGGGCGGAGGCGGTAGCTGAAAGCGCAAGCCGGGTGAGGATAAAAACGCTTCCCGTTTGACACAGGACCTCAGGAAAGTTGGCCTCTAATTACACAACACAGTTCTCGCCAGGCCCATTTGGCTCGTTTTGAGCCTGAAATCGGGCTTTTTCGAGCTAATCACAACTGTGTTCAGCAATTTAGGTCTTGGTTTCCTGAGCTCCTGTGACACGCCATTTTTGGGGTGATATACGCAAAAAATTCCGTCGACTACAAGTTGTGCCCCTTAATCATTGCCAATGTATCCATCATGCACTCGTACCCAAAGTAGGGATAAAGCATGAAAGCATCAGAAACTAAATTTCAGCCGATAATTGAAGGCACGAAGCAATACGTCGTTCCACTCTTTCAACGTCCTTACAGTTGGGAAAAGAAAGAATGGGATGTGTTGTGGGAAGACTTGATTTGGTTATGTGAGAACGAAGAACCAACAAGCCACTTCATTGGCTCCATAGTTACGATGCCGACAGTATCCGTGCCTGAAGGTGTATCAAAATTCCTCTTGATTGACGGGCAACAGAGACTTACGACCATCTTCGTTCTGTTGACATTGCTTCGTGACGTGGCAAAAAGTAAAGGCGACGATGACTTAGCCCAAGAAATCGAGCAAACGATGCTGGTGAATCCCTTCAAGAAGGGTGGCGATTACTTCAAGCTATTGCCGACACAAATTGACCGGGATGCTTTCAAGGCTTTAGTACAATCGGCAGAAACAAACACGGATGGCCGCATTTTGCAGTGCTACCAGTTCTTCGAGCGCAAGCTAAAGCAAAGCAACATGGAAATTACCGCCCTCAACAGAGTGGTCTCAACTCGACTGTCAGTGGTCAGTATCGTACTCGACTATGATGACAATCCCCACTTGGTTTTTGAGAGCCTGAACGCCAAAGGTCGGCCCCTCACTCAATCGGACCTTATCCGCAACTACTTTTTCATGCGTATCCATGTTGACGAGCAAGAAACAACGCATTCGAAATACTGGGAGCCGATGCAGACAGCGTTAGGCGAAAACCTGACGGAGTGCATTCGCCACTATCTGATGCGCACTGGGTCAATCGTAAAGCAAGGCGATGTTTACTTCACGCTAAAAGACCGGGTCGGGCAAAGTGACGCCCTGAAAGCCCTCAAAGACATTGCGCTTTTTGCTGGCTATTACAAAAAATTCCTCACGCCTGAAAACGAGCCTGACATTCGACTGCGAAATGCTCTGGCGCGCCTCAAGCGCCTAGAAGTTACAACGGCTTACCCCTTCTTGCTGAACTGCTACCACGATTACGCTCAAGGTCAGATTTCGGCAGATGACCTTCTCAGGATATTGCAAACAATTGAGAACTACGTGATTCGGCGGTTTATTTGCAACGTTCCCACCAGTCAACTCAACAAGATATTCCCTTTGCTATATCAGCAAGCACAATTAAAAACTCCTTTAGGCTTGACCGATGGAGTCCGCTCTGTTCTACAGTCTCGCGGCTATCCCAAAGACACTGAGTTTCGTATACGCTTGATTGACTCGAAACTTTACGGTGCTGGCGAACGGCTTATCAAGACAAAGCTCATATTGGAGACGCTTGAGTCTGCCTATCAACACAAAGAACAACCAGCCTTCGATAACCTGACCATCGAACACGTAATGCCACAAACTCTCACAGACTGGTGGCAAAATCATCTTGGAGAAGATTGGCAAGCCGACCATGAGTTGTATTTGAACACTCTCGGCAACTTGACGCTGACGGCCTATAATGCCGAACTCTCTAATGACCCATTCTCCAAAAAGAGACAGCGTCTCTCTAACAGTCACCTCGAACTCAATAAGTATTTTCAGGGCGTAGCCACTTGGAATCGCATGGCAATTGACGCGCGGTCTAAAGCCCTGGCTAATCTAGCTCTAACTGTATGGCCTTACTTTGGCGAAGAACAAACCGCCCCGGCCAACCCCGATAATGTCACTGGCAGAACGCCTAAAGCTGTAACCATTCTTGGTCAAAGATTCTCTGTGGAGTCATGGCGGGATGTACAAGCCTATACGCTGAATGCCATTGCCCAGCTTGAGCCAGATTTGTTCACCCAACTAGCTGGTGAATACCCTCGGTTCATAAGCGCAGACCCCGGAAAGTTTCGCCGCAAACGACAGATAGAGAATGGCTTTTATATCGAAGTCAATCTCTCAGCAAGAGATGTATATCACTTCTGCAATCAAGTAATTGATTCACTCGGTTTGTCTAGCGAGGATTGGATTGTGGAAACAGAATAACGTAAAAGGCACAGGGCGGCACAATCAGGGCCAACGTCTGTGAAGTGGGCAAGGCAAACAGATGACCTCTATCAAGATTACATTACAAAGCACTATCCTGAAATTGCTGTCACAGCCGCGAGTGGATAAACGCCTTGGCGGAGGCGAGCATTATTTTACGGAAGCGGTTTTGAATGAGTATCTAGCGGAGAACAAGCCCTCACGCGAACTTATCACCCAGACTCTTTGGTCGCTTATAGGTAGAGGATTAATCTACATTGATATGTGGCAACCTGCGCCTGCGAATTGGGAATGGCGACTAACAGAGGCAGGTACAGCAACTACGAAAGATGAACAGTTCAATCCTGATGATCCAGAGCTCTATATGGCACGGCTTCGCTCAAACACTCCAAATATGAGCGACCTGGTAGCTGTATATGCTGCCGAAGCGGTTCGATGCTATACGCATGAGTGTTATCTTGCATCAGCCGTAATGCTTGGGGTGGCGTCCGAAGCAGCATTTATGGAAATGGCACAGTCAAGTATCCCTTGGCTGCAATCGTCTGGTGCATCGTTGAAGAAGGTCTTGGATGATCCACGACAGCCATATGTGAGGAAGTTTGAAGAGTTCAGAAAACGAATCGAACCTCGCAAAGCCGATTTGCCTGATGAACTGGCTGATGGCATGAGCCTTACCTTTGATGCGGTGCTTGACCTGCTGCGCATAAGGAGAAATGACTCGGGTCATCCCACCGGCAAACCTATGTTACGAGAAGACCAATATATCTCCCTCCAGATGTTTGGCCGTTATCTACAAAGGCTTTATCAATTCCGTGCATTCTTTCTGAGCGCATCACCATAGGGCCGTCCAACACGGCATGCCGGTTTCTCTGGTGAGGCAATGCCGTAAGGCGGCAGGGGTGATTGCACGCGCTGCGCTTCGCAACGCAACTGATGCCTGTCGTTGGATGACACCGCTCAAATCGAATTAAAGACCACGCAAAAACACTGTGACCTAAAACCAATCTTGACAGCCGAGCAACCCAAATGCCACGCATGTCCACTGCCCGCAAAATTCTTGAAAGGAAAGCCCGCAAGCGCTCTGCGGGCTATCCCATCGCGACCGTCGCCTATTACGGCCCGACCGATAAATTCGCGACGAAAGTGGCGGTAGGTATTTTAGACAAGCAAGAGAAGATCATTGCGCTCGAGCGCTGGTTTTCGACGACCCGGGATGTTCGACGGGATGACGATATTTGCCAGCAAGTTGTGGCGTTTATCGAAGGCCACCGCGTCCATCGAGTGGCGATGGTGGACAAGATTATCGGTTGCCCGCACGAAGAGGGAGTTGATTACCCCGAGGGTCAAAACTGCCCCCAGTGCCCATTTTGGGCAGGCCGGGACAGATGGACAGGACAACGTCTCCAATGACAAAAGCAAACTTCAAGCCGGGGGACCGCGAAGCGCCCCTCAGCCGACCCCTCAACTAGCCGCAACAATGCAAGCCCTCGTCCGCCATAGGCGACGAGTATAATCATCCAGAGCAAAGGAGGCTCTCTTTCATGGAAGTCGTAATTGGCTACTTACTCATCATCGTCGGCGTCCTCATGGAGATCATCTCCGTGTTGGTTTGGCTGGGCGTCCTCAAACCGGCCTCGCCGTCGGCGGTCCTGCAATCGGCCACGGTGTGGGACGTGCTTTTGGTGCTGGCGCAGAAGGCTCCCTGGACGGCAGTAGTCGGGTTGTTCATGCTCTACGCCGGCCTGAAAATGATAGGCGTCGTCCTGCCTTTTTAGCGCGAATTCCTGACCGGTTTACGGCTCAGACCCGCGAGGTCTTGCGAAGCACCCCGGAGCGGAGCGGAGTGGGGTGGAGACCTCGCGGGTCTCTATGACGCGCTATGTCTTTCGTCATACTCCCCTCCCTCCCCTAACTCACCCCAAAAATCTACTCTCCGCGACTGGGCCGAAGCGCGCCTTGCCTCTATGATGTGAACCAATGAGGAGAGAGAGGGTGAGTCCGGTCATAATGACGGCATTACGCCCTCAACATCTTGATCCCCGTCACCAGCCCCAAAATGAACGCCAAGAGAATCAGGATGGTTGCCATTTCCCAACTAATCATTTCGGCCTCTCAAAGGTTTAGCCTTTACCAACCGAATGAACTTTATCTTCTTGTGAAATGTATCGCTAGTAGAGGGTGAGCGTCAACAACAAGGCTAAACTTTAATTTTTTCCGGCTCACACCTGACAGGTCTTACGCGAAGCGGACCTGGCAGGTGTGAGCCGGGCTGGTGATTCAACTTCCGCGGCCCGTGAGCGGCGGGCGGCGCTGTTCACGCAGTTCGGGCGAAGTCCAGGGGGCGGGTGGCGCGTCGGTTAGTTTAGCCAATGCCAGCAGGGCGGCATCGTAGTTCACCCGCCAGCCGGCGTAATCACGCCAGGCCTGATCGCGATCCGGCTTGAGGGGTACGCCTTCGAGGAGAAGTTGCTCGCAGGCAAAGTCGAACTCGGCGCGGGTGACGCTGATCGGGTCGGCGGGCTGGGGATCGGGATCGTAGGCGATGTTGAAGAAGTCGGCGATGCGGCGGAGGGCGATGTACCCGGCGCGGATGCATAGCGGCCCCTGCACGTTCCAGGGGATGTCCACCGTCGAAACCACGAGTGCGGCGGCATCCAACACTGCGCCAGCGGCATTGACCCACGAGTGTTCGGGCACGGGCGAACGCAGAAAGTTGAGCATCGCCAGCGAGGTGTGAGTCTCTTCTATTTCCGAGAACCAGGCTTCCCACGGTATCCACATCTCGTGAATGTCTTGCAGTTGGCGCAGGCGGTGATAGCGAGAGATGATGACCACCGCCGCCGGGGGCGACCCGGCCCGAATTTCGAGCAGGTTGACGAGCGCCTCGCGCTTCGAGAACGCGCCGTAGATCGTCGGCATGTAGCCGATCAGCAGGGCGATCAGCAACGGCCCGATGGCGGCTTCGGTGAACGAGAGAATCTTTTGCGGCAGAGTCTCGACCGTGGCGTAGCCGAGGGTGAACAACGACGAGCCGCTGACGGTGAAGGCCGCCTCCCACGGGTTGAGGCCGGGGATTTGCACCTCGAACGCCCAGAACATGAAGGTGTAGCCGATCAAAGCGAGGACCAGCCACATCACAAGGAGCACGAGCAAGCCAACGGGTGAAAAGTAAGCCAGCACCCGATCACGCCCGGCGTAAGAGCGCATCGGGCGCGCCCAAAGCTCGAAGATGACGCGCAGACTGCGAAAAACAACGCCGGCTATTGGATCGGGCGCGGCGCGGGGCAGAAGGAAGGTGCGGATGGCGGAGAGAGCAGTGATGAAGACGATGTAGAGGCCGAGGCCGAAGGAAAGGATTCGCAAGATGAGCATATCGGATGGTTGAATTCATTCATGCTTGATTGATCCCACAATATTCACCCCGGCCGCTTTCCAGGCCGGGTAGAGGGCCGAGACTTGCGAGACGACGAGGGCGATAAATGCGCCGGTGATGAACGTGCTGACGGCGAAGATGTATTGCAGGTCGTAGCCGCTCATGGCGTTGAGGGCATTGACGAAGACGCGTGACAGCAAGTAGCCAAAGCCCAGGCCGAACACGCCGCCAATTGCGCCCAGAGTAGCCGCCTCGGCCAGCACCATCTTCGTCGTCTGCCAGCGTGTCAGGCCCAGCGAGCGCAAGCCGCCGATCTCGCGCTGGCGCTCGACCACGTTCATCATCAGGGTGTTGATCACGCCCAGCGCGGCGACGACGATGCCGATCAGCCCCAGCACGTCGAACAGCCGGAACGACTGCTCCGACAATTCCAGAATCTTCGTCTTGAACTCCTGGGTGGTTTCCACCGAGATGTTGCGTGAGTCTTTGTAGCGGTCTTCGATTGTCTGGCGCACCTGGTCTATGGTGTAGCCGGGGGCGACCTTGATGGTGAAGCGATCCACGCCGCTGGTGGCAAACCAGCGGCGCATATCGGCCCACGAGCCAGTGACGATGTTGCCCTGGCCGGTGAAGTCGGTGGCAATCGCCGCCACGTAAAAGTCGTGTTCACCACGCCTGGTGATTAAACGGAGACGGTCGCCCTGTTTCAAGTTGTAGTGGTCGGCCACTGTTGTCGAGATAAAGAGGGCATCGCCTTCGCGGAAGCGCGCCCAGTTGGCCTCGGGGTCGCCTTGCCCGGATGCGAACTGCATCTCGCCGACTGCGCGATAGGTGATCGGGTCAATGGCGGCAAAAAAGATCGTGTCCTGGTCGGCGGCTTCGGGCGGGATTTGTGACGAGGCGACTTTGGCGAAGAAATAGCGAATCTTGGTGATGCCGTCAACGCCGGGGAGGGCCGCCAACTGCCGCCCGAACTGTTCGCGCATGGGCAGGGGCGCGCGCACGTACAGATCGCCGCCGAGCGCGGTCTCCACCCAACTGGTGATGTCGTGAATGAAGGCCGTCGCCAGCGAACTGTTGGCGATGACCATCGAGAGGCCGATGATGAGCGAGGCCACTGTCAGTGAGGTGCGGCCCGGCGAGCGTTGGACGTTGCCCGCGCCCAACATGCCTTCGTTGCCAAAAATGCCGGTGGCGGCAAACCGCGTCAGCCGCTCGGAGGCGACCACGATGCTGGGAACGATCAGCGTCGCTCCGAACAGCAACAGCAAAATCGAAGACTGGCCGATGGCGAAACTGACCGATGGCCGCCACGGGATGTAGTACAGCGCCGACCAGGCGATGAACATGAGGGCCAGCCCGGCGAGCCACAGGATGTGCTTGATGCGGCTGGGGGAGCGGCCATACACGCGCAAGGCATCGAGGGGCGAGATGCGCGAAGCCTGAATGGCCGGGGACAAGGCGCTGCCTATGGTGACCATGCCGCCGACGGCCAAACTCTGGATCAGGCCGTCGAGCGGCACAGTGATCGTGTTGACGCTGGTCGTCACCACCGCGCCCAACATCCAGATCAGCCCCCGCGCCAGCATCACCCCGAAGCCGACTCCGAGGATAGAACCGACGAGGCCGAGCAAGACCGCTTCAACCAGCACCAGGCTCAACACTTGCAGGCGCGTCATGCCCAGCGTGCGCAGGAGGCCAAGCTCGCGGGTGCGCTCCAGCACCGTCATGCTGAAGGCGTTGTAGATGAGGAACGCGCCGACGAAGATGGCGACGACTGAAAAGAACGACAGCCCCTTTTGATAGGTGGACAGCATTTGGGTGACGAGTTGGCCGCGCGAGGCCGGATACAGCACGTCGTAGTCGTCGCCGAGGCGGGCGGTGAGACGTTCTTTGAGTGTCGCCAGCGCCTCGGGCGAGTTGGCAACGTCGGGTGCGGTGACAATGTCAATCTGGTCAATGCTGGTTCCCCGGTCGAACAGGTCTTGCAGGACGGGTAGAGGGATGAAGCCGACCGAGCCGTCGTTGAGCAGACCCGCGCCATTTTTGGAGATCAGGCCGACGATGCGCAGGCGCTCCTGCCCGCCGGGAGTCAAAATGACCAGGTCATCGCCGATGTTCAGAGTCTTGTCGGCGGCGTATTTCTCGGTGAGCACGGCCTCGTAGCTCTCTTCCTCAAGCCAGCGCCCGGCGGCCAACTCGTATTGCCGCACCTCGGGGTCGACGGGCGGCTCCACGCCGAAGAGCAGGAGCGAGCTTGAGGTATTGAGGCCGTTGATGCCAAGGACGATCTGCCAATTTTTGGCCTCGTGGGCGAGAATGGTGGTGGCCTGGGCCGCCGGGGCGGCGGCGGCAACGCCCTTGGTCGAACGCACCCGGGCGGCAATCGACTCGTCGAAGCCGCCGCCGTCCGCAGAGCTGTCTTGCACAATCAGGCTCGCCTTGCCAGACGCTTCGTCGAACACGTCGCGAATCGATTGCAAGGTGCTGTTGTTGGTGACGGAGATGGCGAGAATGACGGCCACGCCTAGCACGATGCCAGCGCAGGTGAGCAGGGTTCGCATCCAGCGCACGCGCATGTTGCGGAGCGAGAGCAGGACGGGCATGAGAAACGGAAGTTTTCCCCAGATGACCATGTGAAATCAAATCGAGTACAATACGCTGGCGAGGTGGACTATGCCACACATCATCCGTGAAGTGCAAGCTTCGTATACCGTCAATCTCAACGATGAGGCGGTTGGGCGGGAGACAATAATTTTACAGCGGGATGGGAAGCCGGTGGCGGCGGTGGTGCCGTATGACGAGTACGAGAGTCTTCTGACTTTCAAGAAATCATTTGACCATACCGCGTTTCAACGGGGCCATGATGACTTCTTGCGTCTGCATCCCTCACTTTTGAAAACTCACAAGGGCCAGTGGGTGGCGGTGCTTGACGGCAAGGTGGCGGACAGCGATCTAAACCAGTGGGCTTTGGCCGAGCGGGTGTATCGCCAGTTTGGTTATCGGCCAATTTACATGGCTCAGGTGCTGGATCAGCCGATTCGCACCGTCGAGATGGGCGGGCCTGCCGCCGAACGCTGATGCGCTACGAGACCGCTTTCCAGCCACCTGCTCCTGCCCTTGACGTTGTTGTTCGCAATCCTTATGCGCCCAGCGGCGAATATCGTTGCCGCGCGATGTTGGACACTGGCGCTGGTATTTCGGTCGTGCCACAAGATGCTATGACTGCTTTGGGACTTGTCGAAGCGCAGAAAATTATGGCCCGCAGTTGGGATGGAACATCTCGCGAGGTTGTCACTTGTATCGTGCGAATGGAATTTGACGGCGGTGTCGTTCCCTTAGTTGAAGTCGTCGTTGCCGATAGGCCGACTGCCCTTCTTGGCCGTGACGTGCTCAACCTTTTCCGCCTCTTGCTCGACGGCCCGGCCCTCACCCTCGAAATTCTTCCTTCAACCTGATTTCCCTCCGTTCCTTCATTTCCTATAATTCCAGCCCAGCCATTACATCCATGATCGGCTGAATGTTGTGGCCGCCCGCAGCCTGCCCTGAGCTTGCCGAAGGGTTCTTTAGCTCGCGCACGATCTGGCCATCTTTTAGGAAGATCACCCGGTCGGCATAAGAGGCGGCGCGCGGGTCGTGGGTGACCATCACAATCGTGGCCCCCAGTTCCACGCATGTCTTACGAAGTAGTTCGAGGATGGCCGTGCCGGATTTAGAGTCCAGGTTGCCGGTCGGCTCGTCGGCCAGCACGATCTCGGGGTCGTTGACGAAGGCGCGGGCGATGGCGACGCGCTGTTGCTGGCCGCCGGAGAGTTGATCCGGCTTGTGGTGCTTGCGGTCGGTCAGGCTCACCAGCGCCAGGAGTTTGTCAATCTTCTCCCGGTGCTTGTCCAGGCTCTGGCCGTCAATCAACAGCGGCAGGCCGACGTTTTCTTCGGCGGTGAGGGTGGGTAGCAAGTTGTAAAACTGGAAAATGAAACCGACTTTGCGCCGCCGCACCACCGTGATCTCGTTGTCGCTAAGACGCGACAGGGGTTGCCCGGCCAGCGTGATCTCGCCGTCGCTGGGATTGTCCAGCCCGCCGAGCAGATGGAGCAAGGTGGACTTGCCCGACCCGGACGGCCCCATGACGGCGACGAACTCGCCCTTGTTGACGACGACGTTGACGCTGTCGAGGGCGCTCACCGTCACTTCGCCCATTTGATACTGCTTCTTGACTTGGTTTGCTTCGAGAACGGACATGGGTTCCTCCTGTTGGAAATAACGCGGGTAATTGTATCGCGCACCTGCCGGGGCCGTTGAATGAATTCAACGGCTGGGGCGAGAAACATGCTGGTTGAAACCTGTAGCATGACGCTCAACCACTTCGACTGCGCGAGCGATGCCATTTTCCGAACGGATTTCTTCGCCCAGCGTGGCGGCGCGGGCGCGCATCGCGGAATCATTGACCGCCGTGTTGATCGCTTCCGCTAATTTTTCGGCGGTGAGGGTTTTGATACCTGGGACTCGCGGCCCGACACCCAATTTCACCACGCGGTCAGCCCACGCCACTTGGTCGCCCGCAAAGGCCGGGATGATACTCGGCACTCCGGCGCGCAAGCCCGCGCTCGTGGTGCCTGCCCCACCGTGATGCACTATCGCCGCCATGCGCGGGAACAGCCAGGCGTGCGGCACGTTATCTACGAACAGCACATTGGGCGGCGTAGAAAGGCGCGTGATGCCACCCCAGCCGGTCAACAATATGCCTCGTTGTCCGGTCAGTTCCAGCGCGCGTAAGGCTAAACGGGTTTGACGCTCCGGGTCTTCATGGCTCATACTACCAAAGCCCACATACACTGGCGGCGGGCCGCTTTCTAAAAAGCGCAATAAGTCGGCGGGCGCGCGGAGCGGCCAATCGGCAGACGGGTCTAAAAACCAATAACCGACGATGTGTTGAAACTCATCCCAATCGGCGGGCTTGGGGATGACGTGGGCGCTAAAGCCATAGAGCATGGGCGTGCCTAAACTGCGACCATACGCGAGCAGTTCATCGTATGAACGCCACGCCCTCAAGCCTAATTTTTTGCGCCAATTGTTCGTCATCGGCCCGCCCATGCCGCTCCACAGCACCCGGTGCATCAAGGTATGGGTGAGGTAGTTGTAGCTTTGCCCCAGTGAGAAACGCAACGGCCCCAGGAAGAACGACGGAAAGGCGCGGGTGGGCGCAAAGGGGATAAGGTACGTCAGCGCCACCGGCAGGCCGCGTTTCTGCGCCGCCTCCAACGCTCCGTTGCCGGTGCCGCTTTGGATGACAAATTCTGTGTCTTGGATCGCGTCCCACATATCGCCTTGGGCTTCGGCGCTCTGGCTCATCACCTCGCGCATCATACGAAATTGGCGCACCGGATTACCGCTCTTCAGGATGGCCCGCGTCTCCGGCTTCTGCATAAATTCCTGCACGCTAAAGCGCGTTGGATGCGTGTTCACCCCATAAGACCGAATCCATTCGGTGAAGTTGTACGAAGTGGCGAGCGTGACGTGATGCCCAGCCTGTTGTAGGCCGACCGCCAACGCCAAATACGGTTGGATGTCGCCACGTGTGCCAAGCGTAGAGATGAGAATTTTCATGTCAACCCAAACACCCGCACCGGCAAACTCTTGCCGCGAATCTCCACCGGCCCCAAGTCTACGAAATTATATCTCTCTGCGCCCGGCCCCAGCGCGGCGACGGTGAACTCGCTGAGCAGGATGTCGTGGTCGGGAAACTCTTTGTTCAACGCCTGAATGCGCGCCCCGAGATTCATCGCGTCGCCGATGACGGTGTACTCCTGCCGCTCTTCAGAGCCGGTCGCCCCGGCCACCACCTCGCCCGTGTTCAGGCCGATGCCGAATTTCAGCGTTGGCAGGTTCAAGGTTGTGCGCTTTTGGTTGAGGTAGGCCAGGCCTTCGCGCATCGAGAGCGCGGCTTGCAGGGCGCGCTCGGCGTGGTCGCGGTATGAAGTCGGCGCGCCGAATATACACACCGCCTCATCGCCGACAAAACGGTTGACGATCCCGCCGTGAGCCTCAACCGAGAGAACGATGACTTCAAAGTATTGATTGAGGGCCTCCATCACCTCTTCAGGCGCGTGTTGCTCGGCAAAGGCCGTCGAGCCGCGCATGTCGCAATAAAGACAAGTGATGGTCTTGCGCTCGCCCCTGAGCGTGACTCGCCCGGCCAGCACCGCTTCGCTCACTTCGCGGCTCAAGTAGCGCCCGAACAAATCGCGCATCCGCTCGCGCTCGTTCAGGCCCTTGACCATATCGTTGAATGAGCGCGACAGACTGCCTAACTCATCCCAGCCCGTTTCGGGGATGCGCTGGTTGAGGTCGCCGCGGGCGACTGCATATGACGCTTCGGCGATTTGGGCGACGGGCGCGAGGGCGCGGCGGGTGAAGAGGATGGTCAAAGTCACAGTGACGGCGAGGGCCGCGATCATCGTCCACGACGAACTCACGACGATGTCCCGGATCAAGTTGTCAATCGGCTCGGTGGAAACGCCGATGTAGGCCGTTCCCAAGCGTTTACCCGCCTCGTTTTCGAGCGGCGTGATTCCTTCAAAGACCCGCTCTCCCGTCCAGCCGGTGAGGCGGACGATAGACGAGGAGCTGGTGAGAGTGACGGTGTCGGTGATGACGCGCCCGTTCAACTCCGCTTTATCAGTGAAAACAACTTTGTCCTCGGCGTTCACGATGAGGAAATACTTCAGTCCAAATTCGTAAGGCGAGTTCCCGCCTTGAAACTGAGTCTGCACCGATTCGAGTTGCACCCCGGCGTTCTGTAAGAGCAAGGCCAGCGTTTGCGGTGAAAGCTCGTCAACTTCAGGCGCGCCGAACTGTTCCCGGTTGGTTGCCGCCATGAAGTCCAACTGCCGGGCCATGAGCGATTTGGTGTTGTCCTCGAGCAATTGCCGTTCGTAGTTGACGCGCGCGGCGGTGAGCGCGGCGATGGTGAGGACGAAGACAACGCCAATGACAAAGGAAAGTTTCGCGGAGAGCGGCATTCGCGCGACGAGGCCGCGCAGGCCGGTGGGGCCGAGGTGGGCGGCGGGTTTCAGGAAGCCGGTAGCGCCTTCGGCGCGCATGGCTTCGGCGGGGATCACGTTGGCGGCTCTATCGGCAGGCCAGAGCGCGGCCAGCATGGCAATGGCCGGGCCGACGACGAGGGCCAGGCCCGCAATCGCCCACGGCATCGGAGCCTCGAAGTTGGAGATGCCGTACTCGCGGCTAAAGGTGACCGCGAGGGCGCCGAAGGCCCAGGTAATGGCCAGCCCGCCCAATACACCCATCACCGCGCCCGTCAGACCGAGGATGCCGGCTTCGGCGACGATGAGCGCGCGTACTTGCGCGCGGGACATGCCCAGGGCGCGGAGCGTGCCGATCTCACGCTGGCGCTCCAGCACGGAGGCGACGAGCGTGTTGACGATGCCGAGCGCGGCAATCAGGCTGGAGAGCGAGGTCAGCCCGGCGAACAGGGCGAGCGTGGTGTTGAAGAGGTTGTCGAGCGTAGCCTGCGAGAACTCGGCCGCGTCGGGCGCGATGGCAAGGTCGTGGCGGCGCGCGATTTCTTCCAGGCGCGATTGCAATTCGTCTTTGCTCACACCCGCGCGGGCAGTGACCGGGATGACGGACGGATAGGAGCGCAAGTATTTTGCTCCGGCTTCAGGCGTTATCAGCGGAATTGCGCCGCCGACGAGGGCGACGGTGAACGGCGTTTTGCCCTCGAGCGTGTCGAGTTCCACCATGTCGCCGGGGTGCAGGTTGTAGCGGCGCGCGGCGATTTCAGGCAGAGTGAGCGCCGGGCCGGAGGCGAAATAACGGTCGGCTTCGTCCCAGGTCCCTTCGATGATGATGAAGTTGGGGTTGTCGCGAAAAATGTCGAGGCTGGCCGCGAAACCGATGTCCAGCCCGGTAGTGCTGTAGCCCGGCAGGTGGATGAAGGCCAGCGACCACACCTCGGCCTCGGTTTTGAGCGCGTCCAGGTCGGCTTGCAGTGCGGGCGAGAGCGGCGGGAAATTGGGGAGGGCGGCGAGTTGATCGAAGGTGAGGCCGCCGGGGAGGTTCCGCACCAGCAGAAAGTCGGGTTCGAAGAGCGAGACAAACGGGCCTTTGGCCGACTCGTTGGCGACGAGGGTGAGGCCGGAGAGGGCGACGATGAGCATGAGGCCGAGCGTGACCGTGGCGGCGGTGAGCGCGGCCCGCGTTGGCCGGCGGGCCATGTTCCTCACGGCGAGACGAAGCGGCGCGCCCCATTGCACTGCAATGCGCCCGAAGAGCCACAGCGCGCCGCGCACGCCAAGCGGGAGCGCGAACAGCGTCAGGCTGGCGAGGGCGAAGGTGGGTAGAAAACTCAGGGCGAAGCCGGTCTCCCCGTTGCCGCTCTCCATCATGTTCAAAGCAACGGCCAGCCCGATCGCGCAAACGACCGCCGAGGCGAGCGCGCCAATCCACCCCCGGCGCATGTACCAGCCCTGCTTTTCGGCGGACGCCACGTCAAGGCGCAGGGCTTCCAGCGGATTAACGCGACTGGCCGCGCGCGCGAGGTTGAGGGTGACGGCGAGCGTGATGAGCACGCCCGCGCCCAACGCCAGCAGCGCGCCGTCGAGAGGAACGGCGACACTGGGAATGGGCTGATTCTGCAAGAGGCCGACGAAGACGACGACCAACCCGCGCCCCAGCCCGAAGCCCAATAGCAATCCGACCACCGATCCGACAAGCGCGACGAGCAATGCTTCGGCGAGCGTCTGTTGCAATGCTTGCCCGCGTGTCATGCCCAGAGTGCGCAGTTGGCTGATTTCTCGGCGGCGCTCGGCAAGCGAAATGGCGAAGGCGTTGTAGACGAGAAAGGAGCCGGTGAGCAGAACGGCGAGGCTGGAGAACGGGAGCGAGAGTTGGACGAGTGTGCCGAAGAACGAGGCCGAGCCGGATGCGCCTGACGCGCCGGCGACGATGTATTGTGAGCCGAGCGCATCCTGCAACGAATCGCGAGCCGGGTCAGGAAGTATGCCGGGCTTGAGCCAGACGAAGATGGACGTAGCCGCGCCCGGAGTGTCGAACGTTGCCTGCATCGTTTGGATGGGGAGCCACGCTGTTGGCTGGCTGGTGAGCGTGTCCTGCTCCTGGCGCAGACCGACGACGCTGTAAGTGTGAGACTGGTTGCCGGTCGTCAATTCAATCGGATCGCCGACACTGATTCCATGTTGGGCCGCCCACGCCGTCGGCAGGATAACTTCCCACACCAGACCTGCCGGGTCTCGCGAAGCGCCCGACAGGTCTGTGAAGAAGGAACCAGCGTCGAGTTCATAGCCGGGCGCGCGGGCCGGGTCAACGCCGAGCAGGGTCAGCCCGGTTCCGCGCAGTCCAAGCCCCGGCCCCAACACGCTGGTGGACGTGCCAAGTGACTCGCGTGAGGCGGGCGCGCCTTCGAGCGCGCGGTAAGTCGGCGCGGCGAATTCGACTTCGGGCCAGGCGGCGAGTTTATCGGCGAGTGTATCTTCCAGATACGCACTCGCCGCGCCGCTCACTTCGAGGTCGGCCCCGGCCAGACGGCTGGCGCGGGCCTGGCCCGCCGAGTCCTCTAGCGCAATTCCGACAATGCGCATAGCAAAAATCATGCCGACTCCGAGGGCGATGGCCAGGGCGGTGAGGAGTGTGCGGGCCGGGCGAGCGCGCAGGTTGCGGTAGGCGAGGAGAAACATCGGTAAACTCCAAAATTCCAAGCTCCAACTCCCAAACTTCAACGGTGGCTATAGTGTAGGCCGATCTTGCCCTGATGCAACAAGAAAACCTTAATTGACAACTCCAACTCGGCGGGTATATAATCACGCCCGACACAGGGTTGGTTGCCAGGTTTTTTCAAGGCTTTGCAACTCGGCCTGCACCGCGCAAGAAACGGTGACAGCGCCGATTTTTCTTTACAGCTTTGTGATATTTGCGTAGGACAGACTTCCTACAGGGAGCTATCAAAGAACAGTATGGCAGGTAAGAAAGAAGACAAAATTGTGGTTGAAGGCACGGTGATCGAAGCCCTGCCCAGCACCCAGTTCACGGTGGAACTGGACAACAAGCACCGGGTGCTGGCCTACCTCTCCGGCAAGATGCGGAAGTATTACATTCGCATTCTGCTCGGCGACCGGGTGAAGGTGGAGCTATCGCCCTACGACTTGACCCGGGGCCGGATTACGTTCCGCTTCAAGCAACACGGCGGCCAGGTGGTGCCGGAAGAAGTGGCATAGCTTTAATTTAATTTTTGGTTTGACGAACGCAACAGCCGACGGCTCAACCGTCGGCTGTTTTGATTCCCAGCGGCCCACACCTGACAGGTTTCCAAAAAACCTGTCAGGTGTGGGCCTGGAGCGGAGTTATGGCAACTCCACCGAGGCCACAATTTGCTCCAGGCTCTTTTGCTCCTTCGCCATCAACTGCTCGTCGGCGGTGAAGGCGAGAATCCAATACTCGGTCGGCGTGTAGATCACGTAGTCGAAGGCGTGGACGACGACCGGCACGGCGGCCCGGAATGGCTGGTCTATCGGCTGGACGACGTAGGCGTATTCGACAATGCGCGTCTCGGCTCCGTCTATCGTGTCGGTGCGAATGTCGAGCAGATGGTAACCCGTCAGTTCGTCCCCGTGGCGCTGAACGAGCCGGTCAACAATTGTGTCCAGCGAAGTCGGGTTGTCGGGGTCGAGCAGGAAGGACTGGCCGACGATTGCCGACTTGTAGACCGAGTCGGCGCGCGGGTTTTCGGCGGAGAGGAAGGTGTCTACCGACTCAAGTTCATGCGTGAGCCAGTGCGAGGGCAGGCCGACCTGGAACTGCGAGTTGGGATCAACTGCCGGCGTCACCTGCGAGAGCACGGACTCTTTATAGAACCAGCCGATGGCCAAGGCGACGGCGACCACGAGGGCCACGAGCAGGTCGGCGCGAGTGTCCTCAGAGAGTTGGCGGCGATTGGAAGTGGCGATGGTCACATCAGCCTCCTTGTGAAGCGGCGTTGCTCTTGAGAGTCTGGCCAATGGCGCGGCGGATCAAATAGAGCAGTGCGCCAAAGGTGATGACGGCGACGACGAGGGCGAAGAGCAGGCCGCGCCAGAGCGAGACCGTGATGCCGGCCTGGTTCACTTCGGCCAGGAAGTACGAGAACAGGCCGTCGAGCACGGCGGCGAGGGTTACGCCGAGCGGCATCCACCAGACCGGCTCGCTGACGAACTTGGCTTCGCCCAAGAAGTAGCCGACCACGCCGCCGAACGCGCCGTGCGCCAGCGCAGTGACGACGATGCGGATGACGCCAGACGAAAGGGCCGCGCCCCCGGAGTCCAGAATGAAGTTCAAGTTGAGCATGGTCGCCACGCCCAGCCCGGCGGCTGTGCCGTAGACGATGCCGTCCATGCGCTCGTCAAATTCCAGGGTAGGGTAAACGGTGAAGCGCACGGCGGCATACTTGATCGCCTCGAGGGTGAAGCCGACGACGAAGATGTAGCCGACGAGGGCGCTGGTGCTGTCGAGGGCCAGCCACTCGCGCGCCTGAAAGAAGCCGTTGACCAGCCGCTCCCCGAACACGTCGGCGAGGAACAAGGCGAGGAGGAAGACGCCCATCACAAACTGGTGCGGCTCCGGTTCGAGGCGGTCTTGCTGATAGAAGAAGCCCAGCCACAGCAAAGCCGGGACAAGGGCCAGCACCATGCCGACGACGAGCAGGCCGGACTCGCTCAGGTTGACGGGCACGACGGCGGTGAAGCCGGAGACGACGAGAGTGAAGACGACGATCAGACCGAGGTTGATCAGGCCGGAGCGCACGAAGCCGCGATTGTCGCGGGTGGCGTGCTCGTAGTGTTCGTCGCAATAAGGCCGCCCGCCGAGCGTCCGGGTGGCGGGCCGTTCGTGGCAGACACAGCAGGTTTGAGTGTTCATTGTCATTCCTTTGGCAAACACCCGTCAAACGACAAACGACAGGCGAAGTCTATGTTTGTCGTTTGTCGTTTGACGCATCACGTTATCGCTTTTGTAACTGCACATCCAAATTCAGCGGGTCGGGATCGTTGGCGACAATTTCAAAGGCGTTGTCCACGGCCAGGGTCTTGTAGCCGTTGGCGATGACCACGACATTGTAGCTCTGGCCGCGCGCCAGCTTCGCGTCGAGTTTGAACACGCCTTTGCGGTCGCTGACGCCCTTCGCCATCACTTCGTCGGCGGACAGCTTGCCGTCTTTGGTGGCCTGGGCGACGGTGACTTTGAGGACGTAGAACGTCGCGCCCTCGACGGCTTTGCCGCTGGCGGAGTCGGTGATTTTGCCGGTGACGGTGATGGTTGCGCCGCCGGTGACGGGGGCGGCGGCCGTCGTGCAGGCCGCCACGCTCACGTCGTCCACGAAGAAGTTGCTGAGGTTGCCGCGCGCCATGTTGGCGGTGAAGGCCAGCCGCACTTTCTTGCCGGCGTAGCCCGACAGGTCAATGGTGGACTGCGCCCATTTCTCGTCCGCCTTACTGCTGGCCAGTTCTTCGAGGGTGGCAAGCACATCGCCGCTCTTGGGGTCGGCCAGCAGGGCATCGAACGTGGCGTCTGGCGCGCCCGACTCGGCGTTCTCTTCGAGATAGTGCCAGTAGGTCAGAGTCACGCTCTTCAAGTTGGCGGCGATGGCGATGTCCTGATAGATGTACTGGAAGGATTCCTGATCGGTGCCGCCGAGCCACGCGCCCTTCTTGCCGGTGTGCGGGAAGTCGGCGCCGATGATGGGCGCATTGAGGTTGGTCTTTTCCACCCACGGGTCGGAGCGAGCGTTTTCAAATGTGCCGTTGGTGATCAGTTCACTGCATCCGCTGGCGACGGCAGGCACAGGCGTGGGCTGGATGGTGGTTGACGACGAAGTGGTGGGCACGGGCGTGGGCTGGTTGGTTGTGCCGCCAGTGCCTTTGACGATGCCGGACTCGACCAACGCGGCTTTCACTGCGTTCGCTTCGGCGCTGTTCGCGCCATAGAGGTCTGCCGCCGACTTTTGAAGCGCAGTGGCAAAGTCGGCAAAGTCCGATTTGGGCGTGAGATAGACGGCGAGGGCGCGATACCAGATTTGCTCGGCCGCTTCTTTGCTGGAGGCCGTGGCCGCCAGATACAAGACGTGGTTGGGGATGCCGCTGTTGACGTGGACGCCGCCCCAGTCGCCGTCACGGCTGTTGGGCAGGTTGGCGTACTCGCTCATTAACGTCGGCTGGCCGAAGCCGGAGCGCGGCTTCTTGGGGTTGTAGTCGCCGTCAAGCGAGGGGTCTTGCATGTCGCGCAACCAGGGCACGGGCAGAGGCGGCGAGGCGGAATTGTCTTCAAACAAATGCCAGTCGTCTCGGTCAATCATCACCGCGAACACGTCGGCAAACGATTCGTTGAGCGCGCCCGATTGCGTTTCGTAGACCAGGTCAGCCGTGTACTGGACGATGGCGTGGGTAAACTCGTGGCCCATGATGTCCAGCACGTAAGCGTCGTCTTTGTTGGTGATGTAATCGTCCTTGTCGCCGAAGACCAGCACTTGCCCGTTCCAGTACGAGTTGCCGAGTTCGGGCGAGTGGACGATGAGGTAGATCGGGCCGCCGTTGTCGTCGTAAGAGTCGCGGCCAAAGGTGTTCTTCCAGTAGTCGTAGACGAGGCCGGCATTTTGATATACGGCTTTCCCTGCAGGGTCACGCGGCACGGTGCCCTCGGCGGCCAAAAATCTGCCGGGCAGATTTTCTTTGAGTTGGGCATCGTACACTTCGCGGTATTTGTCGCTGGCGGTGAGCGGCGACTCGTGCACGATGCCGCCGTTGACGGCGTCCACGAAGTAGGCGGCGTTGCCGCCGGGCAGGACGGTGTTGATCTTGACTTGCCACGTCAGATGCGCCTGCCCGTCGTCGCCCACGTAAATCATCAGACGGCTTGGAGCATAAAGAGTCGGGCTGTCGCCGTAGGCGGCGGCCAGGGCTTGCGACTCGGCTTCTCCAACAGTGACGGCTGGAACGGTGGAGAGAGTCAGATCGGGTTGGAAGTCGCCGTTGATTCCCAACACCTGAGTCTCGCTCAGGTGCACCAACATCACCCGACTCCAGACGGGGATGCCGTCTCTCACCTGTTGCAGGCGGACGTGCGTCTGGCCGATCTTGTCGGTTTCGATGCGGACAAGTTCAAATTCGGCGTTAGCGTTTTGGATGCCGAACAGGTCGTGGTAGAAGTTGAGGACGTTGCGGGCGGCCAGTTCAGGGTCGGCCTGCTCGGCTTGCGAGAGGGTGTAGGGCAGGGGGCCGTCGAGCCAGTCGGGGGTGTTGGTGGACTCGTTCCACTTGACGGTTGTGTTTGGCGGCGGCTCGGCTCGGCGGCGGGTTTGCCCGTCGGGCCGCAAGAAGGGCGCGGCCAGGAGGAGGCCGACGAGCAGGCCGCTGATCAGAAGGGCATAAGGGCGGAAGGGTTTGGGCATACGACCTCTGACTCTGGAGTTTCAATCAGGAACAACGGATCGAGCGAATTTGACGGATTCGATCCGCGTAATTCTCCGAATCGGTTGTTCTTAACTGGTTTGTGAAGTGCTGACTATTGTAGCCTGATTTTGTTTTGTGCCAACTGGCAAGACTGCCTTGTAGCGCGACGCGAAGCGGCCAAATCGCGCCACAAAGTTAGTTGAACAGGCTATCTCTCGCCGAGTTCTCTGTCGAAAAATTCAATTATCCGTTCCATAAACAACGTGTCGCCGTCGCCAAAAAAGGTGTGCGGCTGGCCGGGGTAGGTGAAGCACTCAACCGGCTTGCCCAGCGCTTGAAGTTGATTGCAAAGGTCAAGCGACCACTCCAGCGGCACTGTGTCGTCGGCCTCACCGTGATGAATGCTGACCGCCGCCGTGACTCGATCCAGAAAGAAGATGGGCGAGATGTTGGCCAAGGCTTCGGCAGGCACGCTCAGTTCTTCGAGGCCGCGCGCGCCGTTCGAGAAGACGTTATAAATGCGCTCGAAGTTTTTCTGGTCGTCGCCGCTCATCGCGCCGTAAAGCACTGCCGCTTTCACCTCCGGACTGACGGCCAGCACGCGGGTGGTGATGCCGCCGCCCATGCTGTGGCCCCACAGGCCAACCAACTCCGGGTTGGCCGCCTCCAGCGGCCCCGGCTGGCCGCCCTGCGCCTTCACCAGCGCGATCAAGTTTAGCACGTCAATGGCAAAGCCGACTCTAAGGCGCCGCCGAAAAATAACTTTTCCATTTGGTAGAATGCCAGGAAGATGGTCAATGCAGGCAATGCGTAAACAGGGCCAGTCTTCCGGCGGAGCGAATGAAAAGCAAGGACAAACGAAATGTT
>Ga0247727_10002723_pt1 | contig 39938 bp, 34 predicted proteins | sample WisWelCaveWW1625_FD_202498 | JGI IMG/M metagenome (GOLD analysis project Ga0247727, IMG submission 202498) | Biofilm microbial communities from Wishing Well Cave, Virginia, United States - WW16-25 | ecosystem: Environmental > Aquatic > Deep subsurface > Groundwater > Cave microbial mat | place... | reverse complement strand
GCGAGAGGTCATTTCTCTCAAATCGGTCGCCCATCCGCGGACAACAGCTCAAACACCAATTTTGTCAGCAGCCTGCTAAACAACCCTGCGAGGAGCTGCGACTTTCCCTGAGCGTGCCCCTCGGCACGAAGTCGTGCGAATTTTCCCTCAGCGTGCACGGAGGGGGTGCCCGCGGCGACGACATAAACACTTCTTGGAGGAGACGCGGGCACCCCCTCCGTGCACATCGGGAGCGCCAGAATTTGTTGGATCGAAGCTCGTTCCGGAAAGCCTGGGCTAAGCGGGCTACACTGAGCACCTCATTCCGGAAAAAAGACGGACGTTGGGCGTACAAGCGCCCGCGCCGAGACCGACGGGGGGTACGGAGATCCATGCAGCGCCAAACGTTTCGTTTCATCCTGACTTTTGCGGCGGGCGCCGCAGCGGTCGTTTGCTTGTTCGCCGCGGGCCAGGCGCGCCAAGTGTCCGCGGCGCGCTACGAGGATTTGAACCTCTTCACGAGTGTGCTCAACCTCGTGCGCAACAACTATGTGGAGCCCGTTGATGAGAATCGGCTGATCCAGGGGGCAATCGAGGGCATGCTCGCCCAGCTCGATCCCCATTCGTCCTTTCTGACTCCTGATATCTACAAAGAAATGCAGATTGATACCAAGGGCGAATTCGCCGGCTTGGGTATCGAGATCGCCAAGCGGGAGGACGGTTACATCGAGGTGATCGCTCCGATCGAAGGCACGCCCGCGGACCGCGCGGGCCTCAAGGCCCATGATCAGATCGTCGAGATTTGCCCCACCGAAACACCCGCGGATTGGAAACAGGCCTGCCGCAACACCAAGGCCATGAGTTTGATCGAGGCCGTGCAGCTCATGCGCGGGAAGCGCAAGACAAAAATCACGATTCAAATCTTGCGCGAGGGTTTCGAACAACCGCGGCCCTTCACGCTTGAGCGGGACATGATCAAGGTGGTCTCTACGGAGGGGCGCCTGCTCGAACCGGGTTACGCCTACGCGCGCCTGCGCGCTTTTCAAGAGAACACGTCCAAGGATCTACAGCGCCTGCTGGAAAAATTGGCGAAGCAGACAGGCGGCCGCCTGCAGGGTCTGGTGCTCGATCTGCGGGATAATCCGGGGGGGTTGTTGGATCAGGCGATTCAGGTGGCGGATATCTGGGTTCGCGACGGCCTCATCGTGTACACCAAGGGCCGCGCGGAGAGTCAGCAGCAGGAGTTCCGGGCCAATGAGAGTAGCACCGAGGATCGCTATCCCTTGGTGGTGCTCGTCAACAGCGGCACGGCGAGCGCTTCGGAGATCGTCGCGGGAGCTCTCCAGGACCACCGGCGCGCGCTGGTGCTCGGAACCGAAACCTTCGGCAAAGGTTCCGTTCAGACTATTGTTCCGCTGGATGGCGGCGCCGGACTGCGGCTCACGACGGCGCTCTACTACACGCCCGGTGGTCGCTCGATCCAAGAGGTGGGTATCGTTCCCGACATGGTCGTGAGTCAGGTGGAGCCGGCGACCGCAGCCGACGCCGCGTTGCCTTCCCGTATCCGTGAGCGCGATCTCGAGCGCCACTTCACTCAGGAGGAGGCGAATCCCTCCGCCGCGTCTGGGTCGGGCGACGGTGGGGCGGAGGCGAAAAAGGCAGATTTCCAACTGGCGCGGGCGTTAGAGGTGCTGAAGAGTTGGAGTTATTTCGAGCACCTACAGGGCGGTCGTCCCACGCCGGCGTCACAGTAAGCCCGATCCATTCATGGAGAATCCGGGCTAGCCCGGATTATTCATGAAGCGTCATAGCGAGACTGCGGAGATGCCCGAAATGGTGAACGATTTCAGCGTTTGGCACCGGAGGCGTACTAGACAGTACGTCGAGGAGCCAAACGCTGAAATCGCTCGCCAGGTCGGGCAGATACGCAGTCGCAGTAGGCGCTTCATGAATAATTCGGGCTAGGGGCTGTCTTGGACCTGCGTGCATACCAAAAGGAGCGGGCGGTTCTGGTGGATCGCTATCTTGACGCGTCCTTGCCCCGCGCCGAAGAACCACCGGGTGAACTGCACGCGGCGATGCGCCACATGCTGTTTCCCGGCGGGAAACGCCTGCGCCCCGTCCTGGCCTGTGCAGCGGCGGAGGCCGCGGGTGCAGCGGCGGAGGTAGCCTTGCCCATCGCCGGAGCGGTGGAGCTCGTGCATACCTATTCGCTGATCCATGATGATCTTCCCTGCATGGATGACGACGCCCTCCGGCGCGGCCGCCCGACGGTGCACGTGGTTTACGGCGAGGCGCTCGCTGTTTTGTCCGGTGATGCGCTGCTCGCGGCTGCTTTTGAGTTGTTGGCCCGAGCGGCGACGCAAGGCGCTTTGCAGGCGCTGGCCGAGTTGGCGGCGGCGGCAGGTTCCAAGGCCCTCGTCGGGGGGCAGGCGGCCGACCTCGCCTGCGTTTCTGAAGCCATCTCTGCCGCGGGTGTTGAGGAAGTGCACCGGCGCAAGACCGCCGCTCTTTTCCGCGCTGCCGCCGTCGGGGGCGGCTACCTCGCGGGTGCCGATGAAGAGACCCTCAAACGGTTGCGGCGTTACGGCGAGGCCGTGGGCCTCGGCTTTCAAATCGCCGATGATCTCGAGGACGGTGACGCCGGCTGCTCCTTGCCTCGTGCTATTGGAGAAGCGCCGGCCCGCCAGCGGGCGGAGGAATTCTTGGAAGTGGCACTGCGCGAGCTCGACGAATTCGGGGAGAGGGCGGAACCTCTGCGCGAATTAGCCCGCTATGCCATCCGGAGGCAGTTGTGAGTCAACGGCCCTGGCTCGACCGCATTGCAGCGCCCGCGGATCTGCGAAGTGTTCCCCGCGATCGTCTTACTGAGGTGGCCGCCGAGCTGCGCGCGGAAATTATCGAGCGGGTTTCGCGCACGGGAGGTCATCTGGCTTCGAGTCTTGGGGCGGTGGAGCTCATCACCGTCCTCCACTACGTCTTCGACACGCCGCATGACCGCTTGGTCTTCGACGTCGGTCACCAGGCTTATCCCCACAAACTTTTGACCGGACGCCGCGACGCCTTCGACCACATCGGGCAGGAGGGCGGCGTCGGCAAATTTCTGCGCCGCAGCGAGTCGCCTTACGATCACTTCGGCGCTGGCCACGCGGGTACCTCGATCTCTGCGGCACTCGGCATCGCGCGGGCCTTCGAGCATCAAGGGCGGCCGGGCTGTGTAATCGCCCTGATCGGCGACGGCGGTATGACGGCGGGCATGGCCTTCGAAGCGCTGAACCACGCTGGCGATCTCAAGCAAAAGAATTTGGTGGTGGTGCTCAACGACAACGAGATGTCGATTTCGCCGAACGTCGGCGCGCTCTCGTCCTATCTTTCCCGCAAACTTTCCGCGCCGATGGTGCGGCGTATGAAAGGCTGGGCCAAGGATTTTCTGGGCTCCTTGCCCGGCGACATGCTGCATTGGGCCCAGAAGGCCGAGGAATCTCTCAAGGTTTTCTTTTCGCCCGGTCTGCTCTTCGAGGCGTTGAACTTCAAGTACGTGGGACCGATTCAAGGCCACCGCATCGACATTTTGCTCGAGACTTTCGAGAACGTGAAGCGGATGCTCCTGGCCGGCGCTGGACCGGTCCTCGTACACGCGCTGACGGCCAAGGGCTACGGCTACGACCCAGCCCAGCGCGATCCGCTGACCTATCACGGTGTCTCGGCCTTCGAGGTCGAATCCGGCAAGCTGGCGCCGGCAAAACCTGGTCCGCCGTCCTACACGCGCGTGTTCTCCGATGCGCTGATTCGGTTGGCGGAAGCAGACGAGCGCATCGTCGCGATCACGGCGGCGATGCCCGGCGGTACAGGCCTCGATCGCTTCGCGCGCCGCTTTCCTCAGCGCTTTTACGATGTCGGGATCGCGGAACAACACGCGGTGACCTTCGCGGCGGGCCTCGCCAGCGAGGGCATGAAACCGGTGGCGGCGATCTATTCGACTTTTTTGCAGCGCGCCTACGATCAAGTGGTGCATGACGTGTGTGTACAGAACTTAGACGTGACGCTGGCCCTGGACCGAGCGGGCTTGGTCGGAGCCGACGGCGCCACGCACCAGGGCTTTTACGACATCGCTTATCTGCGCACGCTGCCCAACTTGATCGTGATGGCGCCGAAAGACGAGAACGAGCTCCAGCACCTGCTGCGCACGGCGATCGAATATCCCGGACCGGCGGCTGTGCGCTACCCGCGCGATGCAGGCTGCGGCGTTCCGCTCGATCCTGAGATCAAGGCGATTCCAGTAGGTGAAGCCGAGCTGCTGCGCGATGGAGACGACGTGCTCCTGGTGGCCCTGGGCAATCGGGTGCACCCCGCCCTGGAAGCCGCGGCGGAGTTGGCCGCCGAGGGAATCGCCGCGGCTGTATTGAACGCGCGCTTCGCCAAACCTCTCGACGCTCAGCGCATCGTGTCTTGGGCCGAGCGTTGCCGCTGTGTAGTGGCGGTGGAAGAACACAGTGGCAGGGCCGGTTTCGGCGGCGCCGTGTTGGAGCTCTTCGCCGAGCGCGGTGTCCGCACGCCTGTGCGCTGTCTAGCGATTCCCGATCGCGTGATCGAGCACGGGTCTTCGGAAGCCCAGCGGACCCGCTTGGGACTCGATACTGCCGGCATCGTTCGCGCCGCGCGGGACCTGTTCGTCAGCGGAGGCAAGCGCTGAAAGGCAGGCGTCTGGACGAGCACCTCACCGAGTTGGGTTTGGCGGCCTCCCGCACCCAGGCCCAGGCGTTGATTCGGACGGGACGCGTGCTCGTCGACGACATTCCGGTGGAGAAGCCGGGCACGCGCGTGCGTGAGGCAGCGGAGGTGCGCCTGCGCGGCGAAGTGCCGCGCTTTGTTTCGCGCGGAGGCGACAAACTCGCCGGTGCTCTGCACGATCTCTCCATCGATGTGCGCGGATGCTATTGCCTCGACATCGGGGCCTCGACGGGCGGTTTCACGGACTGTCTGTTGCAAGCGGGTGCGCAATCCGTGGTGGCGATCGACGTGGGTTACGGTCAACTGCATCTGCGCCTGCGCGCCGATCCTCGCGTGCACGTGCTTGAGCGCACCCACGTACGGGATCTGCGGCGTGAAGATCTAACCCACCCTGGTGAGGAATGCGGGTTAGCGGTGCCGATCGACTGGGTGACGATCGATGTCTCGTTCATTTCACTGCGGCGTGTTTTACCACGCGTTGTCGAGTTGGTACCTGCGGCGCAAGTGCTCGCTCTGGTGAAGCCTCAGTTCGAGGTGGGCAAAGAGCGCGTGGGTCGGGGCGGAGTAGTGCGCGACGAGGCCGACCGCGCGGCCGCCGTGGCGGCCGTCGCCGCGTGTGCGGATGAGCTTGGATACACCGTCATGAGTCAGGCTGAGAGCCGTCTGCCGGGACCCAAGGGCAACCGCGAGGTATTCCTTCATCTGTGCCCTTTGCGGCGCGCTCTGGTGCCGTAAATCTCTTCAATCCAATGATTTTATTCGCCTTTCTTGCGATCTTCGCTACGTTTCCACTTGGTTTTATCCAGGAGGTGAGCGTGGCACTGCTTGAAGTTACGGAAAGCGCGGCCGATCGCATCAAACAATTGCTCGAGCGGGAAGGCAAGGCGGGTGCAACTCACGCTCTGCGCGTGCGCGTGATCGGCGGGGGTTGCTCGGGTTTGCAATACCAGCTTGGCTTCGATGATCAGATTCACGAGGACGATACGGTGCTCTCGACGGGCGGCGTGCGGGTGGTCGTGGATGAGAAGAGCGCTCTCTACCTGAGCGGCACGACGCTCGACTTCGCCGATTCTTTGATGGAGACCGGCTTCAAGATGAAAAACCCCAACGCCAAAACCACCTGCGGCTGCGGGGAATCCTTCGGGGCTTAGCCCGCGTTTCTCACCAAGCCGCGTCGCGAGGTCGCGCAGATTCGCGGGATGGCGCGCGATCTCGAGCGAGGGAAGCGGAGGCGTAGCCGACGCTACGCCGAGATCCCGCAGGGAGAGATCGCGTGCAAGACTGCGGAGATGCGCGGCCGCAGCAGCGGCTTGGTGAGAAACGCGGGCTAGTTACGCGCCGTTCTATCTACCTCGACCACCACGCTACGACGCCCGTTGACGAACGCGTGCTCGCGGCCATGCAGCCTTTCTTCGCGCGGGATTTCGGCAATGCGGCCAGCCGCACGCACGTCTTTGGTTGGCGGGCGGCGGCGGCGGTGGAGGCGGCGCGCGAGCAAGTGGCGGCGGCCGTCGGTGCGCCGCGCGCCCGCGATATCGTGTTCACGAGCGGCGCTACCGAGAGCAACAACCTGGCGATTCTGGGCGCACTTCGCTCGCGCCGCCGCGGTGATCGCGTCGTCACCGTGGCGACGGAACATCGCGCCGTCCTCGATCCCTGCCGCGCTCTCACGGCCGAGGGCTTCTCCATCGAAGTGTTGCCCGTGGCTTCCGACGGGCTCATCGATCCGGACGCCGTGCGCCGTGCCCTCACACCGCAGACCGCCCTGGTCTCCGTGATGGCTGCCAACAACGAGATCGGCGTGCTGCAGCCGCTCGCCGAGATCGGCGCGCTGTGCCGTGAGCGCGGGGTTTGGTTTCACAGCGACGCCGCCCAGGCGGTGGGCAAAATTCCGCTCGACGTGGAAACGCTGCACATCGACCTTTTGTCCTTGACGGCCCACAAACTCTACGGGCCGAAGGGGGTGGGCGCCCTCTACGTGCGTTCCCGCGCGCCGCGTGTGCAGCTCACGCCGCTTTTCTACGGGGGTGGCCACGAAAGAGGGTTGCGCTCCGGAACCCTGCCGGTTCCGCTCATCGTCGGTTTCGGATGCGCCGTCGAAATAGCCGCGGCGGAGAGAGAGCGAGAAGCGGTGCGACTGTCCCAACTCCGCGACCGTTTGTCCCAAACCCTGGACCGCGAGCTGCCGGAAGTGCACTTGAACGGCCACGCAGAGTCGCGCCTGCCGGGGAATCTCAATTTGTCGTTCGATGGCGTGAAAGCCGACGCGATCCTGGCGGAACTGCCCCACCTGGCGCTCTCGGCGGGTTCGGCCTGCACCTCAGCCTCTGCCGAGCCCAGCCATGTCCTCGCTGCCCTCGGTCTCTCCCCAGAACGCAGAGAATCGGCACTCCGCATCGGACTGGGGCGGTCGAACACGCTGGAAGAGATCGATCTCGCCGCCGCGGAGCTCGTACGAGTTGTTCGCGCCCTGCGCGGTCACAGTTAGCCCATAGCCCACCGGTTTCTCTATAAGGCGCTGCTGCGATCGCGCGCCACCTCGCGAATTTGTACGGCCTCGCGATGCGCCTTGGTGAGCAAGGCGGGCTAAGCTGGTCGACTTTCAGGGGCGCGGAGGCGGCGTTGTGGCGGAACCGAAGAATTCGAACATCACCTGGCACGCTGGTCACGTGGTGCGGGCCCAGCGCGAGCAGTTGCTGGGTCAGCGCGGCGTGGTCGTTTGGCTCACTGGGCTATCGGGGTCGGGGAAGTCAACGATCGCCGTGGGGGTGGAGAGCAAGCTGGTCGAGCGGGGACGCTTGGCCTACGTGTTGGATGGGGACAACATCCGCCACGGTCTGAACCGAAACCTCGGTTTTTCTCCGGAAGACCGCACGGAGAATATCCGCCGCATCGGCGAAGTCGCGAAGCTCTTCGCCGACGCAGGGCTGATTGTTCTCACTTCCTTCATCTCGCCTTACCGCAGCGACCGCGACGCCGTGCGGGCCTTGTTGGAGAAGGGTGATTTTCTCGAAGTCTACGTGTACGCGAGCCTCGAGACCTGCGAGCAGCGCGACGTGAAGGGTCTCTACCGGCGTGCCCGGGCGGGGGAAATTCCGGAGTTCACGGGAATCTCGGCACCTTACGAGCCGCCGGAGGAGCCCGAGTTGGTTCTGGACACCAATCGCCACAGCGCGGATGAGAGCGTTGCGGGACTGGTCTCGTTTTTGGAGGCGAACGGCTATCTTAAAATGCGGAACTGATTTCTGTCGCGCGAGGTGCGATTGGATATCCAGGGCAGGGGAAAGTGGCTCAGCCCCTCCGTAGACCGGGCCGATACAGAGAATGCAATGACTAGGAATATTTTCACCAGCGGGATGCGTGGTGGCGTCGCGGCGACGTGGGTTTTATGGCTCAGTGGCTGTGCCGCGCTTTCCCTGCCGTTTCCCGTTGAAAAGCAAGCAAATGCTCCGCCGGAGGCGGCTCGCACTTCGCCCGAACTTCATTTTCTGCTGGCGCGCGACCTCGAACTCGAGGGTCGCTTCACGGAGGCTTTCGAACACTACGCGCTCGCTGCCGCCCAGGACCCCGATTCTGCCTATCTCCATCTCAAGGTCGCCGAACTTGCCGCGCGCCAGGGACGTTTTGAGGAAGCGCTTTCTCATGCCCAAAAGGCGGTGGAGTTGGAGCCGGAGGACGTGCGGGCGCGGGTGTTCCTCGGCACGCTCTACCGGCTTCGCAAAGAGCCGGAGGCCGCGGAAGCCGTCCTGCGCGGTGCAGCCGGCGAGCCACTGGGTCCCGACGCGGCGCTGCTTCTCTACAGCATCTACCTGGACGCCGAACGTTTCGACGAGGCCCTAGCCGTAGGGCAGTGGTTGATCAAAGAGGACGCGGCGGCGTTGCGCGGCTACTTCGCTGTGGCGGGTGTCTACGAGCGCCAAGAACGCTTCGCGGAGGTGGAGCGGGTCCTACGCGAAGCCCTGGCCCAGGATCCCGGCAGCCTCGCTGTCTTCGGTGCGCTCGCGCGCCTGCGCCGGGAACAGGGGAACCGCGAGGGCGAGATCGCGGTCTACCAAGAAATTCTGGAAATTCATCCCAACCATCACGCGACGCTGGTAGCGCTGGCCGACGCACAGCTCGGACTCGAGCGTATCGATGCAGCACTGGCGACGCTGCACACGATCGAGAAGCACTATCCAGCCGATGTGCGCTCGAGCATCCGCTTGGGCCTGTTGTACTTCGAGGCGGAGCGCTACGACGAAGCGATCCGGCGCTTCGAGAGTGCTTACCGCAGCCATCCGGAGCGCTATGAGCTCGCCTACTTCCTGGGGCTGGTCCGCCAGCGCTCGGGCGATGAGAAAGGGGCGCTCGCGACCTACGCGGACATTCCAGAAAAGCACGAGCGCTACGCGGCGGGGCGCACGCAGGCCGCCGCAGTCTTCGAGCGCCGCGGCGACTACGGGCGGGCGATCGCCGAGGTGGAGCGGGCGCGTGAGCGCCAGCCGCACCGCTCTCTCGATCTTTACCTCGCGAGTTTGCGCGCCAAGTCCGGCGATTTCGACGAGGCCGTGGAGTTTTTAAAGCAACTGCTCGAGAAGAATCCCGATGACGCCGAACTGCTCTACAACCTGGGCGTTCTGTACGGAGAGCGACGCCACTACGAGGAAGCTATTCGCTACATGCAGTCGGCATTGGCCAAGGATCCCGATCACGCCAGTGCGATGAATTACATCGGCTATACCTGGGCCGATCAGGGGCGCAATCTCGAGGAGGCGGAGGCACTGATCAAGCGGGCGCTCGAGTTGCGCCCGGACGACGGCTACATCACCGACAGTCTCGGCTGGGTGTACTACATGCGCGCGCGTCCACTGTTCGAGGCCGGACGTCGCGATGACGGCGTGCAGTGGCTCCAGCGGGCGCTGGAAAAACTGGAACAGGCGGCAGCTCTCACCGGCGGCGATCCGGTGGTCACGGAGCACATCGGCGACGTGTACCTCCTACTCGACCAAAAACAGCAAGCCTTGGAAAAATACGAAGAGGCGCTGATGCTGGAGCCGCGGGAAAACGAACAACCCAACCTGTGGAAAAAATTGGAGCAGCTCCGACGCGAGCTCGGCAAACAGGGATCGCCTTGAGACGAGCAGCGCCGCTAGCGGCGCTGCTCGGGTTCTTCGCCTGTCGCACCTGGCCGCCTGAAGTGGTGCTCCCACTGCCTGCGGACGATCCGACGGCGCGCGCGCGTGTGGAGCAACTCGCCGAGCAGGCCCAAACGCGTCACTCACTGCGGGCACGCGTCAAGCTGGCACTGGATCACGCGGATGGTTCGCTGCGCGTCGAACAGCGCGTGGCTGCTCTGCGGCCGGCCAAACTGCGCATCGAAGTCCTGGGTTTTCTCGGCCAAACGGAGGCCGTGTTGGTCACGGATGGTGTGGAGTTTGCGTTCTTCCGCGCCCGGGATCGCGCACTCACCCGAGGCGAAGTCTATCCTCGACTGCTATACGACCTCGCCCACATCCCACTTACGCCCGCGGGTGCCGTTCAAGTCTTGCTCGGTGCGGTCGCTCCCGCTCCAGAGCTGCACGTCGCGGCGGCGGCGCGCCTGGGGGAGGATCAAGTGCGGGTCGATCTCGCGGACGCGGCGGGTGCGTTGCGGCAGCGCTTCGAGTTCGCCCACGGTGGATTACTGCGGCGCGCGCAGATCTTTGCGTCGGAGGATGCGCTCGCGTGGGAGGCGATCTTTGCTGCCTACGAGCGCGTGGAGCCGGAGGGGTTCTTCGCGCACACCATCGAAGTCCACTTTTCCGAGTCGCAATCCAACGCGGTGCTTTCCTTGAAAGCCGTGGAGCTGAATCCCGAACTGCCAGAAGATCTCTTTTCGCTGCACCTGCAGCCGGCGCGACAGAGCACACCGCCGGTGGGGGCGCCGCTCCAGCGCTAACCCACGCATGCGAGCGAGTGGAATGTCACGCTTGCTATCACTAGCCCGGATTATTCATGAAGCGCCGCACAGTTGACTGTTCACAGCGAGCGAGGCAGCGTAAGGAATAGGGGGAGATCGGATGCGCACGAAGCGCCTGCTCATCGCTGCGCCACTCGTTCTGATCGCCTTCCTGCTCCAGTCCTACGCTTGGGTTCCCAGCTACGAGCGCCAGACGCGCGGCAATCCGGAGCGCTTGCGCACGTTCATCGCCGGCCGCATCGGCGACGCGAAGATTCTGAACCCAGCGCTCAACGCCGACGCCGCGAGTTCGGAGGTGGTGAGTTACGTCTTCGAAGGGTTGCTCGATCTCGACGAGAAGCTGGAACTGCGCGGCGCATTGGCGACGTCTTGGGAAGTGAGCGAGGTCGCCTATCTGCTCGTGCGCCCCGAGCGGCGTTTTCCCGACGGCGCACCCGTGACGGCGGAGAGGTTGCTCGAGCGCATCCGCGCGGCCTTGGGTGAAAAGGAGCTCGGCGATCTCGCCGGTAGCGTGGTGGCTCTGCGGCGCCTGCCGCCCGAGCGGCGCGAGGAGAAGCTCGCGCTTCCGCCGCCCGCCGGCAGCGAGCCGGCTGCAGCGCGGGAGATCGCCGTCGCGATCGAGGTGCCGGAGCGCATCGTCTTTGAGCTGCGCGCCGTGGTGCCCGAGCTGGACGAGCGCCTGGCGGCCGTGGTGGGCCGCGATTACGCGCGGGATTTCCCGTACGCTCGCCACATCCACATTTCCGAGTCCGACGCAGAAGAGGCGCCGCGCGCTCAAGTTTCTGAGCCCGCTTCTGAGTCTGGTTCTGAGCCCGGCGCCGACGCGGCGCTGCGTAATCAGTTCGCGCAATTACTCCCCGTCATCGAGCACAATCCCGTGCTGTTGTTCCACCTGCGGCACGGTGCGCGTTTTCACGACGGACACGAGTTCGGTGCGGGCGACGTGGCGTTCACGGTGCGCGCGATCCTGGACCCGCGGAATTTGTCCCCGCGGACGTCGGATTTTGAACCCATCAAGGCGGTGGAAGTGGTGGACCGCCACACGGTGCGCGTTGTTTACAAGCGTCTGTTTTCGCCGGCGATCTACTCCTGGACCTACATGGGTATTTTGCCGGAGCATCTCCTCGACGAGGCGGCTATGGCGCGCGAGATGGAGCGGCGCGGTCTCTCACCCGAGGCGCGCGCCAATTTCGGCGTGCGCGACAGCGAGTTCAACCGCGCGCCCATCGGCACCGGGCGCTTTCGCTTTGTCGAATGGCAGAGCGATGAGTTCCTTCGCCTGGAGCGCTTCGCAGAGCACTGGGACCGACCGGCGGAATTCCACGACGTCTTCCTGCGCGTGATTCCGGACATGTTGACCCAGGAGGTCGAGTTCCGGAGCGGCGCCATCGACGAGTACAGCGCGCTGCCGCACCAGGCGGCTCGTTACCGCGACGACGATCGCTACACCATTCTCTCGACGGTGGGCGGGGGTTACAGCTACATCGGTTACAACCACCGGCGGCCGCCCTTCGACGACCCGCGCGTGCGCCGCGCCCTGGGTATGGCGATCAACGTCGAGGAGATCATCGACTACATCCTGTTCGGCGAAGGGGAGCAGGTGAGCGGTCCGTATCCCATCAACACCGTGTGGTACGACCGCGGCGTCGAACCGCTGCCCTACGATCCCGCGGGCGCGCTGCGCATCCTGAACGAGTTGGGATGGCGGCGGAACGCGGCGGGTTGGCTCGAGAAGGACGGTCGTATCTTCGAGTTCAATTTGATCACGAACAACGGCAACCCGATCCGCAAGAACATCCTGACCATCGCTCAGAACGCCTGGAAAAAGATTGGAATTAAGTGCAATACACAGCTCTTCGAATGGGCGGTTTTTCTAGAGGACTTCGTCAACCCGGGCAAGTTCGACGCGGTGGTGTTGGGTTGGAGCATGGGGATTGACCCCGATCTCTATCAGATCTGGCACTCGAGCCAGAACCATCCCTATCAGCTCAATTTTATCGGCTACCGCAATCCCGAGGTGGATCGCTTGATCGAGCGTATTCGGGAGGAGTACGTCCCGGAACAGCAGAAACAACTGGCGTACCGGTTGCACCACCTGATCGCAGAGGAGCAACCCTACACGTTTCTGTTCACCGGTCGAGGGACGACCGTGCTCGACAAAAAGATCGTAGTCGTGGAGCGCGCGCCCGACGGCAGTGAGCGTTACCGCGAGCCCTACGTGACCGAGCGCGGCACCGTCGGCGACTACCGCCACAAACTGCGCAAGCTGGAATCCGCGCCGCGTTTTTCGCCGGAGGAGAGGTAGCGCTGTGGGTGCCTTTCTCGTGCGCAGCTTTTTCCAACGCGTGTTGTTGCTCTTCGTGGTGTCCGTGCTCGCGCATTCGGTAATCCATTTGGCGCCGGGGGAGCCGAGCGAAGTGGATCCGATGAATCCCCGCATGAAGCCGGAAGACATCGCCCGCATCCGCGCTGCCTTTCATCTCGATGACCCGCTCTATCTCCAATACGCGTACTGGATGCGAGATCTGGTCACCGGCGAACTCAAGTCGTTCAAGGACAGTCAACCGGTGTTGCCCAAGCTGTGGGGCCGGTTTCTGAACTCGCTGCCGCTCTTTTTGACGACGACGCTCGTCGTCTGGTGCCTGTCGTTTCCGACGGGCATTCGGGCCGCTGTGCGACGCGGTTCCGTCTTTGACCGCAGCACCACTTTTTTGGCCTACGCCCTGATCTCCATTCCGGGGTTCTTTCTGTCCTATCTAATGATCTTGTGGGTGGTGAATACCTTCCACGTGCCGGTGATCGGCATGCGCACCTTCGGCATGGAGGGGGCGCGGGGTTGGTTTCGGAGCATGGATACCGTATGGCACCTGGTGATTCCTTCTCTCATGGCGGCACTAGGAGGCGTCGCTGCGCTCTCGCGCTACGTGCGTTCGCAAATGCTGGAAGTGATCGGGCAGGACTACGTGCGCACGGCGCGCGCCAAGGGAGCCGATGAGGACACGGTCGTTTATCACCACGCGTTGCGCAACGCCTTGCTGCCCTTTGTCACCATGTTTGGTTTCTTGCTCCCGGGCCTGATCGGCGGTTCGGTGATCTTCGAGCAGATCTTCGCCTGGCCCGGTTTGGGCCGCCTCGGTTATGAAGCCATCCTGGCGCGCGATTTCCCCGTGATTCTGACGCTCAACTTCATCGCGGCGGTGCTGACGCTCGCGGGGACTCTGCTTTCCGACATTTTGTACGCGGTTGTCGACCCGCGCATTCGCTACGGGGGATCATGACGACCGACCTCGCTAGCGCGGTCCGCCGAGAGAAACGATGACGACTCCCGGCAGTGTTGTGTTGTCTGCGGTGTGTCAGGTGGCGTGGTCCGCCGAGAAGGAACAATGACGACCGACCCCGCCAGCGCCGTGTTGTCCGCGGAGGCGGCAGCGCCCGTCATCAGTGAGTCGCTGCGCGCCGAGGTCTGGCGCAGTTTCCGCCGCGACCGCTTGGCGTTCGCCGGTCTGAGCGTGCTCGTATTGTTGTTCTTGGCCGCGCTGTTGGGCAAGGCGTTGACCGAGTGGTGGGTGGTCTTCGATCCCGAGGTCGTGCGCCTGCCCGACAAGTTTTTGCCGCCTCTTTCGCGCGCTTCGGGAGAACTGGTCCCGCGCGCGGACCGGCCCTGGCTCGGGATTTATCTGCTCGGCAGCGACGAACTTGGGCGCGACGTCTTCGCGCGTATGTTGCAGGGGGCGAGTGTCTCGCTTTCCATCGGCTTTGTGTCGGTGGGCATCGCTGTCGTGATCGGTATCGCGCTGGGCGGGCTCTCGGGCTTCTACGGCGGCTTGAAGTTCGGCTTCGCCAGCGTCGACACGCTCATCATGCGCTTCACCGACGTCATGCTGTGCTTTCCAACCTTCTTTCTGATTCTGACCGTCGTGGCGCTGTTGCCGCCCAGTATTTACAACATCATGATCGTGATCGGTGCGACGAGTTGGATGGGCACGGCACGCTTTGTGCGCGCCGAATTCCTGGCGCTGCGCGAGCGGGATTTCGTGGTGGCCGCCGAGGCCTTAGGCCTGCCCGAACGCCGCATCATCTTCCGCCACATGGTGCCGAACGCCGTCGCGCCGGTTTTGGTTTCGGCCACTATCGGTGTGGCGACGGCGATTCTCACGGAATCTGCGCTGTCTTTCCTCGGTTTCGGCGTCCCGCCGCCCTACGCCACCTGGGGCAACATTCTTTCCGATGGCAAAGGTTTTATTTTCGATGCGCCGTGGCTCTTCTTTGTGCCCGGTATCGCGATCTTTGCCGTTGTTTTGGCCTTCAACTTGGTTGGAGAGGGGTTGCGCGAAGCGTTGAACCCCCGCCTGCGGAGGCCCTGAGGCATGTCCCGACTGCTTGATGTCCGCGGGCTCAGCGTCTGTTTCGATACCGAGCTCGGTCGCATCCCCGCAGTGCGCGGAGTCGATTTTTCGCTGGACTCCGGAGAGACCCTTGCGCTGGTCGGCGAATCCGGCTGCGGCAAGACCGTGACGGCGCTCGCGCTGTTGGGACTCTTGGATCCAGCGGGACGTATCGCGGAGGGTACCGTGCAGTTTCGCGGTCGTGATCTCGTGAAGTTGGCACCGGCAGAGTTGCGGCAGGTGCGGGGCCGCGAAATCGCCATGGTGTTTCAGGAGCCGATGACGTCGCTGAATCCCGTCTTTCGCATCGGCGACCAGATCGGCGAGGTGCTGCGTATCCATCGCGGCCAAACTCAGGAAGCCGCGCGCCGCGAGGCGATCGAACTCCTCGAGCGCGTCGGCATCCCCGCTCCCGAGCGACGGGTAGACGCCTATCCCCACGAACTCTCCGGCGGTATGAAACAGCGCGTGATGATCGCCATGGCCCTAGCCTGCCGTCCGGCGCTGCTGATTGCGGACGAACCCACGACTGCCCTCGACGTAACCATTCAGGCCCAGATTCTCGAATTGCTGCGTCGGCTCCAGAGCGAATTCGGTATGGCGATTTTGCTCATTACCCACAACCTCGGCGTGGTGGCGCACTACGCGCAGCGCGTGGCCGTCATGTACGCGGGCAAAATCGTCGAGCAGAGCGGAACGGCGGAGTTGTTCGCCCGCCCACTGCATCCCTACACGCGTGCGCTGCTGGCTGCGCTGCCCCGGCCGGATCGCAGCGGCGGACGTCTGCGAGCGATCGCGGGCAACGTGCCCTCTCCGCTCCATTATCCGCCGGGTTGTGCATTTTGGGAACGCTGCGCCGAGGTGTTGCCCCGTTGCGCCGGCGATTTGCCTCCGTTGGTCGCTGTCGAGGGGGATCACGCCGCGGCCTGTTGGCTCTATCCCTCCGTGGTCCGCGCGGGAGTGACAATGCGGTGAGTGACGACGGCGGACAGACGGCGCGCGCCTTCGTCGAAGTGCGCCACTTGTGCAAGCACTTTCCCGTGCGGGGCGGGTTCTTCTCGCGCGTCGCCGCTTGGGTGCGGGCGGTTGACGACGTGTCCTTCGAGATCGGCCGCCGTGAAGTCTTCGCCTTGGTCGGGGAATCGGGTTGCGGCAAGACGACCGTGGGGCGTACGCTGCTGCGCCTGCTTACGCCCAGCGCCGGCGAGGTTTTCTTTGACGGACAGCCGGTGTTCTCCCTCGACCGCAAGGCCCTGCGCGCCCTGCGCCGCCGCATGCAGGTCATCTTTCAGGATCCCTACAGCTCGCTCAACCCGCGCATGACGGTCGGCACGATCATCGGCGAACCGTTGCGCGTGCACGGCATCGCGCGCGGGGCCGAACTCGACGCACGCGTGGGTGAACTGCTCGAGCGCGTGGGACTCTCGGCGAGTTATCGGCGCCGCTATCCACACGAATTTTCCGGTGGTCAACGCCAACGCATCGGCATCGCGCGGGCGCTGGCGCTCGGCCCCGATTTCATCGTGTGCGACGAGGCGATCTCCGCCCTCGATGTCTCCATCCAGGCGCAGATTTTGAACTTGCTCCAGGATCTGCAGCGGGATCTCGGCCTCGCCTACCTGTTCATCACACATGACCTGAACGTCGTGCGCCACGTCGCCGACCACGTCGGCGTCATGTATCTGGGGCGCTTGGTGGAGACGGCCAGCGCCCAGGAATTGTTTCGCGAACCCCTGCATCCCTACACCCAGGCGCTTTTGGCGGCCAATCCCGTGCCCGATCCGGCGGTGCCGATGCGCGCGCAGGTGTTGGGCGGCGAAGTACCGTCTCCGCTTGCGCCTCCCTCCGGCTGTCACTTTCATCCGCGCTGTTCGCGGGCGCTGCCCCATTGTTGCACCGACGTGCCGCGCATGGTTCCGCGCGGAGAGCAGCGGCGGCTCACGGCCTGCCACCTATACCCAGAGAGCTAGCCCGCGCTTTCTCAGCGCTCCGCTGTTGTGGTCGCGCCTCTGTGCGGTTTTGCACAGTCAACCGAGGCCGGGAGATGCTTCCGTTGCTCCGCAAACGGAAGCATCTCCCGGCCAGGGCAACTGACCTGTGCAGCACGACCGCGAGACAAGTGGCCACAGCAGCGGAGCGCTGAGAAAGCGCGGGCTGGCTTGACACCTCCCCACCCCCGCGCGACTCTGCCGTGAACGGCACCGCCGCGCGCTCGGCCGCGCTGGAGAAAAAGCGCATGCGTTTGGAATACGGCTTCGAGCTTGCGAATGTCGAGATCCCTCGCTTTTCCGTTGAAGCGGTTGAGGGCATCGGCAAGGTGTTTACTCTGGCGACACTGGTTTTGAACGTGCTCGAGTCCAAAAACAGGGTCGAGCTGGTTTTCCATGGGCTCAACCCCGAGGATCCCGGACGCAAGATTGAGGCGTTCAAAGAAATTGTCGCGAGTTCCGCGGGTGGGGATGGGCTGAAATACGAGTTGGGCAGGGGGGGGCGGGTTCCGGGTTCTTCTTCCTATTATCAGTGGCTGGTGCTGAAGCGTTCTTAGCCCGCCTTTCTCACCGGGCGCCAGCGCAACCTCAAGCTCGCTTTGCGTCAAGACGAAATTCACGGGGTCGTCGAGGGGCCATCCCAGGTTCCTCTCGGAGAGTCCCTATGCTGTTGAATGCGGGCCCCGCAGCGAAGCCGAGCGCGGACGCGGAAGAGATCGAGCGCTTGGGCGGAGAAACGCCGAGCTCGAACTCATCTTCGACACGGTGCGCGACCTGGTTTCCACCCTCTCATTCCACGAGGTGATGCAACGCCTGCTCGATCGTACGCTGCTGCACCTGCGCGCCGAGCTCGGTTCGATCCTGCTCTGCGAAGAAGACCGCACGCTGCGCATTTTGGTATCACATGGCCTGCCCGAAGCCGTCGTGCGTGAGTCCCGCGTGAAAGAAGGGGAGGGAATCTCGGGCTACGTGGTGAAGACCGGCGAATCCCTGCTGGTCGAGGACGTCGAAAACGATCCGCGTTTTCAGCGCCGCAATCGCGAGCGCTACTACACATCTTCTTGCATCAGCGCCCCGTTGGCCTTTCACGGCTGCGTGCAGGGGGTTTTGAACATCAACAATAAGAGCGATCGGCAGGCTTTCACCGCCCACGACATCGAGCTTTTGGAAGTGTTGGCTGGGCACGCGGCACTGGCTCTGGCCAACGCCTACCGCTACGAGCAAGTGGTCGCGCTCGCCCAGCACGATGCTTTGACGGGCTTGGCCAACTACGGCCATTTCATGGCCAGCGCCAAAGCGGAGCTGGGACGCGTGCAGCGGCAGCCTCGCGAATTCAGTCTCGTCATGCTGGACGTCGACCATTTCAAAGCCTACAACGATCGCTACGGCCACTTGTGTGGGGACCGCATTCTGCAGGGCGTCGCCAAGTTGATTCAGGAGCGCTCCCGCGTCTCCGATCTGCCGGCCCGCTACGGAGGCGAGGAATTCTGCGTGCTGCTTCCCGAGACGCCGTGTCGCGGCGCGACGAGCTTCGCCGAAAAGATCCGCCAAGCCGTGGAATACGGCGGCTACGCGCCGGAGGGTTGTGAGCCGGTGACCATCAGCCTCGGCGTTGCGACCTATCCGGCAGATGGAACGACGCTCGACGACCTCGTCCAGGCAGCGGACGCGCAGCTCTACCGCGCCAAGGCCGAAGGGCGCAACCGCGTGTGCGCGCCGCGCTGCTCGCCGGTGTCGTTGATGCGTCCGTAGGGTCGCGTCGCTATCTGAGATCTCATTTGGTATCTCGTCGTCCCTGAAAAAGCTCATCATGGTTTGAGATTTTGGATTGTTTTGGGTGATTGGAAATCGCCTTCTCGAGAAGTGAATCCGTGCTATTTGGAAAGGGGGCCTCTCAGGGATTTTGTACCTGAACAGTTGCTCCCTTTTCTCGCAAAGACCTTCCGAGTTGGATAATCTCGCTCATAGCGGCGGCATTTGGGACCCTGATTTCATCACCAGCGATATACGCACCAGCCATTAACTCCTGCTCGTGCCCCCTCAATGCAATTATGACATCAATTGTATGTCCCCCTTGGGCAGTCGCACCTCTCATCGGAAGCGAAATAGATTTTCCGGACCGAGATACCGATACATTTTTAAATCGCTGGAGCTCATAGAAATCCCCGAAACCGAATGCGTGACCGATCTCGTGCGGGAATGCAATTTTCGCGATAAGATCGAGCTCATTGGCTGGCTCTCCCTTTGCAAAGTCGGGGTGAATGACTATGCGGGTGGGACGCTTTAGATCGATAGAGGCGTCCGTTTGAGCAAGACTCCGAGGCGCTTGATCGGAGATCCAGATTTCATCCTCTATAGGTAAAAATTGTCGCAGAGGAAGCTCTTTGGGCTGTGTAGCTACAAGCGTCAGCTCAAAAGTGAATTCCGCTGGGGCCCCTAACTCTTGCCTGATCTGTTTTGCCTTTCCGTGTTTTCCCCACATTTCGCGAGCGCGCTTCACTGCCTGCTGCAGATCGCCTTCTGTGAACACCGTACCCGCGGTAACATACACCTTCGCTGAGTAGTAAAATTCATTAAGCGTAAGGTTACCGCTCTTGTCTCGGTGCTCTCTTAGTTTCTTGTCGAGTCCTTTCGGGTCGGTGTACCGAATCGGATTGTTGCTTACGTAGGCGTAGGAGGATTCTGTGAAGTGATCGATGGGATCGACGCTAGCAAACTGACAAAGTTTTGGGTTATAGAAGCGCGCACCGGCATCGAACATGTTCAGGTCTCCGTCATGCTCGTAACCGGTATATAGGTAGTCAGGATTTTGTTGATCTTTCGATTTGAGTTGAGTGCCGCACGGCGTATTCAGTCCGCGCCAAGTGACTTGTGCGCGTTCGTTGTCGCTACCGCCATCGCCTTCTGACGTACAAGCGGAAGAACTAAGTAAGAGACTCAGCACAGCGAGTGCGTTGATTACAAGCAAACGGGGGGCGTTTTCCATGCGGCAGCGTTCGTTCCCGGTGAATTAGGCAAGGCAAGATTAACGGCGCCTTCCGTGAATTGCCACCATCCCTCGCACGGTAGCAGCTCGTCGCAATCATGCTTTGCTGCGTAAGTTTTGGAATCCTAGGTGCTTATCGCGTTACTTGCGCATGGCCTCGCAATCGACACCCCGCCAGCGGTGTCCGCGTGCCAAGCTCTGCTTCACGATCTCTCGCAGCACGTCCGCGGTCGGATGCCTGAAGGGCAGGGCCCGGGCGTAGCGGAGGAAGGCCTGGCGTCGTGGGGCGGCCGGGCAGGCGTCGGGAAGCGAGGCGTTCAATTCCGCCAGGGCGCGCACGCGCCGGTGATCGGAGAGGCGGCGCCGGAAGCGCACACCTTCCAGGTCGATCAAATGCGCGCGAAAGCGCCCACCGCTCAGCACGAGAAAAAAATGACTGGCCTTCAGATCGCCGTGGTCCGCTCCACGTCGGTGTAGAGTGAGGATGCTCTTTACGAGCGCGTCTAGCAGCGCCGGGGCATCCTCGCGTTGCTCCGCCAGGCGATCCACCGGTAGCGCCGGGCGCAGATCTTCGAGCAGCACGAGCGAGTGGCGCGGCAAACCACACCAGCGGCGTTCCAGAAAGGCCAGCGGCGTTGCGGCTCCGATACCGCGGGCGAGCAGTCCGTGCCCGCCGCGCCAAGCCCGGCGAGCCGGCGAGCCGCGCAGCGCGTCGGCCGCGCAGCGCGCGAAGCGGCGTGGCAGGACTTCCTTGACGACGACACGGCGGTTGCCGATCCGCAGTGCAGTGATCTGGGAGCGCCCGTCGCGTTTGAGTACGCGTTCGTCGTTGCGTGCCAACGCTTCGCGGTGTTGCTGGAAGGCATCCGCGACGACGTCGGCTGCCACCTCTCTGAGGCGCAAGCCCGAAAAACGTTCGACGCGCGCGGTGGCAAAGCGCCGACCCGGCCGCAGGCTGCGCCGAGTCCGGCTGCGTGCGTGGGCAGCGGCCCGCCGCAAACTGGCTAGGCCGATATCACGCAGGCGGCGGCGCGTCGCTTCGGAGAACGGGCCGTGTACTCCGAGGGCAGCGATGCGCAGGCGTAGGCGATTGCTCAGGGGTAGGTAAGGAGTCAGCGAATAATCGAGCCAGCCCAAATCGCGGGTGCGCCGGCGCACGCAGCGCGTGCGCCGCGTGCGCTGCAAATCGAGCAATACAGGGCCGGCGGGACTCACGAGGAAATTCCCGGCGTGAAGATCGCCGTGAACGAAGCCGCAGCGGTGCATGTGCTCGACGGCAAGGCCCACTTTGCGCAGCGCGTGCCGCCGCTCGTCGGTTTTGAGGCGGGTGAGCGCTGGGATCAACTCTTCGCCTGCGACAAAGCGCTGGACGAGAACGCGGTCGCCGTTTGGGAGATCGCCCAACGCCAGAGGTTCGGGGACGGGAACCGCCGCCCGAAATAAGATCCGCAGCGCACGCCATTCGCGATCCGCGCCGCTCACCCGACAGATGGCTTTCAACTGCTCGCGGATGCGGTGCTCTCCTGAAGCCGTGCGAAATTGTTTGATGAGGAGAGCTTCTGCCTCGGCGAAAGGTAGGCGGATCAAGCGGCGCCGTTGATTTTCCCGCAGCGGCATTGCGCGCGGCACTTCACCGCGCCACCAGGACTCAACGGCGCGCCGCACTTCCGGCGCGCCAGCGAACCAACGGAAGCCGCTCACCGCCGCACTCGCCGATAGAGTTCGCGCAGGCCGGCGACGTGGCTCTGCCAGCTCAGCGTTTCCGCGCGTTGCCTCGCCGCCTCCGCGAAAACGCGCCGTGTCGAGGGATCCGCAACACTCTCCAGAGCCTTTGCGAAGGCCGCGACGTCTTCGGGGTCGTCGATCACGCAGCCGCTCGCGTCGATTACTTCGGCGGCTCCATTGTTGCGACTCGTGATCACCGGCAGACCGGCGGCAGCGGCTTCGAGGCAGACGTTTGCAAAGGCGTCGTAGCGCGTCGGAAGTAGCAGAGCATCGGCGGCGGCGTAGACCGCTTCGATGTCAGAGCGCGGGCCCAGGAAACGCACGCGTTCTGCGACACCGCAGCGCGCGGCGAGCGCGCGCCAAGCTGGCACCGCGTCGCGGCCGACCACCCAGAGTTCAGCGTCGCGCGGCGCGGCGCAGGCCAGGGCCGCCAGTGCTGTGTCGAGCCCTTTGCGTTGAAAACCAGAACCGGCGAAAAGCCAGACGGGGGATTCCCTCGCCCCGATTTCTCGCCGAAGCCGCGCACCGTCGCTCTCGCGTCGCCGGGGATGGAAGCGCTCGAGATCGACTCCGTTGTAGAGGACGACGAGCCGCGCGTCCGGAACGGCGTAGTTGCGCGCGAGTTCGCGGCGCACCATGTGGGAATTGCACTGAATCCACTGTTTGGGATCGCGGAACACGCGGCCCTCAATCCACAGCAAGACGGCGTGGCGGGGTGTCGCGCGGCGGAAACGCGCGGCGCGCGGCGAGTGGCGCCGTGCAAGATAGGCGGCGTGGCAGCCGCCTCCGGCGCGATAGATATCCTGCGTGAGCGTGCGCGAGAAAGAGTGAACGACATCGAAAGATTCTCGCCGCAGGGCGGCGGCGACGCGCCGCGAAAAGGTGAGTACGCGCAGCGGTTGCCATTGTGCGGGGACACGCACGTGGTGCACGCGCGCGAGGGCGCTTTCAGCCGCGCAGCGCGCGAAGACGTGAACCTCTTCTCCGCTGCGCGCCAGCTCGTGCGCCACCGTCCAAGCCACATTCTCGACCCCACCGGAACCGGGTTGAAAACGCTCTACGATGAGCGCGATCCGCATGGTGGGCCTCGCGACGCGGCTTGGGGAGAAAGGGCGGGCTAAGGCAAGGTATCCCGCCCGCGCGCTGCTGCGCCAGCCCGCATTTCGTGTCAAGAGTCCACGGAGCCGCGCGGCCGCAGGAGTGGATTGGTAAGCAATGCGGGTTACTTGCGGGTTGACGCGTCCGCCAACCTGTTTAATATGTGGCGCCATGATTGAAGCCCGCGAGTTATCCAAGCGCTACGGGGAGATCCTTGCGGTCGACCATTTTTCGTTTGTTGTGACACAGGGCGAAGTGGTGGGCTTCCTCGGCCCCAACGGCGCGGGAAAAACCACGACCATGCGCATGTTGACCGGCTTTCTGCCGCCTACGGACGGCGGCGTGGAAATCGCGGGGCACGATATGCTGCTCGATCCGCTGGCCGCGCGGCGCGCCGTGGGTTACCTGCCGGAGACGCCGCCGCTCTACCCAGAAATGGATGTCGCCGGCTACTTGCTTTACGTGGCCCGCTTGAAGGATGTCCCCCGCAGCCGGCGCCGCGAAGCCGTCGACCGTGCTCTTGAGCGCTGCGGCCTCACGGCAGTGCGGCGGCGTGTGATCGGAGCCTTGTCGAAGGGGTTCCGGCAGCGAGTGGGTCTCGCGCAGGCGATCGTGCACTCGCCTCCGGTCCTGATCCTGGACGAGCCAACTGTGGGACTCGACCCCACCCAGATCCGCGAGATTCGGGGCCTGATCCGCGATCTCGCCGCGCCGAAGGACGGCGAGCCGCAGCACACGGTCATTCTCTCGACGCACATTCTGCCGGAGGTGGAGGCCATCTGTCCGCGCGTGATCTTGATTCATCAAGGGCGCAAGGTCGTCGACGCTCCGCTGTCGCAACTCACCGCTGGCGGGCGCTCCTTGGAAGAAATTTTCGCGCGCGAAACGGGCCGCGACGTCGTTGCTGAGGAGGGCGCCGCGTGAGGCACATCACAAGCATCGCCAGCCGCGAGTTGCAGTCTCTGTTTGTTTCACCCGTGGCCTACGCCGTGCTCACGCTGTTCGCCGTCTTGGCGGGGTTCTTTTTTCTATCTTCCGTGCTTCAGTTCAACGAGTACGTCATGCGGATACAGCAATTTCAGGCCTTCGACCGCCTTCAGGAAGTAAACCTGAACGACTACGTGCTGTCGCCTTTCCTGGGCACCATGTCCGTGGTGCTCTTGTTCCTGATTCCCGGCATCACCATGGGACTCTTCACGGCGGAGAAAAGCAACGGGACGGATGAGTTGCTCCTGACCAGCCCTCTCACGATCTGGGACATCGTCTTCGGCAAGTTTCTCGCCGCCGCGCTCTTCGTGTTGATCTTGGTGCTGCTGCTCGGGTTGTTCCCGGGGATTCTCTTCTTCTATGGCGATCCCGAAATCGGGAAGACCGGCGCGGGAATGTTGGCGCTGCTCTTGGTCGGCTTGGTTTACGCGGCGGTGGGCACCTTCGCCTCCTCGGTCACGCGCAGTCAGGTGATCGCCTTCTTCTTGTCTTTCGTGTTGCTGTTGCTCTTGTGGCTCTTGTCCATCCTGGCGGATTTGGGAGCTGCAGGGGGTGCTCTGGGCACCGATACCTGGATAGCGGGTTTCCTCCGCTACGTGTCGACCGCGGAGCACTTCGAGCGTCTGCAGAAGGGACTTATCGAAACATCGGATCTCGCCTACTTCGGGCTCGTCATCGGCAGCTCGCTCTTGCTCACCAAGGCGGCGGTTGAATCCACGAGGTGGCGCTGATGCAGGGAACGCCCGCGCTGCTCTTCGGCTTGGGACTCGTCGGCGTCGTTTTTGGCCTGGTTTCCTTTCTGCTGCTCGCCATGGGCGCGCCGACGGATCTGACCTGGATTTTCGGCAATTTCATCCTGGGCTTCGTTCTGATCGCGGCGGGATTGGGGATAGGCTTTCAGGGCGTGCGCGAGCGGCTCGCGACGGCCGAGGCCAAGCGCGTTTCCAAATACGGTTCGAGTGCGCTCTTTTCGACGCTCTTCGGCATCGCGATCCTGGGGGGCCTGGCTTTCTTGGCCCAGCGCCACCCCACGCGCTTTGACTGGAGCGAGGGCCGAGTCCACTCGCTTTCTGACCAGACGCGGAAAGTATTGGAGAGCCTTCCGGGCGAAGTGCAGGTTCTGGCACTCTACGCGGCGCTCGATGCGGCCCGCGTGCGAGAGTTGCTCGAGCGCTACGCCTACGAGAGCACCAAGTTCAAGTTTGAGTTCGCTGACCCCAACGCGCGGCCGGATTTGGTGCAGCGCTACGCCATCGCTCCGGAGAAGTTGAAGGAAGGATTGTTGCGCGTTGCGTTGGGCGAAGAATCCGTCGAGCTGGAAGACGCCAGCGAGCCGGCGCTCACCAACGCCATCGTCAAATTGACGCGTACGGGGGAAAAGAAAGTCTATTTCCTGGAAGGCCATGGGGAGCGCCCCATCGAAGGCGAAGGAGCGGACGGCAAGGAAGGTTTTACGCGGGCCGCCGACGCGCTCAAGAACGAAAACTACGGCTACGCGAGCCTGCTCTTGGCCAGCACGGGCGAGGTGCCCGAAGACGCGGACGTCGTCGTACTGGCCGGCGCGACGCGCCCGCTGCTGCCCGAAGAGCAAGCGGCGCTCAAACGCTACATGGATAAAAACGGTTCGTTGCTCGTCTTGCTCGATCCGGAGGCGCGTACCAACGTTGTGGAGTTGCTCGGACCCTGGGGCGTCGATGTCGGCGATGACGTGATCGTGGATCGCGTGCAAGGGCTCTTCGGCCGCGCGGCTACGCCGTTGGCTGAAGAATACGCCGATCATCCCATCGCGAAGGAGCTGCGCGAAGTCACCATGTTCCACGTCGCCCGCAGCGTGCAAGCGGCCGAGCCGGCAAAGGATCGCTTCACCGAAATCGTGAAGACGAGCAAAGAGTCCTGGGCCGAGCGGGATGTCGAGCTCTTTTTCGGGAAGGGCCGCGCTGAGTTGGGCGGCGACGATCTGCGCGGGCCGGTGTCGGTTGCCGTCGCGGGCACGCTGGGTTCAGGGGCGCAGCAGGAATCCGGCGCGGGTGAGAATGCCGCTGGCACCGGTGAGGGTCCCAAAGGTGGCCGGCTGGTTGTCGTTGGTGATTCCGATTTCGCTTCGAATCAACTCCTCGACGCCTATCTGAATCGGGATCTCTTCGTCAACGCGGTGAACTGGCTGCTGGGCGACGTCGAGGCCATTTCGGTGCGGGCGAATAGCTCGCGTCCCTCTCAGCTTTCCCAGCTCACGGCGCAGGATTTCAGCCGCATTCGCTACCTCTCGCTCTTCTTGTTACCCGAGGCCATTGCCGTACTCGGTGTGATCGCCTGGTGGTCTCGCCGCCGCGCTCCGGGGCGCTAGAAATCTTCTAGGATGAATCCGCGCACGGCCGCCGTTTTGTTCGTGATCGCCGCCGCGCTCGGCGCCTTCGTGTACTTCTACGAAATCCGCGGGGCTGAGCAGCGTAAAGAAGCCGAACAGGTGGCGAAGCAACTCTTCTCCGGTGTGAAGGCGGAGCAGGTGCATGAAATCGTCTTAGAGACGACGGACGGGAAATCCGCCCGGCTGATTCGCCAGGAAGGGCACTGGGTTCTGGTTGAGCCGCTGGCCTTTCCGGCCGACGAGACAAAATCGGATGGCCTTGCCTCCTCGCTGGCGCAGCTCTCGAGTGAAAAAGTCATCGAGGCTGCGCAGGCGCCGGAGGTGTACGGTCTCGGCGACGGCGCTCGGCGCATTTACTTTAAGACGCAGGATGCCGCGTACGAAGTGTGGATCGGTGATAAGACGCCCGTTGGTGCCAGCAGCTACGCAAAAACGGGCGACAGCGACGCGATCTATACGATTGAGAGTTACAAGGCCACCTCGCTGACGGCTTCCCTCGATGATCTGCGTGAGAAGCGGCCGCTGCGCTTCGACCACGGCAGCGTGCAGGAGATCGTCGTGAGTTGGCCGGAGGGCCGCGTTCGCCTGCGCGAGCACGCCGGCGAATGGGTTCTGGCCGAGCCTATCGACGACCGCGGCGATTCGCATACCGTGAATGAGTTGCTCTCCACGCTTTCCTTCCTGCGCGCCGACGCCTTCATGGATGAACCGCCAGCGGACAGCGAAGTTGGTCTCGACAAGCCCTACTTCACGGTGGAACTGCAACTCAAACCCAGCAGTGGAGAAGAGGGCGGTGGCCGGCGCCTTGCGCTTACAGTGGGAGGCAGCGTGCTGGGCGGGGATTTCCGCGCACTGCGCGGACAGGAGTCGTCTCTTTATAAGGTTTCCGTGCAGAAGCTCGCGGATCTGCCCCGCCGCATCGTCGATTACCGCTACAAGACGCTCGCTGCCTTTTCCGGGAGCGATGTGAAAAGTTTCGAAATGACCTTCCAACCCCAGCAGTCCTCGGCGGAGGAACCGCCGAAGGTGCGCGGCGAGCAGCGGGAAGGCGAATGGGTTACCAGCCCGGAGCGCATGAAGGCCGGGGCCGCCGCGCGCTTGGTGACGGAGCTTTCGGACCTGCGGGCCGCCGACATCGCGGCGGATGCCATGGGCGAAAAAGAGCTCGCGGCTATCGGTCTTTCACCGCCAGCGGTCGTGTTGCGCGTATATGGCGCGCAGCCGGAAACGGGTGCTGCCCCGCTTTTCGCTGAAATCCATTTGGGAAATGTGGATGCCGGTGGCATTTACGCCCGCGCTTCTGATCAGGAACGCGTGTATCGGTTGGAGAGCGGCGCTGCTGAGTACCTGCCCGTGAGTTTCGAGGCGTTTCAGGAGCTCTTCGTCGAGAAAGAAGGGGAAGCGGGACCCGTTTTGGAGCCTCTGGTGGAGCCCCCTGCTCCAGCCCGCGAGTTGTTTCCCGCGGACGGCGTCGACGCCGCGCCGAGCAATTCCAACAGCGCCGAGTGAAGCACGCCGTTGCTCGCCAACACCGATTCGCCAGCGGCCGGGGGGCCACCGCGTATATCGCTGACACAGCCACCCGCCTCTTCGACGAGTAGAATCCCGGCGGCGATGTCCCAGGGGCGCAGGTTGAACTCCCAGAAACCATCGCAGCGCCCCGCCGCGACGTAGCACAGATCGAGGGCGGCACTGCCGTCGCGCCGCACGCCGCGTGCAGCTTTGACGGCCATGGTGAACTGCCGCACGTTGTCATCGATGGAGGTGTGCACGTCATAAGAGAAGCCCGTCACCAACAGGGCGCGGGAGAGATCGTTTTCACGCGAGACGTGCAGGCGCCGGCCGTTCAAATAAGCACCTGCTCCGCGCACGGCGTGGAAGAGTTCGTCGAGGAGAGGTTGGTAAACGACTCCGACCGCCCGCTCGCCACGGTGCTCCACGCCGATCGAGACACAGAAACAGGGATAGCCGTGGGCGTAATTCGTGGTGCCGTCCAAGGGGTCGATGATCCAGCGCCACTCGGCATCGGCTGCGCCATGGGCGCTGCCCTCCTCGCCGAGCACGGCGTCGTCTGGCCTTTCCAGCGCCAGGGCCTCGACGATCAACGCCTCGCAGGCTCGATCGATTTCAGTGACCAGATCGATCGCCGTTCTTTTGGTGTGCACCTCGAGTTCGGTCTCGAAGCGCTCCCGTTGCAGCGCACCGGCACGGCGGGCGAGTGCTACGGCCAGCTCAAGTACGGCGGCGTGCGGCTTCACGAGAGTTTCTTCGCGTGCGCTTCACTCTCTTCCGGCAAGCGGAAGAGGGCGCGCGCGTTCGCGCTCGTGACAGCGGCAATCGCTTCGCTGGAGCAGCCGTGGATCTGCGCCAGCACGCCGCCGACTTCGGTGATCCACGCCGGTTCGTTGCGCTGACCGCGATGCTGTTGGGGCGCCAGAAAAGGGGCGTCGGTTTCGATCAGGGTGCGCTCGAGGGGCACCTGGGCTGCGACGTCGCGCAGTCCGCGGTCGCGCTTAAAGGTGAGGATGCCGGAAAAGGATATGTACAAGTTTTGCTCCAGTGCCCGCTGGGCGAATTCCGCACTGTAGGTATAGCAGTGCAGGACGCCCGCCAGGGAGCCGCCGCCCTCGACGCGCCAGATGTCGAGCAGGTCTTCGTAGGCGGTGGGACCGTCGTCGCGCACGTGAATGGACACGGGTAGCGCACATTCGCGGGCCAGAGCCAGTTGTTCGGCGAATGCCGTGCGCTGGATCTCGCGCGGCGAATTCAAGTAGTGATAATCGAGCCCGCACTCTCCCACGGCGACGACCCGCGCGTCTGCGAGCCAACCGCGCAGTCGCTCGCTGGTTTCGGCGTGCCACAGCGCGGCGTCGTGGGGATGCACGCCTGCGGTGGCGAAGATCCCCGGCTCGGAATGTGCCAACTCGATGGCGGCGCCGTTGCCGTCAATGCCGTAACCCGCTCCGATGCTGAGCAGCGTTTTCACGCCCGCGGCCTGTGCGCGCTCGAGTACAGTGGCGCGATCGGCGTCGAAGGCGGTTGCGGAGAGGTGGCAGTGGCTGTCGATCCACATGGTGGAAATACGGTCTGTCAGATTTCAGAATTGCTGCGTGGCGTCGCGCAACGAGAACAGCGCGCGCTCGGCGATCAGTTGGGGATTGGCGTTGCGCTGGACGAGCATTTTGCGCGCCTCCGTGAGCACTGTAAAGGCCTCGCATAGGACGCGTGCGGTGCGGTTGGGAACGGCGGCCTCTGCGACACGCGAGCGCAGCCAGCGAGCCCCCGTGCGGAGCAGGATTTCAACCTGCTCCGCGGCGGCAGCGCGGGCCCCGCGGTGTTCCTCCGCCCAATCCAAGAGCTGAGGCGTCGAAAGTTCGTGGAGTTGTTCGAAGCGCGTGAGCCAGGTGCGCGCCGTCTCCGCTGCAGGACCTGCCGGCTCCGTCTCAGCGCTCGCGGCGGGAAAACGCACGCGCAGGCAGCGTGAGCGTACCGTCGCGAGCAAACCGGCGGTGCTGGTTGTGAGTAGGATGAGGCTCGTGTTCGCAGGCGGTTCCTCGAGCAGGCGCAGCAGGGCATTCTGCGCCTCGCTGTTGAGCCATTCGGCGTCGGCGACGACGGCGGCCCGGCGCCCACCCTCGCTGCTGCGCAACCCCAGCGCGTGTTGCAGGGCTCGGATCTGGCCGATGCGCACGCGCGTGTCCTCGAGGCCGCGCTCGATCCAAAACAGATCGGGGTGGTCCCCCACGTGCCGGTAGAGAGGTCCCTTGCTGCCGGAGCCGTCGAGGGGAAGTTCCTCGCGCGCCCGCGAGCGGGCGCAATTTGGACACTGCTCGCAGGGTTTTTCGCCCTCCCCCGTACAAACGAGGCCGCGCGCGAAGCACAGGGCCGCCGAGCGCGTCTGTACGGGAGCTCCCGACAGCAGGTAAGCGGAGTGCACGCGATCGCTCGTGAGACTGCGCTGGAGCAGCGGAAGTAACGTATCGGTCATGCCGGCGGCGAGTGTACGCCACACGAGGGCGCACGGCGAACCGCTGCCGCGGTAAATTGGTTTCTCCGGTGGGGAAGCTACCGGAGAGAAAGGTGCTTCGTGAATAATCCGGGTTAAGTTGGTGTACTCCGCGGCCGAAGCGGAGAGGCGGAAAGATATGCCGGAAGGTAAGGGAGGATGATATGGCGCTCAGCACGTTTGCACGCGGTCGCGAGGACCAAGATCTCGAAAACAAGCCGGAGGGGAAACCAGCGTCGGCTCAGGCCTCGGCAGTCCAGGCCTTCATCGGTGAGGGGTGCACCTTCGAGGGCAAGCTTCACTTTACACGCACGGTGCGCATCGACGGACATTTTCAGGGAGAGATCCGAGGTGAGGAAACTCTGGTGGTTGGCAACGCCGGCAAGATCGAAGCCAGCGTCGCCTGCTGCAAGCTCGATGTCTGGGGGCACGTGAAGGGCGATATCGACGTCACGGAACAGGTTGTTCTCCACCGCACCGCGCGCGTGGAAGGCGATATCGAAGCCGCCTCGCTCGTGATCGACGATGGCGCCTGGCTGCAGGGCCGCGTCAGTGTGCGGGAAAAGAGCGCTGGCCGGTCGCCGACTCCTCTCAAGGCTATCGCTGGCGGATAGGCTCTAAAACAGCGCGACGCAGCGAGTGATGATGAGTGCGCGTCTGGATGTCATGCTTCAGCATTGGATCAGGCTCCTAATCCTCGTCACCGTTTTTTTGAATGCTCCGGCGAGCCGGGCGTGGGTCTACGCCTGGCGCGACGAGTCCGGAGAGTTACACCTAGCGAACCGTGCGGAATCGATTCCGCCGAAAACTCACATCCAGAGTGAATGGGATCTTGCGCGCAGCAACCTGCGTGAAGAGGGACCCGAGCAGCCGGTTTCCCGTCGTGAACCGGGGAGGGAAGCCGCTCGCGTAGCGCGACTCTTGCGCGACGGCGTGGCAGAGCTGGAACGCGGAGAATTGCGGCGCGCCGCTCCGATTTTCGAGGACGTTCTGCGCCGACAACCCGGCTGCGCTGAAGCCCATTGGTACCTCGCCTCGCTGGAAGAGCGCCGCGGTCGTTTCGAGAGCGCGGAGGAACACCTGCGCCGCTTCCTGGCTAACGCGGACGAAGCGCTGGAAGCGTGGCGCGCGAAGGCGGAAGCACGCGTAGCGGGCCTGGTCGCCGAGCGGCGGTTGGCCGAGCAGCGCGGTGCACCCGTACTCGCTTCCGCGGAGCATCCTCACTTTCAGCTTTTATACGACAGCGCACTCGCTCGGGAAGAACCGAGTTACGCCGGCCAGGTGATCGTCTTTCTCAAGGCGGCGCGCGCGGCCGCCCGCGCCCGCTTCGGCTGCGCGCTGCAACAGCCGTTGCGCGTTATTCTCTACCGCCGCGCGACGTACCTCGAGGCCTACGGGCAGCGCTTTCGCTTCGGCAGCGTGGGTTTTTTCGACGGGCGCATTCACGCGGTAGCGCGTACGGTTCCCGACGCTGAATTGCGCGCGCGACTCTTTCACGAATACGCGCACGCCCTATTTCGCGAGCGCACTGGAGACGATCACCCGTTTTGGCTGAATGAGGGCCTGGCTGAATTGCTCTCGCGCGCGGACCGCGGCGAAGTTCGACTTGCACGCAGCGATCTCGCGTTTCTGCGCGCGCACATCGAGAGCGGCGGCTGGCGCCCGCTATCCGATCTCACTGGTGGTTTCGCGAATTTGGAAGTACCGGAAGCGCGCCTCGCTTACGTGCAAGCGGCAGCCGCCGCGCTATGGCTCGATCAGCACCTGCCCCCCGATGCCTGGTCGCGCCTGTTTGATGACCTTTCGCGCGGCCGTTCTCTCGAGGCGGTGCTCCTCCAGCACGTCGGCCGCGACAGCGCGGCCATCGACAGAGCCGTGCGAGCCGCGATTTTGGCTGAGTTCGCGCCGGCTGTGCCGTAAGTGTGGTTCAGGCTATGTCAAATGTGAAAGGTGAGCACTATTTCTCATCGAATCGAATCGTTTCTACTAGCTGTGATTGGTTGAACGTTTGAACCTCCTGCAGAATTTGTTGTTGGGCCTCGGCCGATAGTTTCTCAAGATCCAAGACGCTCTCAATCTGAGCGTGAGCCGTCATGTAATCTGGCCCGGTTTTCAGGTTGTAATTGTGAATAAAGGTAATTCTAGTAATTTGTTGGTGTGCATCTAGTTCATGAATAGGGCCACCGATATTTTGAGAATTCCCAAAAGCGATGATTTCTCCATTGGAGTTGAGGTAAGCATTCACGGCTGCCCTTCCTGGGCCGGCATTGCCTCCGTAGCTTTCACCAAAAAGTGCTGTCCTGTATTCGTCTTCCCCTACAGTTAACTTTGGCATTGCGTCTATCGCTGTTTGGGGATCTGATATAACAACGGGTGTCGATGTTCTTCTTGGAACGCTGCTGTTTGTAGGTCGGCCACGCGATATGTTCCATTGAAATTTTGCCCATCTGAGTGTCTGATATCCGCCATAAACAGAGGTAGCCCATTGCAATGCGTTGAGTCCCAACACTCTAGTGTCTTCAATCATGTAGCCGATTTCGAAGGCTTCTTGGATAAAAGGAGGTGCATATTTGGCGCGTTCCCCGGTGTAGGGGTTGTCCACCCACTTCTCAGGATTCCACGACCATTTTCGGGTTTGACCTCGCAGCAGAATGGCATAGGCCGACATCGTAAGAGGATTAGCTGGAGTATCTTTGCGACCGTCTAAATCGACTCTGTTCAAAAAGTTACCGTCTGCGTATTGGTACGAACTACCCGGGCTAGCTACGGGATCAATGCTAAGAAACTGGCAAAGCGAAGAATTATAAAAGCGCGCACCCGCATCCAGCATCGCCAGCTGGGAATCTTGCTCATAGCCGGTGAACGTGTAAGCGACGTTCACACGAGAACTTGCCTCGGCAATCGTTTCGCCACACGGTGTTTGAATCGCGCGGTAAAGAAGCTGAGCGGTTTGCCCTCGATCTTCGCTTTGGTTACACGCGAAAAGTCCGAGGTTGATCGTAATTCCTACGAGAGAGAGAGAGAGAACTTTATGAGTGCCGAGTCGTCGGTTCATCATTCATCTACTCCACAGCGGCGCCGTTTTGACTGCTACTGAGCCCACTTTTCGCAAACGCTAGCATAGTAACGATCTCGTCTTTTCCTCAAAATAACGCGAACCGATATGAGAAGCAGCTTTCTTCTAAACCTCTAAAACGCAAGCAGAAAAGCGGACTCATCTTACAACTCTGCTGCAACCACGGTTCGTCAGCGTGCCTGGACCGAGTCTTCATTTTCGAGGCGGACGCTCATTCCATACTTCCAATGCCTGCGCGTGGCTTCTCCGGCGACGACTTCGAGAACGGCGTCGACGGGCGCAGCAGGCCGGTAGATGGTCAGCGGTTCGGTGCCGGTTACGTGCGGAACGTTCGGCGTGATGTTGACGATGCGGCCGTCGCGGATCCAGACGATATCGATGTCAAATTGCATACCTTTCATCCAGATAGCATGGTAATCCGCCGTCTCGAAAATCAGCAGCAATCCCTCACCGGGTGGTAGCGAGGGCCGGCCGGAGAGACCCTGCTGGCGTTCCGCCGGCGTGTCGGCCCGTTCGACCCGCAACACGTCATCCCCGATCGTGAGTTCGCTGTAATGGGAATCGCCCGCCGTGCCGCAGCCGAGCAAAGCGAGGGCAAAGAGGAAGGGCGTGCAGCGGCGCAGGCGCAAGCGGTCTCCTTTTTCTCTACTCTCTTCGCGTTTGTGAGAGGGAATGACTTTCTCCTCATCGGTGAGAGGGAAGCGCGTGCCTGATTCTACCTCGGCTTTGCTCGCGGAGGCGAAGGCGATCCTGCCCGAGGCCGTTGCCTTGCGCCGGCGCATTCACGCGGAGCCGGAGCTCGGTCTCGCACTGCCGGCGACCCAGCGCGCTGTGCTCGAATTCCTCGCAGGCTTGGATCTAAAAATCGCAACCGGCGGTGCGACGAGCGCGGTGGTGGCGACGCTGGTTGGCGCACGCCCGGGGCCCTGCGTGCTGTTGCGCGCGGACATGGACGCGCTGCCGTTACAAGAAGAGACGGCGCTGCCCTTCGCTTCGCGCGCCCGCGGCCGCATGCACGCCTGCGGTCACGATGCCCACGTGGCGATGCTGGCCGCGGCGGCGCGTCTGCTCGCCGCGCATCGGGAGGAGCTAGCGGGCAGCGTCAAGTTTCTGTTTCAACCGGGAGAAGAGGGCTACGGCGGTGCGCGCATTCTCGTCGAGGAAGGTCTGCTCGAGGCGGAACCGCGCCCGCAGGCGGCCTTCGCCCTGCACGTAAATCCGGTGGTTCCCTCCGGCGCCATTGCACTGCGCCCAGGTCCGATTCTGGCGGCGGCCGACGTATTCCGCGCCGAGCTGCGCGGGAAAGGCGGCCACGCCTCGATGCCTCACGACGCCGTCGATCCGATCCCGGTGGCCTGTGAAGTCGTGAGCGCGCTGCAAGCCTTCGTGGCGCGCCGCAGTTACGTCTTTGACCCCGTCGTGCTCTCGGTGACGCGCATCGAGGCGGGAACTACGTTCAACGTGATTCCCGAAACGGTTCAGCTCGAAGGTACGCTGCGCTCGCTTTCGGAAGTGGCGCGTTCGGCGGCGCGAGCTGGGATCGAGCGTATCATTCAGCACGTGGCGGCGGCGCACGACGTCACGGCCCGCGTCGAAATCGAAGCGGGTTATCCCGTTACCGTGAACGACGCGGCCTGCGCCGATTTCACTCAGCGCGTCGCACGAGAACTTTTTGGGAAAGAGCACGTCATTGCCATGGCGGCGCCGCTCATGGGCGCGGAAGATTTTTCCTACGTCTTACAGCGGATTCCCGGTGCCCTGGCCTTTCTCGGTGTGTGGCCGCCGGGCGAACAGGAGCCGGCTCCGCTGCATTCGAACCGCATGCGGCTCGACGAAGCCGCGTTGGCCCACGGTATCGCCTTGCACGCTGCTTGGGCGCTCGCGTATAGCGAGCGAGCGCCGCGTTCAAGGCCGGTCGCAACATGAGCGGCACAGTTGAAAATACGCCCGCAGCGGAGTGCGGGCAGGTGGCGCAACGCCGCGTATTGCCCGGCTACTGCTGGCGGACTCTGTACAACGTGATCGACGCCGTGCGGAAGGAAGCTCCCAATGAGCTACCCGCGCTGGATCCGGCGCCGGTGTTGACGAATTTGATGCGGCGGAGCAGAACGTTGCATCCGGATGCTGTCGCATGGGTGTTGCGGGGATTGGAAGCTCACGCTTGGTTGCGCTACGGGCGCAGTTTTTCTTGGTTACCGCGCGAACAGCGCCGGCGTTTGTTTGCGCGGTGGCGGCACTGCCCGTTGCCGTGGCCGCGACGGGCCGCGACCGCCTTGTACGCGCTCGCGCATGTCGGTGTCGAGGAAATGCGCGGCCGCAGAAGCGCCCTAGCAAGAAGCGGGGACTCATCGATCTAGTTTTATTTTTCGCAGCGGTATATAATCACCCCGAAATCGCAGTTGCTTCGAAGCGGTGCGGAGAAGGTGGATGAAGCGGGTGCGCAATGCTGCCGCCTTTCTAATGGTTTCTGGGCTGATTTTGCTGGGTGCGGGGTGCCCGGTTCAGCCGCCCGGACAGTCGCTCACGTTTACCTTTGATTCACCAGAGTGCCCTTGGACGCCGGCTGAAATCACCGCCATGGAGCAGGTACTTGGAATTCACGGGCAACTCACTCATGTGTATGCAAAGATCGTGGAGTACATCGGAGAACCGGCTTTTCCCGATAATACGGTGAACATTCGCAAGCTCGCCTCCGCTCGCTATCCGGGTTTATCCGGCCACTATGATCCCATCAAGAATGAAATGCAGATCCTTATCGACGTTAACCCACCGGGAGGAATTGCCGAGTGTAATCAATCTATTTGGAAACATTTGTATGCGCTTGCTCTCACGCATGAGACCGTGCACGCTTTTTACGACGATTATGCCTTGGCGCTTGACCAACCTTTCTTCGAAGGCATCGCGGATGCCGTAACGATCTTGGTGAACCGCGACCTCCACTTGTACGACTTTTGGGAAGCTTCGAACTTTGGCGATGAAATGCAGCAGCTCTACGAGATCTTCAATGTACCCTATGCCACTCGCTCCAATGGAAATATCGTGGGTTCCAATAGCTTTTTTCGGAAGCTTGGCTATCGGCTCTCCGCCTACGTTTTTGGAAAGCTCTATCTCGAAGACAATGATTTTTTTCGCCGTTTCAACCAGCTCCTGTTCCAGAAGCCGTCTGACCACCTTCTCTCGCACGCGGAATTGCGCGATCTTGTCCAGCAGAGCAAGCTGACGTTCGGCGGCAACGTCGAAGGGATTGCGTTTGCGGATTGGTACGATCGTCAGCACGTCCTCAATCACGAGACGCAACAGCGCGATTACTTCACGATGATTTGGCCCTATTGGCATTATTTTTTTGCAAAGAACGGCGTCAATACCCAAGGCGTTCCGAACAGTAGCTATTCGCTGGATTTAGAGGTCTTGAATTTTTCCGGAACCACTTTGCTCCGCTCGAGTACTGTAAAGTCCTGCAACGAACCGGGTTGCAAGTACTTCGATGAACCGGCGCTCACGGGGTACACCGGGCGGGTAGAGATCGTGATGGTGTCTCCAAATGGGCGCGGAGGTCCGCTTTCTTCCAAACTCGATTTTGTGAAACCGGATCATAATCCGGCTGGAATCTACGGCATTGTGCTCCCGGAAGATACGGGGGTTGTGATTCTTTCACAGCTTGATCCAGCCACCGGCGCCGTGATCTCGCAGACGGCGAAGAACGTCGTCAACGGGTGGTTCGCCGCTGACGAGCTAAGCCAAGAAGGAACGTTTGAGATCGTTTTTAGCGGCGGCGGACGTCGTTATCAAAAGACGGTCACCAAGGGCGCACGCCCCTATTTTGTGCCGATCGACGGCCGCCCTCAAATCGAGGACCATTTCCGTGTCGAAGTGGGCATTGAAGGCAAAGTCCTCTCCTTTCGTTACAAAATTTCCGACAACGAAGCGCTTGCCAGTGCCACCCTTTACTACAAGCCCGAAGGTGCTCCGCATTTTGAGCCGATTCCATTCGTCCAAGATCTATCAAGCCGCGATATGTACCAAGCGGATGTGCCCGCCGATCTCGTGAGGCGCGGCCCTGCGGAGTACTACGTCGAAGCTGTCGATTCGGACGCCAACCGAACTGTGCTGCCGTTTCGAGCGCCAGAGTATGTTTTCCAGCTCCGCGTCATTCCAGATTTGTTGTTCGTCGACGCGGTCAATGGCAGTTCAAGCGGTGATGGAAGCAAAGAGAGGCCTTACGAAACGATTGCTGCTGCCTTGGCTCAGCTCCAAGGGATCGAAAAGCTTGCTCCTCTTGGCCGGCGCGTGCGCATCAATGTTCTACCAGGCACCTATCAGGAAGCCGTCAGTTTGAGACCGGGCGTGGGTCTCGTAGCTCTGCAGGGAGCATCGAAAACAGAAATTGTGGGCGGAGTGAACATGGCATCCTACTCCACGCTGCGCGGTTTCAAGGTCATGGGAGGAACTACCGGTATAGATATCCATGGCTCTTCAGCGGGACTAAAAGACATTGTCGTAGAGCATAATGTTGTTATCGGCAACAGTTGGGGTATCGCGGCATATAAGAATCTCACGAATCTTCGCGTGGAGCACAATACCATCACCCAGAATCGGTGGTATGGCCTTCAATTCTACAACGAACCTGGAACGATCGTGCGCCATAACATCATTGTCTTCAACAGCGCTGGACAGAATTTTCCGCAGTTTATAAGGGAGGTCAACGTCAAGGAGGGGCGTGATCTCCGCCCGGAGTTTGCATACAACAATGTCTACAATCCGAGGGCGCCACTCCTCTACGAGGGCGTTGAAGACGCCACCGGCAAGTTCGGGAATCTTTCGCAGGAAGTCGTCTTTCAAGACCAGCTCGCCTTCAAGCTCGCCTCCGGTTCTCCTGGAATCGACGACGGCGATCCCGCCGTAAAGCCGCTCGCGGAGCCGCAGCCCAATGGAGGACGCGTGGACCTCGGCGCGTATGGGAACACGCCTGAAGCGACGATGAGCCCCTACGTATACGGCCTGCAGGCGTGCACCTCTGTCGATCAGATCACCGCAGCAGCGGCACGTGATCCCGCTTTAGAGCCGATCACGTGCGAAGATTACTGCCGCTCCATCGCAGAGACGCGCTGCTCAAACCACTGCTCCATCACTTACTTTAGCGGCGTCGAGGTGGTACGCACAGTGATTGCTGGTGGATCCATTTATGCCAGTGTTCCTGCTTGTACAAACAAGACGCAGCCTTTGAAAGATACCCAGTGCACGGGTGATCTCCGATCCGTGTCCAGTTGGGCAGAGGCGAAAATACGCTGTTGTTGTTCCAATTGAGTGCGCGGATACAGTGAGGACGGCTGACTTCGCGGTCGCGCTACAGCACTTCATGAATAATCCGGGCTAGCCGCGAGGAGAGGCGTAGTATTCGAAGTCGACCAGGTTCTCCCTGAGAAACTCTCGCAATTGCATCACCACCCGAGCTTCGATTTGTCTCACGCGTTCGCGCGTGAGGCCGAATTCGTCTCCGAGTTCTTGCAGTGTACGGGGTTCTTCCGCCAGGATGCGTTCCTGTACGATGCGGCGCTCCCGTTTGCCGAGCCCCTGCGCAAACTCCCCCACCTTGGACTGAAAGACGCGGCGGAATTCTTCGTCGGCGACCTGTGTTTCACTTCCCGCTTCAGCGCTGGCCAAGAGGTCGCTGAAAGTCGCGCGTCCGTCGTCGTGCAGCGGAGCGTCCAACGAATGCTCTGGTTCGTTTAGGCGCTGCTGCATTTCGACGACGTCTTCTTCGCTGACGTCCAGTCGTTCGGCCAGCAGTCGGGGTTCCACCTGGAACCCCTGTTGTTCGAGCAGGCGTTTCTCCTTGTTCAAACGGAAGAAGAGCTTGCGCTGGGCGCGCGTGGTGCCCAGCCGCACTAGGCGGATGTTGTCGAGCAGGTATTTCAGGATGTAGGCCCGGATCCAATAGACGGCGTAGGAGGAGAGTTTGACACCTTGGTAGGGGTCGTAGCGCAGCACGGCCTGGAGCAGCCCCACGTTTCCTTCCTGGATCAAGTCGAGCACATTGGTCCAAGCGCGCCGGTATTGCATCGCGATTTTCACGACCAGGCGCAGGTTGGCTAGGACCAAGCGGCGCGCGGCTTCGCGGTCGCCTCCCCCCACCACTTTGAGGGCGAGTGCGTGTTCTTCCTCGCGCGCGAGGGGTGGGTATTGGCGCAGCTCGGCAAAGTAGCGGGAGAGGGAGTCACTGGGCTCGAGAGCGCGCTCGCTCGGGGAGGGTGGGCGGGCCGGCTTCGTGGCAGTCGGTACACCGGCAGGTGCAGGACCGGACTTGCGATGCTTCGTCAAGACTCTCCTCGCCACGCGAAATGCGCCAGGATAGCAGGCAACGGGCGCGGCGATTTGGTAAGAAAGGCAGGCCAGATTGCATTGGCTTTACCTCATGCCGGTGATGTTTTGAGATGTGATTTCCGTTCACATTGACGGAGTGGTATTTCGGCCGGAGCGCAGCGCCCTTCTGCGGAGATTCGAAAATTCGCGCACCTCCCTCGTTGCGGGGGCGCTGGGGAAGATGGCAGCGCCGATTTAACCCGGATTATTCATGAAGCGCCTACTGCGACTGCATATCTGCTCGACCTGGCGAACGATTTCAGCGTTTGCCTCCTCGACGTACTGGGAAGTCAGCCTCCGGTGCCAAACGCCGA
>Ga0247727_10002722_pt1 | contig 39970 bp, 46 predicted proteins | sample WisWelCaveWW1625_FD_202498 | JGI IMG/M metagenome (GOLD analysis project Ga0247727, IMG submission 202498) | Biofilm microbial communities from Wishing Well Cave, Virginia, United States - WW16-25 | ecosystem: Environmental > Aquatic > Deep subsurface > Groundwater > Cave microbial mat | place... | reverse complement strand
AGCGTTGGCCGTTCTTCCAGCCGTTTTCTCAAATGCAACTCACGAATCTTTGTTTTTGTCCTAACTGTAGGCCATCCCATACGCTTAGCTATGGCGTTCCAGTGGACAACTTCTTTGTCAAAATCGAAGGAAGTTGAAAAGCCCTCTTGACTTTTCTGAGTTTTTACGCTATTAGCGAAGCACTGAGCGCTGGCGCTCTGTGCGATGACCCCATCTACCGTGGACCTAGACCCAGTCGATGCCGTCGTAAGACCCGGTGATCCTGTCATCCTTGGGCCTAGCCCATCGACGGATGTAGCCTCTCTTGCTGGGTCTAGCTCCAAGATCTCACAAGGGAGGCTAAGGGTCCTGGGACTGTCCGGCGCCATAATGGCACTCACCGGGTAAAGTGCCGACGTCAACGGCCCAGGCACCGCATCCGATATTGGATCTAGGGATGATGATGGTTCTATGGATGGAAATTTTTGGCTAAAACCGTCTTTTGAAAAAGTCAACGACAATCGGCCTTCCCATTTCGGCCAAGCCTTCCAAAACGTCTGGGCTTCCAACCATCCAAGAAGCGCAAAGTGCCTGAAGAGCAGCGCCGGTACCCATTCGGTTCTGAAGCCAGGATCGTTTGTCTCCCAGGCGATCTTGATGGTCAACTGTTTCATGTTACGCAGGTGTCGCATTCCATATCAACTCATTCAGGAAGGCCTCTCTTTGGCTGTGGATTTGGCTTTAGAAGGCAGGCTGTGGTCTTGGACCTTCCTTGGCTTCGCGCCCCGCCTGGAGGCGTTTAGAGGCCTCCACGACGAAGGCAACATCCTGGATGGCTCGCTGGAGATCTCCATCGCTCATGTCACGCGGATGCTCATCCCCAACAAGGCGTTGACGGGTGTTGCCGTACTTTTCGGCCTCATCTAGCAAGGCAGAAAGTTGTAATTCCAGGGATAGACGGCCCTTGTTTGTCTCGTTGGCTTTTGGCAAAACATTTGGATCGCCATGGAGGAAGGGTTTGAATTTGACCTCAGTTTCGACTCCAACGGCCTCTTCAATCTCGGTCGCCCACTCTTTCTCAAGATTAGCTTGCGAGGGCTCTTCTTGAGTCTCTGCATGTTCGGCGTCCAGGACCTGAAGCCCAGCTATGGTCTCATCGTCGATGCTATCCGTGCGTCGTTGCATGGCAGGGTCTTCCATGTACACCGGCTTTTGAGGAGGCTTCTTTGTACGGCCTGTAGCCGGATGCTTCGTTGGAGGCCTGACGCTTCGCTGCTTTTGTGGAGCTTCGCCGTACGGCCTGCGGCCGGACGCTTCGCCGGTTGAGTCTGCTCCCTCAAAAATCTTGTGTGGTTCAGCTCCAGCTTTGACAGCCTCGGCCTTCGTCCGGAGGATCACAATGTCGCTTTCTGTGACATTTGCTTGGTCGGTCTTGCCAAGAGAACCAAGAATCATCTGGGGATCGATCCCACGGAGCGCCCACCAAGCGAAGGCGGCTTTGACTTTCTCGACGTGTGTCGGGGGTTGTCCTGGACTCATTCTTCCAACTTTTTTAGAAGCTTCCGATGCGCTCGCTTCCACAGGCTCCTGGATAGCCGCCAGTCTTTGAGGAGGGGATGGACGTTGGAGGGTTTTGGTTTTCGTCTGGGCATCGATGGTTCTCTCCCACTCGAAATTGTGGTTGTCTTCTTCAAGAGCGGTGTCCAGTTCCGGGGTGCTTGGGAGGTACTTCAGGAGCCGTCGAAGCGCTGTCTTCCGGTACCATTCCCCGATCACGGCGGGTTGGCTCTTGCATTTCGCTCGAATCGCTTCGAGCTGCGGAATGTCCATCACCTCGAACTGCTCAAGCCCGTCTGGAAGAACAGCGATGGCGTAGGCCCCAATGATCGTTCCGCGTTTTGACCCCAAAGCCGGGGGCCGATGCACAAGTTCCCGTCTGGTCCCCCATTGGACTTCGAAAGTGTCTTGGGAGAATACCAGTTGCGCCTCGACTTGCTTGACAATGCCGGTCCTTCTGGCAATGTCGAGAAGTCCCTGATAGCCAGGGATAAATTGCGCTTCCAGTTTCCCGGTATCTTTGTGGCGGAACGGCACCAACCAAGCCTTCCCACCGATTCCAGAGCAATCAAGCCCTAGCTGGGAAGCCACGATGACTCCTCTGACGATGCTTTCAGGGGTGCAGACGCGCAATTCCGGGGTCTTCCAGAGGCACATGAGGGTGCTTTGGATCACTGTCTCGGCTTTCATATGCTTGGGAAGCAAAGCCTGAAGAGTGTCCCGATTGGCCTCCAATGCTGTCCTGATCGGCAGCAACTCCGGGCGGTCTTCGACTTTAACAGTCTCATTCGGCATGACGCACCTCTTTCAGTACCTTGACTGGTTCTTTGGTTTTCAAGCACGGTTGAATCAAGGCGTTGAATTCCGCCAAGGAAGCCGCCTTGCTGACGTTTTTTTCACGCTTAGTGGTAAACTTTTCTTCGAGTTTACCCATCGCCACCTTGGCGCATTGCAGGATTTCCGAAACGTCAAGCTTGCCAACCATTAGCCCCACCAACTCCGGCAAGCTTTCAATTTCCCGCGCCGCTGCCTGTTCCCAGATTTTCCACCCCTCGACATTCTCCCCAGCTTCGATCCTAGAGCGGATCTCCGAAAGAATTGCTTTCGCCAAAGGCTCAAGAATCTTCGATTTTCGTCCGAGCTCGGATAGGATTGCCCCCGGAAGCGTCTTGAGATCCTTGTCAATCATTTCAAGACGAAACTCTTCAGCAGTAGTCCTGACTGCCGGGCAAATACCAAGCGCCGGGCAATGACGGCAGATCGTTTCGTGTGGTTTGAGCTCGAAAGGCCCGGTTAATCCGTTGGCGATTATCGAACCGATGGTATCAGTCAGATACGGTATGTCCCTGCGCTGGAATTCTTCGACGTATTCTTGGTCGCTGATCGGGTTGTATGCTCCAACATGGACGTATTTCAAGATTGTATCCCATGACAAATACATCCAAGCAAGGTCGGCTAACTGGTACCAGGTGGATTGCCTGTCCAATGGATTGCGGTAGAATTTCCAGTCGCGGATTACTCCAACCTTGTTGGAATTGCTTCCTAGGAAATCCGCGTATCCCCATCGGCCATCGGGCGCGTTCAGCTGGACTTCGTTATCCCAAATCTTGAGGCAATACTTCCCAATGACTTTTTCTCGATAATCCAGACAACGCTGGACGAAAACGGCATCCGCGTCGTTTTCTGGCAAAATGCCGCTCACAACGCAAGCGTGCATGTCTTCGCCCCAGCTTGCGTCGGGTCCTTGTATGGGTTTCAGGCCGTAAGCCTGGATCAGTCGATGGCTTCCACTGCAGCTTGCCAAGCGCCCCAACTGGGAAGGTCCTTGTGGATGGTGTTCGCGCCGCGGTGCGAGTTTCGTGGCTTTAGGTTCCAAATTTTGTTTTCCTTTGCCGGTTGGGAGAAGAGGGAGTCGCCTGTCAAGCCAAGCGGCTCCCATGTGAAAAGGAAAATCCTACAGTAGGATACGGAAGTCCAATGAGGATTTCAACCAAAATAATCATCGCCAAGTTTTGGCACTTGGCCTCCAACGTCACGATTCCTCGGTTTTTTCTTGTGAGGCTTTTTCTTTGGGAGTCCAAAGTGTTTACGGAGCTTGGCGAGGGCTCGGTATTCTTTTTGGTAAGCTGGCTGGTAGGCCGCTTGATAGTTCCGCTGATAAGACTCCCACCATCCGGCGCGTTTCTCTTTCCAGCGTTTATAGTAGCATGGCCGGCAGTATCCCTTGGCGTAGTGATTGCGGTACTCCTGGCAGCGTTTGCATCGCCGTCCCACGCCGATGCGGTTCTGGTCCCAGGTGAGGAGCTGTTTCCTGGAACGCCGGTGCCGGAGGTCACGCTTAGAAGCCGGTGGTGATGGCCGGTCGTATGTCATGTCTTTCTCTGAACCAAGGCAACCAAGGTTATTGGAGATGGCATGGAATGGAAAGCATCTTCGTCGGCGACGGCAGCTGGCTTGTCGTCCCAAGTTAGCACGGCGAGACACGTTTCCTCGAAATTCCCAAAGCTCCTGCGCTCGCCTTCTTCGGGAATTAACGTGAACGGCCTGGAGTTGTCGAAGACGTAGTCCAGGGTCACCAGTGTCTTCATGGGAGGGATGCGATGGAAGGCATTGATTCTGGTGATTATCTCTGCATATTGCCTAAATGTTGGCATGCTTAAATCTCCTCTTCAGTTTTAGACGGCTTGGAGCTTTCGAAAAGTTCCATTCCAATTGGGTGAAGGTTCCATGAGGACCCAACCGGAACATCGGCGGTCCAGATTTCCCATTGGTAAGGGCCAGCTGTTTCATCTCCGTCAAGGAGCTCCTCTTCAAGCTCGAAAGCTAGCCGCTCTCTTATCAAAGCTGTTTTGGCGGCCAGACGAATATCACATTTGCCTTCAACAATGGTCCAAACACGGTAATCGATCATATCGATATGGCGTTGGTGAGGTTAGCTCCGTCGAGATCGGCGCCTTCGAGATCAGCGCCGGCTAGGTTGGCTCGGGTTAGATGGGCGTTTACTAGGTTGGCTCGGACTAGGTTGGCGCCGGCTAGGTTGGCGCCATCAAGATCAACGCCGGTGAGATTGGCGCCGGAGAGTTTGGAGCCGGTGAGCTTGGCGCCGTAGAGGCTGGCGCCGGTCAGGTAGGCGGCGGTTAGGTTGGCGCCTGAGAGGTCGGCGGCGGCCAGGTAGGCGCCGGTGAGATTGGCGCCAGTGAGATTTGCGCCTGAGAGGTCGGCGTTTGCCAGGTTGGCTCGGACTAGCTTGGTTTTTTCCAGGTTGGCTTGGACTAGCTTGGCTCCGTCGAGATCGGCGCCTTCGAGATCAGCGCCGGCTAGGTTGGCGCCGGAGAGATCGGCGCCATGCAGGACAACCGTGGGAAGAATGCACCTGCCGACCGCCCAGCCGATGCACCAGCGGAGCGGGCTTGTTACAGCCGCGATCTGCTCGGTGGAGCTCCACTCCCCGATCTGGTAGCCGTCGGGGTGCAGGACGCCGAAGTCTTCCACTGCTTTGGCGCAGGCCCCGTGGGCTTTTAGTAGGTCTACGGTAATTTTTTCAGTTGTTTTCGCCATGGTTTATGCCTTCAAGATGACAACCTTGCTGAGGTTGTCGTATCGGATGTTGACTATCCAGCCACATGCGAACTGCGGCCGGTTGACCGGCTGGCCACAGTACCAATCCCCGAGGTCTTCAAGGATGAAATACTGATTGTCTAACCAGTCTGCCTTGACGGCAGCAACTGATTTATAGTCACGGCCGCAGGCGGGTGAAAGAACGCTGTGAAATATTTTGGGTTCTCCTTTGTCCATTAGTAGCAATGTTCCAAGTTTGGACCGAACGCTGCGCTCCATGCCGGAGCACGTACATGGTGCTGGGGATACTCTGGCCTCCCCAGCCGGGCACAGAACGTTTTAGACAGTCAGAACGACAATCTTCCGGAAGTTGGCGTACCGGATGTTGACTTGCCTTCCGGCCGGGAACTGCTCTCTGTTTACGGGTTGCCCGCAATACGGGTCTAAAGGATCTTCGAGAATGAAGTCCTTGTTGTCGATCCAATCGGCTTTGACGGCAGCTGCCGATTTGTAGTCGCGGCCGTAGGCTGGCGAAAGAACGTTGTGAAACATTTTGGATTCTCCTTGCCAGACCTAGCTGGCTACTACGACAGAAAACTAACGACGTTGACTTTCGATGAAGTCTGCAATGGCACCCGACACTGGATAGCCGCGCCAGTCTTTGGCAAGAACGGCTTCGTGTGCGCGGCACAGAGGCCCCTCTGGAGTGGCGATGGTCAATTGAGCATCACAGATCGCACAAGTCAAATCATGGGCATGACATGTTCTCCACGAGATGCCCCTTGTGGCCCTTGCTTGACAGCCGAGATGCATGCATTGAGACATGGGATTCTCCTTGCTGACTTGGGTTTGCTGTGCCGGCTACCGCTTAGCTTGCTGAAGCAGGCACAGGGGCTGAAAACTCCTTGTAATGAGCACACGCCCAAGCATGCGGGTCTGATTCTCCGCGTTTCTTGGCCTCGCTGGCTGCTATCCACCAAGGGATGCGCTCAAGAAGCTCGGTACGGTGAACTGGGAAGTCGCGAAGTGCATCTAAACAGGCCTGGTGTGTGTCTGGCGTCAAGGCATTGCTCGCTGCGTGCATGAGCCCACGGCCCAGAGCGGAGCGGACCGTTTCACCAGAGAGGAAATGCCGGCAAGGACGGAACCCGTCCGGCGCAGTCAAGGGAATGTGGACGTAGAATGCCCCGCCTGGCTCCGCGTAAGCCAGGACGATCGTGTCCACACACACACGGAGCTGGGGAAGTTCGTAGGCAGCGTCTTCAACCGCCCGCATTTGGATTGCAAAGTCGCGGAGCGCCTCCGCTTTGGTACGACCACGACCTTCGGTGCGAAACGCAACACCAGAAATGGTGTTGAGGCTTTGGTACTTCATGTTTCTTTCCTTTCCACTAGTCAACTCTTGAATCTAAACCGCTTTCGATTAAACTGCCGCATTATAACACAACTTTCATGGTGTCAAGTAACTTTTTTCTCACAAAATTTCACGATTTTTGAAGTGAGGTAAAACACACAAGGAAACCATATTAAGAAATCGGAGCGCTTTGGCATGAAAAATGCTGAATCTTGACAAAAGATGAAAGTTGTGCTACTAGCAGAGCGGCTGAGCGCTAGCGCTCTGTCGCGGTCTTCTCCCCGCTTGACCAGGGCTACAGCTTGACTTCAGCGGGTGTCGGGACTACGGCCTGGCGTGACCTAGTAAACGGCTGGATAGCGTCGATGCCATGGCTGCTATGGCTGGGCGGTTTGGAGACTTAGAGCTACGTCAGGTCCCAAGGCGTCGGCAGTAGCTTCTGGCGTGACTGGTATTTCAGCCATTTCTGTTGCGGCTGAAACGACTGAACATCCCGCTGAGGCCCATCGGCCACGCAATCGACATGCCACAACGGCGTGGTGCAAGTCCCATGCCATGGCGATGGCGACGCAAACGGCGTGCCAGCACCCCGGGTAGGTTTCCCTGGCGATCTGTGAACGGCGGTTTTCCCCCACGCCTTTCCCACCCCAGACTTAGCATCCCAGTTAACTTAGATCAACGGCTGAAGATGATGAAAACAGGGCAAAAGTCTGAAAATGAAGAATTCCGCCTGCGTTTTTTGTGAAATTTTTTTTAAAATTTGGATTGAAAACCAAATCCAACGAAGATAGCATTCCAAGCATGAAATGGTATTTCAAGCCTTCCAAGCCTTCCACGTTTTACGAAGATGGTGAGACCTGGTTTTATGTTGGTCGTTGGACTTGGATGTATCAGCCAGGACTGAAAAGATGGGGAATTGTGACAGAGGCCTCGAAGCAAACGGTTTTTAAGAAGTGCTCTCGGCCTTCACGGCATATCTCTCGTTTATCGGCTTTCAGTGTTTGGTGGCTTGATCTTCTTGGTTCATACCGATTAGCGCGATTTTGGTATTTACGATGGAAGCCGCCATCGTGGTATGATGAAGCTTTCGAGTTCCGGCCGGCGATCTTTTCAGAGGTGCTTTATCGAGAATCACCACAGTACCAAAATGAACCAAGAACATCTCAATGAGCTACAAGAACTTGTCCGTTTGACCTCTGAGTTACTTCAGCGTCTACAGCACTTCTGCGATTCCCGGCCATTTCGTGGCCTTGCCGATGCTGAAGCCTCCGTCCGTGTCGCCTTTCTTCTCCTTCAGGATATCTTCAGAAGCAACTCATGAAAGAACCGCCAAACAAACCCAACACCGTACTTGATCCTCCTTCTGAAACCGCCGAGCTCCGCGAAGTGATCATCGGGCGCGATAAGCCCATCGAACTAGCGTTCCAAGAGATCGTCGAGAGCATTGCCGGAAAGTGCTCCTGGGAGATCAAGGGCGACGTTCTGTACTGCCATCACCCGCGAGGCACAGGAAGCATTTTGATCTCGTTCCTTCATGAGCAATTGAAAGCTGGCATCTTTCAATCCTTCGCCGAGTCATATGCCATCAATGCCAAAAAATGAACCACGGCTTCCTGCCGTAGATTCCCCTCCTCTTCAAGCCGTTCCGCGAAGCACCACAGCAGATTTTCCTTACCATGACCCCAAGCGATCCACAGACGCCGGAAAACCCGCAAGCAGACTTCACACGCACAGCTTCAAACTCTCCAGAAGACTGGATGCAGCCTTCGCCTCCATCCTTAGGAGAATCGACTCCGACAGTGAACCAAGCGAGCACGTCTTCAACGCCCTCTTTCGACTCTACGACCTCGCCAAAGAAGAAGCGCGGCAGGCCAGTGGGATCAAAGAACCGCAAAAAGACTCGACAAGAGATGCGCCAACAAGCGTTAGTTCCCAAGCGCAAGCCTGGGAGGCCCAGAAAGAACGCGATACCGCCATCCTCTACCGCCTCAATACCCTCGAAGATCAAGTACGAGGACTTCGTCACGCTCTCTCGATCGGAACGCTCAAAGCTTAAGACAGACCAACTCGACACCAAGACCAAAAAGCACATCTACCGCCAATCCCGGGCCAAGGCGCTCCTGAAAACCATGGGCAAGGTCGGTTTCTACAAAGACCGCCAAACTCGCCTCGTGGAGATGGCCGCCATGGGCTGCACCCCACGCCAGATCGGCGAAGAACTGGGCTGCTCCTGGCTGGAAGTCAGGGACATGGTCCGCAAAGACGACCTTCTGCCGGCCATCCACGGCCTTCGAGACCAGTACTTCCAAGCCCTGAAGAGCTCCTCCACGGTGGCTGCCATCGAGAGTATCGATACCCTCAAGAACCTCCTGAAGCACCAGCAACCAAACATCCAGCTTCAAGCTGCTGGCATCCTGACCTCAGTTGCGGTACGCTTGATCGACGAACAGAAGCAAGCTGAGCGCATGATCGCCCCATTGGTGAACATCGACTTGAGAACCGTCAGCAATGCAGACCTCACCCACGCCCTCAGACAAACAGCGCATGCTTCAGCGAGAGCGAAACATCTCAGTGTGCCGCCAGAAACTCCGGCGGCGCTCTACCCAGCGCTCACTTGATGCCCAGTTGACAGAGGCGACTCTAGCGAACGTTTCGTCCGATTGCGACCTCCGCGAAAAAGTCTGCACCGTTGCCGCTGAACCAACCACCAGGCACAACCTCATCCGCGAGAGCTGGTTCCGCGCCAACCTCCAGTACAAGCTCCGCGAAGATGGCCAGCAGCACGTCTACGACGCCATAGAAGCCATCCGTAAAAAGCATCCATGCTCAGCCGAGCCGATAGTTCTCAACATGCATCGGAGATTCGGCAAGACCTACCTTTGCCTTCTAAGGAAGTGCGAAGCAGCCCTCCGCCATCCTGGCCAGATGCTCAAATACGGCGGCCCCACAGAAAAGCAGTGCCGTTCCATGGCGGTCCCCAATCTCCACCTCATCCTTGAAGACTGCCCTCCAGAACTCCGCCCGAAGCCCTCGGGCATGCTCTGGAAGTTCCACAATCCAGCCTGGGGCCATAATGCTCTCAGTTCAAATTTGCTGATCGTCGGATGCAACGAAGAGCAGGGGAACAACCTTCGCGGCATGGCCTCTGACCAGGTCTGCCTCGACGAATGCCGGGACATCCGCAACCTTGACTATATCGTCAAACACGTTCTGAGCTTCCAGTTCGTTAAGCGCGAAGACCCGGAGCTTCTCCTCATCTCGACCCCACCGAAGAGCCCAGCTCATGACTTCGTTGACATCTACGTCAAAGAAGCCATGCGTAAAGGCCAGTACCTGGTAATGCCGTCATCGGCTAACAAGGACTGGACCAAAGAAGACCAGGAGATGATCCTTGGTTTCTGCGGAAGCAAGGATTCCATCGCCTGGCGCCGCGAAGCCCAGTGCGAGCTCGTCACCGATGCCGAAGAGATGATCGTGCCGGAGTTCCTTGAAGCGGAAAACGACATTGTGGTCGATGACTACGAACGCCCTTCACACTTCAAGCCCATGAGCATCCTCGATACCGGATGGCTGGACTGGAACGCGGTCGTCTATGGCTACCTCGACTTCCTCAAACAAACACTTGTGGTCGAAGATGAAGTCGTTGCGCGGTACAAGTCAACCGGAGAAATCGCCGAAGCCATGCGGAAGAAAGAGACGGCGCTTTATCCCGGCATGCCGCTTCGAAGACGCGGAGATCTCAAAGAACAGGCCCTCCATGACCTCCGCGTTGATCATCGCATGTACATCCAACCCGTCGAGAAGTGGGACCGCGACTCGGCAATCGCCGGACTGCGAACCACAGTGCAGCGCCGGAAGATCAAGATCCATAGACGATGCCGCCACCTGATCTTTCAGCTTCGCAACGGCATCTGGAACAAGCAGCGCACCGAGTTCGAGCGCTCCAAGCAGCTGGGACACTGCGATGCCCTGGCCGCCTTGATCTACATGCACCGCGTCGCCAACTGGCGTGAGAACCCCTACCCGGATGAGATGCTCTTCACGAACCCAGAGACTTTCCACGTTCCAGGCTCCAATGCGGTCGTTCGCCGCGATGGACTTTTACGCCTTGTTGGGAGGTTGAACTAACGGAGGACATTGAGAAATGGCAGGAGAATCAGATCAGTTCGAGTACTACTGGGCCTCAGAAGAAGACCCAGAGAAGATGGTCGCCAATCTCATCGAGCGCCGCGATTCGTTCTGGGAGGTTATCCGCGAAAGCTCGGCATTCGCTTCCGTTCTCCGTTCCTGGCGCATGTACCACAACCTCTACTTCCCGGAGGCCCTCGACTCAACCACCTTCGCCATCAAGCACCTTGGCGAAGAGAACGAAGTGGCGGCGCTGACCGCCAACCACTACCGCAACCTCATCCAACATGCCCTCAATCTTTCGACCCAACATCGAGTGAGCTGGCAGACGAAGGCAGTCAACAGCGACCAGAAGTCCCTCGACCAGTCGAGAATCGGGAACCAACTCCTTGAGTACTACAAGCAGCAAAAGCGAATCGAGCGCAACTTCAAGACTGCCGCTGAGCATGCCCTGGTTCTCAAGGTCGGCTACATCTTCGCACCCTGGAACCCAAATATCGGTGAGGCGCAAGGGTTGAATCCTGGCAGCTACGATCCTGAATCCGGCGACATGATCGAGCCGATCATTGACTACGAGGGCGATCTCCACATCGAGAATCTTACCTGCCTTGATGTGGTCTACGATCCGGTGAGTAGAAGCCAGGAAGAGTGGCAGTGGACGTTGATACGGACCTTCGAAAACCGCTGGGATATGATCGCCAGATATCCTGAGCTCAAAGAAGACCTGCTCCTTGTCGATGCCTACAGCAAGGCCAATGAGCCATTTCTGGCGATCAGCCTCGGCGGCTACGAACGATCGAAGACAGATCGCATCCCAGTCTGGCACTTCTTCCATAAGCCAACAGACGCCCTCCCCCAGGGACGCCACTTCGCGTTTGCCGGCGCCAAATCAGTCTTCATGGACACCCAGGCCGCCGATTTGCCGTTTCCATACGATGGTTTGCCGATCTTCAGAATGGCAGCCGGCGAGCTTTTGCTGACTTGCTTTGGGTACTCTCCCGCTGAGGACATTCAGGGGATCGCCGAAGCGATCAACGCCGAGATCAGCACCACCCTGACAAACCACAAAAATTTTGGCTTCAACAAGGTATGGACCAGGACCGGGGATACCCTCAATCGCGAGGTGATCGACGATACCACGACCAATTACCAGAGTGACCAGAAGCCAGAGCCGCTCAACCTTCTCAGTGAGAACCCTGGCATTCTCAACTTCGCCAACTTCCTTATTCAGCAGGCCGAGTATCTCATTGGCATCAACTCCGTCGCCAGGGGCCAGCCAGAAGCGTCACTGAAAAGCGGCACAGCGCTTGCGGTGATCCATGCCCAGGCGGTGCAGTTCGCCACCACCTTCATCCAGAACTACATCATGCTTCAAGAGGACCTCGGAACTCACATCCTCCGGACATTGAAGCGCTATGCCAATACCAAGCGGGTGGTGAGCATCCTCGGAGAACACAACCGAGCAGAACTCGTCTCGTTCAGTTCCGAGGACCTGCAGAAGATTGATCGTGTCATGGCACAACCTGGCAATGCCTTGACCAACACCATGGCTGGGAAGATGCAAATCGCCGAAATGGCAGTCCAACAAGGACTTATCCGCGATGTTAGCCAGATCATCACCTTGATCGAGACCGGAAACATCGAGCCACTCTTCGAGTCAGAGCGTTCCAACCTTACCAGGATCAGACTCGAAAACGAGGCCATGATGAAGGGGACTGAAATTCCGCCTCCACTGGCCACTGACTACCATGTGCTTGACATAAGAGAACATGCAGCAAAACTTTCTGACCCGGAGATCCGCCTTGACCAGAAGCGAGTCTCGACTATCCTCGGCCATGTCATGACCCACATTCAGCTTATGATGGACCCAGGGGTTCAGCTTCTTCAGATGGCGCTGGGCTATCCAAATCCGCTTGCAATGGCCCAGGCGGCTCCAGGAGGCATCCCTGGCAGAAAACCTCAAGACCTCGGGGGAAGACCACAGGATGGGGCTCCGGGAGGCCTTCCTGGGCCTGCTGAGCCAACCAAGCCATCGCAGGTGCCAGTTCAACAAGCGAGACCTCCGCAAGTTCCAGGGATGCCAGAAGCCAAAGGAGGTATGCCGGCGGCATCGACTACGGCTGCCTAAGCAAATACTATGCCAAGCGACAGCGAACTCTATCAATATGATAGCGATGATGACCCAAAGCCAAAAGAAGAAGCAACCGTTCCTGGTATTCTGGAAGAAGCTGATGGAGCTTCTGGGGCCGAGGGATCGCAAGAAGCTACTGGAGCGCCTGATGGCGAAGAGAAAACCGCCGAATCCCAAAAAGAACCACTGACTGCGTCAGAATCTCCAGGCGAGGAACCGGTTCGCCACAAGGTTGTCATCGATGGCGCAGAGGAACTCAAGACAATCGATGAGCTCATCCGCGGCTACCAGCTTGAGCGGGCTTCTTACAAGAAGATGCAAGAAGCGGCTGAGGTCCGCAAGGACGCGGAGTACGTCCTGAAGAGCTTCGTGGGGGACCCAATCGGCCTGGCAGAGAAGCAACTGCGTAAGGCTGGTTACTCAGAAGACCAGATTCGGCAATACCTGACCTCCAAGGCTGAACAGTTCTTGGCCCCTGTCGTCGAGGAGCTGACGATGAGCCCCGAGGAGAGGACGCTCGCCCAGAAGAAACGGGAATTGGAGCGTATCCAGCAGGAGATTCAACAGGCCCAGGGCCTCAAAGAAGCTCAAGACAATGAGCGCAAGCAAGCGATCCTCTGGAAGAAGACACTTGGCGAGATCGATGAAGCGCTGGATACCGCCAAGCTTGAGAAGACCGATGAGAACTGTATTGAGGTTGGGCGAATTCTGGCAGAAAGCTGGGAAGCGGAAATCGACTTGACACCGAAGGAAGCAGTTGCGATAGTTAAGCGAGAGCTCGCGAAGCGCTTGGCAGCAGATGAAGCCAAGCAACGAGACAAGAACAAAGCCCTGGCTCAACAAGCACTCTCCACCAAGACTGGCAAGGCGGCCTCCAACCAAACAGGGGGGTCCACCACAAAGCCTCCTAAGCGAGGAGTGATCCGAACGGGCACTTTCGATGAGCTCATGAACGCGGAGTAGTTTCGCGTTCTTGGTTCTTCAACAACGCAGCACGGATCACACATGGCCATTTCACGAGGGAATGGCATGAAGATATGGAGGCACTATGGCGGGCGAAAACACCGTAACTACCCTCTCAGGGTACTTTTACGAAATCTACGCCCCGAAGCTTGAAGATGCCCGTCCCAAGGCAGTCAAGCTTCAAAAAGATGTGGCATTTGACGCCGACCGCAAGCCCGGCGGCACCTACCATCAACCCGTCCTGCTTCGCTACGAGCAGGGCTTCACCTACGAGGCATCTGGGGTCGATGCGGTCACCCTCGACCTGGCTGTGGCCGCTGAATCGAAGGATGCTACGATCCTTGGAACGCAGCAGATCCTTCGCTCCAGAGTGGGGTATGAAGCGGCGGCGCGGGCTGCTTCTGACAAGCAGGTCTTCCGGCGCATCACCGAGACACTGGTCGAAAACATGTGGGAGGCATCCAGCAAGCGTCTGGAGATCAATCTCTTCAACGGGCAGCGCGCGCTGGGCAAGATCGCCAGTATTGCCGGAAGCGTTCTGACGATCACCACGGCAGAATGGGCACCTGGCAACTGGAGTGGCATGGAAAATGCCAAGATCGTTGCTTCTTCCAGTGTCGCGGCGGCAACCACCATGCGTGGAACCGACACGACCAATGGCGATTCCATGACCATCACTGCAGTTGATCTTGATGCTAGAACCGTAACGGTTGGCACCCTGACAACCGGGACTGTCGCTGGTGATTTTCTTTGGTGGAAGACTTCCAGAACCAACACAGGTTTCAAGGAGTTCCTTGGTCTCGATGGCGTTGCGAACTCTTCAGGATCGCTCTTCGGCATCGACAACACCTCGTTCAGCCTCTGGAAGCCGACTAGCTATGCGGTAGGCTCGACAAGCTTGACCTTCCAACATGTCAACAAACTCTTGGCCAGGGCCATGTCGAAGGGCCTCGATGACGACACGATCCTCTACATCAACCCGAGCACCTGGGCTGATCTTCTGGCCAACGAAGTCGCCGTGCGCCGTCACAACGAAGGCGGAAGGGCCAACTACAAGGTTGGCGCCAATGGCATCGAGTTTTACACCCAAACTGGGATGGTCACCATCAAGGCCAGCACTTACGTCAAGGAGGGCTACGGATACCTCATCGACCAGAAGAAGTACAAGCGTGTTGGAGCGACGGACATCACCTTCCGCATTCAGAGCCCAGCTTCGCTCAACGAGTTCTTCCTCCACGATCCTTCGGTGACGGCCTACGAGCTCCGCAACTATTCCAACCAGGCGCTGTTCACCAAGAGTGCTGGTAGGACGGCGCTGCTAACGGGCATTGTCAACGCAGCGTAAACCAATGCACGGAAGTAGAAACAGACCATTGTTCACCACCCCATGATCGGGGGAGATTCCACATCTCCCCCGATTCTTAGAGGGCGCATGCAAGCGATCATCAACTCAGTCGGTGGAAGAAAGAGCTTTCTGGTGCTCCTTGCCGTAGTGATTGTGGCGCTCAGCGGTCTTCTTGGGATCGATGAACGCAAGCTGGAGTTGATTCTTTATCTCTGCGTGGGTGGAGCTGGGACGATTGCGATTGAAGACTCTGTGAAGAGCTTGAAGAATGGCCCTCCGAAGCAAGACCATTGAATACGCTTTCGTGCAATCGATTGCGACAGTGGCCACTGCCGTTGCCAGGGACTTCACCCAACTTGCTGCCCTGGCTATACCAGAAACTGTCGCCAGGGCTTTCAAGTCAGTGATCTTGGAGATCCATGCGCAGGATGCTGAAACCGTGATGACTAATATGCCTACTTCTGTGTTGATTGGGATAGCATTGGGCGCGGTGGCGCGGAACGATGTGACTCAAACTTGGGCTGGGATAACCAACAGCGGGGAAGCTCAATGTTGGAATTTTCTTCGTGATGTAACTAGCTATTTCGCAACTAATTATACAGGCACTACGATGACAGCGGACGCCAGGATCACGATTACTGGCATTTCCAGTCAAAACGTTAGTGCAAAACTAATCATCACTTATGAATACCAGGACAGCATGGCTGGACCAACACGGATCAAGACCGTAAAGATTCCACTCGATGGAAATACCGGAGCTCTTACCACCGTGCTGACCAGCGTGGGTCAGGCCAATCAGGTCCCGGCCCTGGATACATTCCTCCCGGAGTTGAGTAAGGTCTATAGAGATATCTTTTTCGAGATTTACTGCAACGATGAGACTGCTGCGGCCTCGGCGACAAATCCAGCATTGAATCTGGCTTTAGACGCCGAAGCGGCCTCCCCGGACGGTCTGCATGAAGATGCCAATGCTTCGGCTCGTTCTTATTACAGGATCTGGAAGCGCACGGATATGACTACGAGTGCGACCCACGATCTAAAGGCCAGTACGGACAATGTCAATATGCCATTTTCGGATCTGGCGGTTATCCTGACGGTCACTTATGAATATAATACCGACACTTCCACTTCGATTATTCAGAGCCTGCAAATTCCACTTCTCTTCCAGCGCGGTTATCTTGGCGGAACCGTAACCGGAGACAAGTCGCGTGTACAGATGGTCTTGATGATCGAAGAGCCAGTTACCATCGCACTCGTACAGAGCGGGATACTTTGCTCGTGTTGTGACTCTGGAACCATGACGATAGACCTCAGGATTGGCTCACAACCATCAAGAATATTCACCCACCCGGCCGCAATCAGGGTTGGAAGCGTATTCTTTTCCAGGCGCCTGGACTCAGGGGCTGTCGGTGGTACCTCTGGATTCGTTCCGAATCGTGGGAAGAATACATTGAACTTCGATGCCTTCCGAACCACCAGCGCCAATGGAAATCTCACGGCTTTTCTTTGTGGTTTGGCGATAATAAACTACACAAGTGGGAAGGCTTCCGTGGGCGATGGGGCTCATAATCATACGATTAGCCATATTCTGTTTGATTTCGCTGATGCAACAACCACTTTCGCCAGAGAACAAGTAACTTCCACGACTACTGCTCCTACAATCAAAGAGACGACTCATTGGTTGAACTCGGTAGGCATCGCCTGGTATTTATTCACTGGTCTTGGAAAGAACGCGAATGTCTGGCACGTGATATCGTCTGAGCGTCTGGCGGATAAGCCGCCCAATGACGGGTTTGAAGATATTGCAACGGCCACCATCTCATCAGACGAAGAAAATGGCCAGTTCTTCGGATGGCAGGACAGTACAGATAAATGGGATCGTTATCCAAATGATCCCAAGGAAATAGGCTTGAAAATCGGCAGTCTGAGGAGGTACAGGTGCAACACTGATCCTGAAGCATTGATGCAAAGTTACATGCTGATCACCTTTCACGCCCTGGTATTTACGATTGCTGGCAACGTAACCGGCTTTGTTGGGGATGGGAGCGGAATCATCGTCGAGGCTCACAGAAGCGATACCGACGAGAAGATCGATCAATCCACGACCTTAGTCGGCGGTGCTTACACGATGAACTGGTATGACAATACCATTCAAGTGTACGCTCATGCACGCCAGGATTCTGGGCACGTTGGCCGTAGCAACGATGGACTGGCGGTATAATGAACATCATCCTCAGAGATAATGGCGTTCCAACATTCGACATTTCGTTTGGAGCGGCAGTTACAATGGATCAATGGTACCGGGAGTTTGTTCCTCCGGTTCAAGAAGAACTAGAAGTGGTCGCTTACTGAAAGGAGCGCTTAGGACATGGGAAGAAGATACTCGATCGATGGTGGTGATACCAACACCGACAACACCACCATCTTGGAGTTGCGATCTGCAACGACAATCCGTCCCAGGGTGTACGATGTCAATTTCGGTTCGAAAGCCGCTCCCGCCGACAATGCTTGCGGCTACGAGCTGCAACGGACAACCACGGCTGGGACTTCGACGGCAGTGACCCCGCAAGTCCTGGACTCTGGAGACCCAGTTTCTCTCGCGTCTGCTGGAAAGGCGCATACAGTCGAGCCGATTTATACCGCCGCGGCAATTCTTCTGAGATTGACGGCCAACATGCGCGCAAGTGTGCGCTGGGTGGCGTCTCCTGGGGGGGAGCTTATCCTCCCAGCGGCAGCCAATGGTCTGGGCGTTCAGGCTGATACGCCATCTACGGCTTTCTCGGTGGACTTCTGCATCCACTTCGAGGAATGAACCCTTACAAAACAGCCCAAGCAGAACGGAAAGCCAAGGGAACGCTGTTCGTCGATGGCCATGAAGTGGCCAACACGCTTCAATGTGTGCACTGTGGCCATCATTGGGTGTCTCTGAAGGGCTCAGGAAGAAAGCGCGGCTTCTGCCTCAACTGCATGGGCCCGGTTTGCGGCCCAAGATGCTATGACTGCATCCCATTTCTGAAGAAATTGGATCTCTACGAGGCTGGGAAGTTGAAGGTTCTTAGATAGTCGTCATGCCACGGCGCTGGCAATATCCAACGAGGTTTGATCCGCTTCCGGATGTGGCACCACCGGAAGTCATCACCATCGACAAATGGTATGTCGAGCTGTCACGGCCTACTCTTCCGTTGGTTCCGCCGAACCGTGGGGAGTTCGTTGCGTTCCTCTTCCCCATACCAGACCAGGCAGTTCCGCCGATGGACTCCTGGTATGCGCCTCTCTCGGAACCGACCCTTCCTCCACAGCCCCTGAATGTAGGAAATGCTGTCTTCTTCGTAGAGCCAGTTTTTGCTCCGGTTCCCCCGATGGATTCTTGGTACCAGGAGCTGGCTCTGCCAAGAGCCCCAGGGCGCAAGATAAATCCAGGAGATGCCAACTTCCTGGTAGATTTCACAGTACCGCTGCCGGTGGTTCCTTCCATGAGTTCCTGGTACCAGGAGTTCTCCAGGCCGAGAAGCCTATCCAGAAAGCTCAACGTAGGAGACAGCAACTTCCTGGTGGAGCTGCCGCCATCAATTCCTACGATGGACTCGTGGTATCGTGAGCTTTCAAGGCCAGCCAATCCAGAGTATCGGATCAATCCTGGAGATGCCAATTTCTTTGTCGAGCCGGTTGCCGCAGTCGTTCCATCGATGGCCAGTTGGTATCAGGGCCTCAGTTCTCCAATGTTTCCTCGGGCTCGCGCCAATCTTGGAGTCGCATCGGTCCTAGTTGAGATCGTGGCGCCTCCGCCTCCAGTGATGAAAATGGAATGGGCCTGGCCCATGGAAGAACCGCGCCGCTACCCTCCAGAGCTGCCGATTCTCAGAAGGAGCAGGGACTGAGATGTCGATCACCAAGACCCTCTTTGGGGTTTCGAGAATCATTCCAGAGACGGATGAAACCGGCTGGGGAACTCAGGTCACGAACTGGTTGGTGGATGTTTCTACTGCTCTGGATGCGCTGATCACGCTCGTGAGCAACATTCCATTCCCGGTAATCCCCAAGACGGACACCAGTTTGGCACAAGCGGCCACTCTGACCCCGAGCCAGACATGCCATCGTGTCTCTGGGACTCCAGGTGCGGTGACGCTCAGTACGACCACACCGATTGCGGCGGGTTCCAAGGAAGGCCAGTACTTGCTTTTGATCGGTACGAACAACACGAACACTGTGACCATCGAAGATTCTGGGACGGTGGATCAGAACGGAGACATCACGTTAGGGCTCGGCCAGGCGATTGCTTATCGCTGGTCAGCTTCAAGAGCTCTGTGGGAGGAGTTGACTCGCAATGCATGAGAAGGCGTACTACGACGATTCGCGAAAGAAGAGTTCCGGACTTTCGAACGTTTCGTCTAATCTGGCCATCAAGGCCAAGGGTCTTCGTGCCTGGATCAAGGACAAGAAGAAGAAGCGCTACCAGCGTCTAAGGGAAGAGGCCAAATCCTCATAATTGGAGGGAGATAAACGATGATCAAAAAGCTTGGACTTTCTCCGAGTGATCTTGGCATCGACAATGTAAATCTCAAGGCGGCCGCCAATACCATATATGCCACGCCCGTTATTGATGTGAGACGGTTTGGTCAATTCTACATGCAATGGATTGTAACGGTCACTGGGGCTGCAACCGTAGGCGTATTTGCGATTGAGGCGGTCATCTTTGAAAGGGATGGCATAACGATTCTTCGTACTGAGACATTGGCTACGGGGTTGTCTTCAAGCGTAACTGGCACGATCCAGTTGGTAATTCGCCAAGGGCTCGCGCCTCTTTCTGCTGGATTGACCATCGGAGCGTTGGCGGATCTTGTGAAGATCCCTGAATACATGAAGATTCAGATCAAGATCACCACTGCCAGCGATGCAGCTACTTCAGCCACGGCAGACATGTGGCTATTGATGGCGAGGTAAAACTTGATGGTACGCACTAGCAGAAAACGAATTGGCTGGGTAGTCCTGTTAGCCATTCTGGTGATGGGAGCCGGCCGCATCCTCCGTATGGATGACCAAGGCGAAATCCGTTTCGTTGAGGATGTCACGAACGGCAATCAGTACGTCGGTCTGAGAGCTCCAAGCGCTGTTGGTTCTAGCTACACGATGACGCTGCCCTCGGCCTTGCCGAGCTCGCCTCAGTTTTTGCAGATCGCCACAGATGGTACCCTGAGTCTTACAAGCGCCGCTTCAAGTTTGGATGTGGCCTATGATGGTGGGAGGATTATCACGGCAGATGCCGGAGCAGTAGACATCCAAGGAACAGGCGGCCTAAGCGTGACAGGAGATATCTCTCCCCTTGGGAATCTGGTCAATCCGAAGTTCACCAGTTACACCAAAGCGGGGTTGCCAGCGGCAAGCACCATTGGAAGACTGGCTCGGGTTACCGATGATGCCAGGGGACTTTGGATGGATCAGGGTTCGCAGTGGTTCTCTCTTGGCCAAAGGATCATCAATGTTCAAGAGTTTGGGGCCATTCCAGATGATGGGTTGGATGACAAGGCGGCAATATCGGCAGCGGGGACGGCCCTTACATCGGTAGGTGGTGTTCTATATTTTCCGAAAGGGGTGTACACCCTTGTCTCTACACCATCTGTTACCGCTGTCACATTTGCCAATCCAACGCGCATAATTGGGGAATCCAGATCATCAGTAACGATTAATGTGACCACACAGGGTCATCATGCTTTCTTGTTTCAAGCCCCCTTTTCGGTTTCAGGGCTGACCATGACGCGAGCCGATTTTGCGTCGGATACACAATGGGGGGCGCTTCGGTTGGACTATCTTGTTTCGACACCTGTTGCACAGACCAAGGTAGCCATAGACACTTTGGACATAACCGGCTTTGATATCGGCCTCTATGTCGATGGAGGGACTAGTGCAGACGTGCAAAGTGTATCAGCTCGGCAGTGTCGGATCAGGAGTAATCTTCTTTGCACTGGGGGCATAGCCTCTGTAGTCCCGACGATCAATTGCAACCGCTGTAAACAGGTCAGCATAGAAGACTGTGAACTTGAGGCATTCTCGAATCTTGAAGTGAACAATGTTTACACAATCGGAAGCAGTGTGGTCACGGTCGCCAACAGCCGTCTTATCAAGGGCATTGGCGTCAAGGCCCAATCCGGCGATGCAGTAATCACCGGGCATAGGCTATCATGTCTGTCAATTCGTGGGAACGTCTTCGAAAACTGCTCATATGCTGTGCTTGTCAGCAGCGCAGATCAACCCGTCGATGTGATTTCCATTGAAGGCAATCATATGTCTCTCTGTACTGGGAACACGTCGGAGAGTGCGATCGTTGGGTTGGTCAATCAAACCGGAACGGCGCCTACTCCTTATGACATTGGAGTATTTTCTTTTCGTGGAAATACCATCAGAGAATCGGACAAAGGCTGTATAGCCCTTGCTTTTGGTGCTGGTCGGATCATCGAGCACGTGGTCTTGTCGGGCAATACTTATTACAATTGGAGCAAGAGCTCTATTGGGACATTCAATGTCCTTCGTTTATCATCTACTGGAACATTTCGAGCTCTCCATTGCAATAATGAGTATGCTAATGGGAATTCTAACGGACGAGCTTACCTTGGGTCCGGGATCGTTGCTCAGGTAGCCCATGCCAGTTTGTCTGGAATCCACGAACTCAGCGTTGTACTTCCAAACCAGACGCCGGATGAGGCGGTATTTCTGGCTGCCAAGGGGACGTTCTCAAGAGTCCTTACGGTTAGTGCTGGCGGATTGACCGTGACTGCTGGGGGGATTACCATTACTGCTGGGGATCTTACGGCGCTCACGAGCGACATAAATGTCCAGGGTGGCTATCGTCAAGTCATCGATACGTTCTATCAGAATGACGTGGCAATCAGTCAATCCCTTGTCAAGGCATCGAGATTAACAGCTGCAACGAATAACCCTGAATCGATCATACCTCTACGTTCTGGATCTATCACTGGGATTGCGATACACTCGAATGCGAACGTAACGGCGGGTTCTATCACAGCCGAAGTGTTCTTTGGAGGCGTCACGACTGGGTTGACCGCCGTTTTGGATATTACGAATCCGTCTTTCAAGGCCACCCTTCAAGCCAAAGACCTCGATACGTTCGCTGCCAATAATCTCATTGATGTTCGTATCAGTAGTACAGCTACGCTTCTTCCGGCAGCTACGCTTGATATCCGTTGTGTTGTTGATTTAGAGATCTAACCAAACAAGAACAGCTGGACCTAAGAAAGGAAGATTTCATGAAACTCGATGTGAAAAAGCAACTCATTAACTACGATGGCAATGAACGGCTTGAATTCGAGACTGGCCCAGACGAGATGTTCCGCTTCCCAGCGGCAGCAGGAACGCATTCCGTCGTAGATGCCGGAACAACGAAGGTTACTCCAGGCACTGTGAATTCCTGGATCGTCATCAACGTCAACGGTGTTGAGCATTACATCCCCTCCTACACTTCCAAGACTAGCTGACTGTGGCAAAGAAGTACACCGCTGACGAGCTCATTGACCTGGTGCGGCGCCGTGCGGCTGTTCCAGATGTAGAGTCCGCCGGTTCTGCCGGAGCAGACATCCTCGCCTATCTCAACGAGGAGCTGTACTCCAAGATCATGCCTCATCTCATGAGGGCGCGTGAGGATTATTTCGTTCAAGCTGAACGAGTGCCATTGGTCTCCAATCAATCGGCTTACCGTTTGCCAAAACGTGCTGCTGGCCAGAAGCTTCGCAGCCTCGTCTACACATCGAGCGATGGCGCTCGGAGTACTGTTGACTTCATCTCAAGGAGAGAAGCAGAACTCTTCAGCGCCGATACCAGCGATATCCCGATGGCCTTTTTCATCGAAGGCAATCACGTGGTGCTGCGGCCTGATCTTTCCTCGGCCAACGGTGCCTTCCTGGAGATGAGTTACTTCTTCCGTCCAGGCGAGCTTGCCCTGATCGCCAACGGCAGACGCATCACGGCGGTCAATCTTGGGACCAAGACTGTCACGGTGGCAAGCCTCGTGAGCGGATGGATTGCAGGAAGTCTACTAGACATCCATTCGGAGAACTCCGGCTCAGAGATCCATGCCTGGGATCTCACGGTTGCCTCGACGACAGCAACCACCGTGACTTTCAACGAGGCAATCAATGGCTCTGTCTATGGCACCAGACCAGTCGAAGTGGGGGACTACCTTGTCAGCCAAGAGCAAGCGGTCATTCCGGCTCTTCCTCGGGAGTTGCATGTCGCCTTGGCTCAGGCTGCCGTCTGCCGGCTTGCAGAGGCCGGAGGTGATATTGAAAGTCTAAGGGCGCACGGCTCTGAGCTTACCAGGGAGCTCCGTGATGCGATGGAGCTCATCACTCCCCGTGTGGACTCCAAGCCAAAGAAGATCAAGGGCCTCTTCAATCCGCTTTACGGCTCTACCTTCAACAGGTCCCGTCGGGTGATCTTCTGACATGCCGCTGATGCAAACACTCAAGCGGACGGCCCGTGGGCTCTGGAGCCAGTTCAATCCGATTAACCAGATCCCCGAGGGGGGCCTCCTTGAAGCTTTCGATGTGGTCATCGACCGTGAGGGAGTGATCTCGAAGCGCCGAGGTTTCAAGCGTTATGCCGGCGTGAAGGCTCTGAGCTTCATGGACTTCAAGAACCGCCTTATCGCCCTTGAGGGAACAACGCTCAAGTACGACTCTGACGGCCTTGGGACGCTCCTTCCCTGGACGGGCAGCTTCTCGCCCCCAGATGCTTCAACGCGGATGCACTTCGTTGAAGCGCGTAAGAATCTCTACTTCACGACTTCGCGAGGGATCTTCAAGAACTCAACCTTGACTGGCATTCCGTCCAAGGCCGGGATGCCGCAAGCCCTCGATATCGAGCTCGTTCTGACTGGTACAGGAGCCTCTTGGTTTACCCCAAATACCCAGGTCGGCTATGCCGTCACGTGGTCCAAAACCGACGTGAACATGTTCTTGATCCGTGGCGAGCCGTCATTCAGAGAGACGCTTGCAAACGCAACAACTGCAGTCACGTTGGCTTTCTCTGCCGGAGTGGTCACGGTGACTCACACGGCGCATGGATACCTGACTGGTGACACCGTAGAGATTTCTTCCCCAAGCGATGCGGCCTACGGATCTGGCCCTCATGTCATCACGGTGACTGGAGCCAACACTTACACCTACACGGTGACTGGCACCCCCCCGGCAACTGGAACTGCCAACGCCGGGAAGAAGTTCAATGTCCGCGTGACTTTCAGCGTGCCGGATGACATCGTCGATGGAGATTACTACGAGCTTTATCGTTCGGACCTGTCTGCCAATGCGACAACCGATCCGGGAGAGCGGCTCTTCCAGATTCTTAGGCGCAAGGTGACGGCATCCGACATCATGAACAAAACCGTCACGCTGACGGACGACTTCGACCCCTTGTTCCTCGGGGAGGAAATCTACACCAGCCCGTTCGTTGAAGGGGCTTCGGAGGCCAACACACGGCCTCCGTTCGCCAAGGACATCGCGCTCTTCAAGGGAGAAGTCTTCTTCGCCAACACCAGGCGAGAGCATTTCCTGAAGCTTCAACTCATTGATCCAAGTCCATTCGATGGCGGCATGACAGTCATGGGGTTCATCGATGGAATAATCCAAACATCGATGGGCTTCACGGAGATTTTAACGACGCAACGTGGTTCCATCTCGATTCGCTCTGGAACAACGGTCTTGACTTATAATTACGGAACCGCAGAGAACGCGGCAACACGTACTTTCAAGGCGTTCACGACAGAGTTGACTTTGGCGGAGAACATCAAGAAGACCTGCCAGAGTCTGGTGCGGATTGTCAACCGCGATTCACTCAACACACTAGTCTATGCTTTCTACGCCTCGGGGGTTGACGATGCTCCTGGTAACATCCTTTTTCGTGGGCGTTCTCTGGATACGCCGCAGTTCTACATAACTGCATCGACTACGGCTATCAGTGATAACTGGAATCCAGCCTTGCCGCTTACTGATTCAACAGTCCTTAGCGACAATGAAACCAAAGCCAACAATCTGGCACGGGCGAAGTTCGAGCAGCCAGAAGCCGTGCCGCGTTCCAGCGATCAACCGATCGACAGCGAGGAATCTGAAATCCTCCGTATTCTTGCACTTCGTGATTCACTCATCATCTTCAAAGAAGAGGGGATCTATCGGTTTTCGAGCGATGGCCAGATCAGCGAGCTCGATCCTTCAACAAAACTCACTTGTCCAGAATCAGCGGTGGTGCTCGACAACAGCGTCTACTGTGTCACGACTCAAGGTGTTGTTCGCGTGAACGAGTCGGGCACCGCCATTGTATCGCGACCAGTCGAAGCCGACTTCAAGCGCGTCTTTGGCATGCAGAACTTCAAGACCTTGGTGCATGCTGTCGCCCACGAGAGCGAACGCAAGTACATCGTCTGGACACCCAGGGAGTCAGGAAGTGCCAACACGTCGGTAGCCTGGGTGTACAACTACATCACTGAAGCCTGGACCAAATGGCGCAAGAAAGCGACGGCAGCTTTGGTGCTTTTCGACAACGATGCCCTCTACGTGGGTCATGCGGTGGATTCCTTTGTCCTGGAGGAACGACGCTTCGGGTCAACCTTTGAGGACTACCGCGATGAAGCTATCGATTGCACCGTCACCGTTGCTGGCTTCGTGACCATCGGAGTGGATGGCATTACCGTTTCCCAAGTGGACATCGACTGGTCTTATACCGAGCAACCTCCGGCCAAGGGGTTTCTCTTTGAGCAAGGCTTCCTGAATTCCAAAGTGATGGTCGTGATTTCTCTGGGAGGGACCAGCTACCGCTTGACTCTGGAGAAACAGCTTACGGGAATCACGACAGGGGCTGCAACTCTTTCTCTTGCCATCGTCAGCGAGGTGCGCTGGGCGCCAGATGCAATGGGGAATGCCGGGGTGATGAAGCAGTTCAGCTATTCACAAGTTTACATGGAAGAAGACAGTGCCAGACGACACGAAATCGGTTTCTTCAGTGACATCCTTCCGACCAAAGCCTACGTCAACGACATCGTCCATCCGGCCTTCGGAGGATGGGGAACTGATCCTTGGGGGAGTTCGTCTTGGGGAGGGAGCACCCTACGTGCTGCAACCCCATTACGTGTTCCCGTGCCAACGCAATACCAGCGAGCCAGAGCCCTTAGTGTTCTCTACCGCCATCGCATGGCCAACGAGAAGTTCGAGATTTTGCAGTTGACATTGACGGCCAGGGCTTACAGCGATAAGACGGCTACCGAAACGTGAAAGTAGAAACCTTACGTAGGTTTACTCCAACGGACTATCCAGAAGCTCCGGACTGGTTTCATCGTTTTGCAAACTTGCTGAACAACACGCTGGAGCAGCTCACCCAGTTGACTCAGAAGAACATCGGGACAGACAACATCAACGAGGAGGTCCGTGAAATAACGATTGTTGATGATCAAGAGTTCGATCTCAGCTTACAAGTCGTGAAAGGAAAACCCATCGCTGCTTGGGTAGTTTTTGTGACCGGAATGCGCCGGCATAATCCCCTGGAATGGGAACCTAGAGGAGGCAGCCAATTGCGTTGCAAGCTCAAGTTCCTGGCGGCCCCAGGAAAGCCTGTGCTGATCCGAATCATGGTGCGAGGGTCATAAGAAATGGCATTTGTCCCAACAACCTTTCGTACTGCAGAAGAGAACCAGCAGCTACTACTTGGAAATGCCCCATCTGGGAGCCCCTTCTCTATAATCCCCCTGGCTGCCGAAGCCCAATCCTTTCAAGGTCCGGCGCCAGCCGCACCATCGGCTTCAGGCACGTTTCAAGGTTCAGCTCAACGAACCCAACCGCCGATTGCCCCAAGCCCCCAGATGGGCATTTCTCCTGGGTCTACCCTTCAAGAACGTTTGACTTCTGGTATCAGCCGCGACGTGGCAGCCTTGCGCTCAGGGATTGGCCAAGCACGCGAGAGCTTCTACGGAGCGGCTGGTCCAGAGCGCACCTTCGAATCGATTGGTGGGCCAGCCACATTGGAGGCGGCGATCCGACCCGGGGGAGCCTTCGCGCCAGCCCAGGAGATCCTTGCCTCTCCTGGCTACCAGGGGCCTCTCGGCTTTGGTGATCCAGAAACACAGAAGTTTCAAGCGGGCTACGAAACTGCCAGGGCCAGACAGCGGGCGCTTGGAGGCGGACTTGGCCTCTCCGCCCTCGTCGGCGAGGCTGCGCCAGGACTCAGCCCAGGGGAGGCACGTTTCGAGGCGCAGCGCCTTACAAGAAGCCCAACCTTCCAGGCCGCCATCGGCCCTGCTGCTCGGGAAGTGGAAGGCGTCTTTTCGGAGTTCTCCAGAGAACGCAAAGCCGCCGAAGAGTTCGCCAGACGGCGTCAGACCGGCGAACAGGACATTGTCCGCCAAGCCAGGGAACTTCTCGGTAGTCGCCAACAGGAGATCACACGTGGCATTGAGGAGCGGATGGCTGCTGCTGAAGCCCAAAGAAGAGCCGTAGAAGCGGCGTACAGCCGTTTTCAGGAGACCCCTGACATGAGGACGCTCCAAGCCACCGATCCCTCTCTATTGGGCTTCCAGGCGGCTTCCTTGAGGACCCCAGGCCAGGAGCAGGCGGAGCGCGCCGGTAGGATCTACCAGGAGATCATCTCCAGGTATCCAGGCTTCGAGCAGTTCGGTCCGTTGCCAGTTAACATAACTAACCGTGGGGAGCAGGTTTACATCTATCCAGAAGGAGTCACACATCCGCAAGCCGTGGAGCTCTACAAGCGCCAGAAAGAGATCGAAGCCGCCTTCAATCCGGCACCCTATCTGGGGGCGACGACACCAACACAAGGGGAGTTAGCGCCGTTCTTTGAACAATTGCCTGGCGGCCAGCCATTGTATGGAGCGAGAGAAGACCAGCCTTTCTATGGGGCCTTCGCTGATCCTCGTTTTGCTCTTCCGGAGCTCCAGAGCTTCGTTCGGTATGATCCGGGAGTAGCAGCAACCCGTGAGAACGTCACAGGCGCCGATATGAGAGAGACTTTTAATCGAATCAACCAGCTCCTCGGGGAAGCCAACCGTCTAGATGCCGCTGGTGAACCCTTCAAGGCCGCGTCTATTGGGGCCGACGCCAAGGGTCTCCTGGATGCCGAAACAGCCGCCCTTGAGGCCCGCAAAGGCGAGCTTGGCCGTCTGGGCCAAGAATGGCTTGGGATGGCCTCTGATGCCCATCAAAATTGGCGCAATGCAAGAAAGTACCGTTGGGGTAAGATACTTGGGGTGGCTGGAGACATCGCTCTTAGACAAGCCACAGGAAGAGTCGGGAAGGAATAACCAACCATGCCAAACGGAGGCGGAGGAGGAGGTGGCGGAGCTCTTGGGGGACTTGGCGGAGCCATCGGCGGACTCATTGGCTATGCCCTTGCCGGCCAGGGTGGCAAAGGCGAGTTCGAGGAGATTGTCCGATTGTGGCGGGCTATCCAAGACCCGGCTTTTGACTTCCGCAGTCTCACTCCTCCCCAGCTTCGCGTAGTAGCCGAGCTCTCGCCTGAAATCTACGAAGCTCGTGTCCCCCATGAGGTCAAACTGGCGGTGGATTCTCCAGAAACCAGGGCCGCTCAGATGCGTAGCCTGGGTTATCTGGAGCAGGTCCGTGAAGAAGGCTTGCCGCTTCAGGACCGTCTCAGGGCACAAGAATTGCAAAGAGAGGTTGCCCGTGAGAACCGTAACGCTCAGATGCAAGTTTTCCGCAACCTTGCCGAGCGTGGGCGGCTTGGCGGTGGAGAGGAACTTGCAGGGAGGATGATCGCCAATCAGCAAGGAGCTGAGCTTTCAAGGGGCTTTGGCATTGATCTTGCACAGATGGCGATCCAGAACCGTCTCCGTGGAGCCATGGCGGCTGGTTCACTCGGGGGCCAGATACGGGGTGAGGATATCGCTCTCAGTTCCAGGAATGCCGATGCCATCAATCGCTTCAACGAGTTCGTAGCTACTTTGGGGACACAAGCGGCCAGGGATGCAGCTTTAGCAAGGCAGCAGGCACAGGGTTACAACGTCGGCCAGAGGCAGCGCGTCGCCGACACCAACCCGCTTCTGCGCTACGAAACCGAACAGGCGAACCTTGATCGCCAGAATAGGCTGCGGCAAGCGTTGTTCAGCTCACAATTGGCCAGAGCTGGTGGACTCGAAGGAGCACTTGGCGGCCTTGGTGGCTTCAAAGAACGCCGGCGAGCAGAGCGAATAGCGCTTGGCCAAGCCGTTGGCGAAGGAGTCGGTGGTGCGGCTGGCTTAGGTTTGGACATCTACGGTTTAGGGGGATTTGGGTAGAGCCATGGTACTCCCGGAGGGAGGACATTAAGAAATGGCAGAACGCGGTCTTTTCCATGGTCTTGATGAAAAGAAGCGCCGGAAGAAAGCCGAGGATCTTCTCCGCATCCTTGCCATGCTCAGAGAGCGCGGTATCTCTCCTGGGATTTCCAGGGAGGCCATGCAGATCAAGCCGGTTCTTCCGCAGTACGGGGCATTGCCTCCGGCCGTTCTGCCTCCTCCAGCACCAGTTCTGCCTCCTTCAGCACCCTATGGGGTACTCCCGGACTTTCGAACGTTTCGTCCGGACTTTCGAACGTTTCGTCCGGACTTTCGAACGTTTCGTCCACCGCTATCGCCTCTTCCGCCAGACATGGCAGGCCCAGCCGTAGGCCCCGGTCTAGGAGCTGGGATCATGGCCGCACGCAGTAGAGAGCTTGGTGGACCAACTGGCGCACCTGGAGCAATGGGTGGAGCAACCGGAACATGGACATCACCTACGGCACCAGCGGACATCATCGATGCGTTATCAAGGCAGTTCGGAATGGGGCCACCAACTGGGACAGACCTGCCTCCAGCATCAGGACTTCCAGGGCCATTCCCGCCTGCACCTCCAGGCGTCTCACGTGGTCGTGGCCCTCCATGGGAGCTTGGCATGGCACCTGGAATTTCGAACGTTTCGCCCGCGCCGTTGTTGCCTTCTTCGCCAATCAGCATTGCTGGTCAACCAGATACACCAAGCCCAGTCATTGCAGAGCTCCGCAAGCTTCGAGAGCAAGAGGGCCGGCGCAGGGCTCTAGGCGAAGCTGGTTCTACGTTTCGCCGTGCTGGTGACATCATCACGACCGCTGCCTGGAACCGAGCTGGCGTTCCATGGCGTGCTCCTCAAGCCGAGATCGAACCTTCTCAGTTCGGAGAAATGGCCGCGTCACTCCTCGAAGAAGAGAAGCTTCGAAAAGCCGAAGAGCAAGAAGCCCCGGAGGGCCAATACACGCAGCGGCTTACCAAGGCTCTCAAAGACCTCAGCGGCCTCGATTTGACTGGAGCTTCGGCTTCTCAGATCAGGACGCTTCTGCCTGTTCTTGGTGACGTTTTGCAGGCCGGTGCTCAACGGGAGAAGTACGGCTTCGAACGCGAAGAGAAGCTGAAGGGCATCATGCTGGACACGGTCCAGAATTTCCGTCGCAGCAAAGAATACGAGTTTACCAGGCAGGCGCTTTTGGCAACGTCAAAGATCAGAACTCTCTTGCGGCTCCAAAGTTCAGTTGGAGATGTGGCGGCTACTGGCCAAATGCCATACATGGAAGGTCAGCGCGGCCAGCTTTCGGATAGAGATATCGGCCGCTACACCAGCCGATGGGGGCTTGTTAACAAATTCACGGACATCACATCAAGGTTGGCAAGAGGAATATTAAGCGCAGATCAACGCAAAGAACTGCTTGATACTATTGCTGCCTTTGACAAGAGCGGCAAGCAAGCTCTGTCGTCCCTTGTGGAAGAGCATGGCAGTGGACTCTTGGCAATCTATCCAGAAATGAATGCGGATATTTTGTTTGAGGCACTGATGCCTCCTGGGTTGAACGAAAAGCCCAGCATCACATTGATTTCTCCGCAAGGGAATTCCGTAGACATTACCGATGAAAACGAACTTCGAGACAAATTGCAACAAGGCTATCAAGTAGCCAAATAAGGCTTGGCTTTAACATGCCGCCTCAGACACAAGCCAACAAGTCGCAACGACGTTTCAAAGAACTCGTAGAGGAGCACCGTCGATCTATAGGAGAGGTTCGAGGCCCAGAAATCGGCGAAGACCCGAACAATCCTCTTCTTGAACGACATCCAGACGTTACTCTTATGGACCGTTACGCGGTCAAAAGCATTGCGCCGAATACGAGAGTTGGCCAAGCCTATCTCATCAAGCAGGGTTTCGAGGTTTATCCGCTTGGTGGTCTAGACTTCGCCATCAAGAAGAAAAACGAGAAAGTCTGGCGCGTCTTTGATGATCCGTCTTTCGAGCCCTTGATGGACATCGCTGATATCATGGGCATCGTCACCAAGGGTGCCGGACAGGCCGCTGGGGCTCTTGGTGGCCTGGCTTTAGGGGCTCCTAGTGGCCCTGGGGCCTTGGCCTCAGCTACCGGCGGCGCAGCTCTCGGATCAGGTTTGACCGAGCTTGGGCTCCAAGGCATTGGCAAGCTCATGGGGCTCGATCCAACACTTGGCGAGGTTGGAAAAAGCGCCGCCCTGGAGACGGCCATCGGTGGCGTTACCGAGTTCGTCCCTCGTGGTCTCATGATGGGCGCCCAGAAGCTTTTCACCAGGCCGGTCACACAGGAGACACTCAGGACTACGACCGAAGCAGTCCCTGGGGCGATCCAGCCAGGCGGTACCTTTAAGGCCGAGAGGCTGCCTGGTACTCTTGGCCAAGCACCAACCGCCGCCCAAAGAATCGGTGCTGGTCGAGCCTTGCAAGCTCCTGGAGCTGGGGCCGCAGAAGCTCCAGGAGAGGTTGGCCAGCGAGCACTACCTGGACAACGTGCCATCGAAGGTCCCGGAGCGCCGCTGGCGAGCGAGACAGGACTCTTGGCTCGTCCGCCCAGAACAGAAATGCCATTCTCGCAGGAGTTCATTCGAGGACTCCCCCGCAGAGCACAACGTGCCATCGAAGGTCCCAAGCCAATCCCTCCTTCTAGCGCCGGCGCCGCCACAGCTTCCATCCGTGGCCAGGGAGTGCTTACCCCCTATGCCTTCAGGGTCAAGCAACAGCTCATCGAGATGGCAAAAGACGCCCCTGGCACCGAGTTTGAGGTGCTTTTCGTGCCGAGAACGACACCGAGTGAGCTTGCTGAACAACTCGGCAAATTCAACCCTGGGCTCATCAACTTCCCAGAAGACGCCTATGCCAGGCTGCTTCAACGGCTTGGGCCCCAAGCCCATGTGCGCCACATGATTGCCCAGCTCAAGGCCCCCAGTTTCATCAACCAAAAAGCCTTGAAGGCCGCGCTGCCAAAAAACCTCAACGAGGCGCGGGCTGTAGCCAGACAGTCTGGCATCGTCGGCACCGCCGAGATGAGCCGAGACGATGTAGCCCAGGCCCTTTGGAAAGCACAGCAGGGCATGGTCCAGGGGCTTGGAAGCTTCAATCCCGATGACTACGACTTACTACGACCATTCGTGGTTGATCGCAACCGCTGGGGACACATCCCGCTTGACACGGTTATCGCTATGCGACCAGTGCGGCAGCTTCAGTATCGTTTCGAGGCCGGCAACCCGCATATCTTCGAAGTTCCTGGCAAGTGGCAGATCCTTGGGGAGCAACTCGGCGGTCCCCTGACCGTTGAAAGGTTGCCGGCAAAGATTGCCGCCGAAGCCGGCCTGCCAGAGAGGATCGCAGAGACTGGAGTTCCGGCTACGCTTCCAGGGCAATTGCCGGCAAGGATGGCACGTGAGGCTACCGATGTTGCCAGGCAACCAGTTCCATTGCCTGGCGAGCCGCCAATCCCGGAGGCTCGTTTCAGGCCAGTCCCTCCAACTGAAGCATCCCCTTGGACCGAACGGTCGATTGAGGTGACTCGCGTTGCCAAAGCTCTTCCTGCCACCATGCGCCGCGTGGCCGCCAAACTTGTGGCTGGTGCTGGCCGAGGTATGGAGAAGGGGGCGCACATGTTCACTCCACCCCGAAGAGCTCTTTTTTATGGGGCTCTGGCGATGGCTGGTGGCCATGACGTTGGCAAGATCGCTGGAGTTTATGCTGGGCTCAAGGGCGTTGAATTCGCCGGCAGGGGGCTTCAACGTCTAGGACGACTCATTGGCCGTGGCGAGGTCCTGGAACGGATAGCCACGACCGGGAGCCCACGGGTGCGCGCCTTGGCAAAGGCAGCCATTGAACGCCGAGAACGAGGCGGCCAGACGGCCCTGAAGGCCACTACGTACTTGTTGTTACAAGATCCAGAGTTTCGCGAAGCTGTCATGTCCATCGGTCAAGAAGAAGGAGAGCCCAATGCCGAAGAAGCTGCATCGCTGCGTGAAGAAAGTTGAGAAAAAAGGCGGGGCCGTCGATCCTTGGGCGGTTTGCCAAGCCGCGATCAACAAGGCGAAGAAGAAGAGCTACTCCGCGAAATAAACGAGCCCGAGCATGTACCACACAGGGACTCGGGCTCTAACTTTAAGTAGGCACTGGAGAAAGCCTACACCAAAAGTATGGCACGTGGGTTGCTAGTGTCAACCGTTATTTCAAGATCAAGGCCAATATCCCAGCCAGTCCGCCAAGCACCCCGGCAATACTGCCCACTGCCCGTGCCAGTAATGCCCAACGGCCCTTAGCCTTGATTACGGCCAACTCATGCATGCGCGAGGTATCAGTGGCAAGCTGTAATTCTACTTCGGCTATACGAGACTGAAGCGCCTGAAAGCCCATCTTGAGCCCCATGAGGCGCGCGGCGATTCCATGCTCCCCGTTGCCCTCGCCGCGTACGAGATCGACAATTTTAATGATTTCGCCAGCCTGATTCTGGAGCGTCTGCCTAATCAAGGCGAGCTCGGTGCCTAGCTGTTCGCGGATCGAGAGAGCCAGCTCCTTTGTGGAATGGATGCTCTCCGCGATCTTGGAACGTAGTTCTTCCATGGATTCTCTCAAGTCGCGTTCAGGAGGGCTCATCGCTTGACTTCTGCAGGCTTTTTTCCAAGGCTTCCAGGATAGCGAGGTGCTCCTGATCGTGGACGGCCAGGTCGGTGAGCTTTCCGCCGAGCTTGTGGTTGAGGCTCTTGTCGAGGTCCTTGCGCCAACGAGCCTGCTTGCTCCAGAGCGCGTGGTCCCACACGATCCAGAGGATCACGCAGTTCAGGCCGACCATCAGCAAAAGGAGGGCGGTTTCCATGCAGTCAGTCTACCCAAAAAAAGCGGCTCATGTCGAGATCGGGTCGAGGTCATAGATAAAGCGCCACGCGATCTCACATAGCTCTACGAAGGTGACAGTACAACCGAAAAAAACAGCCGGGGACAGTGTGGGTACGGAGAAGTGGCTGTCCACGGTGGCGAAAAGGAGTCAATCGACTAGACGGAAGAGCAGTCGGTTGCTCTCGAAGCCGGCCGCAGCTTTGTGCCCACCTCCACCGAATGCCTTCGCGACTAGAGACACGTCGAAGTCGCCCAGGGAGCGGAGCGAGTACTGGTACTGGCCATCCTGACGAACAAACCAGCAGCAGCCGAAGTCGGCGTCCCCACGCTCAGCTAATTTACCAGCGATTTCGGAGAAAAGCACAGTGGCGTTGCATTGCCAAACAACCCAAGGAGGTCGCGAGCTTTTGTACCTGCCAGTCCACTGCGGCTCGCTGGGGTCAAAAAGGCAGGAACGTACCGCTCTTTCGACATGCTGCTCTTCTATGATCGCATTGGAGGCGAGGATTGCAGCGCCTTCTTTCGCGAGCGGACCTTGGTTCCCATCTCCAAGCGGAGCGCCACCGTAACTCAGATGCTCTCCAGTTTCTAGCCTCGCCGAAAAGATTTCCCACTTGACAAAATCCTCAGGGGCTTTCGTGCCCTGGAGCCGAATCATCATCGAGACTTCCCGAGAGAACGGCAGCTTCCAACGCCAGAGATCGCGATCTTCGCAATACTTGACAAGCCTTAGAGGCAGAATTTCTTCTGGAAAAAAATGCTCCCAAGCAAGACGACATCCAGCCTTGTCCATGTCGAAAGTGCAAAAGTCAAGCCCACGAAGCGCTTCTTCTGCGGTCTTGTGATGGTCGAGCACGATGAGAGCCTTAGCATGTTCTTTGATGAAGATGAGATCCTCACGTGGGAGTGAGAAGTCGAGGAACCAGACCTTACGCCCTGCGAAGTCTTCGGCCGACAGTCTCCGTTTCTCGCCGTAGTTCCAGGCGCGGTACTCAGCCACTTCCCCACGTCGAGCGAAGCACTTCCACGCCACCCAGGCAGCGCACATCCCGTCGGAGCAGTTGGCATGGTAGATCACGAGATTCTCAGGCATCATAAGAAATCCTTTCTTTTAGATATTCAAAGGGCCAGGCCCGGCCAACGGTTGAAGAGTTTAGAGGGTATAAGAACTGGTTACTAGCCGAGCCTGGTGATTCAGCAATCAAAAATCTTTACGGTTTCTGTCGCTTCTCTCGAAGCCACCATAGGCTTCCTCTTTATGGACCCAGTGGGCCGACCTGGGAAACTGATAATCCAGCCGGCGTGTTGAAGACGGCCCCGGGATCAAGGATGTACCCATTAGTTGGTATGACCCCCGGCTTATCGGCCGCCAAGACGTTGCCAGAATAGTTCACGCTCGCTGGTACCGATAGGTTGTCTACGGCAGACCCGAGAAGCGAAATGATGTTACCGCTGACGATGACATTGCGAACCGGGAGGGGATACGCCCCACTGTTATTCCAACCAATTTGGATGCCTTTCTCGCAGTCCTTGATCTTGTTGTTAGAGTAAACTAAACGGTCTACCCTGTTGGCCCCCGAAGTACCATCTACATCCACGGTTCCATTGGCGATGGCTGTAGTTGCTTTTGCCGACGTTCCTGCAAGACTGCCAAAAAAGTTACCATCCACAAGATGGTCATCCCCGAAGATCCTAATGCCTCCAGTGTTGGGTTTGTTGTTCCCAAGGAAGATATTGTCACGTGCCTGACTCCTACTCCCGTGTCGGAGCACCAAGGCCCCAACACATTCGCGGAAGGTGTTTCTCCGAACGATGAGCTCGCAGCACTTGATTGAGACGATCTCATCCTCGCCGTCGCAGCGCTCGAAGAGATTGTCCTCTATGGCTGAGAAGCCTGAATTGGAAGACGAAATCGACGATGAGCCATAGCGGATCGTTTCCTTGTTGCCCTGGGCATCGAAGCCAACTACGTCGCGAAAAAGATTGTGATCGATCTGGCAGTACTGCACGACCTGCTTAGCCACGCCCTTGTCCCCTTCAACCACAATGTAAGAGCCCTGCTCGACTTTCCCGTAAAATTCACAGTGGTCGATCCTGACGTGCTCCGACCTTTTCCCATCGCCTACCGAGTCAACGAAGACCCAGTAGGGGTAACTTCCTGGCGGTTCGGCACAGTGCATCTTCAGCCGAGTCACCCGGACGTTATCGGAACCGTGGATCACGATTGAATAGAGATGATCCGGTGGGTTCCAGTCCCAAGTAGCCAGAACATCAAAGCCGCTGATTGTGACCCGCGAGCAGTTGTCAATCAAAATGCCACCAGTGCCCTTGAGGGTCACCCCTCCTACCGAGTTCGATCTGACCACAAGATCGGTCTTGCCGCTGATCTTGATCGCCCCAGACATGGTATAGTCTCCGTCTCCAAGCACGAGTTCTCGCCCTGGGGGCGCGGCCGTAATGGCGGCCTGCAATGCCGACAGAGATCCATGCAATTCAAAGGGGGGCTGGGGCGCAGCCAAAGGAAGAACGATGTAGCGCGTCTCCGTAGCGTCGATGATGGCCAAGGCTTCAACACGCAAATGATAACTTCCATTGGGTTGGCCGCTAAAAATCGTTCGCTTGGCAGTCGTCAGACGCCGTAAGGCAATCAATGGCGCTGGACGTTCTAGGACTACCCGGTAAGCAGCGGCTGTGCCAGTCCATGAGACTGCTAAGTCATGCTTGCCGTCGAGGCGCCTGGTGGGCGTAACGACAAGACCACTGACTGACTGGGCTTGCGATAAAAGAGCCACAAGACAAGCCGTAAAGATCATCATCATTTTCCTATCTTTTAAAGGCGCCCCCCTGGGGGACGTGGGGAGTCAGGGGAGCGCCAGAAATGAAGTGGAGAAAAGCCACGTGGTTAAAGGACCAGGCCCAGCTGACGTTTAGAGGTTCATTCAGCACTTGAAATGGTTGAAGTAGAGTTCGATCAAGGACTGATCCATGAAAGGTAGGATACAGCGAAACGAATCACAAAGAGTCTGTGCATTTCGTTGAATGGCCGGGCCTGGTGGTTCAGGTATCAAAAGTCTTTCCGATACGTATCTCACATCTCCCTAGCAAAGATGGATGTTCACAAAACTGGAATTGGGTTTGGTTCTTCTGAATGGAAAGATCACGCAGGAATTTCAAGTGCTTTGCTCGCTGCTGTTTCAAGATCTTGGCTTGCAGCCTTGCGGCCAAGATCAAAGCGAGCCGGTCCCTGCGCATTCCTTCATTGCAGAGCTTCTGAACTTTCACGGCTTCAAGCCAATTTCCACCACGGTAAAGCATCTTGCCCGCCTCTTGCGATATATCGTCTTTGCCTTCTCGGTGGGCGACCGCCCGGGGATGGGGAGAGATTCCGAGAAAGTCACGATAGAGGATCGTTACGTAGACTCGGGTTGGTTTCATGAAGAATCTAGGCTTCATGGTTCTTAGCAACCGCCGCCGTTCCTAGCGCCCGCATCCTCTGCCCGTCTACGTAGCTCTGCCCGAACACATAGGCCGCCACATTCAGAGTAGCGAGCCCGAATATGGCCACGCCAGCCCAGACATCCGACTTGAGAAGCGGAACGCCTAGAGCGCAAAGAACGCTGTCGAAGAGCAAAACAAACCCGAAGCGCTTGGAACGCAGGCCTTCCAGAAACCCAAGCTTGGTCTTGGTCTGCTGGATGGCATCGAGCAGGTTAATGATCGGTTGTTCAGTCACGCGATTCCTCCGTTCTTCTTTTTCTCAGTGATTAGCCCAAGTCCTCCGTTCTTCTTTTTCCCAGTGATTAGCCCAAGAAGCCCGGCAACTCCAGCCAGTGCTCCCCCGGCAGCTGGGAAGAAAGGCAACATCGCCGGCGCAAGGGCCCCCAGAAACACATCGGACACCTCAATCCCCTTGGTGGCGCGCTCGGTGAAAGCCGCAGCCTTAGTGGCCTCGACTTCAGCCCTCAAGTTCTCCTGTTCCGACTTGATCTCCGCTAGCCGAGCTGAAGTCCACGCCGTTGGGTCTTGCTCCAATAGTGCGGCTTGCTCCTGCTCTAATTTGGTGAAGCGTGCATCAAAGTCCCGCTGGATCTCTGGGTTCAGAGAACAGGCGAATAAAAACGGCAATGCAAGAATGATGATCAACCGCAATTTCATCTTGAGTCCCCCTCATCGAAAGAACAAACATCGATTAAAGTATTCGAGAGCTCATCGCTTGCCACCCACATCACGACAAATGGATGAGCTCTCGACTTTTACGGGATACTGTTGGTCTCCTGCCGTTTAACATCACCTCCTTTCTTTTGGTTAGAACTAACACGATAGAGGATCGTTACTGTGTGTGCGCCGGCAGTACTCGGCAATTAGAAGAGCGTCTGCCGTCGAGTGGGTGATTTTCATAGTCGGGAAAAGCTGCTGGGCTTTTTGCTTGGTGACGTTCTTATCACCATGGCTTAAACAGCCCATGGCTTTTTGCCAACGCTGAGGAGTTACCTCGTCAAAGCACAATTCAAGCGCTACGAGAAGACCACGAAGAAAGCCGTAATTCCGCCCGAATTTAAAAGAGCTCGCCACTCCCTGCTTCGGCATGGAATGCACCTTTTCGATAAGGCACATGCAAAGCATTTTATCCGATAGTTTTAAAATGCCAACTTTCCAGATTAGACCGAAGATATCTCTTTCTGTTTCTGGCAATGGAAAGCATTGGGTAGTCAGAATCTCACCGTCCAATCCCAGGCGCTCCTCAATCCATGCCACTCCACCCTTGGCTCCGGGATCGATACCGATGAAGATCATGCTTCAAGCCTCCTGTCCGGCCCTTTTAGCACAATACGGTCAAACGATGCAAGCCTGCTGGCGATAGCTGGGTCGATAGCATCGATCTCCTGCAACTTCTTATCCGTTGTAACGATGGTTATGAGCTGGGCTTCTAATCTTCGGTTGAGAATGTTGTAGACCAACCACAGTCCAGTAGGAGTCTGCCGCACCCGCATCACATCGTCTAGCACGATCGCTCGAAGCCCAGTCACTTCCTCAATGAGCTCGCACTGGGTATCCTCTCTAGCCCCAAAGCGAGCGTCATAGCGCATTAGCAGCCATGGCATGGAGTACCAATAAGCAAGACAGCCATCATACCGCGCCAGACATGCCGCAAAGCAGCTCTTGCCAACCCCATTGGGCCCTAAAATCAGCAAGTTTCTCCGACCGAAGGGCGGATTCCAAACCTTTTGTCCCCAATACGATGGGGAGCTGTCCCAGTAGAGCTTTGGGATGCCAAGCCTTTCACAGCGCTTATGCCTTAAGATGGTGACCTTCCACGTATCGACCCCAGCAAGGCCATTGGCTGCCTCTGGGTTGAGACCTTGAGAAGCCATTGGTGGTCTGGGACCTTCTGGGTACCAGCGTGGCTCAGAATGGCTCTGTTGGGCTTTGTTTTCCATCTTGGCTGAGGGCTTTGAACTTGGAATCGTGCCATCTGGGGTCCCGGTACTTCCCGGGGGTCCCCATGCTTCCAGTAGATCGTCGTTCTTCATAGTTGCCATCCATGAACTTAGCCAAGTTGTTTGGCGACTTCACGAACCAGTCAAACGTAAAAAATCCGAGTCTCAATGTACTGAAAGACACTTTTAGCGCACCGTTCAAGATGTCATTCCACAGCGTTGGCCGTTCTTCCAGCCGTTTTCTCAAATGCAACTCACGAATCTTTGTTTTTGTCCTAACTGTAGGCCATCCCATACGCTTAGCTATGGCGTTCCAGTGGACAACTTCTTTGTCAAAATCGA
>Ga0247727_10002721_pt1 | contig 39980 bp, 35 predicted proteins | sample WisWelCaveWW1625_FD_202498 | JGI IMG/M metagenome (GOLD analysis project Ga0247727, IMG submission 202498) | Biofilm microbial communities from Wishing Well Cave, Virginia, United States - WW16-25 | ecosystem: Environmental > Aquatic > Deep subsurface > Groundwater > Cave microbial mat | place... | reverse complement strand
CGAGGCAAAGCCAGATCGGTTCTCGTGAGGAATAACATTCTTGAATACGAAGGATTCCGAGCGAGAATCGATCTGGCAAAGCCGCAGCAAGTAGGTTGTCACCTTTTGGGGGCTCGGGTTAATAACCTCGATTTACAAAAATCTTTGCGCCTTCGCGGCTTGGCGTCTTTGCGTTAAATCTTCATAGACGCTGAGTTTCGAAAGAGGTCTATTCTATCTAAGCATTCATCCCTCTCTATCCTAAAATCCTGCGGTTTTCTAAAATTGCGAGTTTATGGCCCGATACACCCTTTTACTATTTTGTCTGCTGTCTAACCTCTTGCTTTGCGCTAAGAGCACCAAAGAGGACGAGCTCACGCCCTTAGCGCTTTCGCTACGCTCGCTCTACAAGAGCTTAGATCCACTATCCATCACGGAGCATCTCGCTTTCTACGAACTCTACCCAGATTCCAAAGAAGGAAAATTCGCCCTCAAACGCGCTTGGGAGCTGCTTAGCGCTGGCACCATTCCTGCTGAGAATGTCAAAACCCTCCTTCCCAAGTTTGACATACAAGCGATCATCTCACTGATCACACGCCAATCCTTCGATGCACCTGTCAAACTCAACTCAGATCAACTCAGCTTGATTGAAAAAGTCGCTGAGCGCCTCTCCAATCGCAAACTCCCAGGTCACAAGATCTGGACAAAAGAGGAAGTTCTCCAGCTGCAACCACACGAAATCGACCTCTCGCGCGGGCTTTTGATCTTTCAATTCGACGACCAAGCCAGCATCCGCGATGAGATTCGCAACTACGAAGCATCGATTGATCTCATGGCCCTCCAGATCGCAGCGCGCCTTTCACCAACATCGACGAGCGAAGAGAAGATCCGCGCCATCAACCACTTCATCTTTCAAGAGATGGGCTTTCGCTTTCCACCCCATTCCCTCTACGCCAAAGATATCGACCTCTATACCTTCCTCCCCTCCGTCTTGGATAATCGCCAGGGCGTGTGCTTGGGTGTATCGATTCTCTACCTCTCGCTTGCCCAGCGCCTCGACCTGCCCCTCGAAATCATCACACCACCTGGCCACATCTACGTGCGCTACAACTCAGGCACCAAACTCATCAACATCGAAACCACCGCACGCGGCATCCATATGCCCTCTGAGATGTACCTAGGCATCAACACACGCCGCTTGCAGCAGCGCAACATCAAAGAAGTCATTGGCATGGCCTTTTTCAACCAAGCCTCTGTCTACTGGACGAAAGAGGATTACAAAACCGCTGTGACCCTCTATGAAAAAGCCCTACCATTTCTCCCAGAGGATTCCCTGCTTAAAATGCTCCTAGGACTCAACTACCTCTTCTTAGGCAAGAAAAGCGATGGCATCCGTCTCTTAAAAGAGATCCAGACGCTCACTTTCGATGAAGCTGTTTCTCCCGAATCCATTCCCGATGACTATCTCAGCGGTCGCGTCGACATCGAAGGGCTCAAGGCGATCTTCCTCCCCGTCGACGAAAAACGCGAGTCGATCCTCAAAAAACAACAAGAGCTCCACGCTATCGTCAAGAAGTACCCCCTCTTTCGCGCCGGACTGCTCCACCTAGCCACCACCTACCTACAAACAGGCCGCGGTAGCGAAGCGCGCGAAATCCTCGAGAAGCACCACAAGCTCGACCCCAACAATGCCACCATCGAATACTACCTCTCGATCCTCTGTCTCGAGCGCCTCGACTTTAACCGCGCCTGGGACTACGTCAACAAAGCCGAACAGCTCACAACCGCTCGCGAGCACCACCCCAAAGCCCTCACCGCCCTCCGCGAACACCTCCGCCGCACCTGCCCCGAACCCCTTTAAGGAAGGGGATTGGGGTGTTGGTTTTTGTTTTTCTTTTTTGTTGGTAAGAGCCTGAAACCGCTTCCAGAGACAGTCGGGACAAGTGCTTTGCCTTGTCCCCGCTGGCCCCTTGAGCCTCACCTCGCTTCGCCAAACCGCGTGCTCGTCGAAGGGGGGTACAAAGTACACCCCCTCACGCCCTACCCTGTAGGCTTTTCATCAGTCGCACACTTTTCAGTCAACCACTCACGTACTAGCTCCTTCTGAAAGGCCTATCGGTGCGGGCTCTCCTGCGGCAGCGATTTTGCTTTGCGATCTGAGGCCATCGGCTGCTCGCGCGCTCACCTCCCCGCGGACTTCGTCTCGTGCGGGGCCCCTCCTCGCGTCATGTCGCAGAGCCATTTTAGGGTGCAGCCCCAATCCTGCGGTTGGGGCAGAATGCGGGTATTCACTTCCCAAACATACGTTTGGGCCCCTTCTCGCGTCATGTCGCAGAACCAGTTTAGGGTGCAGCCCCAATCCTGCGGTTGGGGCAAAATGCTGGTGCTTACTTCCCAAACATACGTTTGGGCCCCTTCTCGCGTCATGTCGCAGAACCAGTTTAGAGTGTAGCCCCAAACCCTGCGGTTGGGACAGAATGAGGGTGCTCACTTCCCAAACATACGTTTGGGCCCCTTCTCGCGTCATGTCGCAGAACCAGTTTAGGGTGCAGCAAACCCTGCGGTTGGGACAGAATGAGGGCTGCTTTTCACAGATTTGGGGCTATGGAAGCAGTAATGAGCTTTTAGAAACGAAAAAACTAAAACTTGTGCGCTTTATTAGGATTTGGCCATGCCGCAGAGGATGGCTTTGATGCCGCCGTAGTAGAGGGGCGTTTTGGTGCGGTAGGGGAGGCCGATGTTTTGGGGGGCCTGTTCGTCGGGGCAGAGGACGAAGGCTCGAGCGTTTGGAGCGCAGCGGTTGCGAATGAATTGGCCTAGCTGGGTGTAGAGCTCTTGGGAGGTGGCCATGCGCATGCCAAATGGGGGGTCAGTGACGAGGAGTGTGGGGGGCGCGGGCGGGGTGTATTGCGCGATCTCTTGGGCGGTGATGGCGATGTGGTCTTTCCAGCCTGTTTTTTCGAGGTGGGACTGGCAGAGAGTGACGATGGCGGGGTTGCGATCGGCTCCGAAAATCTTATTGCGCTTGAGCGGGACCCTTTGACAGTCTTGCAGGAGTTTGAACGTCTCCCATTTTTCTTGAGTGTGTTCGGAGAGATGGATGAAGCCCCAGCGATCGCGGAAGTAACCGGCAGGTGTTTGTGTGGCGATCTGGGCGGCTTCGATCAGAAGCGTGCCACTACCGCAGAAGGGGTCGCAGAGGATCTCATCACCGCTGTAACCGGCAGTGTAGAGGATGGCTGCTGCGATGGTTTCGGGGAGGGTGGCTTCGCCGGCTTCAGTTTTCCAGCCCCGCTTGTAGAGGGGTGCGCCTGAGGTGTCGAAGCTGAGGATGGCAGTTTGGTTATGGATGAAGAGGTGGAGCTGCACGTCGGGGTTTTTGAGCTCGACAGAGGGGCGTGCGTGTTTTTTTTCGCGGATCTGATCGCAGATGGCGTCTTTGACGACTTGTGCGGCAAACAGGCTGTGGCGCAGTTTGGAGTGGAAGACGTTGGAGTCGATCGCAAAGGTTTTGGTCTCGTCGATCAGGGGCATCCAGGCGATTTTTTTAGCTTCGCGGTAGAGGGCTTCGCGATCGGGACAGGTGAAGGTGCGCAGTGGCCAGAGCACGCGCGTAGCGATGCGGCTTAGGTAGTTGATGCGGTAGACGTTTTCGATGGTTTTGGGCGCGTTGACGCCGCGATAGCTTTTACGTACGCCAGAGATGCCGAGACGTGTGAGCTCTTCGATCAGAAGGGGCTCAAGATGCTCGCCACAGGAAATAAAAAGTTCTTGATCAAGTGTCATGAGACTGTCTCTCATATTTAATTATGGAAAAAGAGGACCACGTCCCCGTCTTGTACGATGTAATCTTTGCCTTCAGAGCGAGCTTTACCAACATCGCGTGCGCCAGCGCGCCCTTTGTAGGCGACCATGTCGTTGTACGACACGACTTCCGCGCGGATGAACCCTTTTTGTAGGTCGGTGTGGATCTTACCGGCAGCTTCAGGGGCTTTGGTGCCTTTATGGATGGTCCATGCACGCGTCTCTATCTCGCCAGTAGTTAAGTAGGTGATGAGATCGAGCGAGTCAAAGGCCTCTTTGATCAGGCGGTTGAGGCCTGTTTCTTGCAGGCCGAGGGATTTTAAAAACTCGAGGGCTTCTGCTTCACTGAGCTGTGAGACCTCTTCTTCGAGTTTAGCGCAGATGGGCACGACGCGGTTGCCCTCTTTAGTGGCGTACTCGCGCACGCGCTTCACATGTTCATTTTCCATCGAGGGTAGAGCGCTTTCATCCACGTTGGTGGCGTAGAGGACTTTTTTGTTGGTGAGAAAGGGGTAGTCATCCAGCGCTTTGCGCTCTTCATCATTGAGCTCTAAGGTGCGTAGTGGCTGGCTTTGGTTGAGGTGCTGGAGGGCTTTTTTAAGCACGTCGAGATGCCCAGCGAGCTCTTTTTTGCCTTTCGCCTGTTTCTCGAGTTTAGAGAGGATATTTTCCGTCATTTGCAGATCGGAGAGGATCAGTTCTAAGTTGATCATTTCGATATCGGCGATCGGATCGACTTTTCCAGCGACGTGGATGACATCCCCCTCTTCAAAGCAACGCACGACGTGCACAATCGCGTCGGTTTCGCGGATATTTGTCAAAAACTGATTGCCTAAGCCCTCGCCTTCAGAAGCGCCTTTGACGAGGCCGGCAATATCGACAAAGGTGATGGTAGCGGGAATGAGCTTGTTGCTTTTGGAGATGGCTGACAGTACGGCTAGTCTGGGGTCGGGTACATCGACAATGCCGACATTGGGGTCGATAGTGCAAAAGGGATAGTTTGCAGCTTGCGCGGCTATTTTTTTGAGTAGCGCATTAAAAAGGGTCGATTTACCCACGTTGGGGAGGCCGACGATACCACACGAGAGACCAGCCATAGTAAAATTTTTTCTTGGGTTGTGTTGCTAGGAGCTAAGATCATAGAGGAATAGTGCTTGCGTGTCAACGGCTCATTCGTAGCGGCAGATGTGTTTTAAAGCCCATCTCAAAGAGGGTTTACTTTGTGTTGGAAGTTTTGTAGATTGACTATTTTAATACAGGCTTAAGTTAGTCATTGTTGCGATAGGGAATCACGTTGAGGATACGGTTGGTTCTGGGATGCCGCATCACCATGAATTTGAAGAGCGTTTGTTCGCGGGTCATCCGATCGAGAAGGGCTGCGAGACCCGCTTCTTCGATGTGGTCGTGCAGTTTATCAACGACCTGGTGAATCGATCCGACCCAGAGATCTTTCTGATCGTTCGCGGTGGTATGTTGGCTGAGCTCAAAGAGCAGATGCCCTAAGTTGCAGAGCATGTTCGAGGAGATTGTCAAAGGCACAGGGTGGGGGCCTTTGCTGCTGGTAATGATCAGCTTTTCGATGTCGCTGCGTATCCCTCTGATCTCGCGTAGGATCGCCTCATGTATATGCTCGGGGATTGCTCGACAGAGTAAGTGCATCTTGGCCTGTAGAAGAATGTCGAGCACTTCATAGTGGGGATAAGATTGCAGGTCCATGATACCTCTGACCTCAGACATCTTTTCCAAGTATTCACCTAGTCGTCTGTATCTGTGCACAACAGGGTAAGCTTCATTGATTTTAATCCTTTGGATCCCTTTGGTCCATATCGCGGCAAAGATTTGAGCTAGAGCTTCAGATCCGACATGGGAGGGTTGGATGAGATTGGACACAAAAACATCTATTTTGCGCATCTCGCTTTCGAATTCACCATCATCAAGACAGTCGCTCAAGGGCAAAATAGCCGCGAGAAAGCTGCTGAGAACGCTTAAGCGATCCGCTCCACTGATATGCGTGAACAAGCGCTGCGGATTGTCAAAGAATTGTAAGAACGCCTGATGTGCTGTGAGATGCCCAGCGGTGTGACTCTTCAAGCAGAGATCGATTTGCATTAGGCTGTGGGCCTTGCAGAAAGCGCACCATTCATTTGAGGTGGTGTTCATACCAAACCTATTATAGAGCACTGTCAAATCTTCTAATACAATAGCGACAGCAGAGGGGTCCTCAGGCATCAATGTGAGCATGATGCACATGAGCCGTGGCAGAATGTGCTCTTGCGCATATTCTGGAGAGAAACATTGGAAGTCCCAATCTTCTATGATAGCGAATTCTGTGTTGAGCGCTTCTGCGAGTGCAATGTACATGCTGCTAATGACGTTTCTTCTGTCATAGGGAAGCATAGCATCGCTTTTGAGTATCGCAAAAAATGCTTCCTGGAGCCCAGTCATTTGCGTTGGAGAAAGATCGCTGCTGAAACGGCTTAAGTCTCTTAAGGTGGATTGTGCTCTAGGCACGTCCATTAACGCGGGAACTTCTTTGTAGCGCTGCATTTGTTGGGAAAAGTGTCTTGCGAGAAGCTCAGCATAACGATCGCTTGAAAGCAGCTCTTTTGCCGCTTCGATCTCTGGGAGCAGGTCTGTGGGTGGGATTTGCTGCACAGTCCCATCGTCCAACGTTCTGTCTAGATAGTGAGAGAGCACATGTCCTAATTGGCTAAGATTTTTGAGGCTTTGGAGATAAGTGCACTCCTCTCTTTGCGCAAGGAGCGCTTGCGCGGCGGCATACCCTCGCCAAAAGAGGGGTGCTGGCGCACTGGCAAGGCGTTCTAAGAGGGTGCAAGGATTCACGTGCGGGAAAACGCGCGTGGGTGCGGCTTCGAGCCACTGCTCTAAAACAGCGGTGAGCAGCGCACGATGGGGTGAATCTGCTGAGGAGTTGACTTGGATGGCGAAGCTATGGATGATGGGGAGCTCTTCAGCTACCTCTTCAGGAGAGTGTCTGGGGCGTGCGAGGTGGCTTTCTAGCAGAAGCTTTGCTTGGGGTATTTGCGATGGGAAGCTGCAGAGCATGCGAGTGAGTGGTAAGACACAACTCGCAAGATGGCTTGAGGGAGCAAGTCTTGTGTAATGAGCCGCGAGCGCGAGTGCTGTAGCTTCTGATTGTGTGCCTTTCATCTGCTGTAGTGCTGCTTGGAAGCCTTCCACTTGTGCAGCGATGGGCATATGCGCAGCAGACAGGGCGCTCAATAGAGTTGAACTTTTGGCGTTGATCAAACAGCGTAAAGCTGTGCTCATACACTGATCGAGCTCTTCCGGTGTTCCTTGTAGTTGCTGGGATTGGCAGGCTTGCCACGTGCTTTCGACAAGCTCGCGTGAAATAGGTGTTTGCAATCGGCTGAAGAGTTTCTGCCAGATCGCGGCGCGCGTTTCACCCATCGCTTGGACGAGTGGGAGAAGGGTAGAGGATGTCACTTCGGTGGCAGCCATGAGCGTGACGCCGTGAGCTGTCCAAAAACGGCGTACTCTCTGCTGGGTGTCTGGCTGAGGACTCATGGCTGTGTAGGTGAGCATGAAAAATTCGATTGGGCCGGCATCGATGCAATTGAGAAGATGCACTTCCAATGCTCCGCGCTGCTCTTGTCTGAGTTGTGGAAGTAGTGTTAACAGCGTGGTGAAAGATTGACGGTGGGCTGCTTGTGTGATCAGGGCGACACATGCGAGTAGTTCAATAAATGCAGCTTCTGGCAGCGGATGGTTTTGAGGAAATACTTTAACGAGCTTCGACAGAGGGTCGGTAGGCGCCGCTGGAGGCTGGACTGTGAGTGCGCGATGGCAAAGAGAGATGAGTCTCTCAGAGCAGAGGACGCGATCTTCGAGCTGCGGCAGCTTGCAGCCGATGGCAATTTGAAGCATCGGATCGCTCTCTGCGCCCGTACTATGGCGTAAATACGCTAAGGCTTCAGGTAAAGCGTGATTTAATGCCACTCTACATACTCTTGCAGCGTCAACGACTTGGCAAAAAGGAGCAACTTCACCGGCTGCAACCATCCTTGCACAAGCTGCGCTTCCATGAACATGCATTAACTTAAGGAGTTGTTTAGGCCGTTTCCGCTCCTTTGTCCAATTTGGCGAAAGCATGAAGGTGGTCAAGCGATTCCAAGTGTGTGGGGAAAGCAGATCGGGTTGTAGCCGCTCTGCCTCTAAACTCCAAATGGCCAGCTCGTGATCGCATTCAAACTGGGAATTTGCGAATAACAAATTGATGAGCTCTCCTCTATTTCCAAGGGTGAGGAACAGGCTCGATCTTAAAAACGCGATCAGTTGCGCATGTGTCACGGGGTTTCTTGCCGCTATAGGAAAATACCTTCGGCAGAATTGCTCTAAAAATGTCGCAGAAGCTGTGGATAGCTTTTTGGTTTTGGGGGTGCGCATGACAAAAGTGAAGATGTCGGCGAAATTTTCCTGTGCAAGTTGGTGTTGAAGCCATGGGAGCAGTCGCTCATCTGCTATAGTGGCGCCCGGATAGGTTTGCTCGATCTCTGCAAGGGTTGGTGTGCCCTGAGAGCTGCCAGGCTTATGCGCAGCGCTGATGCGTAGTTCTGTGGCAGCTTGAAGCGCTCGGTAAGCTTGCAGCCTTGCAACGACTTGGTTGAATACGTCCCATGCATCACAAGTTAATGCAGCTCGCCCAAGGTCGTGCAGCCAGGATGCACAGAGAGGTGTCTCAGAGAGGGGTAGATCTGCTGTCACTCCTCGCATAAACGCTTGGTAAGCTTGCTCTGCCTGAGGTAATGGATAGCAGGCTTGGCAATGCTGCAGCCAAAGCAGGGCAGAAATGTTGTCGGCTTGGATGAATTGATGAGAAAGGGAGAAGAAAAAGAGCTCCTCGACCAAGGCCGGTGGAGTATGGGTGTCAAGCCGGTTGCGGAAAAATCCCATGAAGTGCCCAGGGAAAGCTTTAATTTCCTCCGCTTGAGCCCTAAGCGCACGCTCCTTGAGATTGTCGAGAATATCGCTTGTAAAAGTGGCGGGATGCTCTGCAATCATAGCTAGGGCCTCTTCTAAAGTTGAGGCAGGAGTGTTTAAAAGTTTCCTAAGCACCGCTTGCTGGCGATTGGTGTCAGAGTCGCTCAAGTCTTGCATCATCCTGCGCAATCTGCGCATCTCATCGATCGAACCAGGTCCGTTGATCCATGTGTCAGCGCGAGCCTGCCACACCCTTTGCGCCTCATTGCGATCGATCTCCATGAGCGCTCGAGGTGTTTCCCAAAGACTAGTGGAAGAGGGTGGTTGTAGGAGCGCCTCGCCAAGCGCTGTCGCAAATTGTTTCTGAAGGTTGGGTGGGAGGCTTTTTGCGAGAGAGGCTAAAATGTTTAGCATCTGCGATTGATGGTCTTGGACGATGGAGGGTAGCCAAGTCATCATCAAGGCAGCAGGTAAAACAACAGGATGGGCAACTTGCCCATTGGGGACTAATGCTTGTAAACCCTTCAGATGTTCCTCAGCGGCATCCCAATGCCCATCGCACACGCACCGCTCAACCAGGGCCATTTTAGCATTAACATAAGTCTGCCGTTCTTCTTTTCCCAGCTGCTTGGGATCGAGCTTCTCGCAGAGTTTCTGGACGTGGACTCTGGCGTAAGGGGGAGCGGATGTGTCAGCAGCATACTGAGCGACGTAAGCCAAGGCTGGTGCTTGAGGAATGTTAACGGGCAGATTGTGCAGAAGAATCGCATCGATTATGTCTATTGGTGTGGGCTCTGTTTGTTGCCATGCTTGCAATTGTTGAGAAAATGCCAGTGCGATCTGAGTTTGCAGTGTAGGGGAGAGGGGCCTGAGCCCTTCGCATGAAGCCAGCATGAAGCGGGTTAAGTGTGTTTGCAGCGTGGGTGAGCCGCCGCGTAAACTGAGATGGTGCACAGCGCTCTCGAGCACTATGCGCTGATCGCTTAAGCGCGGTAGCGCACCAAGCGCATCCTCGAGCATTTCCATGCGCAGTGTAGCTGGAAAGTTGGCGCGTAAAAAATCACTTCTTAACAGCGCAAGAAATTGGGAGAGCGAAGGAGCAGACGCGCTTGTCGTCCCAAGGTTTTGAGCATAAGCCCTCAAATATCTTACAAAGAAAGAGTGGTGTTCCTTTGAGAACTTTCTTCGAGGCGTTAACAGAAAACGTGCAATTGGCGTAAAGTGACCTTGCGCCAGTTCCTGCTCGAGTGTGGTTATTAGAAGCCGCTCTGCATTTGGGAGGTAGGTATAAAGCTCTTGGACTTCTTCAAAGGTGATCTCACCACCCACTGCAATTCGCTGCAGGCGTAGAGCGGTGCTTAGCGTTTGCGCCTCTTCGAGCTGCCCCTCTTGCTCCAATCTCACAATGATCTGTGCTACTAGCTCGAAGTGTTGTGAGTCCAGCGCTCTTTGTGCCAAGCGCTGTAAATAAGCAGCCACGCTGGGCAATGCTGTGCTGAATGGTAGACCCATCTGCAGGGCACTTTCCAATGCTAAATAAGCCTCTGTCTGCTGTAAATGGGTAGCATTATCAACTAGGCGCGCATCTTGACACCTCACCCACAGCGCACCGATTCCATCCGGCTGCAAGTGTAGCAATTGCTGTGCGGAGCAAAAGGCGAGCAGCTCTTCTCCGAAAGGAGCGCCAGCTGCAATGAATTCTTCTAGCGCCGCTTGCTGAGGAGTTCCGCATAAACCCCTTTCTTGCAGGGAGGCTGCCCACAGCTTGAGATGTGCGAGCTCAGCTTCTCCAAAAAGATGAGGTGATGCGCGCAGCTGCCTCAGAATTCGCACAAAATAAGCGCTGTGGTCTAACTGCGCGCTAGAGGTGGCGCATCTCTTTAAGGCATGCCGAGGGTCGTGCGTGAGCAGGGTCTCTGCAATTGCAGCTTCAACCTCCTCTTGCATAGCGCGTGAGAAATGGTCCCTGGAGTTTTCCCATGCCTGGAGCACCGCCGAGCGTAACTCGCTTTTTGGAGATGCGATCAAGTCTTTAAAAAAATACTCCTTCCAGCCGCTTTGTGTTGAGTGAGGCGGTGCGATGTCGGCCAGTTCAGGCATAGAGCCAGCTCTTGCTACGACCAGAGAATGATTTTCAGGCGAGTGCAGCATGGCTAGGAGCAGTTCTAGTTTTTGCTCCAGAGAAAATGGGGATGGCTGCAAATTCAGCGTCAAAAGCAGTATCCCTGAAGCGAAGCGCTTGAGCAGCAGGCTTGATCTCTCCTGGCGTAGAATGTCGGCGGCACATCCAGCTACTTGCGCGATGTCGAAATGGGGCATATTGACCGGGTAGAGCTGCCAATCGAGATGAAAATGCTGAGAGAGCCACTCTTCGGCTTGAGGCGCTGGCAATACACAGGCATGGGTTTGCATCTCTTGTAAAAGACCCGCTAACTGGTGCGCAGGAAAGGTAGGAACGAGGAGTGTGGCTGGATCGTTTGGGCTCCCTAGCTGAAATTGATGGTGTAGTGTGTCGTGATGGCGTGTCGCATAGCAGATGGGAGCTGCATTGGCTGCGAAGAGCATGGAGAGCATTCCAAATAGACTCAAGCGCGCCTCTAAGCCTCGAAACGAAAGTTGGCGCTGATCCAGCATGCTGATGAGTGTTTGCAGCGGCGAATGGGGAGTAGATTGAGCCGTTTCTGGAAGAGGTATTTGCCCCCAGATCTCTCGTAGAAAGGGTTCTGAAAAGTGAGGGGTTTGAGCCAAGAATGCGCTCATCTTAGCAGCAGCAGCTGCATTGTAAGAATGGGGAAAATGGTTTCTCAAATGCTGCGATAGCCGATAAGCCATGCGCGTTCCATTGACAGCTTCTCTTTCTACAGGTTCTTCTTCGCCTCCAGAGGAAGGGAGCCTTTCTGTACAGGTGCCAACGAACATCGATGGGAGTCCTGCGAGCTCAGAGCCCGGACTCGTATAGCTCCGCGAGAAATGCGAGAGGGCATGTAACCAGCCATTCAAATAGATTTCCTCGGGACGCTCAGCACGCAAAATCCCGAGTCTGCGATCGATGGCGCATTGGACGATTTCCGGCGTATTGCGAGGCCACAATAGGGGAGAGCGACTTTGAGAGTTCAAGTAGCGCTCCAACCGGTAGCGCAGTTGATCGCGGCTGAAAAGATGATCGCGCCTTGTGGAGATTAGAAAGGTGATATCGACATTGCCCCAGCCGCAGATGCAAAACCGATCAAGCGGGTCGGTCTCGTCAGGATGCTTCCAGGTAGGATAGTATTTTGTAAAACCCTGCTGCCATATCAAGCTGTAAGCTTCTTCCTCATCCAAATCGGGGCGCAGAGCGCGCAATTTCGGTACGAAGAATTCTCTCACAATCTGATTGATGAGTTCGTCGATCTGCCCGTCCTGAATACCTTCAAACTGTATGCTCATATCGCGATCGAGCGGGAAAGAGATCGGCGGATCAGTATGTAGAGGGAAAGCGCGCGCATCAAAACCATAAGCCATTAGATCAAAGAACTCTTGTCCAAGAGTATAAGCTGTAGCCCCGCCAACGAGGTCGATATGGCGTGGTACAATGCCTCGAGCTTGGCAGGCGTTTTGTATAAAACTTAACAGCTCCCGTGGCGAAAATCGCAGTACTTGGGGAATCGCTGCGAAACTTATGTTAGATTGTGTTGTTAGAATTTCCTCCAAGCGCGTGAGTTGCTGTCGCGAGACCCTGGGAATGGAGAATTCTATGGAGTTGGGTGCCAGAATAAGGCCGGTGGCGCTGAGCACTCCCCGTTCGTACAAATAGCGCAACTGCTCATCCTGTCTGCGAAACGCGGGATGGGGGATCCACTTATCGGTGCTAGGAAGCGGCGGAAGTGGCTGCGCAAAAGGCGCCGCATGTTCCCCATTGGCAGTAAAAAGCGCACTAGAGGGTTTCAATGCACTTGTAGTGACTGATGAAGTGGCAGACATAGGTTTAGGTTAAAATTGATAAAATCGTCGCAATTCTACTGCAAGATTATGATAAGATCAATTTTGAAAAAAGTTGTACGTACTTTAATTATTGTCAATTTTTGTCTAGAAAAACAGCTTTGTGTGCGCAGATTAATTCAATTCACTGAAAGTTGATCGTGGTTGGTTGCTCTGCTAGCCCCGGTGCTGGTTGTGGGAGATCGAGAGCGAGGCTGCTTTGTGCAATTCTAAGCGTGCCCTGGGCTGTTTTAGGGACTGTTCTAGGTTGTGCAGGTCCCGTTTGCTGCACTAGGACGGGATAACTTCCATCGGGTGGTAAGCAGAGATCGGAGCCCTGGACGCTCCAATGCGCTTCTACTTGCTTTAAAGGTGCGTAGATCGAATAAGGGCGGCCGAGATAGGCCCCCGCCTCTTTTAGCTTACCCGACGCAATCAGAGCGCGAATAAGGGCTGATGAGATGACTTGATGATTGAGCTCTAATTTGGGCATGTATTCCACTTCAAACTGCAGCTGAGCGGCTAATTTGCGCACGCTGGTTTCATCTCCCTCTCGGTTTTGACCAAAACTCGCTCCGTCGCCAAGCACAAGGTGGGTGAAGTGGATTTTCTCTTTTAAAGCTCTCAAGAGCTGCTCAAAGGATGTGCGCGCAAACTCGGTGGTGAAAGGGATGAGGAGCAGCACATCGACGCCGAATTCCTCTAACAAGGCGCGCTTGTGCTCGGGGCTGATGATCAAAGGAGCGCTTGTGCGGTGCTTGAGGATATGGGAAGGGTGATTAGCGAAAGTCAAAACGACCAGTTTTTCTCCACTTTTCAGTTTGGAGCGTAAGTGGCGTAAAAGCGCTTGATGGCCCAGGTGTACCCCATCGAAGCTGCCGATGGTGAGGCCACTTGTGCAATTGAACTCTGGAAGCTCATCCAAACTGTGGAAGGTGATCATGCAGGTACCCATTCCAATCGTAATTTGGCTCAAATAGCTTCGTGGCATCGCAGCACTGCGAGAGGGAGAAGGGGCCGCAACTTGTGCGGGTCAGTTCAGCTAAATGTGCGCCTATTTTGAGAGCGGATCCCAAATCATGAGCGAGGGAGCGAATGTATGTTCCCTTCGAGCATTTCACTTGGAGTTCGAGATAGGGATAAGCGTAGGTGAGGAGCTCGATGTGCATCGTCACGGAAACAGGGGCGCGTTCAATCGTGACACCTTGACGGGCGAGCTCGTAAAGTTTCTTTCCACCGACTTTTTTGGCAGAGAACATCGGAGGTACTTGCTGAGTGGTTCCTTGAAATGCTACTAGGGCCTCTTCTACCTGTGCGCGCGAAGGGATCTCAGAGCTTTGTGAGGTGACCCTGCCATCGATGTCGTAGCTGTCTGTGGCAACGCCAAGGTGGATACGGGCGTGGTAGGACTTATCGAAATTGATAAACTGAGAGGAGAGGCGTGTGAATTTTTTGCCGATGAGTAAAATCATCACACCAGTCGCAAAGGGATCGAGTGTGCCAGCATGGCCGATGGTGCGCTCACGCGTGAGCTTGCGCAGCATCGATACGAGGTGGAAGGAGGTTTTGCCTTTGGGCTTGAGCAGTGGCAGGATGCCATGAGAGCGTTGGGGAGCAGTAGCGCAACTGGTCATGATGGGGCTTCTGGATGCTGAGTGCGAGCGTTTTTCTCTTTTTGAATTTGATTGAGGAGCTCGTCGACGCGCATCTGTTTTTCTACGCTGTCATCAGCCTTGAAAGTCAGCTCAGGGAAATAGCGCATCACCACTTTCTTGGAAGCGATGATCGAGATGAATCCAGCAGCCGATTGCAGCGCCTCTACCGTGGATTCCTTCTCTTTTTGCGTGCCAATGACACTGATGTAGACTTTGGCATGTTGCAGATCATTGGTGATATCTACAGAGATCACGGTGACGAGGGGATTGACATGGGGATTTTTCACATCGCGGTGAATGACCTCTGAAATCACCTCTTTGAGGAGTGAGTTTAATCTGGCAACGCGGTTCTTGGTCATCAGAGCTCTTGTTCCAGATAAGTGATTTCGAAGGCTTGGATCACATCATCAACTAGGATGTCGGAGAAGTTTTGCAGAACAATACCACATTCCATCCCTTTGGAAACTTCGCGCACATCTTCTTTGACGCGTTTGAGTGAAGAGATAGGCCCTTTCCACACTTGGGTGCCTTGGCGGATGAGGCGTACGTGGTTAGAACGTTTGATGAGTCCATCTGTCACACTGCATCCAGCAATGACGCCGAGTTGCGAAGCTTTAAATGTAGCTTTAACCAGAGCGGCTCCCACATCGTTTTCTTGCGGGATACGGTCAAGCAGCAAGCGCATCACTTCGCGAATATCATCTACGGCATGGTAAATGATGTCGTGGAGCTTCACGTTCACTTTGAGCATTTTGATCAGGTTCTCAGCATGCCTTTCAACCTTAGTGTGGAAGCCCAAGATCACCGCTTTAGAAGCGTTAGCAAGCTGCACATCGGATTCAGAAACCTCACCCACGCCTGCCGCGATAATGTTGAGTTCGACTTTTTGTGAAGCGATCTTCATCAGCGATGTTTTGAGCGCTTCGACAGAACCTTGCACATCACCTCTCAGGATGAGGTTGAGGGTCTTTTTCGGCATTGTTTTAGCTTGTTCTTGCATCAAGCTTTCCATCGACACGCGTTTGGATTGCTGGAAGTGTTGAGAGCGTTTGCCTTCTGAGCGTTTTTCCGCGAGATCTTTGGCTTCTTTCTCGCTTTTCACAGCGATAAACTCGCTGCCAGCGCCTGGTAGGCCGGATAGTCCTGTGATTTTAGCAGGTGTTGAAGGGCCAGCAAATGTCAGCTCGCGCTCGTGCTCGTCGTGCATGGTTTTGACGCGGGCGTAATGTTGCGCGAAAACGATGCAATCCCCAAGGCGCAGGGTGCCGTTTTGAATCAAGACTGTTGCTACGGGACCGAGTCCTTTGTGCATTTCCGATTCGATCACCGTGCCGCGGGCGCGCGTATTGGGATTGGATCTTAATTCTAAGATCTCCGCCTGCAAGGCTAGCATCTCGACCAGTTCTTTAATCCCAGCGCCAGTGACAGCAGAGCAGTTCACAGTGATCGTTTGACCGCCCCAGGATTCTGGAAGAAGTTCATGCTCAGCTAGCTGACGATAGATGTTGTCGGCGTTGAAGTTGGGTTTGTCGGCTTTATTCAGAGCGACGATGATAGGCACCTTGGCAGTTCTAGCTTGCTGCAAAGCCTCTATCGTCTGCGTGCGGATCCCTTCATCGCCAGCGATGACGAGCACAACGATATCAGTGACATCCGCTCCGCGCTCGCGCATCGCTGAAAATGCTTCGTGGCCTGGGGTGTCGAGGATTGTGATATCACCTGCATCGGTGTGGCAGCGGAACGCGCCGATATGCTGCGTAATGGCGCCAGCTTCACCAGCTGCCAGATTGGTTTTGCGGATGGCGTCGATTAAGCTTGTTTTACCATGGTCGACGTGACCCATGAAGGCCACAACCGGAGGACGAATAATCAATTCATCAAGAGGTGTTTCTTGAACCTCTTGCTTGATGGTTTTGTCGGTGATGCGCAGACGCTCTTCTTCCGTTGTGTCAATGGTGATTTCGCATTCAAAATCATGTCCCAGCAATTGGATGGTTGTTTCATCGTCGAGCACATCATTTAAAGTCAGCACAACACCTTTCATAAAGAGGTTGGCAATGAGCTGTGAGGCTTTGAGTTTCATCTCGGATGCGAGATCTTTGACAGTGATCGGTACGCGGACTTTCAAAGTTTTGGGACGGATGATCTCTTCTTGCTGAATAGGGCGCATTTTATGCGCAGGGCGCCTTTTGCGCCAAGCTTGGTCTTCCAAATCAGCGCGTAGCCCTTGGCGATCGCGCGCATCGAATACGCGTGTATCTTGTTGCCCACGCTTTGGGGTCTTTTGGTCGCGGAAATCTCTAACAGGCTTGCGCTCGGCATCTTCTGGTTTTTTCTTAATAAGGCCAGATTCATCTTTGGCTGGGATAGAGCGCTTGAAATCATCGCGCGGTGGGCCCATAGGACGTGGACCTCCATAAGGACCACCTGCACCTGGAGGACGAGATCCACCAGGACGGGGGCCGCCATATCCTCCTGTGCCTGGAGTGCGGGGAGGATAAGGAGGGCGTGATCCTGGAGCTTGATAACGTGGGGCACCGGTTCCATATCCACCTGGAGCTCGTGGCGGATAGCCGCCTTGTGGGCGCGCTCCGGGCGTGTAGCTCCCTTGAGGTCTCGTGCCTTGGTAGCCACCTTGTGGCCGCGGTCCAGAGGAATATCCCTCGCGCGGACGCGTGCCTTGGTAGCCGCCCTGATAGCCGCCGCTTTGCGGTCTTGAGTGGGGAGGTGCATAAGAAGGTCGCCCTGTTGGAGCGGGCCGCGTAGGTTCTCGCTCTGTGGGAGTCTCTGGAGCGCGCTCCTCATGTGCAGGAGGTGTCGGTTCAGCTGGGGCAGCCTCTCTCCTTTCAGCGGGTGCAGGCTTTTCAACAGGAGCTGGGGCGGACTTTTCAGATGGAGCCTCAGGCATGGCTGCCGCTGGCGGCATAGGTTGCGCAGGTGCTGCCATTGGAGGCAGATTTTCTTCAGCTTTTGGGGAAGTAGCTTCTAATGGGGCCACGCGCTCTTCGGTAACTTTTTTCTTGGCAGAAGGTTTTTTCGGGCGCGTGAGTTTTAGCGCCTCTGCGAGCTGTGTGTTTTTAACATTGAGCTTTAAATTTTTGGCCAACGATTAAACCCTCTTTTTGCGAATTTCTTCCAAAATCTTGTCGGCCATATCCAAACTGATTTCGGGAATGGTTGCGAGCTGTTCGCGCGTAGCATTGAGCACCTTGCGCGGTGTGTCAAAGCCCGCTCCGATTAAGCTTTCGACGATCATTTTCCACATAGAGCCTTCGAGAGTCAGTCTCTCGTCGAGCGTTGGGTCATCTGCAGTGGCGAGTTGTGCACGCTCGATGTTCATCATCGCTTGGTATTGGCTCATCTTCTGGATTTGCAGGTCGGCTTCTACCAGCTGGCCATTGAGGCGCGCGTTCATGCCGCGTTTGCCAAGGGCTGTTGGATAATCCTCGTCATTGACGACGATCGTGATGGTAGTACCATCTTCGCTCACGAGGAGTTTCTTGATCTCTAACGGAGAAAGCGCATTTTGCAGGAGCTGGATTGGATCATCAGCATAGGGGATAATATCGATCTTTTCATTGTTGAGTTCGCGAATGACGTTCTTAACGCGGTTTCCGCGCACGCCAACGCAAGCGCCGACGGGATCGAGTTTGTGATCCTGCGATCTTACAGCGAGCTTAGTGCGGTAGCCAGCATCGCGGGCCATTTTTTCGATCGTGATCGTTCCATCGTTGATCTCGGGAACTTCTTGTGCAAAGAGTTGTGCGACAAATTCAGGGTGGCTGCGTGTTAAGACGACCTCAGCACCACCGTTATCGGTGTCTCTCACTTCGAGAAGAAGCGCTTGCACACGGTCTCCGACATTGTATTTCTCCGTTTTTGGATAGAAACGATCTGGAAGGATCGCTTCTACCTTGCCCAAATCGACGATGAGAGTTGCCCCTCGTACAACGCGCTTGACCGTGCCTGAAACGATCTCATTGATGCGGTGGCGGTATTCTTCGTAGATCACATCTCTTTCTGCGCTGCGCAACTTTTGCGCGATGATTTGACGCGCTGTTTGTGCTGCGATCCGACCGAAATCGTGAGGCGTTGCCATGATGTCGACCCACTGTCCGAGTTCTGCGTAAGGATTGATCAGCTTTGCGTCTTCTAGAGAGATCTCCTCTTCGGGAATGGTGACGCGGTCAACCACCTCTTTTTGGGCCATGACCTCGATATCGCCAGTCTTTGAGTTGACCTGCACCGAAACATTGATCAGCCCCTTGATGCTCTTGCGAGCAGCCGCTCGCAGGGACTCTTCAACAGCGGAGATAATCACTTCGCGTTTAATCCCTTTTTCTCTCTCGAGGTATTCAAAAATTGCAACTAGGTCTTTATTCATCTGGTCCTTACGTCAATTAAAAGCAGGGTTATTCAACAGACTCTTCTTCAGTCTCTTCAGATTCTTGCTGTTTTTTCTTGCCCTGTTGTTTCTTCTTTCCTTGTTCACGCGACTTGGCGGTGCCAACGACGATGTCATCATGATTGATATTGTTTTTATCAATCAGGTGTTCCTTGATGGAGAGCGCAATTTTCTTGTGCTCTGGGTCTAGCTTGATGACCTTCGCTGTGACTTCTTGTCCTTTGCTGACAACGTCTTCTACTTTGCCGAAAGGTTGATCTGAAAGCTCTGTCACGTGGACAAGGGCTTCGATGCCGTTTGGCAGTTCAACAAACGCGCCGAAGGCGGTTGTCTTAGATACAGTGCCTTGCACAAGTGAGCCGACGGGCATCGTTTTTTCAATCGATTCCCATGGATTAGTGCTCAATTGTTTCACGCCGAGAGTGATTTTTTTGCTCTCTTTATCCACTGAGAGGACGACCGCTTCCACTTTGTCCCCTTTTTTAAGGACTTCAGATGGGTGGGAGACTTTCTTGATCCAGCTGAGATCAGAAATGTGGATCAAGCCATCGATGCCGGGCTCTAGTTCCACAAATGCGCCGTAGTTGGTCAAGTTGCGGATTTCAGCCATCACACTGCTGCCGATGGGGAACTTCTTCTCAACATCGTCCCAAGGGTTCTTTTCCGTTTGCTTCATGCCCAGCGAAATCTTGCCCTCCTCTTTTTGGATGGCGAGAACGATCGCTTCGACTTCATCGCCTTTGTTGACGACTTCGTTTGGATCGGTGACGTTTTTCACCCAAGACATTTCAGAGACGTGGATCAACCCCTCGATTCCAGGCTCAATCTCAATGAAGGCTCCATAAGGAACGAGGTTGACAATCTTGCCGGTGACACGCGTTCCAGGAGGATAGCGCATTTCGATCTCTTCCCATGGGTTTTTCTCCATCTGCTTCATGCCAAGAGCCACGCGCCCTTTCTCTTTGTCGACGTGGAGGATCATCACTTCGATATCTTGTCCTAAGCCGACCATTTCAGATGGATGCTTGATGCGTCTCCAGGTCATATCTGTGATGTGCAGGAGGCCATCGATGCCGTCGAGGTCGAGGAAAACGCCGAAATCGGTGATATTCTTCACGACACCTTTGCGGATCTCACCCTCATGGATATTCTCGAGCATTTCTGCCTTCTTGGAGATGCGCTCCTCTTCGAGCAATTCACGGCGAGAAACGACGATGTTTTTACGCTCTGTATTGATTTTGAGGATTTTGAAGTCGTATGAGTGGCCGAGAAACTCGTCGAGATTTTTGATGCGCTTATTGTCGATTTGCGAACCGGGCAGGAAGGCTTCCATGCCGATATCGACCATCAGACCGCCTTTCACTTTGCGGATCACTTTACCGCGTACAATCGAGCCTTCTTTGCAATGGTTGACAATGTATTCCCACTGACGCATGCGGCGCGCTTTGTCGCGAGAAAGCACGATTTGTCCATCTGAACCTTCTGCTTGATCGAGTAAAACCTCTACTTCGCCACCGAGTTCAAATTCGCTGGGCTCAGAGAATTCGCCGATAGGTACTAAGCCTTCCGACTTCAGACCGACGTCAATAACAACGAAATCTTTCGTGATTTCAACGATGCGCCCTTTTAAGATTTGGCCGACATTCATTGAGGCGACAGATCCTTCGCTTGTGTTTTGCTCTTTGCGATTGAGTAGATTTTTAAATTGTTTTGCGTCTTCTTCTTGGAACTCAACATCATCGATGATATTGCTAGTTTCCCAATCGTTTTGGTTCTTTGTGGACATGTTAAGGGTTACTCCTAAATTTCTTCGTCTCTATGTTGTAAATTCTCACCAATGAGTTTTGGGCCATTCGCCTCAAAACCTAATGGCAGAACTTGGAAACAGCGACGTTTCTACTGAATGCAAACAGGCTATCAAAAGATTCGTAATAAAAGCAATGGGTTTTGTGGATAAACAGGATAAGTGAATGTTCTAAAAACTTGTGACAGTGGCTTTATTTGTAATAGTTTGTTCTTTAATTCGTTTATTTTGATGATTTAATCTCTGTTTTGTCCTATATTTCGCTATCGAATTGAGTTTAGTTGAGAGTTAGTATGTTGAGGAATTGGGTTTATCTAATCATCTTTGGATTTGGAGCTTTGCTTTTGTCCGCGTCTGCTCCCACACCTCCATGTGTTCAAAAGCCTAATAATAAGCATGTTAACCACTTGTGTGCTCCCTCGGCAACCCTTTATGTTGTCCGCCATGCTGAAACAGATATGAATGCCGATGGTTTTGTCAGAGGATATTCTGATATTCCGCTCAATGCAAATGGTCGGGCCCAGGTGATGAAACTACGCCAAATGATCCACGGGGTCCCCTTTGCCATTTGCTATTCCTCTGACATTGTCAGAGTTCAAGAAACAGCAGAAATCCTTACAGAAGAAAGTGGGGTGCTCATTCTCGAGGATCAAAGACTCAGAGCGCGCAATCCAGGATCATGGGAAGGTAAACCCGTGAAAGAGTACAAAAAAGTTCCCGACGAAATGAAAAGGGATGTGGAAACAAACTGGTCGCTGACAGGACGCGTGTTTGCTTGTTTTGATGAGATTGTAAGTGAACATCCTGGCAAGAATGTCTTGATTGTGACGCACGGCGGAGTTTCGCGTATCGTTCTAGCTGAGGTATTCGATTTGCAGCAACCCCCTGAAGGCGTGACGGTGGAGCAACAAATTGAGATCGATGAAGATGGAGCTTACATCAAGCTGATCAAGTGTGGTGAGGACTGGGTTATCGAAGACATGGTCGGCATTTGCGTTCGACCTTGGAAAAAGCGCTGATTCAGCAGTTATGAAGATTTATACCGCTCGCCGTTTGCTTTTGCGAATTTACACAGCTGCCTTTTTCCATTTGGTTAATGCGTTCGCTCTCGCTAGCTGCTAGAAGATTGCGTCGAGCTCCACACATTTCCAAATGAAAAAATTCAGGGTGCAAATTCACAAAACCATCCGCCTCGTGGTATAACGCAAAGACGCGGGGCCGCGAAGACGCAAAGATTTTTGCAAATTGCTGCCAATACATTTCCAATTTTCTCCATGAGGGACTCAAGTTTTTGAAAAAAAGAGGTGCGAAAAGAGTTCAAATTAGGTATCTGATTGAACTACTGGAGGCCGCCCCTTATGAGTTCAGTTCGTCTCGCTTCCCTAAAAGAGTTTCCCGAAATCTCTACAGTTTTTGATCAAAAAGATGCGCCGCATTTCGTGCATCACAATCATAACATTCGCGGTATGTTGCTGCGTATCTTGCCAGCTGAAATTTTCTATCGCGACAGCCACGATGCCGAAGCGCTCAAGGCTGATTTGCAAAAATCGCTCCCTTTGATTAAGTGCATGGAGTGGGGAGATTCGCCTTATAATTTTTCTCTCTTTCTTTTGACGCCGCACCGCTATAACGCCGTGAAGTTTTTTCACGAGATGATCAGCCGCTGGCTCCTGCCGGGTCAAAGGATCAACATCGACTCATTTTTTTCTGCCAATTTCACGATCCCTGAGCTTGGAAACACGACCTATGCGCTGGCTGAGGCGGTGATCTCATTTGACACGGCGTCGGAGCGTGATTTGGCGCGTCATTTCCTGCCCATTCTAGAGTCTGAGATCAAGATTGGGCTCACCTCTGTCTATCACGCCAATCGCATTTTAGAGACAAAGGGATTGTCCTCGGATGAAAAGACTTCGCTCATTCAAGAGCGCATCTCGCAGTTGATCGACCGGCGGCCTAGAGACTTTGATTACGATATTTTCAGCCAAATGCAGCACTTTTTAGTGACGTGTGGCGATGAGTTTAAAGGGATCCGTAGTTATGAGCATATGTCGCGCCTGATCGCAGTATTCTATCTCTTCCGTAAGAAAATGCTCCAACAAGTCGAGCAAGGGGGAGCGCAGCGCCATGTGCTATTGAAATTGTCCAAAGCGCATTTACATTTGCCACTGGGGCTCAGGCACGTTTTGGGCGTCTTTGTCGGAGTGAACTTGCTCAGCGAGAACGAGGTTTTTGAAGAGCGCCATCTCAGGCGCGTGCTTAGCACGGTCTTTCCGCAGCTGCGCTTTGTAGAGGATTCTTACTTTGCCGCCAGTATCAAGGAAGAGAAACTGCAGCTTCTCTACCTGGAGGTTGAAAAGGGGGATGGCAGCGACGTCTTCCTGCACGAGATGGCCTGGTTGCTCAAGCGGCTGCCCTCAGAGATCAAGAATGGCGTAGAACGGCTGATCCGGCCGATCTTCATGCCGCGCAACGAAGAGGAGGTCATGCGCAACATGATCGTCCTCTCGCAGCAGCTGCGCTTCTTGAAAGATTTGCCGCAGGTGATCTTGATGTTCGATGAACAAACTGAGGCGGAGTTGTCGTTTACAGTGATTCTACTGCGCATCCTGCACAAAGAGGCTCAGTCGGTGCAGGACCTGTTTGAGCACTCCGATACAAAGCTGAGATTTATTCCAGAGCGTGTGAAGCGCGTGGGTTATTTGAGGAAGAAATACCCGAAAGAGGCCACCGTCTTTAAAGTGCGCACAGAGTTGCAGCCCTTTTTACGCCCCGATCAATCGGTGGATCTGTTTCAAGCGCGCCGCTATCTCTTAGGTGAGCTACAAAAGATCTTAGGAGAAATGCGCGATTACAATGGTGGGATGTTTGCAAAGCAGTATGAGCAATTCTTTAACGTCAAAGCGCAATTCCCTGCGCTGACGCGCCAAGAGGAGGTGCTTTTAGAGAGCTTTTTCCATGCGATTTTTCCAATTGAATTGCGCAGTTTTATCGATCCACTCTTAGTCAAAACCCTTTTTAATCTGTTTTTGCAACTCGTCGATAAAAAGCATGAACGCGTGCTCATCAAGCAGGAGAAGGACAAACTCTTCTTTTTACTCTGTTATCAGAATCCGATTGAAAAAGAGCGGGCAATTCAAGCTGTGGAGCAATTTTCCTTAAGCCGTGCTCAGCTGATCACAGTTTCGATGCAAGCCTTTGAGGATTATTACTTAGGATATGTTTACGCCGAAGAGGATCTTGAAAAGCAAGAAAGGTTTTTAAATAGACTGCTCACCGCACTTGACTTTTGAGCTCCAAAGCAGCTATCAAAGTAGGGTTTTGGAGAATCGTGATGGCGGATTGGCCTATTATCGTTGAACCCTCTATCCTCTCTGGTGACTTTGGCAAGCTGGCTGAAGAGGCCAAACGGGCTGAAGCGGCTGGTGCAGATGCCTTGCATCTCGACGTGATGGATGGTCATTTTGTGCCTAATCTCACCTTTGGGCCACGAGCTGTTGCTGCAATTAATCGCGCGACCAAGCTTTTTCTCGATGTGCATCTCATGATTTACAACCCTTACGACTACATCGAGAGATTTGTAGAAGCTGGGGCCGATCGGCTCACGATCCACCTCGAGGCGACAGAGGACGTGGAAGAGACGCTGGAGTTCATCAGGCGCTGCGGTATCCAGGCGGGGTTGGCTTTTTGCCCCGAGACGAGCGAGTCGATCATTCCTAAGTATCTCAACAAGTGTGATCTCATGTTGCTCATGACGGTAAACCCCGGCTTTGGGGGGCAAGAATTCATGCCTGAGATTTTAGAAAAAGTGAAATTCACGCGGCAAATTTGCGATCAGCTGCTCATCCGCAAAAGCGGCAAGACCTTCAGCACGAAGCAGGAAGCGCACAGGACCGCTCCCTTTAATATTCAGGTCGATGGGGGTATCAATGAAACGACAGCTCAACAATGTATCGAGGCTGGAGCCAATGTGCTCGTCTCGGGAAATTACCTCTTTGGGGCCAAAGATATGCGCGAAGCGATCGGGAAGTTAAAAACAGGGACCTCACCATGAAAAAGATCGTCGTCATAGGTGGAGGAACGGGAAATTTCGCGGTTTTGCGCGGGCTGAAAAGCTATGATGTGGAACTCAGCGCCATTGTCTCGATGGCGGATGATGGCGGCAGTACTGGCATTTTACGCGATGAGCTTGGCGTGCTTCCGCCAGGCGATGTCAGACAATGCTTAGTGGCGCTTTCCAATTCCTCGAATATGATGCGCTCGCTCATGAACTACCGCTTTGAGAATGGAGGATTGGAAGGGCATAGCTTTGGCAATCTGCTGCTCTCCACGCTTGAAAAAGTCACAGGTAGCTTTGAAAAAGCAGTCGAAGAGGTTGGCAAGATCCTGTACATTAGAGGTAAAGTCATCCCCGTCACCACCCACCAAGTGCGTCTTAGAATGCTCCTGAATAATCGACGCCTACTCGAAGGGGAAAAGGAGATCTATCTCTCCCAGGAAATCGACCAGGGATATAAGAGCATCTACCTCGAACCTTTTCCTAAAGCTAATCCCCACGCCATCGCAGAGATTGCTAATGCAGATATGATCGTGATGGGGCCAGGTGGCTTGCACACTTCGCTCATCCCCAACCTGCTTGTGGATGGGGTCAGCGACGCGCTCCGCGCCTCCCACGCAAAAAAGACCTTTGTGGTGAATCTGATGAATCGCAAAGGGCAAACGACGGGTTTCCGCGTCAGCCATTACCTCAGCGAGATCAATCGCTTTGTCGGCGCCGATATTTTTGATTACGTCCTCGTCAACAGCCAAAAGCCCGCTCAGGAGCTGATCGAAGTTTACGCTGAAGAAGGGGAGCTGGTTGAAAACGACCTGAGCGATGAACGCGTGATTGCTGCCCCATTATTAGGTGAGCCAAAAGACATGCCTAAAAAAGATCTCATCAAGCGCAACTTGATCCGGCATGATTCGAAAAAATTAGCCCAAGAGTTAATGAAAATTGTTAGTCATCTTTGATCTCGACGATACACTCATCGACACCTCGGGGTGCATTACCCCGCATAAGCTAGAGGACGCGCTGCGCGCGATGATAGGCTCTGGGCTTGAGGTGGTGCATTTTCAAGATTCTTTAGATCTTCTCAAGCGGCTCAACGCTTCAGCTGAGAGCAGCCCTGCAGCCTTGGCTGAGTTTCTAGAGATCCTCGACGCTAAAGCCCCGCTTTTGGAGGTGGGCAAGCAAGAACTCGCGACAGCCCTCCCAGCTGACCTGCCGATTTTTTCTCTGGATGGAGCGGTGGAAGTTTTGACAGAACTTGCTGAAGATCATAAACTTGCACTCGTGACAGTCGGGGTGCATTCCCTGCAAATGGAGAAGTTGAAAAAAGCTGGTATTGATTCGGGATTTTTTAGTAAGATAGCCGTTTCTGAGAGTAGAGATAAAAAGACGCACTACCAGTTGATCATGGAAGAGTTAGAATACTCGCCAAGTGAGGTGGTGGTTTGTGGAGATCGAGTCGCTATCGACCTCTTGCCAGCTAAAGAGCTCGGCTTTAAAACCGTCCACGTGCGCTGGGGGCGTGGGCTCAATTCCCACGGAAAAGAGCGGGAAGTCGACTATAGCATTTCCGATCTTAGACAGTTGAAAGAAATAGTAACGAATTTAATGAGTTTTTCATCATTTTAGATATGGCAACAAGCAATCAGTTAGCTCCAGGCATGACCATCTCCCTCGACGGCAAGATCTTTCGCGTCGAATCGTGTGTGAAGGTCACCGTCGCCAAAGGGAATCCCTTCATCAAAACAAAGCTCAAAAATCTGCAAACCGATGAAACGGTAGAGCGGAACTTTAAGCTGAATCTACCTATCCAGGACGTTGCACTGGCCGATCGTCGCATCGAGTTCCTCTATTTAGAGGGTAAAGACTACCTCTTCCTCGACATCGGCAGCCTTGAACAGGTGCTCGTCCCTGCGCGCGTGATTGGAGATAAGGTGAACTTCCTCAAAGAAGGGATTGAACTGAAAGCGATGTTTTACGGCGATTCGATCTTCTCTGTTGAGCTTCCCCAGTTTCTTGAACTGATGGTGGTTAAAACAGAAGAGAGCAAATCCTCTGTGCACGTCTCGAATGCGACGAAAACAGCGATCCTAGAAACGGGCGCCAAGATCGATGTCCCACTCTTTATCGAATCTGGAGACATCATTAAAGTAGATACACACACCAATGATTATGTTCAGCGTGTATAAATCTAGAAAGTTAGGAGTGAAATCGTGGATCTGAAACAAATTAAAGAGCTGATGACTGCCATGGAAAGGGCAGGGATGAAAAAGCTCGCCATCAAAGAAAAAACAGGCTACGAAATTCATCTGGAAAGACACGATGAGCATCCCCATCCAGCTGCCGCTCCGATAGCTGTAGCCTATCCCCATGCTTTTGCTGCACCTGCCCCACATGCTAAAGAACACGAAACCCATCCGCGCCACCCTGCGTCGCAATCTCCCGCGGGTGTCAAAGCGGCACCTGCTGAGAAAGAAGGACGCTTTGTCTCTGCGCCGCTTGTGGGCACATTTTACAGTTCACCCTCTCCAGATGATCCCGTCTTTGTGAAAGTAGGCGATCGCGTCGAGGAGAATACCGTCATTTGCATTATCGAAGCGATGAAAGTGATGAACGAGGTTAAAGCTGGCCTGAGTGGTATGGTGGCTGAGATCCTAGTGGAAAATGCCCATCCTGTTGAGTTTGGCACTAAAATGTTCCGCATTGTTTAAGATATTAACCCAACTTGAGTATGCAGAAAGTATTGATAGCAAATCGCGGCGAAATCGCCGTTCGCATTATCCGCGCTTGTCACGATCTTGGCTTGCAGACTGTCGCAGTGTATTCGACAGCAGACGCAGAAGCGCTGCATGTACTCCACGCTGATGAAGCCATCTGTATTGGACAGCCCCAATCGCAAAAGTCCTATCTCAAGATTTCAAACATCCTTTCCGCTTGCGAAATCACCGGTGCAGATGCATTGCACCCCGGTTATGGCTTTTTGAGTGAAAACGCGAACTTTGCATCGATCTGTCAGAGCTGTGGCGTGAATTTTATTGGGCCGTCGGCTGAGACGATCGCCCTCTTAGGCGACAAATCCAAGGCCAAAGCCACCGCTAAGAGTGTCAAATGCCCCGTGATCCCAGGTTCCGATGGCATTGTCGTCGATGTGAAAGAGGGCTTGAAAGAAGCTAAAAAATTGGGATACCCTGTTTTCATCAAAGCTTCTGCGGGAGGTGGTGGGAAAGGGATCCGCATTGCGCATGACCCAGATGAATTTGTCAGACAATTTTCAGCAGCTCGTGCTGAAGCGGAAGTGAGTTTTAACAATCCCGACGTCTACCTTGAAAAAATGGTGGTGAATCCACGTCACGTCGAAGTGCAGATCTTAGGGGATAAGTTCGGCAATTACGTTTATCTTGGAGAGCGCGATTGCACGATTCAACGCCGCCGTCAGAAGCTGATTGAAGAAGCTCCCAGTCCTATCCTCACACCCGCTATGCGCAAAAAGATGGGCGAGGCTGCCGTTGAGATTGCCAAGGCGGCCAAGTACCACTCAGCTGGCACCGTAGAGTTCCTCGTGGATGAGCAACACAATTTCTACTTCATGGAAGTCAACACCCGTATCCAAGTGGAACACACGGTGACCGAAGAACTCACTGGCATCGATCTCGTCCGCGAGCAGCTTAAGGTCGCGATGGGAGAAAAACTCAAAGTGAAACAAAAAGATATCGAATTTAGCGGGCACGTTATCCAATGCCGCATCAATGCGGAGAATCCAGCAAATAATTTTGCGCCCTCCCCGGGCCTTTTAGAATATTACATTCCACCGGGTGGTCCCCATGTACGCGTCGATAGCGCCTGCTACTCAGGTTATCGCATCCCGCCCAACTACGACTCGATGATCGCCAAGCTGATTGTACGCGGTAAAGATCGCGCAGATGCGATTGCCATAGCTAAACGCGCCCTGCGCGAATTTCATATAGGTGGAGTGCATTCCACGATCCCATTTCACCTCTACATGTTTGACGACCCCAAGTTTCTAAATAACGACTACGTGATCAATTACGTCGATCTGCTCGTGTTAGAGGGATGCAATTTTACGCCCCCTAAAGATAGTTAAGATGGCGACCTTAGAGCTGATCATCACACCTGAGCAAATTGCCCATCGACTGGCGCAAATCGCTGAAACGCTTGAGTCTGAGTACCCCAGAGATGAGCTAGTCCTTGTCATGGTGATGAAAGGCGCCATTTGCTTGGTGGCAGATCTCATGCGCCAGCTCCAGCTGCCGACCACACTTGAGTTCATTCACGCAAGCAGTTATGGAACGCGGGGCCGTGAACGCGGTCCGCTCCACTTAGAGGGGTTAGATCAGATCGAAGCTACCGGAAAAAACATCTTGATCATCGATGACATTTTTGATTCTGGCGTCACCCTCTCTTCCGCTGTCGATCAATTCCGCCAAAAATCTCCTAAGACCCTCCGCTCCCTTGTGCTCCTAGAAAAACAAGTCGCGCGGGAGAGCTCCTATCTGCCTGATTATGTCCTGTTTACCATTGAAAACCACTTTGTCGTGGGCTATGGTTTAGACTTTAAAGAACACTACCGCGGCCTGCCCGGCGTCTATATTCTTAATCCGGAGGAAAAAAAGTGAAAGGGATTGTTTTGGCGGGGGGCAAAGGGACGCGCCTCTATCCGGTCACGCTCAGCATCTGCAAACAGCTATTGCCGATCTACGATAAACCCATGATCTACTATCCGATCTCAGTCTTGATGCAAGCAGGCATTCGCGAGATCCTCATCATTTCAACCCCTGAAGACACCCCACGGTTCCAGCAGTTGCTCGGCGATGGATCCACGCTTGGTCTCTCACTCAGCTACGCCATACAAGAGGCTCCTCAAGGGATTGCCCAAGCCTTTCTCATAGGAGAGACGTTTATTGGCGATGATTCTGTGGCACTCATTCTAGGCGATAATATCTTCTACGGGCACGACCTCTCTACCATGCTGCGCCCATGCGCTGATTTAGAACAGGGAGCGATCATTTTTGGCTACGAAGTCAAAGATCCCGAGCGCTACGGCGTCGTCGAATTCGACCTCCATGGTCGCGTGATCGACATTGTTGAAAAACCGCGTGAGCCTAAATCGCGCTACGCCGTCACCGGCCTCTACTTTTACGATAGCGACGTTGTGCAAATCGCGCGCCAGCTCAAACCCTCTGCCCGCCAAGAGTATGAGATCACCGACGTCAATCGCGCTTACCTTCAGCGCGGAGATCTTCATCTCCGTCTGCTCGACCGCGGCTTTGCCTGGCTCGACACAGGCACCCACGAAGCGCTACAACAGGCTTCGCTTTACGTTAAAACGATCCAAGAGCGGCAGGGGATACGCGTAGCCTGCCTCGAAGAGATCGCCTATCAGATGGGCTTTATTACCAAAGCGGCACTTCAACAGCAAGCACAGGCCCTGAGCAAGAGTGAATATGGCCAATACTTGCACGAATTGCTCTCTAGGCTCTCTGAAACTGTGGAAGGTACGCCTTCAAAATCAACACTTCAGAATGGTAAGATAGGCGCATGAAAAAGCTGATTCAAGGCATTGTCGACTTTAGAAAAAATCTAACACAAGAGAATCGCGATCTCTTTGCCAAACTAGCTCTTGGACAAAAGCCCGACGCCCTGTTCATTGCATGCTCCGATAGTCGCGTTGTTCCCAACCTCTTCGCCTCCACCAACCCTGGCGATGTCTTTGTGATCCGCAATGTTGGAAATTTGATCCCGCCCGCTGATGCCCAGCATCCAGATGGCGCCCAAGCTGCGATCGAATACTCGATATTCACCCTTAGCATTTCCGATATTGTCGTTTGCGGTCACTCTGAATGTGGAGCGATCAATGCCCTTGTGAAGGGCTCAGACGCCAAATGCTGTTCCCACCTCATTTCATGGCTCAAATACGCTGAAGAAGCTCAAAAGCGCGTGAAAGAGGGCTTTGTGCTCAATCCAGCGCTTTCAGAACAGAATCAGATCTCCCAAGCCAATGTCTTGCTCCAAATGGAGCATATCTCCAGCTATCCGTTTGTCCGCAAGCGGATTGAAGAGAAGAAACTCAGAGTGCATGGATGGTGGTTTGATATCGCGCGAGCTGATGTGTATTGCTATGAGCAGAGTCTGAATCAATTCACGTTGATCGACGAGGATGAAGCTAAATTAATCATGCACAGACTTGGCTGATTCAGACTATGAGATCCGCTTGCGCTTTTTGTAAGGGACGTAAGCCTGTTTGCCGTAAGCCACTTCGTGCAAGTCCTCAATAGCCATGAAAGCCGATGGATCCTCGCGCAAGACGAGCTCTTTGAGCTCAGCTAAGTCCAAACGCTCGACGATCACAAACAAGATCTCGCGCGCTTTGCCGGAAAAGCCCCCTTTGCCGTGCATGAACGTCAGACCCAATCCCAGCTCATTCATGATCACATCGCCCAGCTCTTTAGGCTTAGAAGAGATAATTAAGACAGACTTGAGTTCATCGAGACCCACAATGACCAGATCGATCATCTTGAAGGCGACGATGTAGGTCATGAGCGAACGCAGCGCAATATGCCAGTCATGAAAGATCCAGCCGTACGCGCCAAAGATGAAGACATTGATAAAGAGCACAACTTGGCCGACTGTAAAGCCTTTCTTCCGATTGATCAAAATAGCCAAGATCTCAGTGCCGTCTAAACAGGCGCCAAAGCGAATGATCATGCCGCAGCCGATACCGAGGAGGGCACCACCGAAAACGATGATCTCGAGCGGATCTCCGACAAAGGGTGGCAGCAGACGCACCAGCAGCAAGAAACCCGCAAACACAAACACCGCGAACATCATATGGATGACGAAAGTGCGCCTAATCGATGTGAAAGCCAGATAAATAAAAGGGAGGTTAAGTATGATCAGCGCCCAGGAGAGGTACTGATCTCCATAAAGCCTTGCAATGATCAACGAAACGCCGACCACGCCACCGTCAATCAGCTGATTGGGCAACAGGAAGATCCTGATAGATATCGCGGCCAGGAATGCGCCCACGGCGATCCAAAAGTAACCCATGATATTTGTGAATTTTGATCTAGCTGTTGGTTGCGCGGGCATAGCAGTATTTTTTTTGCTCAAGATACATCCTTCTACGACAGATGTACAGATTAATTTAGGGTATTGAGGCAGTTGCACAACTCTTCGACGCGTAAAATCGCCCTTTCGAATCCCACTCGCGTCCGCGCCTCCTCGCCTACCCTCTCGGGTAAGCCGCCGTCAACGCGTCGGACAGGCAAGCTGACGCTCTGACAGTGGCCTACGCAATGGGGTTCAAAATCTTCGATTTTCCACTGTCGTGGAGTCCTGCAACTGCCTCATTGAGTCAGTTGTAAAACTCTTCGACGCGTAAAATCGCCCTTTCGAACCCCACTCGCGTCCGCGCCTCCTCGCCTACCCTCTCGGGTAAGTCGCCGTCAACGCGTCGGACAGGCAAGCTGACGCTCTGACAGTGGCCTACGCAATGGGGTTCAAAATCTTCGATTTCCACTGTCGTGGAGTTTTGCAACTGCCTCATTGCGAATGAAATTCGCGGGAGACGGGGCTCGAACCCGCAACTTCTGCCGTGACAGGGCAGTGCTCTAACCAATTGAACTACTCCCGCAATGGTAGCCTGTAGTGAAGGCTTGGGCGCAACAGGACTCGAACCTATGACCACCTGTGTGTAAGACAGGAGCTCTACCAACTGAGCTATACGCCCGAAATCAAAGAAGTTCATAGATTAAAGTCTAAATCCATTTTTCTCAAGGAGTTTTGCTTGTAAGCAAAATTTTTGCACTTTTTGAGCTCCTCCTCCCAAACTCTTGGGCTATAAACATTAGTGTTGAAAGAGGGGAGATGAACCACAGAGACACGGAGAACACGGAGAAAGCACAGAGGGGAGGGGAGAGAGCCCCCTTTTCGTAGCCGAAAAGGGGACATGCAATTGCGGCAAGGCTGTCCGCAAAGTGTTTTTTTTGTGTAAGCCATACCTACAAAGCTTTTTCCCCCTATCTTAGCGGACGGCAAGCCGCCGCGAGAGCGCGTCTCATTTTCGCCGCCCAGATTCTCCGGCGAAAATGGGACGTCTCTACTATTTTCTCTGTGCTTCCTCCGTGTTCTCCGTGTCTCTGTGGTTAATCCCGCCCCCAACCCTTTGCTCCCATTTGTAAGGGGTGTATTTTTGACATTTTTCCCATAAGAGGATAATGTCTCAGCCATGGCGAAAACAAAGAAAGATTTAGACCTAGTCGACCTACATGAGATCAATCCTAGGATTGTGATCGACATGCGCTTTGCGAGCGCCAACAATTTTTTGGGCCGCCCGCTCTACTCCTCTCCCAAGTGTTTCTTAAGGCGCAAAGTCGCCGAAAAACTAGATCGCATCCAAAAGCAGATCCAGCGCGCAGGGCTCGGGCTCAAAGTATTCGACGCTTATCGCCCCAAGTCTGTGCAAAAAGTTTTATGGGAAAAGCTCCCCGACAGCCACTTCTTCACCGCTCCTGAGACAGGTGCACAAGAGAATCGAGGCGCAGCTATTGCTGTCACACTCGTGGGGCAGGGTGGCGGTGAACTGCGTATGCCATCCGATTTTTGCAGCTTCACACAAAAATCGCTCAGGAGCACAGAGAATCTGCCGAAAGAAGTGATCTGCAATCGCTTGCTCTTAGAAAATATCATGCGTGCAAATGGGTTTATCCCTTATGCCGACGCCTGGTGGCTTTTTGCCGATGCCGACTGGGTGAACTATCCTGTTGAGGATATCCCCTTTGAAGAGCTCAGCCTATGAAATTGCTCTCTCTGATGTGCCTCATGTCCCTTCTCTACGCCTGCTCACCAAGCTCTGTCGAGGATTTTCAGCACGAGGGAGAAGCTCGCTCTAAACGCTTGATCAAGGAGCTTAAAAAGATTGAAAGTCGCGATCAGTTGTTGCGTGCCGAACCTGAGCTCAAACACCATTTTGGGTGGCTCGTTGAGCTCATGATCGCAGCGCGCGAGTTTCAGGAAATGCATCCAGACGAAGCGATCTTAGATCCCAATCCTGATGCAGAGGTATCTACTCTTTTGGAAGAAGAGCTTAGGCGCATCTACGCGCTGGAGGGGGGACGAGAAATAGTCGAACGGGCCCAACAAGAAGCGCTTGAGCGACTAGATGCCTTTGAGCGTTTGCTTAAAAAACGCAAAGAAAACGCCCGTTAAAACGTTTGAGCCAATTGCAAAACTCTTCGACGCGTAAAATCGCCCTTTTGAACCCCATTGCATCCGCGCCTCCTCGCCTACCCTCTCGGGTAGGCCGCCGTCAACGCGTCGGACAGGCAAGCTGACGCTCTGACAGTGGCCTACGCGAGTGGGGTTCAAAATCTTCGATTTTCCATTGTCGTGGAATTTTGCAACTGGCTCGTTTACTTTTTCAATATTGAATGGTGGGCGTCGCAGAATTGATCGAAGTGGTGTTTGCGCGCAGAGAAAAATTGATGATCTGTCATCTCATCCACATGGATTGGCACCACGGCCACATAGCCTGCCTTTAAGAGTGCAACGTCGCCTTCATGCGGCTCATCCATATCTTTCCATTGTCCTCCCATCCAGTAGTAGGAATGACCCTCTGGGTGTTTGCCCTCTTGGGGATTTTCCACCCAATACCCGCGGCCCTGCTTTGCCAGTTGAATTCCACGGATCTCGCCCTCGGGAAAGTTGACATTGAGCAGAGTTCCTTTGGGCAAAGAGTGATCCAACACATGTTTTACAATAGGGAGCAGGTGTGGCTTTGTCGCTTCGTAGTCGGGATTGCGGAAATCAACGCACGAGAACGCAATACCAGGGATACCCTTGAGAGTGCCTTCGATCACACCGCCGATCGTACCGCTGTAAAGAACATTTCTTCCAGAGTTAGCGCCGCGGTTGATGCCAGAGACGATCAGATCGGGAGGCTCGTCTAAAATAACGCTTAAACCGAAACGGATGCAATCTGCCGGCGTGCCGTTGATTTTCCAAGCAGAGGTGTTCTTTTCCCAGCGCACCGATTCGATGTGGATAGGATTGCGGATGGTGATACCAACCCCCACTCCAGATTGTTCTAGCGAAGGAGCGATGATGATTGTCTCTGCAAAATCGCTAAGGCCTTCCCAAAGCGTCTGAATGCCCGGAGCATGGATCCCGTCGTCATTGGTGATGAGAATGCGTGGTTTCTTATTCATAAGCGATCATTCTACCAAATATGCCAATATCAACCCAATTTCTTCACAATTTTGTGCTCGGTCAAGCGGGAAACGATCACGATCAGCAGGAAGCTAATCGTGAATCCCGGTAGCATCGATGGGATGGCGATAGAAAATAATTTATTCACAAACGGCCATAGACCCGCCACGATTCCGCCAGAAAGAATCCCGCACCATGCGCCATATTTGTTCACATGCTTGGAATAGAGCGACAAAAGAAGGAGCGGTCCAAAAGAGGAACCCAGGCCAGACCAGGCGTAGAGGACTAGAGAGTAGATCGTGCTGATTTTATTGAAAGCGATGAAGAATGCTACCAGAGCAACTGCCACCACACCAAAACGCGCTACGACGAGCAGCTCTCGCGAGGAGGCCGTTTTATGAAAGATCCGCTTGTAGAAGTCTTCAGTGATGCTCGAGCTGAGCACGAGCACTTGCGAGCTCATCGCATTGATCGTCGCTGCCAGCACGGCGCATAGGATAAAACCCACAAAGAAGCTAGGGAAAGAGTCCCTCACCATTTCAATAAAGACCTGCTCTGGATCGTTGATCCCTTGATTAAAATAGGCAATCCCCACAAGGCCCACAATGGTTGCAGCGCCCAGTGAGAGCACCATCCAAGTCATCCCGATTAGCTTAGATTTAGCAATCTCGGCTACGTTGCGTATCCCCATGAATTTTGTCACGATGTGGGGTTGTCCGAAATACCCTAAGCCCCAGCCTGCGGTCATCCCTAAGATTTCTAACCAAGTTTTCGCAGAGAAGCTAGGGAAAAGCGATAGGGGCAGATGGTGCACCTGAGCGGCCTTAGAAATCATCGCCCATCCACCGACCTTAGGCAAGATGTAGAATGGCACAAAGATAATCACGCACATGAGAAAAATCCCCTGAAATAGGTCGATCCAAGCCAGTGTCGTATACCCACCCGTGAACACATAGGGGATGACAATCAGAATACCCACGAAAATGCCAATCGAGTACTCCAAGTTGAATAGATTCTCCAGTAAGAGCCCCAACCCTACTAGCCCTGAAGAGATATAAATCGTGTAGAAAAACAGCGACATGATAGCCGTGAAAACGCGGATCATGCCCGATGTGTCGGCCAGGCGGCTTTCGAAAAACGAAGAAAAGGTCAAACTGTTGTACTGCTCTGTCGCTATCCTGATTTTAGGTGCGATCAGCTGCCAGTTGAGAAACATGAATAGCACTAAACCGACGGCTGACCACATGCCGAAGAGCCCACCCGTTAAAATTACGGCGGGATAGCCCATGAAGAGCCAGCTGCTCATATCGCTAGCGTGCGCTGCCAGCGCAGTCAGCCAATAACCCATTGAGCGATTGCCAATGATAAAATCCGTCGATGTGAGATGGCGTCGATAGGAGAGGATCCCAATTGTCAGAAGGAGCGTAAAGTAGCAGAGCACTGCTAGCAGGGCGTAAATATGCATAACAACCTAAGATCTCATTATTAACCCGAGCTCAAAAAAGATGACAACCTACTTGCTGCGGCTTTGCCATATCAATTCTCGCTGCGAGATTTAACCACAACCACATGTATGTTTCAATAAATTTTGCTTAACATCTTCTGAGATAAATTGCCTGCTATTTATTGGCAGCTTTCTGAGAGCCGTAGAGATGAGATGCTAAAGAAAGATTGACCCGCGCGTTTGGAAATTGCTCCTCGAGTTGGCTTAGAAGCACTTTGGTCTTTTGCCGCACTGAATTTTGTCCAACTGGACATTGGCAGACAATCCTCGCAAAACCATACAGCTTGGCAAATTCGCGCAAATCGTCTTCTGGGATGTAAATCAAAGGCCGCACGATCCTCACCCCATAATCCTGCATATCCACTTTGGGAAGCATCGCCGCAAATTCCGCCTTGTGCAAAAGATTCATCAGCAGCGTCTGCACGCTATCATCGCGATGGTGCCCGAATGCTACCACATTCGCTCCGACCCTCTTGGCGGCATCAAAGATCAGTTTACGCCGCTCACGCGAGCAGCTGTAGCACTCAAGATCCTCTTCGCGCTGCGTCCCTTCACAGCGGATGAAGTTCACTCCAAGCTGCTCGCAAATCCCTCGAAGATACCCCTCGCTCACACCAGCTCCGCATGAAAACGGCCCACCCACATGGATTGCATGCAGGTCCAGCTTAGGAAAGCCCCTACCGCTAATCGCGCTCAGCAAGAAAAGCAGGCTCAAACTATCTTTGCCCCCGCTCAGAGCCAGCGCCACGCGCTCTACCCCCTCCAGTAGGGCAAAGTCGTAGAGCGCCTTACGACACATGCTCTCCAGCCGCCGTCCCAACTTCGTCCATGGAGGACGTGCCATAGGTAAAAAAGTTTTTAATTCCAAGCTCATAAATTAGGACACAGATTATGACAATAAGCCCCTTTTTAGTGGACTAAATCCTTCATTTTAAGCTACTCTTTCAACGCGAGGAATATAGATATGCAGAAAGTTGGAAGAAACGATCCCTGCCCATGTGGCTCTGGGAAAAAGTACAAGAAGTGCTGTGAAGAGAAGGTGAAGCACAAGAAGTTTGAAGCGACTGTGCTTTCGCATGCTCCTGAACAAGTTCAATCAGCCACTGAAGTCTCTAAAGTCTCCAACCTCTTCTTCAAGCGTCCAGCGTCCGCTGCACCCACACCTCCACCCGACTCCCCGTCAGAGCCCCTCAACCCCGTGATGTAAGACCTCTCAAAATAGGCACCCGATCCCTTAAAAAGCGTAAAGGTCTACTTTTGCAAGCAGCCTCTAACCTTCTCTAAATTATTACCCCGAGCCCCAAATAGGTGACAACCTGTTTGCTGTGGCTTCGCCATATCGATTCTCGCTCGGAATCCTTCGTATTCAAGAATGTTATTCCTTGCGAGAATCAATCTGGCTTTGCCTCGCAGCGCATTTTGTCACCTATTTGGGGCTCGGGTTAATACGTTCTTGAGCGGAAAAAGATGCGTGTGATATAAGTCCCTCTTCATTTGCTGGTGTAGCTCAATGGTAGAGCATCCGCCTTGTAAGCGGACGGTTGAGGGTTCAAGTCCTTTCGCCAGCATCTTCTCTCCTTTTCCCTTCATGGGGGTGTCGCATAGTGGCAATTGCAGGGGACTGTAAATCCCCCGACTTCGGTCTCCGTGTGTTCGAGTCACACCGCCCCCAATCAATAAACCCGCTGTTGCGGGTTTTTTTATTGAGGGCGAGGAAGCCAATAGCTTGGCTTCCGAGTGGGACTCGAGTTGAGGTCGATGCAGCGACCGAGACCGCCGCTCCGGAAGAGCGCAGAAGCGCCGCGAGGAGGTCTGACCGCCCCCGTCCATTAGACCAGAAACAGAATTCTAAACTTAATGATTTAGGGGTTTTGTATAGGTCGCTAAATACTAAATTTAAAGGGTGCCTTTTTTGGATAGCTAGCCTAATTCCTTCGAAAGGAAATTGGCAATTTCATCCTTTTTTGATTTTCCTTCAGCTACAGAGCGCGTAAGTTTTTCTAATGCATTTTCGTTATAGTCAATAGCGCAGTCGTTCATAGTGAGAAATAGCAATGCAGCTACAAGAGCGGCTCTTTTATTCCCGTCGATGAAGGGATGATTTTGGCAAATGTGAAAGAGATAGGCTGCAGCTTTGTCGTGGATGGTTTTATGTAAGTACCCTCCATCAAATGTGCTCATAGGCTGAGCTATGGCAGACAGGAGAAGGTTCTGATCGCGGATCCCTCTTTTTCCACCATATCGATCGATTTGATCAGCGTGAATCTCTAGTATGTCTTCAAGAGTGAGAAAGTAAAGGTTCATGAGATGTCTACTCCGCAAGGCGCTTCAATGCACGGCCGTACTTCTTATTAATCTTCTGAAGCGAAGATGAAAAGCGCCGCTTTTGAGCTTTGCTTTTGAGAGGAGTAATGACGATAGACGTGCCATCTGGGGTGGAGACCTGGAGCAATGTTTCATCGTCAATGCCTAAAAGTTCTAGGATAGGGCGCTCTATGACAAGTGCATAGCTGTTGCCGTGTCTGGTGAGTTTTTTAGTTATGGTCATGAGAACCTCTTCGATTTATGTATGTACTTATGTATCCACATTGTATCAACGCGATAAATTCGAGTCAAATCTTTATACGTGGATCTGGGGGCGAGGAAATTCGATAGACTTTGACCCTCATCTAATTTCGAAAGTGGTTATTTCGGCTTAAAGACCTTATTCCCAAGGCAATAAATAGTGATTTTAACGCCAAGAATTATGTTTGCTGGCATGGATTTCGTACATCATTTCAGCAGATTGTCAAAATAGAACTCATTGAAGAATGACCCCGACTTGCCTTTTGAATATGGCTGGTCTATTGAACTTCTACAAGGCTGATTCTTTTAAACTCAATTGCGTAGATAGCAGTTCTGAAAAACTAGACTTTCTTCTATAAACTTAGATTCTTATCTTGGAGTTGTCATGTTGCAGTGGCTAAGAGTGAACCCGATTGGAATTTTAGTTGCGGCGATAGCCTATATGCTGATCGGTGTTGTTTTTTATAGTCAGTGGGTATTAGGCCGGTTCTGGCCAGACTTAGTCAATCATATGCAGAAACGCGCTGAGGGAGTGCCTACAAAGGTCTATTTGGGGGCTTTTATCAGCGCTACAGTGATTGCTTATGCTATGGGATGTTTCTTGAATATGGCACATGCAAAAACGATCGCCTCGGGTGTTTTTATTGGGTTGTTAGCATGGGCTGGGGTAATTTTGCCTACGATTTTCTCTCCAGTTCTTTTTGGGAAAAAGTCCCTTGAAATGTTCTGGCTTGATGCTGTTTATTATCTAGCTGCCTATGTCGCAGTAGGAGTAATTACCGCTAGATTTAATGCTTAAAAATTGCCAAAGAGCCTACAGAAGATGATCATTCGACGGTTTAGAGCGCCTGACTTGGATGCAGTGGTAGAGCTATTTCATGCTGTGGTGCATAGCGTGGGCGCGAAGTATTACAACGCGGAGCAGTTGAACGCTTGGGCATCTGTGGGTAGTGTAACATCCGTTCTGTAAATTCAGACTGAGATACTTCGGCCAGGTAAAAAAAGCTGGAGAGAAAAAAGGTCTGAGATCAAATTCTTCTTTTCAAACTTGCCAGAAAGGAAAGGAGAAAATT
>Ga0247727_10002720_pt1 | contig 39989 bp, 38 predicted proteins | sample WisWelCaveWW1625_FD_202498 | JGI IMG/M metagenome (GOLD analysis project Ga0247727, IMG submission 202498) | Biofilm microbial communities from Wishing Well Cave, Virginia, United States - WW16-25 | ecosystem: Environmental > Aquatic > Deep subsurface > Groundwater > Cave microbial mat | place... | reverse complement strand
CGCTGTACGACTTCGGCAACGCCGGCGGCGTGCTTTACATCGTCATGCCCCTCATGTCGGGCGGCACGCTGGCCGAACGACTGGCGCGCGGCCCCTTGCCCCTCAACGAACTGACCCGCGTCATCCTGCCCATTGCCCAAGCCCTCGACACCGCGCACAATCAGGGCATCATCCATCGCGACATCAAACCCAGCAACATCCTCTTCGATCAACGCGATGCGCCCTTCCTCGCCGACTTCGGCATCGCCAAAACAGGCGAACCCGGTAGCAGCCTCACCGGCACCGGGGTGATCGGCACGCCCGATTACATGAGTCCCGAACAGGCGCGGGGCGAAGTCCTTGACCGCCGCTCCGACATTTACTCACTCGGCGTCGTCGCCTTTCAAGCCCTCACCGGTCAGCACCTCTTCACCGCCACCACGCCGATGGGCGTCATCTTCAAACACATCAGCGAGCAACCGCGCTCGCCGCGCGAAACGCGCCCCGAACTTCCGCTCGAAGTGGACAACGTGATTCGCAGAGCGCTGGCCAAGGATCCGACTCAGCGCTACCAGACTGCGACTGAATTTGCCAACGCCCTCCTCGCCGCCATCGAACCGGCAACCCGGCCCGTGCCGCCGCCGCTGGTTTTGGGTGACCCCGTCAACCTCGGACGCCCCCCCGTCACCCAACCGATAGCCCAGCCGCCCGCCATCGAGCCCGTCAAACAGAGCGGCCTGTTCAACACCCGAAACATCCTCCTTGCCCTTGCCGCTGGCGGCCTGTGCCTTGTCTGCTCCATCTGTTCCTTTGTGTTTGTGATTCCCAGAATCATGCCGGGGGAGACTCCGACTCAGATCGCATTGGCAACGCCAACCGAAGAACCCCCGACGCCGACGCGCACCGCGCAGGTGAAGCCGACCTCCACCCGCCCGCCGACTCGGACTCCCACCGCAGAACCCATTGCCGTCGGCGCCCTCGGCGGCCCCACCGGCCCCTCCCTTCTGCTCGACGGTTTCGCCGACAACGCCAACCGCTGGCCCGTCGGCGAAGCTATCGGTGAATTGGCCGACGCCACCCGCGACATTGCCGATGGCAAATACACCTGGACGGTGGAGGCCAGGAACGACGTAACCTGGCGTATCAACGCCGAGAAAGCAGAGCCGGTCTCCGATTTTTACACCGCAGTGGATGCCCGGCGGGTGAGTGGCGACCTGCAAAATCGTTATGCCATCGCCTTCCGCGACGACGGCGACAACTACTACCTCTTTACCACCGGCGATGAGGGGCAGTTTGCCGTCTTCCTGTGGTACACCCAAAATTGGGACGCCATTATTGACTGGACGACGACGACCGCGGTGCGGCCCGGCGAAGCCAACCGGCTGGCGGTGCTGGCCCAGGGGAGTCACTTCGAGTTCTTCATCAACGGCGAAAAGGTGGGCGAGGCCGATGATGATCGAGTCAAAACGGGCCTTGTCGGCATCGCGGCTGAGGTCGTCAACGGCGGCCAAACCGGAGTCTTTGAATACGACAACTTTGAACTACGAGAAGTGTGGTCTTCTGCCCTGGCTGATACTTTCGACACGAATCAAAATGACTGGAACACCGGTGAGAGCGACAGCGATTATCTCAGCGGCACGCAAAAGGTGGCTGATGGCAAATACCGCTGGGAGGCTAGAGCCAAGCAAGGCGTGTTCTGGCCGGGCGCGTCCAGCGTTGTGGAAGTGACAGATTTTTATTTCACGACCCAGGCCCAACAGGTCAGCGGGCCGGCGAGCGCCGCCTATGGCGTGGTCTTCCGCCAGGCGGATGACGACAATTTTTATTACTTCCGCATTGCCGACGATGGCACGTACAGTTTCTATTCACAGGTCAAGAATGAGTGGAAGACGTTGATTGACGCCAAGCCCTCAGCCGCCATCCGCCCCGGCGAGACGAATCAAATCACGGTTGAAGCCGTCGGCTCGCACTTCGTCTTTTTCGTCAACGGTGAGGAAGTGGATGAATACGACGACGACGCCCTGGAGCGAGGCGGGATCGGCGTCGGGATCGAGTTGAGCGATACCGGCGACGAGGGTGTGTTTGAGTTTGATAATGTTGAGGTGCGGACGCCGTAAGGATATAATTTATGCCCATTCCCTTCCCTAGCGATGCCTGGGCTGAAGCTGTGAAAGACGTGATCAATTCGGATGTGGAGTACGCACAAGTCGCCCACAAGTGGGAGGGCGACACGATCTTCTTTATCGAACCCGAAGGCTCACTGACCAACCCGACCGCGCTGTATCTCGATTTGTGGCACGGCGAGTGCCGCGAGGCGCGCGAGTTGAGCGACCCGAATGAGAAGAAAGCCGCTTTCACCCTGACCGCGCCGCTCTCAGTTTTCGTCCGCATCCTGCAGGGCAAGCTGGATCCGATGCAGGCCATGATCACCCGCCAACTTAAGGTGAGTGGCAGTATGGTGTATATGATGAAGAACGTGCCGACGGTGCTTAAGTTCGTTAAGACGTGCGCGAAGGTGGATAGCGAATTTCCAACCGTCAACTAACCCGTCGAAACGTCAAACGACAAACGTCAAGGACGGCAGTCGCTCGCAGTTCGAGCGCGTTCGCCGCGTCAAGTGTGTCGTTTGACGATTGTCGTAACCGATGAACGGCTACCTCGGCAAACTCCTCACCGTCAACCTCACCACCGGCCACATCGCGGAACAACCGATTGCTCCCGCACACTTGCGTGACTTTGTGGGCGGGGCCTCGTTGGCGGCGCGTTTGTTATATGACCGCCTCACGCCCGATCTCGACCCGCTTGGGCCTGATAATCCCTTATTGTTTATGACCGGCCCTCTCACCGGGTCGTCCGGCCCCGCAGTGGGCCGCTACACAGTGTGCGCCAAATCGCCGGCCACCGGCTTGTGGGCCGAGTCCAATTGCGGCGGCTTCGTCGGCCCGGAGATCCGGTTCGCCAGGTACGACGGGATTCTTTTTACGGGCCGCGCCGCCTCGCCCGTTTATTTGTGGCTCAAAGATGGAAAAGCAGAATTGCGCGATGCTTCGCATCTGTGGGGCGGGGATACTTACGAAACCCAAAGCCGAATCAAACAAGAGACGGCTGGCCCGTTGACGCGGGTGGCCTGCATCGGCCCCGCCGGGGAGCGGCAGATTCCGTTTGCCTTGATCCTCAATGATCACGGACGCGTGGCTGGACGCACCGGCATGGGCGCGGTGATGGGATCGAAAAATCTCAAGGCCGTTGCCGTGCGTGGCTCGGCCCATTTACCAATTGCCAATCTCGCATTCAAAGAATTGCGCTCGCGCGCTAACGTCGAACTGCGCAATGACAATGTGACGAGGGTGATGCGCGAGACCGGCTCGGCGGGCGCGGCGGAATACTTCAATCTGTTAGGCAGTATGCCGGTGCGTTACTATTCGCGTAGTGGGTTTGACGAAGTGAGTCAAGTTTCGGGCGCGGGCATGGCCGAGACCATTCTCACCGGCGTCTCCACTTGCCATGCCTGCGTCATCGCCTGCGGGCGCAAAGTCATCATCCCCGACGGGCCGTATCAACGCGGCGAGAGCAAAGGCCCGGAATACGAAACCATTGTCGGCTTTGGCCCCAATCTCGAAATCTCTGATCTCGCCGCCATCACCCACCTCGGCCAGTTGTGCGACTCGGCTGGCGTGGACACGATCAGCATGAGCAACATCATCGGGCTGGCATTTATGATGTACGACTCTGGCGTCATCACCACAGCAGATACGGGGGGAGTCGAATTGCGGTGGGGCGACGCCCGCACCGCCGAGTCTCTCATCCAGCAAACGATCCATCGTCAGCATCTCGGCGAGTGGCTGGCGAAGGGCGCACGCGAGTGTGCCCGCCACTTTGGTGTGGAAGAGATGGTGGTGCAGGTCAACGGCCTCGAAGCCGCTTACCACGATCCGCGCGGGGTGACGGGCATGGGGCTGGTGTATGCCACTTCGCCGCGCGGCGCGTGCCACAATCAGAGCGATTACTTCCTGGTCGAGATTGGCGGCTCAATGGCGGAGATCGGCGTGGAGATGGTGGATCGGCTGGCGAGCGCGGGCAAGGCCGAGAGCGTGGCCCGCCACCAGTGGTGGCGGACTCTAAACAACAGCCTGGTGATGTGCGTGTTCGCCAACGTGCCGCCGGTCACGGCCTTCAACCTGCTCAACGCCGCCACCGGCTTCGATTATACCTTCGACGAATTTTTTCGCTGTGGTGAACGCGGCTGGGCGCTCAAGCGCGCCCTCAACAACCGCCTCGGTCTCACTGCCGAGAATGACAAGTTGCCCAAAGCGTTCCTCACGCCTTACGCCGAGGGCGGCGCGGCGGGCAACGTGCCGGATATGAAAGTGATGCTGTCCAAGTATTACGCGGTGCAAGGGTGGGATCAAGCGACCGGGCGACCGACTCCTGCGGCACTGGCCCGACTCGGTCTCCACGAGGTGGCCGCTGATCTGTGGGGGGACAATATCAGAAACCAGGTTTCTGAGGAGCCTTCAGGGGCGACCCAATGATTTTCGTCACCGGGGCCACCGGCTTTCTCGGCCACCATTTGATCCCGGCCCTGACCGAGGCCGGATACGGCGTGCGGGCGCTGGTGCGTTCCACCAGCGATACGGCGTTTCTCAAAACTTACGGCAATGTCGAACTCGTCGTCGGCGACGTTCAAGACCGCAACTCGATCTTGAATGCCATGCAGGGCTGTCGCTACGTGATTCATGCCGGCGGCCTCTTCCGTTTTTGGGGCGACCAAAAGCGGTTCGAGCAGGTCAACGTGCAAGGCACGGCCAATGTGCTGGAGTCCGCCATTCGCAACAACGTCGAGCGCGTCGTCCACGTTTCCACCGTCGCCGTCATCGGCATCCCCAACGGCCACGTCATTGACGAGACGTACAAGTGTGAGCCAGCCGACTATTATCAGCGCAGCAAGTATGATGCTGAAAATCTGGCGCGTTTGTATTTTCAGTCCTCGCGCCTGCCGGTGATCATTTTGCGCCCAGGCGCGTTCTATGGCCCGTGGGGGCACTACGCCTGGAACCGCCTTTTTTTTGAAGATCCGCTCAAGCACAACATGCGGATTCAGATTCACCATGGCCGGCGCCTCAGCTTTCCCGTCTTCGTGCCGGACGTGGCGGCGGCCATCCTGGCCGCGCTCGACAAAGGCACGCCCGGCGGAACCTACAATGTTTCCGGTGAGCCGATCAAGCACAAAGAGGCCAATCGCGTCATCAGCCAACTGGCCGGGATCAGTTCCTTTCGCCTCAACTGCCCCGCGCCGCTGATGATGTGGTTCGCCAACCTCCTCACCGACCGCGCCGACCGCACCGGCCGCGAACCGTTTTACCCCGTCAACCTCGCCAAGTACGTCTTCTACGATTGGCCTGTCTCCTCCGACAAGGCCCGCACCGAACTCTGCTTCTCCCCCACGGCTTTCGAGGATGGCGCACGGCAGACGGTGGAGTGGTATCGGAAGATTGGGTGGGTGAAGTGAAGATCGTCACCATTGGCGAAATGCGCCGCCTCGAGCCGGAAGCCGATGCTGCCGGTGTATCCTATGCGGCGATGATGGAGCACGCCGGCAAGGCGGTGGCTGAGGCCGTCATCGCGCGCACTGACTCGAAGACGGCGAACGTATTGATCCTCGTCGGGCCGGGCAACAATGGCGGCGATGGGCTGGTGGCCGCCCGCCACTTGCACGACGCCGGGGCCATCGTCAAAGTCTACTGCCTTAAATCGCCCGACGAGTCCGAGGCCAAAGTCGTCGAATTGCGCAATCGCTCCGCCTTCATTGTGGACGCCGAGAACGACATGCAATGGCGTGTGCTTAAACACTCGCTCGGGGGCGCAAACGTGATCGTGGATGCACTGTTCGGCACCGGTGCGCGGTTGCCGTTGCGCGATAAGGCCGCTCAATTATTGGGCTTTATCAACCGCACTCTACCCACAAAAACGTCAAAGCCCCTCATCGTCGCCGTGGATTGTCCTTCGGGAATGAACTGCGACACGGGCGCCCTCGACCCCAACGCCCTCAAGGCCGATTGCACCATCACCTTCGGCGTGGCCAAAGTCGGTCAGTTCACCTTCCCCGCCGCCGACTTTATTGGCGACCTCATCATCGCCGACATCGGCTGGCCCGACTCATTGCCGGGGTTGGGACAGATCAATCTTGAACTGGCGACGGCTGAATACGCGAAGGCGAATTTGCCGCCGCGACCACGCGACGCACACAAGTATCAATTTGGCCGGGCGCTGGTTGTGGCCGGATCGAAAAACTACGTCGGCGCGGCCTGGCTCGCCGGGGCCGCCGCCGCCCGCAGTGGCGCCGGACTCGTCACTCTCGCCGTCCCCAACGCTATCCACCCCCTCCTCGCTGCTCAACTTGTCGAAGCCACCTGGTTGCCTTTGCCGGACTTATTCGGCGCAATCGAGGAGCGTGCGGCTGAGGTTGTGCGTTCTGCATTGCCTAAAGCCAATGCGCTGATTCTGGGGCCGGGACTGGGGACGAGTGAGGAGACAGCGGATTTTGTGAAAGCGTTAGTTCGTAGTGACGGCTTTAGCCGTCGAGCGGCTGAAGCCGCTACTACAGACCCTTTGAGACTCTTAGTTGACGCCGACGGCCTGCGCCTCCTCGCCCGACTCGAAAACTGGCCCGACCTCCTCCCCAGGCCCGCCGTTCTCACCCCGCACCCCGGCGAACTTTCCGCCCTCACCGGACTCTCAATAGATGCAATTCAATCGGATCGGTTGAATATCGCCCGTAAGTTTGCGACAAAGTGGGGGCATGTGCTTCTGCTCAAAGGCGCGTTCACCGTCATCGCTTCACCAGACGGTCGGACAGTGATCGAACCCTTCGCCACACCCGCGCTGGCAAAGGCCGGGTCGGGCGATGTGCTGTCGGGACTCGTCGGGGGGCTGTTGGCGCAAGGCGTCTCCCCATTTGAGGCGGCAGTCACCGGAGCTTTTATTCACGGTCGAGCCGCCGAGATCGCGGCGGAGTCCCTCGGCACAGTCATCAGCCTCACCGCGCGCGATATATTGAGTGCCGTGCCAAAAGCGTTTGGGACGTTGTCCGGACGGAGCCTAACTACAGTTGTGCCAAATGGCAGGTACTCTCCGAAGGAGTAAGATTCTCCTCGGACAGGAGACCTGCCCATGATTCGCCAACCTAAACAAGAACTGCTCAACCGATTGACGGTCAAAACACTGGACCAAGTCTTGGTGGCTCGGGTTCGCGAAGGGCTGAACTGTTCTCTGTTTGAAGCCCACGCACGGACCGAATTGGTCAAGGAAGTGTATTTTCCTTGGCTCGCCCCGTCCGAAACGATCCAAGCTGGACAGTTGGCGATGACGGCGGTGTCCGCTGACGAGCCGGGCCATAAACCGCTGGCCCAATGCAAGCTGGCCCCCATCGTCTTGACACTGTACGCCGGCCCAGAAGACTACGAGTATCGCCGAGGGCATGAACCGAACGGTGTCGCTGCTTTGGGCCAACGGCAGATCGAGCGCATGGCCCACGAAGCTCTCGATCAGGGTGTCTTGCTGACGGCGGAAGACTTTGCCTGTCGCATCTTCAACTGCGGTCTACGCACGATTAGCCGCGACTTGAAAGCCCTGGCCCGACAAGAGGTCGTCGGGCCAGGGCCTGCCCAACAGAAAGATGCGGGCCGGGCGCTCAGTCATCGAGTGCAAGCCGTGAAGTTGTATCGCAAACGTTACACCTGCACTCAGATCCGCCAGCGGATTTACCATTCCTTACCGGCGATTGCCAACTACGTGATCACCTTTTCGCTGGTGGGCGCCCACACCGGTGAAGGCCATCCGCTGGATGAGATTGCTTTCTTGATGCAGATTTCACCAGCGCTGGTGGGTGAATAGCAACGGCGGTATGAGCGCTACCACCTGCCCGACTCTCAAGAGCGCATTGATGAGAGTATCGCCACGGTCAAAGCGCGCGGCTTTCACCCCAGCCAACTCGACGACGAACACCCGGCGATCTCAGCGCCAAAAAAGGGGGGGAACTGATGATCCGCCCCCAATTATCAGACCGGGAGACACACTACCGCCCGCAAGCAGGCAAAACCCTACACCAGGCGCTCAGTCACTTCATCCGTCGCGAGTTTCCGCGGCTGGGTGGCCCGTGGATGATCGAACTGTTCGTCGACCGCTATCGTTGGGCCCGAGAACGACTTTCACCTGGCCAGACCGTTTGGCCGGCGATTGCCAGGGAGGAGCGACCCGGCTATCGCACACCCATCACGGCCACTCGCCAAGTGCCAGGGGTGGTGACCCTGGCCAACCAGGACGACATCGCCTACTTGCGTCAGGGCCGCGAAGCCACCGAGATTCTGAGGCGGGCGCTGGTGCGCGCCGCTTACGCCGCTTATGCTCAGGGTGGCGTGCTGACCACGGCCGACCTGGCCGTACTCTTCCATCGAGGGCACAGCCGCATTGCGGAATTGATCCGACGTTACGAATTGGAGACTGGCGAAGTTGTTCCCCGGCCAGGGAATGTGCATGATATGGGACGCACCACCACCCATAAGCGCCTCATTTGCCACAAGGCCTTCGTGGAGGGCAAACCGACGCCTGTCATCGCTCAGGAAACATGCCATTCTCCGGAAGCCGTCGACCACTATTTGCTCGACTTGGCTCGTGTCCACTTCGCAACCGTGCCGCGCGGGATGAGCCTGGAAGAAACTGTGTTTGCCACCCAGCGCCCTCGCTATCTGGTGGAAGAGTAGGTCAAACTGATCGCGGAGTTTGAGCTGGGTGACCGGCGCGTCTATGACCGTCTCGGTATTCAACTGGAAATGTGCGACGACCAAGTCCAACCGCTATGGACGGGAGAACCGATAGAAAATGAAAGACGAGAACAGATACAATCTCTTACAGATTGACCCATTCCCGTCTCCATTGGGCTGTACACTGACCTAATGTGCAACTAAAGGTTGAGAGACGAGACCATCTAAATCGAGCGGTGGCCGGCCTAAGGGCAAGTTGATGAAGACACACATCGTGTGCGCCAAGACTTTCCGCATCAGCCGATGTTCGTAATGCCACAAGTCATGAGCCCGGGTGCGGGCAATCTGAAAGCGTTCGGTGAGATGCGAAGCGACCGTTTCAATTCTCTTGCGCCAGCGGCGACACCAGCGGATGAGTTGTTGGGTGGCGGGTGGCGGCTCAGGCATATTCTTACGGCGCGGGGTGACCAGTTGGATGGCACGTTTGCGGGCCAATTCAGTCTGTCGCCAAGCATCAATGAAACCCTTATCGGCCGGGACCAGACCGACAAAGCCAGCAATCAAATCGGGCAAGAGTTGGCTGTCGTGGGGGCGGGCGGGTAAGAGCGGGGCCTGAATAATCATCCCCGCTCGCGAAATCCGTAAGCCCAGCTTGAAGCCGTAGTAGTCCAGTTTTTTGGCGGCGCCATGCCCGTAATCCGCTTCCGGTTTGAAGCACCGGTCGCGTGAGCTACGGGTATAGGTACAAACCGGCAACGGCAAGGTATCAATGGCTTGGATGGCGTCGGCGGCTTGCCCACTGACTTCGGTGAGCCGTTGTTGGAGCAACCGCTTCACCTGCCAGAGGTTGGCCGCCTGCCGGACAAAGGTGGTGCGGCTCGGCAAGTTGGGAAAAAAATGGCGGTAATGGTCGGCAAAGTAGGCAGACAGAGCTTCTTCTTGGTCAAACCCGAAATACTCGCCGCAGATTTCCAGGGTCATGACTTCTTCGTCGGTGAAGCTGGGCCCAAAGCCGCGCTGCCGGAGCGGATGCCGGGCCAGGACTTGGGAGGAGTGGTCGCACACTTGGCAATACACTTGAATGATAAAATCGTCGCGGTCCACTGAGCAGTCTCCTTGTAGCGAATGTGGGTTGGTTACTTTCATTCTACGCAAAGAGTGCTCAGTGGACAAAAATAAGTCGCACATTAGGTACACTGATATTAATGCCTCACTGGAGTGGAGTCAACCCGCATTTCATTCACTGCATTTAATCGAGAACACTACCTGCCATTTGGCACAATCTGTAGTTAGGCGCGCTGGCTCTATGTCATGACCGGAGGCGCTATCAGTGCTCAAGTTGCATCTCGATACCGATATAGGGGGCGATATTGATGATCTGTGCGCGTTGGCCATGGTGCTCAATTGGCCGGATGTGGAACTGCTCGCAGTGACCACAAACTCAGACGATCAAGGTAGACGGGCCGGTTATGCGCGCTACGTCTTGGAACTCGCTGGCCGAGAAGATATCGCCGTCGCTGCTGGTGCCGATGTTTCCCTTGATTGCTATCGCGTCAGGCCAGGCTTGCCAGACGAAGTCGTCTATTGGCCGAAACCAATACCGCCCGCTCCGACTCCACTCGATCAAGCCCTTTCCTTGCTGGAGCGCAGTATTGAGCAAGGAGCGAGCATCGCCGCAATTGGCGCTTACACGAATCTGGCCTTGTTGGAAAAGCGATCTCCCGGCATATTGCGCCGTGCAAAGCTTTATCTCATGGGCGGTTATGTGTTCCCTCCCAGAGAAGGTTTCCCGGCCTGGGGAAACGACATGGACTGGAACGTCCAGGTTGATGTGGAATCGGCACACTATGTTCTCCAGCACTCAAGCCCCGTGCTCGTTCCATTGTCCGTCACCGTCGAGACAGCGCTCAGAAGAGCCTATCTTGCCACGCTGAGACAGTCAGGGCCATTGGCACAGCTCATTGCGAGACAAGCCGAAGCGTTTGCCAAAGAGTGGAACAACGAAGTACAGTATGGTCAAACATGCAAGGGTTTGCCGGACGACATCGTCAATTTCCAACACGATCCGCTCGCTTGCGCAATCGCGTTAGGCTGGAATGAAGGTGTGGAGGTTAGAGAAATCCCGTTGAAACTAGAGATCAAAGATGGGTGGCTGTATCAAACAATTGACGATAGCGGGAAATCTACAAAAGTAGTGACACGAGTCAACGGAGACAAGTTCAACGAGTTCTGGTTCAGTATCGTAGTGCGCAAGAACACTGCGGCACCAGTTGCGCGCGCCTAACACGGCATGCACGCGACTCGCACTACGCGCTCGCAAAACTACTGTTCGGGCATCGCATAAGTTCGGGTAGGCTAGCCGAGTTGACTAGACCCGCGCGAGTGGGTGATGCTCATGATCGAATCCATGCTGTCGAATCAAAACGCCCCGGTCTTGAACCGGGGCGTTTTCGTTTGTCGGTTGATGGTTGCGCCAAACTTTAGGCAACCGAGTCGGAAGCCGCCGCCTCTTCAGCCTTGCCCCCCATCGCACGGCGGCCAGCTTGAATCGCGTCTTGTAATTTCGCGCGTTGTTCCTCCACGACGACGCGGCCCTGTTTCGCCATCTCTTCGGCGCGGGCCTTGGCCTCGGCGGCCAGCTTCTCGGCGCGGGCGCGAGCTTCGGCGGCGGTGGTCTCGGCGCGGGTACGCACCTCGCCCACCTGCTCTATGCCTTGATCGCGCAGTTCGATGCCCTTCTGCCGAATCTGCTCGCGGGTCTCCTCCCCCGATTGCGGCGCGAGGATGAGAGCCACTGCCGCCCCCACCAGCCCGCCGACGATGAAGCCGGTCAGGAAAGAACCAATGTCGCTGTCATTATTTGCCATGGTAGTTCTCCTTCTTTTTATTTCTTGATCAAATTGATCAAATCAAAAAACTTCGTCAACGCGGCGACGTAACCGTTCAACTTTACGACCGGGTCAACGATGTTCTCACTCACAAAAATTGCCGTCCCCCGCACCGTGTTCACCGTCTCGTTGGTGCTTTCGAGGATGGGCTTGATCTCGTGTTGCAGTAAATTCGTCAGCCGCGCCAACTGGATCATCAGCACGCTGAGGGCCAGGCCGATGAATAGCGTCTCGACCGCTAAAAAGATGATGAAGATGTCGCGGATGACGGAGGTGGCCGCGGCGTTCTGCGACATCCAGTAAACCGCCGCCACAATTCCGATGACGACGATGATCAACCCGATGATGGCACCGATCACGTATAACCGTTGTCTCGGCGTCAACCCGGATTCCGGGGCGGGGGCCGACGATGTTGGGGTCGGCGCTTTTTCTGGTTGGGATTCCGACCCTGTTGGGGAGGCCGTTGGCGGTGCAACCGTAGTCATAGCGGCCAAATTATACCGGAGAATGTTCAGAAATCGTTAAACCTAGCTTTGCGCGGCCACATTGCGGTTCGCCAGCCAATGCGCCAGAAATAATGCCAGCACACTACCAAGGCTGGCTGGAATAATGTGCAATGCGCCCGCGCTCCACAGATTGAACCCGGTGATCGTCCCGGCGAATTGCCCGGCGGCGAATCCCACCCAGCCGGTGAGCAAATATAACAACAGCCGCCGCGAGCCGCCACCCTGCCACAAATGAAACCCCGCGCCGTACAGTGTCGAGAGAACGAATGCCAGAAGATACGAAGCTGTCGTCATTTCAGAATAATCCCTCCGCCTAACACGGCGTCGCCGTCGAAAAACACCGCGCCCTGTCCGGGCGTGATGTCGCGCATCGGTTCCGCGAACGTGACTCCGGCGCGCGTTAAGTCCAACGGCGTGATCGCCGCCCGCCGCTCGGTTGCCTTGTATCGGATTTTCACATTGGCCTCAAAGGGTTCCGTCGGCGCGACGCCCGACACCCAATTGATGCGCCCCACCCGCATCGTCTTCTGCCCCAACTCATTCACCGTGCCGACGATGAGGGTGTTGAGGTTAGGGTCGGCGCCAAGCACATACAAGGCCTCGGCTGCGGCCAGGCCGATGCCCTTGCGCTGGCCGATGGTATAAAACGCCAAACCGTTGTGCTGGCCCAGCACCTTGCCTGCCGTATCCACGATGGGGCCGGGCCGGGCGACCTGCGGCGCGTGTTCGCTGAGGAAGCGCCGGTAGTCGTTGTCGGAGAGGAAGCACAAATCCTGGCTGTCGGCGCGCTCGGCCACTGGCAGGTTGAACTTGCGGGCCAGCTCGCGGATGTGGGGCTTGGTGTAATCGCCGACGGGGAACATGGCGTGTTTAAGTTGTTCTTGCCCCATCACGCTGAGGACGTAGGATTGATCCTTCTTTTCATCAACGGCTTTGAGGAGTTGATAGACTTCGCCCTCACCCCCCGGCCCCCTCTCCCAGGAAGAGAGGGGGAGGCGGCGGACACGAGCATAGTGGCCGGTCGCCAGATGAGTCGCGCCGAGGGAGAGGGCCTTGTTCAACAAAAAGTCCCAGCGGATGTGGCGATTGCACTCCATGCACGGATTGGGCGTCACCCCGCTGGTGTAGCCGTCAACAAAGAAATTGACGATCTTCTCTTTGAAGACCTCTTTGGTGTCCACGACGTAAAACGGAATGCCAAGCATGTTGGCGATGTGGCGGGCGTTCGCCATCGCCTCCGGGGAGCAACATTTGTTGTAAGCGGCTTCCTGGCCCGGCTCGCTCCACAGCCGCATCATCAGCCCGATCACCTCATGGCCCTGCTCGACGAGCAGGGCCGCGGCCACCGAACTATCCACGCCGCCCGACATGGCGGCGACAACGCGAGTCTTAACTTCCAAAAGCCAACTCCCGATGAGTCAAATGTGAATGTCAAACGACAAGAGAGAGTATAACTTAAGAGAGGGGTTTCCGGGGTCGTCGTCGGCGGAGCGGGCGTTCCAATGGCCGGCCGTACAAAACATCAATCACTCTGGGAACATCTTTGCTCTCGGCCTGATAGATCTTGCGGAAGACGGCGCTGAACGAGAGTGCGGGGCTGTAAACGATGTGGCCGAGTGAGGTCACGGCCATATCGAGCCATGCGATTTGAGCTGTCTGTCCTCGGGCAGTGGCTCTGGCGAACGACTCGGCGGCGCGCCAGGCGGTGGCTCGCGCCCGGGCCATGCTGAAATTGCAAATCGCTTCGTCGGTGCGTCCGCCCAACTGATCGATCAGGCCAAACAAGGGCGACACGATGGCGATCTCTCGCTGAACTTCGTCCAACAGACTTACCAGCAAATTGTTAATCGCCGCAAAGTCGTTTTTCAACGTCGCCAGTTTTGGCCCGGGGCAGGTTTGAGCGGCGGCGAGGCCGAGATCAAGATTAATGTGGGCATTCACCCCCAAGAGCAAGTCGTGCAGGATGAGGGCCTTCCCGCGTTGAGCCGTTTCAAAGGCGTAGGCCCAGGCCCTGCTGAGAGGCCGTTGCTGGCGAAATTGCTCCCAAGCCGCCAAATAACGGTTGGCAAAGTTGACGTCGAGGCGTTCCATCCGTGTCCCATCCTCAAAATCACCGCCGGCGATCCCTTCCTTCACTTTGACCGTCACTTTGCGATAGAGCGCGGCAAAGTAGCCAATCCGGCTCTTTTCGTGGCGGGCGATGTCAATGATGTCGTCCAGTTGAACGATCACACCATCAATTGTTTGCGCCGTCATCCAGCCTCCCGTGTCAGCCACACTTTGAGATCGCGCATGCCCTGCGCGCTGAGTTTATGGCCAGTAACGTACTCGTGATATTCAATATGCGCACCGCAACGACTCAACACCTCACGAGCGTGGGCGGCCTCTTCGATGGTGACGGTGTTATCGTGTGTGCCATGAGCGATGAAGATGGATTTGCCATGCAAACGATCGGGGGCGATCCACAGGGTCGCCGCCTCTGGAATGAACCCGGCCAACCCGGCAGTGGCCGCGACCCCGTCGGGCTGTGACAGCATCAAGGCATAACACATCGCCGCGCCCTGACTGAATCCCATTAGTACAATCCGCGCCGGGTCAACCGGATAGGCAGCGGGCAATTGAATCACAAACTCGCGGAAGGCTGAGAGGCCGTGCGCGAATGACTCGGCATCCGTTCGGTTGTGATACCAACCATAGCGCGCGTGCGACTCTTTGGGATCGTCAATGAGGAACGGCGCGCGTGGGCTGATGGCGACGACATTTTTGGGGAGCGTGTTCTCGAATACCCACATCACGTTTTCGTCGCCGAGCCAGCCATGCACCATGACGACGGCGGGAGCGAGTGAGTTTGAGGCGGGAAGACGAACGCGGTGAGGGAGGTTGAGTTCGGCCATCTATGCTTTGCCGATCACGGCCAGTCGGTTCACGGCCTCCGGCACGATGGCGGTGCTGTCTGCCCAGTCAATGAGTGTTGTCCAGGCTTCATTGCGCCACATGAATACCGCGAACTGCCCCGTGTCACTGACGTTGAACAAATAGTTGTCAACGAGGGCGATGAGCCAGTTGCGGTTAAAGCCGGGTGTCATGCCTACAGTGTATCAAAAATAAAAGACCGTTGGAATACTCCAGCGGTCTGAGTGTTCGGCGGAAACCTGACGGCTAATTACGTCAGATAATCCTTGAGTTGCCGACTGCGACGGGGGTGGCGCAAGCGGCGCAGGGCGCGGCCCTCGATCTGGCGGATGCGCTCGCGGGTGAGGCCGAACTTCTGCCCGACCTCTTCCAGCGTGTAGGCTCGGCCATTTTGCAGGCCAAAGCGCAGGCGCAGGATGCGGGCTTCGCGCGGGGGCAGGGTGCTCAGCACTTCTTCCATCGTCTCATGCAAAAGATTTTGGTGGGCGCTTTGAGAAGGCGAGGGGACATTTTCGTCTTCGACAAACGAGCCAAGTTCGTCATCTTCATCTTCGCCCACTGGCTGTTCCAACGAAAGCGGCTGCCACGACACCTTCAGCATCCACTGCACCTTGCGCGGCTCGACGTTGAGTTTGTGGGCGATCTCTTCTGGCGTAGGCTTGCGGCCAAAGGTCTGCTCCAAGTCGCGCGACACTTTGTAGAGGCGGCGGATGCGGTCGCTCATGTGAACGGGGACGCGAATGGTGCGGCTCTGGTCGGCGATGGCGCGGGTGATGGTCTGGCGGATCCACCAGGTGGCATAGGTGCTGAAGCGGAAGCCCCGGCGATAGTCGAATTTTTCCACCGCCTTCATCAGCCCCAAGTTCCCTTCTTGAATGAGATCGAGGAACGGCACACCCCGATTCATGTATTTCTTGGCGATGGCAACGACCAGGCGAGTGTTGGCCTTGATCAAATGGTCGCGGGCCCCTTTGCCATCTTCGACGAGCACTTGCATACGAGCGCGACTCTTGGTGGCGCTCAGGCTCAGGCGGCGCAGTTTCACTTCGGCCCGCAGGCCGCGTTCGAGTCGCTTGGCCAAGTCCACTTCCTGCTCGGTGGTGAGCAGAGGCACGCGGGCCATTTCTTTGAGATAGAGGCCCACAGTGTCGTCGGCGGCAATGGCGCTCAAGTCGAACTCATCACGAGTCGGGCGGCGCAAGCGCGGGGTAATGTCCAGGTTGGCATCCAATTTTGCATCCAGTTTGCCGCCCGCCAATTCCGCACTTTCCTTCTGCATGAAGAGCAAAAAGTCGGCCAGTTGATCCGGGTCGCCCCCCACGTCGGCGGCGAAATTTTTCATTATCCGTTCGCTCAATAACAGGGCTTTGGTGTCGGGTTCTTCCAGCCCGTCCCCTTTTTTGGCTTTCGTCTTCCTGGTTGTGGTTCTGGCTCGAACGTTGTTCATACGGCCTCCTCATTTCTCCAAAAGTTTTTTCAGCTCTGCAAATTGGGGATTGATGTCATCTTTGTCGCAATCGCACGGGCCTTCATTCCAGTTCTGCCCGCAATTGGGGCATAATCCTTTGCAATCGGGGCGGCACAGCGGGCGCATCGGCGCGGCCAGCATAAACTCCTCCCGCAGAAACGGCGCCAAATCCAAAAAGCCTGTTTCGGCCACCACAAACTCGGCGCTGGGCGTCGGCGGAAATTCATACAATTGATCCAGTTGGGCTTTGAGCGGTTGGTTGAAATCGGTGAGGCAACGCACGCACTCCGCGGGTTGCTCGCCGGTGAACCGGCCTTGCAAGTACACGCCCTGACTCGTCCGGGTGAGCCGGGCCTGCCCGCGGAAGTTCGCCAAATCCAAATCGTCGGCCAACTCGAGGAGGGGGGCCTCGAAATCTAACTTTCGGCTGTAACCGACGTTTTCTCTTAGAATGAAACCAACGTTCAGCCTTAAAACGTCTCGTCGTGTTTTATACAGGGGTCGTCGCTCTCTGTAAAGAAAAGTCCGGTATTTGCAGGCAGTATAGCACTTTGCAATACGTCAAGTCAAGGATTCCGTGTAAAATTTATACATAAAAAATTAAGTACATAAGTCACAGTATGAACCCTAAACTCCTCGTCGCCACCCGAAATCCAGGAAAAATGCGGGAATTACGCATCCTATTCTCCGATTTACCCGTCGCCGTTTTGACTCTGGACGAGGCGGGGATGAACGAAGAGACCGCCGAAACCGGAGATACCTACGCCGCCAACGCTCTGCTTAAGGCGAACGCCGCCTATCAGGCCACCGGCCTCCTATCCCTGGGCGATGACTCTGGCCTGGAGGTGGATGCTTTGGGGGGGCGGCCGGGTCTGTACTCGGCACGCTACGGTGAGGGGACACTCACCTGGCCCGAACGTCGGGCCAAACTATTGGGCGAACTTGAGGGGGTACCGGAGGAAAAACGCACGGCCCGCTTTCGATGTGCGATTGCGCTGTGCGCGCCGGGGCAACCGCCGACGACGCTGGAAGGCGTCTGTGAAGGCCGCATCGCCTTTGCCCCCGCCGGCAGTGGCGGTTTCGGCTACGACCCGATCTTCTATCTGCCCGATTACGGATGCACGATGGCCGAACTCGACGAGGAGGCTAAAAACCAAATCAGCCATCGTGGCCGCGCGGCGCAGAAGGCGAAGGCGGTATTGATGGAATGGCTGGGGCTTACTCCACCCCTCGCTCCGCCAGCCACCGTTCCGCCGCAATCGCCGCCTCACAGCCATGCCCCGCCGACGACACGGCCTGCTTGAAGATCGGGTCCTGCACCTCCCCGGCGGCGAACACCCCCGGCACAGAGGTCTGGCGATACTTATCGGTGACGAGGAACTTCTGCTCGTCCATCACCAACTGCCCCTCGAAAATTTGGGTATTAGGAAAGTGGCCGATGAAGACAAAGACGCCGTCCACTTTCATGATCTCCGTTTGACCCGTCTTCAGATTTTTGGCAACCACCTCCTGCACCACTCCGTTGCCTTTGATCTCCTCCAGCGCCGTGTCCCACACGAAAGAAATTTTCTCGTTGGCCTTAGCGCGCGCTTTGAGCAACTCTTCTGCGCGCAGTTTGTCGCGGCGGTGGACGATGCGGACCCGGCTGGCGTATTTGGTCAGGAACAATCCTTCCTGCAACGCCGAGTCGCCGCCGCCGACTACGATCACCTCTTTGTCCCGGAAAAAGAATCCGTCGCACGTCGCACAATACGACACGCCATGCCCGATGTATTCCTCCTCGCCCGGGACGCCCAACCGCTTGGCCGAGGCCCCAGTGGCAATGATGACGGCTTTGGCTCGGTACTCGGCGCTGTAGGTCTTGAGAGTGAACGGCGAGCCTTTGGTGAAGTCTACTTCGGTGACGAGATCGTAGGCGAAGCGGGCGCCGAATTTTTCGGCTTGGACCTTCATCTTTTCAGTCAGGTCGGGGCCGAGGATGGAGTCGAAGCCGGGGTAATTTTCGACGTCGTTGGTGATGGCGATCTGCCCGCCAAACTCGTTGCCGGTGATGAGCAGGGGGTTGAGGTTGGCCCGGGCGGCGTACAGGGCGGCGGTCAGCCCTGCCGGGCCGGAGCCGAGGATGATGAGGGTTTCTTCAGTCACAATGAACTCCTGGAGTCAGATTGGAGGCCATTATCTCACAGCGCCATTAGCAGAGAATAAAAAGGCCTCACAGATTTCCTGTGAGGCCCGGTGCGATGGGATACCGCACCCCCGGTCATTTTTTCTGGCTTTCGAGGTCGTATCTGAAGCCAGTCTGTTCGGCGAACATGTTCAACAGGGTCAGGCTCGCGCCGCGCGGGCGGTTGACGCCCTTCTCCCAATCCGACACCGTCTGCTGGCGCACGCCGATCTTTTTAGCGAAGGCCTGTTGGGTCAGGCCAATGTGCAGGCGCAGAGAACGCACTTTGGCGGCGTCCCATTTGGGGCGGGCGTCGGCGGTACTGCGGCGCTTGACGGTGGTCGGCATCCCCGGTGATTGTATGCGATTTAAGATTCGGGGCAACTCAATTGAGGAGTTTCTCTCTGGCTTCTTCGGTGAGGGGGACGAGGATGATGATCTTAGCGCCTTTGCCTTCTGAGGAGTCAATCTTCAACTGGCCGTTGACCAGTTCGGTGCGCTCGCGCATGTTGACCATGCCCAGACTGCCGCGTTTGTCGTAGTTGGAGTCCACCGCGCCAATGTTGAAGCCCACGCCGTCGTCCTCAATTTCCAGGACGAAGATTTCGGGACTGCGGAGTTTGAGGCGCACCCAGATGTGTTTAGCCGCGGCGTGCTTGCGGGCGTTGCCCACCGCTTCTTCGGCAATGTAAAACAGCACGCCCTGGGCATGGGTGTCGAGCTTGTCGGCGGCATTGGGCTGGGCCTCGACGATGACGTTAAGCTCGTAGTTTTCGCGCATCTTGTCGGCCAGCGATTGCAGGGCGGCGGCTAGGCCCTGCGACTCGAGCACCAGTGGGCGCAGAGTGAACAGCATCTGCCTGATCTCTTTAGTGGTGCGCCGCGCCAGGTCTTCCATTTTGTACAACTCTTCAAACGCGGTCTTGGGATCGCGCTCCAGCAGGCGGCGGGTGTAGTTGGCGCGCATCGCCAGCGCCGCCACCGACTGAGTGGGGCCATCGTGTAAATCGCGCGCCAGTTTCTTTCGGGCTTCCTCTTCCACTTCCACCAGCCGCTCTTTTTCTTCCATCAGCCGGTTATAAAGTTTGCCATTTTGCACGGCGATGACGGTGTGCTTGCAGACAGCTTCGAGCAGTTCGATGTGATCGAGGTCGAAGAAGTCCGGGCGTGGATGGGCAAACAGGATGACGCCGTAGGTATCCAGCCCGGCCTGGAGCGGCACGGCCATGAGTGACCGACAGCCGTTGACGGCGACAAATTGCGACAGTTCCGGGTCGCGGAAAGGATCGGATTTAAGGGTGACGTCGCCGTTTTCGATGGCTTCGGCAAGGTAGCCGGTTTTGCCGCGCACCGTCATGCGGTGATCGGCCTGGGTGAAGCGGCGGGCCGTGGCGACGTACAAGCGTTTGTCTTTTTCCTGGCCGGAGCCGGTTCGGTCCTGAAAGAGGAGGACAGCGCTCACCATTTGGCTGGCGGCGTTCCCGGTGTCGGCGACCCCGGCGGTGGCCATGTCCAACGCGGCATCCAGTACTTTTTCAAAGTTCAGGTTTTGGGCGACAAAGGAGGCCATTTTGTAGATCGCCCGCGATTGCTCACGGATGTGCCTGACCCGTTTCTCTTCGGCGTCGCGTTCGACATGGGCGCGCCGGACGGCGGCCCGCCGCATGGTGTTGCTGACCAGCCCCACCAACAGACCGGCGGTGAGCATGATCAGCGCATAGGGCAGGAGACGGTCGAAGGGAATGGGGGCGGCCAGGTTGAGTCGGCTGACCAGTGCGATCTGGGCAGTGCTGATCAGGATCACGACGATGGTGGCGACAATCGCTCCGAAGCGCAGGGCCGCCGTCGCCACCACAAACAGCGCCGGCCAAATCATCAGCCCCAGAGGATCGAACGGGCCGCTGATGCCGATGGCGACGGGATAGATGGCGACGGTGAAGAAGAGATCGGTGACGAGGACGACGGCAGGAAAGACGGTGAGCCACAGGCCGCGCCATAACAGGATGGCAATGCCGGCATTGACGACGGCCATCATGGCGATCACGCTGAGGGCGAACGTCTGCGGCTGGCTGAGGTTCAGGTTGCGTCGGGCGATGTTGTCTGCCAGGATGCTGGTGATGAGAACGACCATCAACAGCCAGCGCAGGCCGAACAATATCCAGTCCACTTGAACAATACCGCGTGAGGCAAGTTTCATAATCGGGATAACGGAGATTAACCGCCAGCGACGGCGGTTGATAGCCGCGGCTAGTTTACCCCATTCCCCTAAGTTATATCAAACGCGCCGTTTAACGTTGATCGGCTGACGGCGAGGGATTGACGGGAAGTTGCAGATAGAAGGTACTGCCGGGGAAATTGATTTCGTCGTGGCCGAGGCTTTCAACCCACACTTTGCCGCCGTGGCCGCGGGCCACCCCGCGCACAATCGCCAGCCCCAGCCCGGAGCCGCCGGCTTTGTAGGCCACTTTGCCTGACGAGTGTAGGGCGACTGACCCGACCTGATAGAACTTCTCGAAGACCAGTTCGTGGTGTTCGGCGTCGAGGCCGATGCCGGTATCCTGGATCGAGATTTCGACTCCGGGGCCGCCGCCCTCCAGAGTCACAGGCCGGGTGCGAATGGTGACCGCCCCGCCATCGGGCGTGTACTTGACGGCGTTGACGAGCAGATGGTGTATGGCCTTTTGGATGAGGGTGGGATCGGCGTTGATGTTGGGGATGTCCGGATCGTGTTCGGTGGTGATCGTCAATGTCCGGGAAGCAGAGTCGGCGGCCCGTTGCAAATCGGTGGCTACGTCGTTGATGACGCTCTTAAGCGGCACCGGCACAGGCAGGATGCGGAGGTTGTCGCTGTCAATGCGGGTCACATCGAGCATGGCGTTGACGACGCCGTGCATGCGCTCGGTGCCTTTTTCGATTCCGTCGAGGACTTCGGTGAGGGCGGCATTGCCTTTGACGCCGGGGCTGAGCTTGAGGACGTTGACGTAGCCTTTGAGCACCGTCATCGGGGTGCGGAGTTCGTGAGCGGCCACCTGGATGAACTCCAGCTTGTTGCGATCGAGCATGCGCAGGACTTTGTTGGTGCGTTGCAGGTCTTGAATCGCCATCTGGTCGTTGGCCCGCATGCGGTCGAGGGTACTGCGAATGAGGCTGAGGGCCATGCGCGGACTGCGCTTGAGCATGGCCTCGAAGTCGGGCTTGCTCATTTCCAGCACGGTGCAGTCGGTGAGGGCCCGCACGGTGGCGGCGCGCGGCGCTTCTTGAATGAGGGCCATCTCGCCCACCACGTCGCCCTGGCCCACGTTGCGGATGTTGCGCTCGCCTTCGCTGTCGCTGATTTTGATGGTGATGCTGGCCTGGCCCTCGGCGATGATGTAGAAAACATCTTCGTACTCGCCTTCGTGGCACAGCACATGGCCGGCAGGGTAGGCGCAGACCCGGGTGACGGAGTCCATGTAGCCCAGTTCTTCCTCGTCCAGCCCGGAGAAGGCGCGGCGGATGATGCCGATCTTATCAATGGTGAGGGGAGTGCTGACCGCCGTCATGTGAACACAAGTATAACCGTCTGCGCCGTTGTAATCAATCGTCAGCCGCATTTCAAATGAGTGGCAGGTTGGCGGCATTTTGTCCGGCCTCTGTCGCTTTTGAGGTAAAATTCCACCCACGCAGGGCGCTGGCTCTGCGCTTATCAATTTTGTTAGAGGTATTTTATGACTCGACCTGCTTCACGCAAACCAACAGCCGGCCAATCCACGCTGACCGACCGCCGCCGCCAAAACCAGATTCGGACGTGGGCCTTCGTGGGCGCCGTCGTAGTGGTGGTAGGGGCCGCCGTTTGGTATGTAGTCGATCAAACCATCAAGGGCGAACAGGATAAAGTCCGCCCCGAGGCCAACCCCGCCGAGCAAACCATCCCCGATGAGGGCCGCGGCCACGCGGAGCCAGGTTCTCCGGTGAGCTATCAGCATTATCCGCCGTCGTCCGGCCTGCATTACAACACCTGGGTTTCCGCGCTTGGGTTTTTCGATCAAGCCTGGCCGGAGGGCTACTGGGTGCACAACCTTGAGCATGGCGACATCGTGGTGCTCTACAATTGCGGCGCTGAGGGTTGCCCCGACTTGACAGCCAAACTCAAAACGCTGTTCAATGATGCGCCCAAGCGCCGGTGCGCACAGCCCAAGATGCTGATCCTGCCCTACTCACAGGGCATGACGACGCCGATCACCGTGCTGGGTTGGGGCAAGCAACTCGATCTGGCCGAGTATGACGAAGAAGCAATTTTGAATTTCTACAGACGCTACGAAGATCGCGGGCCGGAGACCGTTGGCTGTCAATAGCGTTTGACGTTTGTCGTTTCACTCATGACTCCCACCTTCTTTGTCCGCGGCATCCCTGTCTACGGCGATGTCATTCTCTCGCCGATGGACGGTTATTCCGATCTGCCGTTCCGGCTGATCTGCCGCGAACTCGGCTCGGCCATGAGCTACACCGAGTTCGTGTCGGTGGACGAGTTGACTCACAATGTCAAAAAGGCGGCGCGCAAACTCAAGTTCGATCCGTCGGAGCGCCCGATGACGTTTCAGATTTACGGCCACGACGAAGATCGAGTCGTCGAAGTGGCAGGGCAAATCGAGCCATTAGGCCCGGACATCATTGATTTGAACATGGGTTGTTGGGTGAACAGCGTCTCCGGGCGCGGCGCGGGCGCGGGCCTGTTGCGCGACCCGCAGAAGATCGCCCGCATCTTCACCCGCTTTAACCAAACCCTGAGCGTTCCCGTCACCGGCAAAATCCGGCTGGGTTGGGATGAGGCTTCGCGCAATTATCTCGAAGTAGCGAAGGTGCTCGAAGACAGGGGCGCCTCGCTCATTGCCGTGCATGGTCGCACCAAAGCCCAAGCCTACAAAGGGGAGGCAAATTGGGAGGCAATTGCCGAAGTGAAAGCGGCGGTGAAAATTCCCGTCGTTGGCAGTGGCGATGTGAAATGCGCCGCCGACATCGAGCGCATGAAGCGTCACACCGGGGCGGACGCGGTGATGATCGGTCGGGCCGCCATCGGCAACCCCTGGATCTTTGCCCGCAAGGATCGCGAGCAGGTGACGAAAGAGGAGGTGGTGGCGCTGATGCGGCGGCATCTGGCGTTGAACGTCGAGTTTTATGGCGAAGCGGGCGGGGTGATCCTCTTCCGCAAACACGCCGCGCGCTACATTCCCGACAGCGCCGCCAGCCGCGCCTTGCGTCTGGCTATGCTGACCACGACGAGGCAGGCCGAACTTGAGGCCGTCATCAGCCGTTATGAGTCCGGAGAGTTGTTCACCACAGAGCGCACGGAGTTGGTGGAAGAGCCGTTGGTCTCCGAGTGCGCGCTAGTTTGAAATTTTTATCCACGAAGTCACACCAAGGACACGAAGAAAAAACTTAGTGAGCCTTCGTGTGACTTCGTGGATCATTTATGAAACCTAACTTCCACATCCGCCACATCCCCATTCACGGCGACGCCATCCTTGCGCCCATGTCGGGCTATTCGGATCTGCCGTTTCGCTCGATCTGCCGCGAATTGGGATCGGCGATGAGTTACACCGAGTTTGTGCCAGCGCCCGGCATCCTGGCCGGGGCCGAACCGGTGTTTCGCCGACTCTTGTTCACGCCCGGCGAGCGCCCCCTCACCTTTCAGATTTTTGGCTCGGACGCCGAGCAATTAGCCGCCGCCGCCGGGCGCATCGAGTCACTCGAACCCGACATCGTTGATGTGAACATGGGTTGTTGGGCCGACTCGGTGGCTTTGCATGGCGCAGGCGCGGGCCTGCTGTGTGAGCCGGAAAAGATTGGCCGAATCTTTCACCGTATGACTCGGACGGTGAAGAGGCCCATCACCGGCAAAATTCGTCTCGGCTGGGACGACGCCTCGCGCAACTACCTCGCCGTCGCCAAAACCCTCGAAGACAATGGCGCTTCGCTCATTGCGGTGCATGGCCGCACCAAAGCGCAAGCCTACAAAGGGGAAGCGGATTGGGACGCGATCGCGGAAGTGAAAGCCAGTGTCGGCGTCCCGGTGGTGGGGAGCGGCGATGTCAAATGTGTCGCCGACATTGAGCGCATGAAGCGTCACACCGGGGCGGATGCGGTCATGATCGGTCGGGCCGCCATCGGCAACCCGTGGATCTTCGCCGGCAAGGATCGCGAGCAGGTGACGTGGACTGAGCGGGCTGAAATGATCCGCAAACATCTTGCGCTTTCATTGGAGTTTTATGGGCCACGCGAGGGTTTTACCCTTTTCCGCCGTCATGCCCACAAATACATCTTCGCCATCCCCATGGCCGACATGCTCCGCAACGCTCTCGCCAACGCCAAAAGCCCGGAGCAGGTGCTGGAGACGATTGAGAATTACAAACCGGAACTGGTTTTGGTCTAAAGTATGAAATCTCGCACTATTGCTTCGCAGATCTCCTTACCTATCGCTGAAACAGCTGTTTCCTCAACCTATGAAGGCAAAATCAGTGCGGCTTATGATAACGACGGCGCGACCTTGTGTGACGCTCGTATTGAACTTGAACTAAAGTACGCCCATCTGCTCACTCCGACGGATGAATTTAATCGTAAGCTGGTAAGTTACCAAGCTAATAAGCAGGCCCGTCTTCATAATTGGTTGAAATACAAAGAAGGTTTTTCAGCGCAATTGGTTGAGGCATTATTGAGCAAGTTCAGCGTTGGCCCTGGGCAGAAAATACTAGAACCGTTCGCAGGATCTGCGACGGCACTGTTGGTGGCTAAAGATTTAGGTATCGATGCAGTTGGGGTTGAGATATTACCAGTCTGTCATCTGGCATGGCAGGCGAAATCTCGTTACCGCGAATACGATCTAAGCGAATTGCGTCGAGTGAAGAAATGGATTGAGGAAACCCCAACAGGCCTTGGCACAGCCAGTTTCCGGCATATTGCTATTACCGAGTCTGCATTTGCATCTGAGCAGGAATCGAAACTAATGTGGTATGTGGAGCAGTTTCAGTCACTAAAGGTGAATGATCTGTCCCGGTTATTACTTCGACTCGTAATGATGTCCATTCTCGAAGATATCAGTTTCACGCGAAAGGATGGTCAATATTTGCGCTGGGACTCGCGAGCACAAAAGGCTCGGGATCGAGATGCACGACGACTTGCAAACGATAAACCCGCCCTCCGGGTGTTCGACAAGGGTAAAATTCTTGAAGTTAAGGAAGCTCTCCTCGCTGCGTTTAGTCAAGTTATTAACGACATCCAAGCAATGCAGGCCAATGGCGAGTTAGCCAGTCACCAAGAACTGATCGATGGCACAGTTTTGGAAACGTTACCCAAGCTGGATGATGATCAATTTGACGCAGTAATTACGTCACCGCCCTATTGTAATCGCTACGATTACACGCGGACCTACGCACTAGAACTGGCTTTTCTAGGCGTGGGCGAAGCTGGAGTGCGAAACCTGCGTCAAGAATTATTGAGTTGTACTGTTGAAAATCGCTCCAAACTCCAACGCTTGGAAACATTCTATTCGTCCATTGGCCGGAGGACTGACTTTGAGAAAGTGACCAAAGTAGTGAACGCCAATTCTGCTTTGCAGGAAACCTTTGCGGCAATCCGCGCGCGCGGTGCGCGCGGCGACCTCAATAATAAAGGTGTCATGCGAATGGTGGAGGGTTATTTCACCGAATTGGCTTTTGTAATTTTTGAGTTGTTTCGCGTTTGTCGAGTCGGAGCACACGTGGCGATTGTCAACGACAACGTGCGTTATGGCGGAGAGATCATCCCCGTAGATTTGTTGATGACCAGCCTTGCTGTAGACTTTGGCTTTTGCCCTGAAACGATTTATGTCTTACCGCAACGCAAGGGTAACAGCAGTCAGCAAATGGGGAAATACGGACGAGAAGCAAATCGGAAAAGTATCACAGTTTGGGCGAAAGGTTAGGGCCATGTCTCCACGCAAATCGCGCGAGGCGCAGGGTCTGTTTACTATGGACCCTTTGCCGGAATTCGCCAGCACGCAGGACGAAATCCGTCGTGCTGTCCAGCGTAACGCTATACAACGCGGCCAATTTTTCGCTCTCAACCTTGCCCGCTTTGGATTTGATCAAATATTGGATCAAATCGAATCTCTCGCCAATGACTCGGATAGTGAAGTATGGCGAGAAAAAGCTGAACAGATAGGAATTGATCCGAAAGCACTTGACGTTCTCGATAGTATTCCGGTTCGCTACCCTCATTACTTCTGTGATCCTGATTATTTTATCCAGAAGCCGACATTGGTGGCCTACTACCGCAACGTGGCTATGGTTTCTGCCAAAGTAATGCGAGGTATTGGGCTTGACACAACGGTTCATGAAGCGGGTCAAGCGTGTTTGGAGGACAAGGCGAAACAACTCGCTAAATACTTCAACAGCACTGTTAGCGCTCTCATAGCACAAAATCCCCTCTTGGTCACAGAAAGAAGACACCTTGAAATGGTGTTCGCCAATTTGGGTGAGAGCATTGGTGGTTCATGGAGAAATGAAGTTGGCCGATTGTCTTATGTGGAAGTTATTGGAGGTCTAGTAAGGTTTCTACACAACAAGGGCTGCCTCTCAGCCATCGCCTACGATTTGAAAGGCTCATTAGTTATCGATGATGACGAAGAAGTCGTATCCAAGGACAATCGCTTAGAAGATAGTGAGGACTTCCCGGCAAAGTTAGAGGCGGTTGAAAACAATCGCGTCGTTTACAAAACTGTTTTTCTTCGGAATGGAAATGAGCTTCGACTCAACCGCCAGATCACTTGGACAGATAGTCAAGGCAAAGAGTACAAGATCGGCCCAGACTTATCTGCTTTTGCAGATAATGATGTTCTGATATGGGGTGGTGAATTAAAAGGTGGTGCTGATCCTGCTGGTTCCGACGAGCACTGGAAGACAGCCAAGAGTGCCTTCGACCGAATAATTGATGCTTCGGGCAAAAGTGGCAGACCTACGCCCAAACTGTCCTTTATTGCCACGATCTTGGTAGATCGTGTGGCTCATCAGGCCGCAATCTGGATTAAGCAAGGTAAGCTCACTTCAGTTTACAATCTGACCCAAATTATGGAAAGCTTGGAAAAGCACGAGGCATTCTTCACAGAGTTGGCAGGTTTTCTAGGTTGCGAGACAGGGTGAATATTTCCTCTCGCCTATCTTTCTTCGCCGTCGCCCCGCCCGGCCTCGAAGCCATCACTCAAGCCGAACTGTTCAGCCTCGGTATCAATCATCCCCAGATCGCGCCCGGCGGCGTCGAGTTCTCCGGCTTTCCGGCGCACCTCTATCGCGTCAACCTTTGGTTGCGCACGGCCAGCCGCGTGCTGGTCCGCCTCGGCGACTTTCACGCCGTTGCCTTTGACGAACTGCGCCGCAAGGCCGCCGACCTGTCATGGGAGACCTTTCTGCGCCCCGGCCAACCCGTCGCCCTCCGCGTCACCTGCCACAAATCCAAACTCTATCACTCCGACGCCATAGCCGAACGCATCGCTCTGGCAATCCAGGATCATTTGGGGCAATCCATTGAACCGCAAAGACGCAAAGAGCGCGCAGGAAAAGACACAAAAGAAAACTTTGCGCCTTCGCGGTTGAGAGAATTGGAACAAGTGGTGGTGGTGCGTCTCGATCACGATCACTGCACCCTCAGCCTCGACTCTTCCGGCGCGCATTTGCACCAGCGCGGCTACCGCTTGCAAACGGCCAAAGCGCCGTTGCGCGAAACCCTGGCCGCCGCCCTGTTGCTTCACGCCCGCTATGATCCCGCGCGCCCGCTCCTCGATCCCTTTTGCGGCGCTGGCACCTTCGCCATCGAAGCGGCGCTGATGGCGCGCAACATCGCCCCCGGTCTGCATCGCCGGTTTGCTTTTATTGAGTGGGTGAACTTTGAGACGCAAGAGTGGGGTGAACAACTCTCACAGGCGCGCTCGTTAATCGACTCAGCGGTCACGCCCGCCATCTTCGCCTCCGACCGGGACTCTGGGGCGGTGGCCGCCGCCCAGGCCAACGCCGTCCGCGCCAGAGTCGGCGACACCGTTCAGTTCCGGGTGTGCGCCCTCTCCGCCATCGAGCCGCCCGCCCTCCCCGGACTTGTGATCAGCAATCTACCGTACGGCCATCGCGTCGGGAGCGAGGTGCGAAATTTGTATGCTCAGTTCGGAAATGTGGCGCGGGAGAAGTTGCCCGGCTGGCGCATCGCCCTCCTGGCCGGAAGCATGGCCCTGGCAAAACAAACACGGCTCGCATTGGGCGAGCCGCTGATGATTGACAACGGCGGATTGAAAGCGCCGTTCGTCGTCACTCCGTCTTCGCCACCTTCGACTCTCGAATCGCCCGCTGAATATCCACAAACAACGTCAGCCCGATCAAGCCGACGACAAAGAAAAAAATCAGCGACAGAATAGCCGGCCGCAAACTGCCGAACATTTGATTCACAAATCCGAACAGGAACGGCCCAAGCCACGACGTGCCGCGCTCGCTGATTTCGTAAATCGAAAAGAACTCGGCCTCCTTGCCCGCCGGGATCATCTGGGCGAACAGACTGCGGCTCAAGGCCTGACTGCCGCCCAGCACCAGCGCAATCACTGCGCCCAGCACCCAGAACTCGCCCTCGGTTTGCAAAAACCCATAAGCATAAATCACCACCAGCGACCAGATCACCAGACTGCCGATCAGCGCATTGCGCGCGCCGAACCGGCCCGCCAGCCAGCCGAACACCAACGCGCCAAAGAAGGCCACAAACTGAATCATCAAAATGATCAGCGTCAACCGCCCGGTGGCAAGCGCCAACCCGCCCTGCGACACGGGGGCCGCGGCGAAGATCGCCGCCACCGCAATCACCGTCTGGATGCCGTCGTTGTAAAGCAGATAGGCCAATAGAAAACGGATCGTGTGCGGGTAGCGGCTGGCCTCGCCGAAGGTCTGCCGCAATTGCTTGAAGCCGATTGTCAAATAACTTTCGCCCGGCGCCAGTTGGCGCACGGCATGGCGGGGCCGCAGGATGGCGAAAGTGATCAGCGACCACCCCAGCCACCACAGGCCCGCCGAAGCCAGATTAATCCGCACCGCCAGCCCGGCGGTGATCGTCAGCGGCCCCAGTTGCAGTCCGCTGTCCGTATCGCTGAAGGCAAACAGCGCCAGGTTCAACAGCAACAACAGGCCGCCGCCCAGGTAGCCCATGGCCCAGCCGAACGACGAGACGCTGTCGCGTTTGTCCTCACTGGCAATGTCCGGCAGATAGGCGTTATAAAAAACGATGGAAGCCCCGAATGACAGATTGGCGATCACAAACAAGACGCCGCCCAGCCACCACAACTCGCCGGCGACGAAAAACATGGCCATCGTCGCCAGCGCTCCCAGGCTGGCAAAGAGTTGCATCATCTGTTTGCGCAAATGCGAGTAGTCGGCAATCGCGCCCAGGATGGGCAGGAACAGAACTTGCAGTGCCACCGACAAAGAAATGGCATAGGGCAGAAAAGAGTCCGGGGCAATGGGGATGCCGAAGAAGAAGGCCGGGCCGTTCGGGTTGCCTGCGGCCGTTGCCGCCGCCCGCGCCAGGCTGGCGACGTAGGGGCCTAGAAACACCACGGCCACTGTCGTGCTGAAGGCCGAGTTGGCCCAGTCGTACATCGCCCAGCCTAGAATTTCGCGTCGGTTGTTGGGTGCGGTCATTGCAGTTGCGGTCATGGCGCGTCTCCGAAAGGGGAATGAAATTCGTATTCGTGTGGAGGAGAGTATCAAGCAATTTGAAAATAAAAACAAGCGGCGCTTGACAACTCCCCCCCCTGTAGCTACTATCCGCCCATGCCTGTCCCCATCATCATTGACGCCCACGAAGACCTCGCCTACAACGCCCTCAACTTCAACCGAAACTACACCCAGTCTGCCCTCGCCACCCGCGAGGCCGAACGGGACACCGCCATCCCTTCTCAAAACGGCCAGTGCATGATCGGCCTCAGCGAACTTCTGCTGGGGCGGGTGGCGGTGGTGTTCTCCACTCTCTTCGCCGCGCCCCTGCGCCGCAAGCTGGGCGAATGGGATAAATTAGTGTACGCCGACTCCCATCAAGCTTATCGCCTCTACTCGCAACAACTCGATTACTATCACCGCCTGTGCGACGAGCATCGCCAATTCAGATTGATTGGCACGGCGCACGATCTGGATGAGGTGCTGGCCTCGTGGGAGAAGGAGGAGATCGAGGCCCGCCAGATCGGATTAGTGCCATTGATGGAAGGCGCCGACGGCATCCGCGATCCGAAAGAGGTGGAGTGGTGGGTTGAACGCGGGACGCGGATCATTGGCCTGGCCTGGGCCGGGACGCGCTACGCCGGGGGGACCGGGGAACCGGGGCCGCTCACCAACGATGGCCGCCGCCTGCTGGCGACGATGGCCGATTTTGGCCTCATCCTCGATCTCTCTCATGCCTCCGATGAGTCGTTCCTTGAAGCGGTGGATCGTTACGAAGGGGTCGTCATGGCCTCGCACTCCAACCCGCGGGCGTTGCTCAAAGAAGAAACGCAACGCCCCGAACGGGCGCTGTCGGACGACATGATCCGGCGGCTGGCCTCCAGAGGCGGCGTGGCCGGAGTCGTGTTGTACAACCGTTTCCTCAAGGCCAATTGGCGCGCGCCCGATGGCAAGTCGGTGGTCGCCCTGGATCACGTCGTCGCCATGATCGATCACATTTGCCAGTTGACAGGGAGCGCCGACCACGTCGGCATCGGCTCGGATTTTGATGGCGGCTTCGGCGCCGAGAGCGCCCCGGCGGAAATGGACACGGTGGCCGACCTGGGGCTGATCGGGTCGGCCCTGGGCGAACGCGGTTACGGCGCTAAAGATGTTGAAAAGATCATGAGCGGCAATTGGCGTCAACTGCTTCGCCGGGGTTTGCCTGCATGACGACTCCGCCGCTGGCCGACCCGCCAGAGACCAGCCGCCTGGCCCGCTTCGGCATCGCTCTGATTGTGGCCGGGTTCTTCATTTTTGTCCTGGGCGTCTTCCCCGACATTGTCCGTCTCAACCTCACCCCCGGTTTCGGCATCATTCAAATTTTTACATTTCTGTTTGGCATCGGCCTGATGACGTTCGGCGGCTATGTGTATACCTATGCCACGCGCCTGCGTTCGCGGGCGCGGCGGTTGCGGCACGAGGTGGGCCTGCGGCTGATCGCCACCGGCTACGTGTTGTGTTGCGCCGCCTCGCTGGCCGATGTGCTGGGCATCGGCAGTCATAACATCCCCGAAAGCGCGCCGGTGTTTGGCCTGTGGCAGGCGGGGGGGGCGCTGTTTGGGGTGCTGATCATCGTCTTCGGGTTGTTTTTGTATTCGATGCGGGTGGAGTGAAAGCACTCCGGGTCGAGTAGAACACTCGGGTGGAGTAAAGACACTCCGGGTGGAGTAAATGCACTTCAGCCACGTTATAATCCCATGACGAACAAAGCGGACAAACGGTAGGAGATCACCTATGAAAGTTAAAACCATCCTCGCCAGCAAGGGCATGACGGTTGTCGCCGCCCGGCCCGATCAATTGATCGGGGAAGCCATTGCCCTGTTGAGCGCCCACAACATCGGCCTGCTGGTCATTGTGGACGGCGCAGGCAAACTCGTCGGCGTGCTGTCGGAGCGCGACATCGTGCGCGAGGCGGCCGGCAACGAGGCTTTTCTTTCTCAAGTCATCGAACAAGTGATGACCAAAGCCGTGATCACCGGCACGCCGCAGGATGACGTGCGGTCGGTGTTGCAGACGATGACGGACAAACGCTTCCGCCATCTGCCCATCATTGATCGCGGCAACCTGATCGGCATCGTCTCCATTGGCGATCTGGTGAAAGCCCAGCTTGAGGAATACGAAGGCGAGATTGATACGTTGCAGTCGCAGGTTTCGAAGGGATCGGATTAGAACCCATACTGTTTAGATAAGCAAACGGGATGGAGGGAGTTGCTAAACTAAACAGCCAACCAAAGTGGAATGTCAATGACCCAGCCCGGCACTGCCTCGACTCCCTTGCGCGTCGCCATCGTCGGCTCCGGCCCGGCGGCGTTTTACGCGGCGGAACATCTTTTTAAACAACTCAATCTCGTGGTCGAGATTGATATGTTCGACCGCCTGCCCACCCCCTACGGCTTGGTGCGCGGCGGCGTCGCCCCCGATCATCAAAAAATCAAATCGGTCACGCACGCCTATGAGAAGATCGCCGACCGCCCCCATTTCCGCTTCTACGGCAACGTCGAATTTGGCAAGCACATTCAGTTGAGCGATTTGCGCGATCACTATCATCAAATTTTGTACGCCACCGGCGCGCAGACCGACCGCCGCATGAACATCCCCGGCGAAGAGTTGAAGGGTAGTCACCCGGCGACGGAATTTGTGGCCTGGTATAACGGCCACCCCGACTTCCGCGATTGCCACTTCGACCTCTCGCAGGAACGGGTCGCCGTCGTCGGCGTGGGCAACGTCGCCATAGACGTGGCCCGCCTGCTGTGCCTCTCGCCGCGCGAACTGGCCGCCACCGACATCGCCAATTATGCCCTCGACGCGCTGAGCCACAGCAAAGTGAAAGAGGTGTATTTGCTGGGGCGGCGCGGCCCGGCCCAGGCCGCCTTCACCAATCCCGAACTCAAAGAGATCGGCGAGCTTGAAGACGCCGACCCGGTGGTCTTGCCCGAGGAGGCCGAACTCGATCCCCTCAGCCGGGCCGAAATGGAAAAAGAAGGCGACCGCACCACGATCCGGAAAGTGGAACTGTTGCAGGAGTATGCCCGGCGCACGGCGGGGGGCAAATCGCGCCAGCTCCTCATCCGCTTTCTGGTCTCGCCGCTGGAATTGATCGGCGATGAGGCCGGGCAAGTGGTGAAGATGAGGCTGGCAAAAAACGTGCTGGTGCAATCCGAGGCCGGAAGCCTCAGCGCCAAAGCGACCGATCAGGTGGAAGAACTGCCCGTCGGCCTGGTCTTCCGCTCCGTCGGCTATCGCGGTGTGGCCTTGCCCGAGGTGCCCTTCCATGATCGCTGGGGGGTCGTCCTCAACGACCGGGGCCGGGTGCTGGACCCCGACAGCAAAGGGCCGCGCATTGGCGAATACGCCACCGGTTGGATCAAACGCGGCCCCAGCGGCGTGATCGGCACCAACAAACCGGACGCGGTTGAGACGGTGACTTGTATGTTGGAAGATTTTGCAAACGGCTTGACCCTGCACCCTGCCCACCCCGCCGGGGAGGCCGCCGACTCCCTCATCCGCGAGCGCCAACCACAAACCTTCTCCTTCGCCGACTGGCAGCGACTGGATGAGATGGAGGTAGCGAGGGGGGAGGCGCAGGGCCGCCCGCGAGTCAAATTTGTGTCGGTTGAGGAGATGTGGGCGGCGCTGGGGCGAGGGGCGTCGAACAAATAGTCCCCGTACATCGGAGATTGAGTCGGCGGAAACTTTCTGCCTCGCCGACCCCCTCCTGGGCGCGGTGAGACTTCGGGCCGTAGGACTAACCCCCTACGGCTTTTTGTTTGTCGGCGCTTGAGAGGCGACTATAATCGGTGCAAATGGTAGGGACAGACCATGCCAGCCAACAACTCTGAAATCGAAAAACGCCTGTGGGACGCTGCCGACCAACTGCGGGCTAACTCCAAACTCAAGTCATCGGAATACTCGGTGCCGGTGCTGGGGCTGATCTTCCTGCGTTATGCCGACCACAAGTTTGCCCTGGCCGAGAAGGCGCTAAACACAGGATCGGAGGCAGGCCCCCGGCGGCGGCGGGCGGTGGATAAAGCCGACTACCAGGCGCAGGGAGTGTTGTATTTGCCGCCCGAGGCGCGGTTTGCGAGTCTGCTCGATCTGCCGCAGGGGGCCAACATCGGCAAGGCCATCAACGAGGCCATGAAGGCGATTGAGGCCGAGAACGAGGAACTGCGTGATGTACTGCCCAAGACTTATAACCGGCTGGAGAATGACCTGCTGGTGAGCCTGTTGAAGAATTTCAATTCGGCGCCGATGGACGGCGAAGGCGGAGCCTTCGCTGGCGATGCCTTCGGCAAGATTTACGAATACTTCCTGGGCAAGTTTGCGATGAGCGAGGGGCAGAAGGGCGGCGAGTTCTTTACGCCAACGTCGCTGGTGAAGTTGATTGTGGAGATTATCGAGCCGTATCATGGCCGCATTTTTGACCCGGCCTGCGGCAGTGGCGGTATGTTCGTGCAAAGCGCGGGTTTTGTGCAGCGGCACAAGAAGCGGGCGATTGACGAGATTGCGGTGTATGGGCAGGAGAAGACCGCCGAGACCGTGCGCTTGTGCAAGATGAACCTGGCGGTGCACGGGCTGACGGGCGACATTAAGCAGGCCAATACCTATTACGAGGACATCCATAACTGCGTAGGCAAGTTTGACTTTGTAATGGCCAACCCACCCTTCAACGTGGACAAGGTGGACAAAGAGAAGTTGAAAGACGATGCGCGGTTTCCGTTGGGGATGCCGCGGGCCGATAACGCCAACTACCTGTGGATTGAGTTGTTCTACAGCGCCTTGAACGCGGCGGGCCGGGCGGGGTTTGTGATGGCGAACTCGGCCAGCGATGCGCGGCAATCGGAGATGGAGATCCGCCAGAAGTTGATCCGGGCCGGGGCGGTGGATGTAATGGTGGCCATTGGCCCCAATATGTTTTATACCGTGACCCTGCCGTGCACGTTGTGGTTTTTCGATAAGGGGAAGGCCGTAGAGACGCCCCGCCGGGGCGTCTCTACAGAAGACCGGCGGGATAAGGTGTTGTTCATTGATGCCCGCGCCATTTACCGCCAAATTGACCGGGCCCACCGCGAGTTTACGCCGGAGCACATTGACTTTCTGGCGACGCTGGTGCGGCTGTATCGCGGCGAAGATTTGAATGGCTATGCCTTCGACCCCGAAGGACTTAATCTTGCGCCGGACGAAACCAAAACCGTAAAATCGGCCATCAAGAATGGCAAATACGCCGATGTGCCGGGGCTGTGCAAGGTGGCGACGGTGAAAGCGATTGAGGCGCAGGGCTGGAGCCTGAACCCGGGTCGCTATGTGGGCGTGGCCGACCGGCCCGCCGATGACTTTGTCTTTGCCGAACGATTGGAAGAACTGAACGAGGAATTGGAAACACTGAATGTTGAGGCGCGAGAGTTGGAGGAGCGGATTGGGGAGAATGTGGGAAAGTTGTTGGAGTAACCAACGTGAAACAAACAACTGATTGGCCCTCAGTAAAATTGCGAGCGATCACTCAAAAAATCGGGAGTGGAGCTACGCCTCGTGGGGGTAAGGAGTCGTACAAAGAAAACGGTATCACTTTAATACGCAGCCTAAACATTTACGACTTCCACTTTGAGTATGATGGGCTTGCGTTTATAGATGATGATCAAGCTGAAGAATTAGCTAATGTTGAAGTGCAGCCGAATGACATTTTACTAAATATCACCGGTGCTTCCGTTGCAAGATGTGCGATGGTTCCCGATAGAGTTTTGCCTGCTAGAGTTAATCAACATGTATCTATAGTGCGAACCGACCCAACAGCGGCTGATCCCTTTTTTGTTTTGTATTGCATCAATAGCCCAAAATATAAGCAGCATTTGCTGACTTTAGCCCAGGGTGGAGCAACTCGCGAGGCCCTGACTAAAGAGATTATCGAGAATTTTGAAATACATCTACCTCCCATCCCTACCCAGCGCAAAATCGCCGCCATCCTTTCGGCCTACGATGACTTGATTGAGAACAACACCCGGCGGATCAAGATACTGGAAGAGATGGCGCAGTTGATCTACCGCGAGTGGTTTGTGAACTTCCGCTTTCCGGGGCATGAGGGGGTGAGGATGAAGGGTGGGGTGCCGGAGGGGTGGGAAGTGGTTCAGTTGAGCGACCTTTATAGAACGACATCTGGTGGAACCCCAAGCAGAAAAGTGGATGAGTATTTTGGCGGCTCGATAAACTGGGTGAAGACTCAGGAGCTACTTGATAGTTTTATTTTTGAAACTGACGAGAAAATCACAGAACTTGGCTTGAACAATTCATCAACAAAAGTGTTCCCGAAGAATACCGTACTGATAGCAATGTATGGAGCAACAATTGGAAAACTAGGAATTCTCGCATCACCAGCGGCGACTAATCAGGCTTGTTGTGCTTTGCTCAATGAGAATGAGCCTTTTGGTCATGCTTATGCATTTCTATATATGTTGGCAAATCGCACCGAACTAGTTCATATTGGAATGGGAGCGGCGCAACAGAACGTGAGTCAACAGGTAATTAGACGCCTCAAAATTCTGAAACCAATCAATACAGTCGTCGAACAATTCAATCGGATAGTTGAACCTTTGCTGGAGATGATAAAAATGTTGGCACTCAAGAACGCCAACCTCCGCCGCACCCGCGACCTGCTGTTGCCGAAGTTGGTGAGCGGGGAAGTGGAGGTGGGAGAGGCTCGCCAAGACTACAACGAATTGGGGGAAGGAGCGAATTCGTTATATCCTTGAATTCGCTGTTGTCTTGGAGGCGCGACCGACTGTTGCCGAAGTTGGTGAGCGGGGAGGTGGAGGTGAATGATATAGAAGAGGTTGTTAGGAGAAACTCATGAGTCATATGAGACACCTCAAGCGATTGGGCGAGCAGTTCACTATCTCTATTCAGCCAGACGAAGATGGCTTCGTCGGAAGAGAGTGCCCGGCACAAAACTGCCAGGGTTATTTCAAACTCCAGCCAGGAACAGGACTTAAGGGTGAAAACTTGCCATGTCATTGCCCATACTGCGGACATGTGGCAAAGCCAACTGAATTCGCTACGCAAGAGCAAATTGAGTTCGCCAAATCTGTTGTGATCAAGCAAGTTACAGATGCGATCCGGCGTGATGTTCAAGATTGGGACAGGGAGCTACGTAGAAGCACACGCAACAGTTTTATCGAGATGAGCGTGGATTACAAAGGGACCTCGCACCCAATTCGATACTATCGAGAGAAGCGCCTTGAGACAACAGTTGTTTGCGAAAAATGCACCCTGCGTTACGCAATCTATGGTGTATTCGCATTTTGCCCCGATTGCGGAGAACACAATTCGCTGAAAATATTGGATAAAAACCTGGAGCTAGCCGAGAAAGAAATCGCATTGGCTGATCAGGTTGACAAAGACCTTGCCGAACATCTCATTGGTGACGCACTCGAAAATGCTGTATCGGCATTTGACGGATTTGGACGAGAAACTTGCAAGGTGCATGCTTCAGCATCAACCACACCAGGCAGAGTGGAGAATATCTCGTTCCAAAATCTCGGAGGCGTGCGTCAGCGCATTCAGGATTTGTTTGGCTTCGACCTATCTTCCGGGGTAGATGCTCAAGAGTGGAACTTTGCTTGCCAATGCTTCCAGAAGCGACATCTCCTAGCCCACAAGATGGGAGTTATCGATCAAGCTTACATAGATGCAACCCATGATCCGCAGGCAGTAATTGGGCGGAAAATTTCTATAGACAAAAATGAAGCCGCATCTTTGATTCGGGTGCTAAGAAAGCTGGGCGCATACTTGGCCAATAGCTTATCGAGCGCGCCCTCGCCAACCACACCGTAATATTGCCGAAGTTGGTGAGCGGGGAGGTGAGGGTTTCAAACGGATAGGAAACAGACAAGCGGATAAGCACGGATGAGGAACCGCGACCGGCTGTGCCTGGGCCGGTGAACGGGGATGTGGATGTGAGCGAAATGAAAGTTGCCAGGATCGAACAGACATTATGAAACGCGATCCGTTTTACCGCCAAATCGTTGAGCGACTCAACGGTTTGTTAGACGATGATGATTTTGAACGTTGCGCGGCAGATATTCTGCGCGCTAATCATCCTGCGTTGGTTCCCATACGCGGCGGCTCAGACTCTGGCATGGACGGCGCAATCGCGGATGGCGAAGGTGAGCCTTTTCCTCTCATCACAACCACGAGCAAAAATGTCTTTGGTAATCTGACCCGCAACCTCGATCAATATCTCGCCGATGGCGGGCCCAGGCGCAAAGCAATTCTGGCAACTTCACAGGCTTTGACACCGCAAAAGCGACGGAACCTAAACAGGCGCGCCTCAGAACTTGGCTTCACCCTAATTCAGATTTACGACCAAGCAGCCTTTGCTGATCTGCTCTATCATCGCCCAGAATGGTGCCGAGAACTGCTCAACCTCACAGGCGACCCACCGCCGCTTTCCGCAATCCCTCGCACTGACCGCCCCCTTGCCAATACTCCTCTCGTCGGGCGTGAGGCTGATCTGACATGGCTGAATCACACCACTGGCGATCGTTTGCTGGTGGGGCAGCCAGGTTCCGGCAAGACTTTTCTCCTACACCAACTCGCACAGGAAGGGAAAGGGCTGTTTGTCATCCGATCCCAGATAGGCGAGATCGCCGCGCAATTACGCGTCATTCAAACTGAAGCAGAACCACTGCCTGCTCTCATGGTGGACGACGCTCAGAACAGCCTTGAACTTCTGCGTGATTTGCGGCACCTGCGGCAAGAAATCGGCGCAGAGTTTGTCATTATTGTCAGCGGTTGGCCCGGAGCCGAGGAATTGTTGGCGGCAACCCTCAATCTGCCTACCACGCAAATTCATCACCTTGACCGGCTCACACGGGATGAGATCGTACAAGTCATCAACGCCGCTGGAGTACAAGGCCCAAATATCCTTGTCCACGAAATCGTCAATCAGGCTGAGGGTCTACCGGGTTGGCCGTCACACTGGCATGGTTCTGCTTGCAGGGGGATGTACGTCGCGTAGCATTGGGCGACTTTCTCAGCGCATCCGTATTGCGCTCCTTTGAGCCATTGGTGGGCCAACACGCCAGCCACGTTCTCGCAGCACTCGCCGTCAGCGGCGACGCGGGCCTTACCATGCAGGCTGTTGCCCACGCCACCGGCTTGCCGCTGATTGACATCCGCGCCCTGCTGACGCGGCTCGCGGCGGGTGGCGTTATCATGGAAACATCGGGCCAGCGCCTCACTGTCCGGCCGCCCGCATTGCGCCACGCCCTTATCCGCGATGTGTTTTTCCGAGGGGCGCTTTCGCTTCCTATCGAACCCGTGTTGGCGCAAACTACCAATGTCGTCGAAACCGCGTTGGCTCTCATTGGCGCGCAGGGGCGCGGGGCTATCATTTCTCCCGCTTTGCTCAAGCCCTTGATAGAACAAGCAGACTCACAAGAAGTGTGGCAAGACTACTTTGACAATGTTAGATTAGACAGATGTTCGGTCTTTACGCCGAACCGGATTTGATGATAAATGTAGGGGAATGACTCTCCGACTCCTGTTGACCGTGATGTGTTTGACCCTGATCGTTGGGGCATAC